>JADMIO012752838.1_pt1 | contig 46702 bp, 47 predicted proteins | sample 8958161 | NCBI WGS metagenome assembly JADMIO01 (sample SAMN16585339, study PRJNA669376) | soil metagenome | isolation source: Crop rotation soil | place: USA: Cullars Rotation, Alabama | collected 2011
CTTTCCCGGGCGCGCCGGCTCGACGCAGCTGGCGGACCCGTCGACGAGTGACGCGCGTCAGCCCGCGGGCCGCGACGACCGCTGCGTCCAGCAGCTCCTTCTCCGGGGGCGCCGTGGCCTGCGCCGGCAGCTCGTCGCGCTGCGGCGCGGCAGTCGCGGGCAGGTCCTCGAGAGTCCCGGTGACCACCGCGCCGGTGTCGGCGACCGCTTCGTGCACCGATCCGTTCCACGCGAGTGCCAAGTCGTAGGCCGGCCGGATCAGAGGGGTCCTGGGTTCGCGGGAGGCCCGGGGAGCGAGACGACGGATCGCCACGGGCTCCTTGACCGTCCAGTTGTACTCACTGGCAGGCAGCCGGCCCAGGTGCTCGTTCACCCGCCTGAGCAGGTCGGTCGACGCGTATCCCAGCGACGGGTTGGTCGCCCGCGGCGGCGCGGTCGCCAGCCCGGGGTCCACCCCGACCACGGACGCGAACCGGTGCCACAGCCGGTCACCGCCGTCGGCCGGCACGGTCACGACGTGCAGCGCTCCCTCGGGCGTGTGTCTGCCCCATCGACGCAGCATCCGGGCGACGTTCTGGTGGCGGTGGAAGCTCGTCGTGCCACGACGACCGGGCAGGTGCGGCGGTGTCACGACGGGTACGCCGGGCGACGGGATCGCGTCGATGTAGTCCGGCCAGGAGAACGTCGCGCCGTTGTGGACCAGCGTCTGCCACAACGACGGCAACACGGGCGCCATGTCCCGGACGGTCAGGATCACGCTCACGTCTGCCCACGACAGTGACTCCATGACCCGGCGTACGCCGCGCCGCTCCGCGAAGCTCAGGAACTCCATCGAGATGAGCCACCGTGGGCTCGAGCCGCTGCGCATCTCGTCCACGAGGGCCTGCCAGGCGCCGCGCGACTCGTGCCGGATGTGCGCGTCGCGGCGGTTGAGCCGCAGGACGTCCTGGACTCCGCGGACCTGGCGCGGCCAGATGTCTCCCGGAACGCCGAGCCCCGCGTCGGCGAGCGGCTCACGGTTCGCGAAGACGAGCTGTTGCAGGTACGTCGTGCCCGTCTTCATCGCGCCCACGTGCAGGAAGACCTCGGGTCGGCGGGGCATGCATGGCATTGTCCGGCATGCTCCGCCGATCGGTTCAGGCGGCGCTGGGCACCGGCTCCAGCTCCGTCCGGGTGGCCGGCCGGTCGAGCGCAAGAGCAAGCGTGGTCGTGGCGGCCAGCAGGACCAGGTGCGCGGCGATGCTGCCGATGCGGCCCGGCAACAGCAGGTCGAGCACCGGGAACACCCCGAGCGCGAGCACGGCCAGCCGGGGGAGCCCGGCCCGCCCGCAGGCGACGGCGAGGAAGGCCAGGGCGAGGATGCTGCCGAGCAGGAACATCACGAGCATCAGGCCTCCGACGGGCCCGGCGAACGTGTCGTCCACCAGGTGCGCGCCAGTGGTGAGCGACAACCCATGGGTACGGACGGTCTGGAGCTCGAAGGCCTGGCCCGCGCGAACAGCCATGAACCCGGCGAACGTGACGATCACGAGCGACGCAGCGGTACGGGCGGTCTTCGGCGCGGCTGACGCGACCCGGGCGGCAAGTCCCACGAGAGCCGGGATGTAGAGCACCGTCGCGAGCACCCCGATCAGCACCGAGGTGACGAAGCGTCCCCGGTGGGTCACGATGTGCGCGAGGTCGGCGCGTGTCGTCGTGCCGGCGAGCGGGGAGAGCACCAGCTCGGTCACTCCCAGCGCGGGCGCGACGACGAGCAGCGCGCGCAAGGCAGGCAGGGTCAGCAGCGGGGTACCGCTGGTGCGGCAGTCGGCGGGATCGACATCGGTCATGGCTTCTCCTTGGGGTCGTCGACAGGGCGCGTTCGACGCTAGGGAGGACGCGCACGGCGGACATCGGGCCGGAGCACGAGTCGGCACGCCGGGCGGCCGGTTGCGAACTACCGACGGGACGACGCACACTCATCCGCCAGGACGAGGCACTCGGGACGCTGCGCGTCGTACTGTTCCGCGCATGGCTGCCCAGGTGACGCTCGCGCGGCCTCGTACCTGGCGCCGGCTGCCGGTCCTCGATCTCCTCCTGTCCGTCGCGCTGTCCCTGGCGGCGGTCCTCGAGGTCGCGCGTCATCCCGGCGCGGTGCACCCGTGGGCCGAGGTCTTCGCGGTCGTCGCCGTCGGCTCGCTGGCTCTGCGTTCCCGCAGCCCGGTGCTGATGTGCGCGGTGGCAGCCGCAGGCATCGCCGGGTACGCGCTCCTCCCGGCGTCCGGCACACCGCTGTGGACGTTCATCGGCGTTCTGCTCCTGGGATTCTTCGCGGGGGCGGAGCTGGACGGCCGACGGGCCTTCATGGGCATGGGTCTGCTGCTGGCTGCCTGCTACGTCATCCAGCTGAGCAGCAGCGACCGTGGCGACCCGAGCGACAACTCCTTCAGCGAGGTGTGGATCTCCCCACTCGTCATCCTCGGCGCGCCGTACGCCGCCGGACGTGTCGTGCGCCGGTCCCGCCGGCAGAACGCAGAGCTGCACCGCTTGAGCGAGGAGCTGCGCGCCGAGCGCGCCAAGCACGAGGCCGAGGCTGCGGAGGCGGAGCGCCGCCGCATCGCGCGGGAGCTCCATGACGTCATCAGCCACTCGGTCAGCCTGATGGTGGTGCAAGCCGGAGCCGCCGAGCAGCTGCTCGCGTCGAACGCTGCGGCCGACGGCGCCGCTCACGAAGCGGTGCACGCGGTGCGCGAGACCGGCAAGGAGGCGCTCGCGGAGCTGCGTCGCCAGCTGGGTCTGCTGCGGGAGGGCGAGGCCGGTCCGTCGACGTCTCTGCCGGGCCTTGCGGAGCTGCCGGTCCTGGTCGACCGCTCGGGTGCCGAGCTCGTCACGGCCGGGACGCCGCCCCGCGACGTCCCGGCAGGGCTGGCCCTGACCGTCTACCGCGTGGTCCAGGAGGCGCTGACCAACGCGCGGCGGCATGCCGCCGGTGCAGCAGCGACCGTCCGTGTCGAGCACGGCGTCGGCTGGATCGACGTGGCGGTCGAGGACATGGGCGGTGCGGGCGCCTCGACGGAGGGGTCGGGTCAAGGTCTGCACGGGCTTCGCGAGCGGGTGGAGATGTACGGCGGTCAGCTGGACGTGGGCCCGCGCACCGATCGGCCTGGTTGGCGCGTGCACGCGCGTCTCCCGGTCCCGGCGCGGGAGTCGTCGTGATCCGGGTCCTCCTCGCCGACGACCAGGCGCTGGTCCGACGTGGCCTGCGGCTGATGCTCGACCAGTCCGACGACCTCGACGTGTGCGGCGAGGCGGCCGACGGCGACGAGGCGGTTCGGCTGGCCGCCGAGCAGGACCCCGACGTGGTCCTCATGGACGTGCGGATGCCGGGAGTGGACGGGATCGAGGCGACCCGGCAGATCACCCAGCGCCGGCTCCGGGCCCGGGTCCTCGTGCTCACGACGTTCGACGTCGACGACTACGTCGTCGATGCGCTCCGCGTCGGCGCGAGCGGCTATCTGCTCAAGGACGTCGACCCCGAGGACCTGGTCCGGGCGGTACGGTCGGTCGCCGTCGGTGACATGCCCTTGGCCCCGCCGGTCCTCGAACGCGTGGTCGCTCGCTACCTCGACCGGCGCCCGGCGGATCCGCGGCTGGACCGACTGAGCGCACGCGAGCGCGAGGTCCTCGGGCTGCTCGGACAGGGACTGACCAACGCCGAGATCAGTGAGCGGCTCTTCATCAGCCTGCCCACGACCAAGACCCACGTCGCCGCGGTGCTCGCCAAGCTCGACCTGCGCGACCGGGTACAGGCCGCCATCTACGCACACGACCAGGGGCTCGTGCCGCGGGTCTCCGAGTGAGGACCCGGGTCCTGTTAGGCTCGCGCTCGATCGACGTCCTTTAACGAACCGTCCCGTGAGGCGGAGAAGGAGGTCAGGCGCTGATGCCCACCCAGCCCCAGCCTGCAGCACCACCCCCCGACGGCACCCCCACTTCCGGCCGGACCGTCCTCGACCTCCGTGACATCGGCCGCGCACTCACCCGGATCGCCCACGAGATCCTCGAGCGCAACAAGGGCGCCTCGGAGCTCGTCCTCCTCGGCATCCCGACGGGAGGCGTCCCGCTGGCCCGGCGCATCGCCGAGCGCATGTCCGAGGTCGAGGACGTCAAAGTGCCGGTCGGCTCGCTCGACGTGACGATGTACCGCGACGACCTCCGGATGCGGCCGGCCCGTGCGCTTCTCCCGACCGACATCCCCGCGGAGGGCATCGACGACCGGGTCATCGTGCTCGTCGACGACGTGCTCTTCTCCGGACGCACGATCCGGGCCGCCCTGGACGCGATGAACGACCTCGGCCGCCCCCAGGCGGTCCAGCTCGCGGTGCTCGTCGACCGCGGTCATCGAGAGCTGCCGATCCGGGCCGACTTCGTCGGGAAGAACCTGCCCACCTCGCTCGCGGAGAACGTCAGCGTGCGGCTGCAGGAGATCGACGGCGTCGACCAGGTGACGATCGACGAGGTGGTGGGGAAGTGAAGAAGCACCTGCTGAGCTCCGCGGACCTCACCCGTGACGACGCCGAACTCGTCCTGCAGACCGCGGAGGAGCTGCGCAGCCTGGCCGACCGGCCCATCAAGAAGCTCCCGGCGCTTCGCGGCCGCACCGTCGTGAACCTGTTCTTCGAGGACAGCACGCGCACCCGCATCTCGTTCGAGGCTGCCGCGAAGCGGCTGTCGGCCGACGTCATCAACTTCGCCGCCAAGGGCTCCAGCCTCAGCAAGGGCGAGAGCCTCAAGGACACGGCACTCACGCTCGAGGCCATGGGAGCCGACGCGATCGTCATCCGGCACCACGCCAGCGGCGCCCCGCACCGCCTGGCCAACGCCGGCTGGACGCGCTCCGGCGTGATCAACGCCGGCGACGGCACGCACGAGCACCCGACCCAGGCGCTGCTGGACGCGTTCACGATGTGGCGTCATCTGGGCTCGCTGGACGGTCGCCGGGTCGCGATCGTCGGCGACGTGCTGCACAGCCGGGTCGCCCGCTCGAACGCCTTGCTGCTCCGCACGCTGGGTGCGGAGGTGACGATCGTCGCGCCACCCACGCTGCTTCCCGTCGGTGTCGAAGCCTGGGACGTGGCGACGTCGTACGACATCGACGCGGTGCTTCCGAAGGCCGACGCGGTGATGATGCTGCGCGTGCAGCGCGAGCGGATGAACGCCTCGTTCTTCCCGACTGCACGGGAGTACTCCCGGCGCTACGGCCTGGACTCGCGCCGGATGGCGCAGCTGCAGGACCACACGATCGTCATGCACCCGGGCCCGATGGTGCGCGGCATGGAGATCACCGCGGACGTGGCCGACTCGGGCCGCTCGGTGATCGTCGAACAGGTCACGAACGGAGTCGCGGTGCGGATGGCGGTGCTCTACCTGTTGCTCGGCGGCAGCGAGCCCGCGGGCAGTGACGTCGCGGAGGCGGTTGCGGCGGGCGAGGGGGTGGCGCAGTGAGCAGCTACCTGGTCCGCAACGCGCGGCCGTACGGCGGCGACCCGGTCGACCTGGCCATCGAGAACGATCGGATCGCCTCCCTGGTCTCGACAGGCGCAACCGCCGCGACGTACTCGACCGCGGAAGTCATCGACGCCGACGGCGCGATTCTGCTCCCCGGCCTGGTCGACCTGCACACCCACCTGCGTGAGCCCGGGCGTGAGGACGCCGAGACCGTGGAGTCGGGAACGCAGGCTGCAGCACTGGGCGGGTTCACCGCGGTGCACGCGATGGCCAACACCGACCCGGTGGCCGACACCGCCGGCGTCGTCGAGCAGGTGTGGCGGCTCGGCCGCGAGGCCGGCTACTGCGACGTCTACCCCGTCGGCGCCGTCACCGTCGGGCTGGCCGGCCAGCAGCTCGCCGAGCTCGGCGCGATGGCCGACTCGGCCGCGCGGGTGCGGGTCTTCTCCGACGACGGCAAGTGCGTCTCCGACGCCGTGATGATGCGGCGGGCGCTGGAGTACGTGAAAGCGTTCGACGGCGTCATCGCCCAGCACGCCCAGGAGCCGCGGCTCACCGAGGAAGCCCAGATGAACGAGGGCGAGCTCTCCGGCCGGCTCGGCCTGCGAGGCTGGCCGGCGGTCGCCGAGGAGGCGATCATCGCCCGCGACTGTCTGCTCGCCGCGCATGTCGGCAGTCGCCTGCACGTCTGTCACGTCTCCACCGCGGGGTCGGTCGAGATCATCCGGTGGGCGAAGAGCGAGGGCTGGAACGTCACCGCCGAGGTGACGCCGCATCACCTGTTGCTGACCGACGACCTGGCGGCGACGTACGACCCGATCTACAAGGTCAACCCGCCGCTGCGCACCGCAGCCGACGTGGAGGCGGTCCGGGGGGCGCTTGGCGACGGGACGATCGACATCGTGGCCACCGACCACGCGCCGCACCCGCACGAGGACAAGGACTGCGAGTGGGCGGCGGCCGCGTTCGGGATGCTCGGTCTCGAGACCGCGCTCTCGGTCGTGCAGCACACAATGGTGGACACCGGGGTCCTGGACTGGGCGGCGGTGGCCGAGCGGCTGTCTGCCCGTCCCGCCCAGATCGGGCACGTCTCCGGTCACGGGCGGCCGATCGCGGAGGGCGAGCCAGCCAACCTGGTCCTCTACGACCCGACGGTCACTCGCATCGTGGACGCCGCGGAGACTGCGAGCCTGTCGCGGAACAATCCCTACCGCGGCATGGAGCTGCCCGGTCGGGTGCTGGCCACGTTCCTGCGCGGCAAGCCGACCGTGCTCGACGGGAAGGTGCAGTGAGCACCACGACATGAGCAAGACCATCCTGATCACCGGGGCGACCGACGGCATCGGACGGGCGGCGGCCCGTCAGCTGGCCGAGCAGGGGCATCACCTCCTGCTCGCCGGCCGCAACCCGGACAAGCTGGCTGCGGTGGCCGCGGAGGTTCAGGAGGCGTCCAAGGCCGCGAGCGCGGACCCGGACCAGGTCCAGGACGGCCGCTTGACGTTCCAGGCGGACTTCGAGTCGCTCGAGTCCGTGCGGGCGCTGGCCGACTCCGTGCTGAACACGGTCGACCGACTCGATGTGCTCGTCAACAACGCCGGCACCGTCTACGACGAGCGGACGACGACCGGCGACGGCCTCGAGTCGACGTTCCAGGTCAACCACCTGGGCAGCTTCGTGCTCACCGAGGCACTGAAGGACCTGCTGGTCGCCTCGGCGCCGTCGCGGATCGTCTTCGTGTCGTCAGCGGGCCACTATCAGGGCACGATGGACCTCGACGATCTCGGGTTCGAGAGCGGCGGCTACACCATCATGCGCGCCTACAACCGCTCCAAGCTCGCCAACGTGCTCTACGCACGTAGCCTCGCGCGTGAGCTGAGGGACAAGGGCGTCACCGTGAACGCACTGCACCCGGGTGCGGTGCGCACGGGCATCTGGAGCGGCGCGCCGACGTGGGCGCGTCCGCTGCTCGGCATGGCGAAGCTGTTCATGGTCTCGCCGGAGAAGGGCGGGTCACGGATCGCGCAGCTGGCGACGGATCCGGAGCTCGAGGGCGTCACCGGGCTGTACTTCCAGAGCGGCTCTCCGAAGGAGCCGGCGTCGCTCGCCAAGGACGACGAGCTGGGGGAGCGGCTGCGGACGGAGTCGGCACGGATGACGGGGGTATCTCGTGGCTGAGGCCATGTTGGTCCTGGAGGACGGGCGCACCTTTCGCGGCGAGTCCTTCGGAGCCCAGGGGGAGACGTTCGGCGAGGCGGTGTTCGCCACCGGCATGTCCGGCTACCAGGAGACGCTGACCGACCCGTCGTACCACCGTCAGGTCGTGGTGATGACCGCCCCACACGTCGGCAACACCGGGATGAACGACGACGACCCGGAGTCCAGCCGCATCTGGGTGGCGGGCTATGTCGTGCGCGATCCCGCCCGCATCCCGAGCAACTGGCGATCCACCACGTCGCTCCACGACGCGCTACGCGACCATGGCGTCGTCGGCATCTCCGGGGTCGACACCCGTGCGCTGACCCGTCACCTGCGCGAGCGAGGCGCCATGCGCGTCGGCATCTCGACGACCGCGTCCGACCCGGACGACCTCCGGCAGCGGGTGCTGGGCTCCGCCGAGATGACCGGCCTCGAGCTGGCCGACGAGGTGACGACCAGCGAGCCGTACAAGGTCTCGTCCGTCGGCGAGCCGCGGTTCACCGTCGCCGCCGTCGACCTCGGCATCAAGGCGAACACACCGCGGATGATGTCCCAGCGCGGCATCGACGTGCACGTCCTGCCCGCCACCGCGTCGATCGACGACGTGCTCGCCGTCCAGCCGGACGGGCTGTTCTTCTCCAACGGCCCGGGTGACCCCGCGGCGACGACAACCCAGATCGAGCTGCTCCAGGACGCGCTCGGCCGGGGAGTCCCGTACTTCGGCATCTGCTTCGGCAACCAGCTGTTCGGCCGGGCGCTCGGCTTCGGCACCTACAAGCTCAAGTACGGCCATCGCGGCATCAACCAGCCGGTGATGGACCGCACCACCGGCAAGGTCGAGGTGACTGCACACAACCACGGCTTCGCCGTCGACGCCCCGCTGGACGAGTCGACAACGACGCCGTACGGCGAGGCGACGGTCAGCCATATCTGCCTGAACGACGACGTGGTCGAGGGCCTCGAGCTCCGAGACGACGGGGGCAACCTCAAGGCGTTCTCCGTGCAGTACCACCCCGAGGCGGCCGCCGGCCCCCACGACGCCGCCTACCTCTTCGACCGCTTCATCGACCTCATGGTTTCTACCGCCGACACGAGTGGCGGCGGCTCAACCTCCGGGGGGAGGGCCTGATGCCGAAGCGGGACGACATCACGAGCGTGATGGTGATCGGGTCGGGGCCGATCGTCATCGGGCAGGCGTGCGAGTTCGACTACTCGGGGACGCAGGCCTGCCGCGTTCTGAAGGCCGAGGGGCTTCGCGTCGTGCTCGTGAACTCCAACCCGGCGACGATCATGACCGACCCGGAGTTCGCCGATGCGACGTACGTCGAGCCGATCACGCCGGAGTTCGTCGAGAAGGTGATCGCCAAGGAGCGCCCGGACGCCCTGCTCGCGACCCTCGGCGGACAGACCGCGCTGAACGCCGCAGTGGCGCTGGCCGAGCGCGGCATTCTCGAGAAGTACGACGTCGAGCTGATCGGCGCGAGCATCGAAGCGATCGACCGTGGTGAGAACCGCGAGTCCTTCAAGAAGGTCGTGGAGGACCTCGGCGGTGAGGTCGCCCGCAGCGCGATCTGCCACAGCCTCGACGACTGCTTGGCCGGCGTGGAGGAGCTCGGCTACCCGGTGGTCGTGCGGCCCAGCTTCACGATGGGCGGCACCGGCTCGGGCATGGCGTACGACGAGGACGACCTGCGACGCATCGCCGGCGCGGGTCTCGCTGCGAGTCCGACCACCGAGGTGCTCCTCGAGGAGTCGATCCTCGGCTGGAAGGAGTACGAGCTGGAGGTGATGCGCGACAAGGCCGACAACGTCGTCATCGTCTGCTCGATCGAGAACCTCGACCCGATGGGCGTGCACACCGGCGACTCGATCACGGTGGCGCCGGCGATGACGCTGACCGACCGTGAGTACCAGCACCTCCGCGACCTCTCCATCGGTATCATCCGGTCGGTCGGGGTCGATACCGGCGGCTGCAACATCCAGTTCGCGGTGAACCCCGAGGACGGCCGGGTCGTCGTCATCGAGATGAACCCGCGGGTCTCGCGGAGCAGCGCACTCGCGTCGAAGGCCACGGGGTTCCCGATCGCCAAGATCGCTGCGAAGGTCGCGATCGGCTACACGCTGGACGAGATCCCGAACGACATCACCGCGGAGACGCCGGCGAGCTTCGAGCCGACTCTCGACTACGTGGTCGTCAAGGTGCCCCGGTTCGCGTTCGAGAAGTTCCCGGCCGCCGACGCGACGCTCACCACGCACATGAAGTCGGTGGGCGAGGCGATGGCGATCGGCCGCAACTTCACCGAGGCGCTGCAGAAGGCACTGCGCAGCCTGGAGAAGCGCGAGGCCGTTTTCGACTGGGAGCACGAGTGGGTCGACCTCGACAAGGAGGCGCTGCTCGAGGAGATCAAGGTGCCGCAGGACGGGCGGCTCAAGAAGGTGATGGACGCGCTGCGTGCCGGTGCGACCGCAAAGGAGATCCACGCGTCCACGGCGATCGACCCCTGGTTCGTCGACCAGATCGCGCTCATCAACGAGGTGTCCCGCGAGATCGCCGAGGCCGCCGAGCTCACGCCGGAGGTTCTGCGCCGGGCGAAGAGGCACGGATTCTCCGACGCCCAGATCGGCAAGATCCGCAACCTCGACGAGGACGTGGTGCGCGGGGTCCGCTGGGCGCTCGGCATCCGGCCGGTCTACAAGACCGTCGACACGTGTGCCGCCGAGTTCGCCGCGCGCACGCCGTACCACTACTCCTCCTACGACGAGGAGACCGAGGTGGAGCCGCGAGAGCGACCGGCGGTGATCATCCTCGGCAGCGGGCCCAACCGGATCGGGCAGGGCATCGAGTTCGACTACTCCTGCGTGCACGCGAGCCTCGCGCTGCGCAATCCAGGGGGTCGAGACGGGGCCGGTTACGAGACCGTCATGGTCAACTGCAACCCCGAGACCGTCTCGACCGACTACGACACCAGCGACCGGCTCTACTTCGAGCCGCTGACCCTCGAGGACGTTCTCGAGGTCTACCACGCCGAGTGCCAGGCAGGCCCCGTCGCGGGCGTGATCTGCCAGCTTGGTGGTCAGACACCGCTTGGCCTCGCCCAGGGACTGCAGGACGCCGGGGTCCCCGTCGTCGGGACGTCCCCGTCGGCCATCCACCTCGCCGAGGAGCGGGGTGCCTTCGGTCGCGTGCTCGCCGCGGCCGGCCTGCCGGCGCCCAAGCACGGCACGGCCGCGTCGTACGACGAAGCGCAGCTGGTTGCCGAGGAGATCGGCTACCCGGTGCTCGTGCGGCCGTCGTACGTCCTCGGCGGTCGCGGCATGGAGATCGTGTACGACGACGAGGCCCTGCGCACCTACCTCGAGCAGGCTGCTCCCGGGCTGATCAGTGCCGAGCGGCCGGTCCTCATCGACCGGTTCCTCGACGAGGCCGTCGAGATCGACGTCGACGCGCTCTACGACGGCGAGGAGATGTTCCTCGGCGGCGTGATGGAGCACATCGAGGAGGCCGGCATCCACTCCGGCGACTCGGCGTGCGCGCTGCCGCCGATCACACTGGGTCACGAGACCGTCGAGCGGATCCGCAGCTCCACCGAGGCGATCGCCCGCGGTGTCGGCGTGCAGGGTCTGCTCAACGTGCAGTACGCGATGAGCTCCGACGTCCTCTACGTGCTCGAGGCGAACCCCAGAGCGTCTCGGACCGTGCCGTTCGTGTCGAAGGCGACCGCCACGCCGCTGGCAAAGGCCGCCGCCCGGGTCATGATGGGAGCCACCATCGCCGACCTGCGCGCGGAGGGGCTCCTTCCCGCGTCTGGCGACGGTGGTGACCTGCCCCCCGACGCACCCATCGCGGTCAAGGAAGCGGTGCTGCCGTTCAACCGCTTCCGCACCGCCGAAGGCGTGACGGTCGACTCGGTGCTCGGGCCGGAGATGCGCTCGACCGGCGAGGTGATGGGCTTCGACGCGGTCTTCGGCACGGCCTTCGCGAAGTCACAGACCGCGGCGTACGGCTCGCTGCCGACCGAGGGCAAGGTCTTCGTGTCGATGGCGAACGTCGACAAGCGGCACATGATCTTCCCGGTGAAGCGGCTCGCGGACCTCGGCTTCGAGATCCTCGCCACCGTCGGCACAGCTGAGGTCCTCGGCCGCAACGGCGTCCGCTCGACCGTGGTGCGCAAGGTCAGCGACGGTCCCGGTGAGGACGGCGAACCGACGATCCTCAAACGCATCCTCGACGGCGAGGTCGCGCTCATCGTCAACACGCCGCACGGCGCCACCAAGGGCGGGTCGATCCGGCTCGACGGCTACGAGATCCGCACCGCCGCGGTCGCCCAGAACATCCCGTGCATCACCACGGTCCCGGGCCTCGCCGCCGCGGTCCAGGGCATCGAGGCCCTGCGTGACCACACGATCGGCGTCACGTCACTTCAGGACTGGGCGCGCCCCGAGAGGTGACCACCGCGGGGGAGGTTGTGGCCGATCGCTGCGGCACGGCCTGGGCGCGTCGATGCGACACCGGCCACAACCCACCCCCTGGTTCCTCCCACTCAGGCCCCGGGGCCTGAAGTCACTGACCCAGCGAGCGGGCGACCCCGTCGGTCGGTGAGTTCTGCGTGATCCCGAGTGCCTTCAGGATCGTCGGCATCACATCTGGCGTGTGGAACGTCTGGGTCGTGGTGTTCGGCGACATCCCCGGTGACCAGAACACCATCGGAACGCGCTGGACGCTCTCCTGCGCTCCACCGTGGTCGCCGTAGACGCCGTAGCTCGTCTTGTCGTGCAACAGCCCGATGACGTCCGGTCCGTTGGGCGCGACCATCGTGTCGACGATGTCCTGTCCGTGAGCGGTCCACCAGCTCTTCTCGGAGGGTGTCATCGAGTTGGTGCCGAGCAGCGAGAAGTGGTTCCCGTCCTTCCAGTAGGCCGCTGTCACCCCCGGCATCTTCAGCATGTCCTGGGCCTTGTCCCTCTTGTAGGCAGCCGACCGGAAGTGCGGACGCAGCCACGCTTCGATCGCCGTGGACTGGTAGGAGAACTGCAGGTGACCGTCCTTGTCCAGGATCTTCTTGACGAACTCCGACGGGTCGGAGTACGTCTCCGTGTCGGGGGCGCCAGCACCGGACCCGGCGTCGAAGACCCCGAGGTCCGGCGGGGCGTAGTACCAGTTGCTGTCCCCGGCGTCGATCGTCTTCTTGCCGTAGAAGTGCTGACCGTAGGTCGCGCCGTGGTCCGCGGTGAGCACCACCAGCGTCTTCTCTCCCTGCTGGGCGTCGAGCTCCTTGACCTCGGCGAGCAGCCGGCCCAGCTGGGCGTCGGCGATCGCCGCCGCGCACGGGACGTGCGTCTGGCCGGTGAGTGTGCTGCAGTTCCGGTGCGCGTTGTCGGCCTGGGCACCCCACATGTGGCCGGCCTTGTCGATGCCTCCCAAGGTCACGAACATCCCGGACCAGGGCTCCCTCTTCATCATGCGGATGGCGGCATCGGCAACCCACCGGTCACCGCCGAGGTGCTTCGGGTCGTTGCCGGGGAAGAAGCGGTTGCCCTCGCTCTGGTACATCCAGGCGGGGAAGGACTGATGAGTCCCGTAGTCGTTGGCCTTGTCGGAGTTGACGAAGAACCGGCCACACTTCGGAGTGCTGATGTAGGTGGGCACATTCTTGCCGGCCGGTTCCCGGTAATTGAGGTTGTCCGGTTCGCCGGGGATGGCGAGGTTGGTGCAGAGGCCGGGGATCGGATTGCCGTTGTCGTCGAGGACGGTGCGCCGGCTCGACAGGCGCACGGCGATGTCGCCACTGGACCCGGTCGCCGACTCGACGGCGTAGGACTTCTCTCCGACGGTGATGAACTCCGTGCCCGGGTAGGCCTTGTGCAGGTAGTCGGCGAGCTTCTTGTACGGCGACCCGTTGCGCTGTTCCAGCGTGGCGAAGTCGTCCAGGCTGAAGTCCCCGGTGATGTGCATCGCGCCCGCGCCCTTGTCGAAGACGTTTGACGCGTCGCGGAAGGCCTCGTCTGTCCAGCCCATGTTCTTGGGCAGCAGGCCGGACGTGATGACGTTGTGCGCGATGACGGTCTCGGAGGCCATGTAGCCGAGGAAGGCGTCTTTGAAGTACGTCCCTTGCGAGCGCACCTTTCGGAAGTTCGGCATCGCGAACTGGTCGGCGTACTGCGGAACCATCTGGTCGAAGAGCACGATCAGCACGCGGGTGGGTTTCGAGGAGCCCCCCGACGAGTCGTCGGACGCGTTGCTCGGCGGCCCAGTCAGTCCCAGGGTCACCGCGATCCCTGCCGCTGTCGCGATCGCTGTGAGAGTCCGTGTGTGTCCGCGCATCCGAGCGCTCCCCTCCGTGACGCGAGTCCCCTCTCGCGTGATGGATCGGACGTTGCCCCTGGTCTCTGAGGCTGTCAACGATGTGCGTCTTCCGCAACGCGACCTGTCCGGACGCGGGCCCGTTTGTCCCCGATTGGCGGTCTAGAACGCGGCGCCGTCGAGGTGTGGACCGACACGGCATGTTCATGCTTTGGTCGCAGGTGTGACGCGCGTTGTCGACGCCGACTACCTCGTCGTCGGTGCTGGAGCCAGCGGGATGGCGTTCACCGACGCACTCATCGACCATGCCGACGTCCGAGTTGCGCTCGTCGATCGCCGGCACGGCGTCGGTGGCCACTGGCTCGAGGCCTATCCGTTCGTTCGGCTGCACCAGGCATCGCTGTTCTACGGCGCGGCCTCCACGATCCTGGGTGGCGGGCGCGTGCAGAGCCGCGGACCCGAGACCGGGCTCTACGAGCGCGCATCCCAGCCGGCCATCTGCGCCTACTACGGCCAGCTGCTCGAGGACCGGATGCTGGCGTCGGACCGGGTGGACTTCTTCCCAGGGTGCGAGTACGTCGGCAACGGCACCTTCTTCTCCCGCGTCTCGGGTGAGGAGTACGAGGTCTCCGATCGATGCCGCGTCGTCGACGCTCACTACCTAGCCCCCGACATCCCGGCCGAGACGCCGCCTCGATTCGCCGTCGCGCGCGACGCGCGGGTGATCCCGGTCAACGACCTCGTGCGACTCGTGGAGGCGCCGAGCCAGTACGTCGTCGTGGGCTCAGGCAAGACCGCCACCGACGCCATTGTCTGGCTGCTGGCACGTGGCGTGGAGCCTGACCGGATCTGCTGGATCCGGCCACGTGATCCGTGGATGTTCAACCGCGCGGTGATCCAGCCCGACCCCGTCGTCTTCCTCGGCATGGCCGCCGACATGATGCAGGCGGCCCAGGTCTGTGAGTCGTTGCCCGACCTGTTCCTGCGGCTCGAAGACCTCGGGATCATGCTGCGCATCGACCGGTCGGTCACGCCGACGATGGCGAGGACGCCGACGCTCGCTGTCTGGGAGCTGGAACAGCTGCGGACGATCGAACACGTCGTGCGTCTCGGTCACGTCACGGCAGTGCACCGCGGACGGATCGAGCTCGCCCAGGGCTCGGTCGAGGTGGCGGACGACGCCGTCGTGGTCAACTGCACCGCGGAGGGCCTGAAGATGCCGCCGCTGATCCCGATCTGGCAGCCGAAGGCGATCACCCTGCAACCGGTCCGGGCCGGCTTCCCGTGCTTCGCCGCGGCACTGGCGGGCTACGTCGAGGCGACCCGCGACGACGACGCCGACAAGAACCAGCTGTGCCCCCCGTCGCCGTACGGGAACACGCTCTCCGACTGGGCGCGGATGACCGTCCTTGGCACGCGTAACGCGGCGTCGTTCGCGTCGGCGCCCGACGTCAAGGAGTGGTCCGACCGGACCGCTCTCAACCCGGCGCGAATCCCGCCGGAGGACCCGGGGTCCGCCGAGCTGGACGAGGCCCTGGAGCGTCTGCGACGTCACGGGGGGCCAGGTCTGGCCAGGCTGGCTCAGCTCAGCGAGTAGGTGTTCCCTGGGGTCATGACGAACGACGTGGCTGACCAGGCGCTGGCCTCCGGGCTCGTGCAGCCGGACCAGACGACGTGCGGGTCGTGCGTGCTGGTGGTGGCGCACATGCTCACCGACCCGTCGTACGCGTCGCTCCTCGTCAACGGGCCGGACACCGCAGTCGGCGGCCCGTCGTCCGGGACCCTGCAGGACAGGTTCGGGCAAGCCGCCCTGGAGATGCACCGGCTCACGAGCGGTATCAAACCCGCCAGTGGCGGTGTCCAGCTGCCCTGGCCGAGCGCCCTCGGCACGCAGCCGTGGTCGCTGGCGCGCGAGATGACTGCCCTGACCGGCACGACGTACCAGGTGCAGCCGATCTGGCCGGGGCAGCGATCGAAGGCCTTCGGCCGGACCAAGATCCTCTCGAGCTCTGGGGTCCTCGTCCCGCTGTTCGTCGGCAGCCGGTGGGCACCCCGGCACGTCGTCCTGGTGCTTGCGACACAAGGCCTCGAGAGCGACCAGGTGATGATCTACGACCCGGCGAGCGGGCGCCGGTACCCGATCACTGCCGGCGACTTCGGTGCCGGACGACTCGACGTCGCCGGTTGGGCTGCGCCGTGGGCGGTGGTGGTTCCCACGTGACCTTGTGGCCTTGATCAGTTCAGGGTCCAGTCGATGTTTTGCGCCACCACGCTGCAGGCCTCGAGCAGTGTGGGCAACGAGAGAGACTGACCGTTATCGAAACCGATGTTTACGTCGGGAGGAGTTCCAACCAGCTGGTGGTATTCGCCCATGAGCTCAAGGGCACATTTCGCCACGGGAACGAACACGCGACAGGCCAAGAGCAGATTGTCGTCGATTGCACCCTCCAACCCGATCACGGCGGCCACACTGCCTCCAGGCTCCGGCGGGGGCGCAACGATGTTGACGGGGACCTCGAGCCCATCCTTGGCCGCACGGACCGATCGCTTCTGGATGCCCGCGGTCAACAGCGGTGGTCCGATGGTGCTGGGGGCCTGAGCCAGCATGTTCCACCACTCCGTAAGGAGCGGTCCGGGGAAGGCGCTCACGAAGCTCGTATTACCGTGCGAGACCAGCGTGCCGCGGAGTGCGAATCCGTCGGAGAGCGGCACGTCCATGAAGGCAAATGTCTCGCCGCGACGCAGCTCGACCCCTTCAGTCGTCAGATGTGGTGTGGTGTCCGCCGGGCCGAGCACGAACGGCTGCTGGTCGTCCGAGCGGCTATGCGGGATCGACTGAAACCGTACGTCCGGCATGCGGCTCCTCCTGATGTCATCATTCACGAAACTTCTGGATCGCTTCAGGCAGCTCGGCGATTCCTCGAAAGGCCTCGACTACTTCGGCCAGGTCGGGAGCCTGGCCACTGACAAGCTTCCCGAGTGCGCCCCCGATGCCTGTCGCCGAAGAGAAGAGTGTGTTGAGTGCACCGAGCCGGCGAGACAGCCTGTCGGGACCGGCGAGAACCTCCAACACTCCCGGAAGACATTGCACCGGGGATCCGAATCGCACCACGGTTTCGAGAGCGCACAGGGCCAGGCTCTCGATCGCAGCATTGGACGAGGCCGATGGATCGTCGGTGCGGACTGGGTCCGCCATGACCCATTGAGACGAGGAGATGGTCTGGACCTGCATCAACAATCGCCGGTCCAAAGACCGCTGCGTGCTGGCGACGAGCATGTCGAACACCTCTGGCCAGTGGCGCTGGACGAGCTCAGTGAGGGCGTTTCCATAGTCCGGTTTGGTGAGCATGTCGAAGAACGGCTCGGGGAACTCACCTAGGCAGGCCGCCTGGAGCCAAAGTTCGTCGGTGACGGGTATCCGGTAGAGGCAGAGCTTGGCGGAGGTGCCACGAAGTGCCAGGACGAGCTCGTCGAACCATGGCAGGTGTTGCACTCGCGAGAACTCGTCGAGACTCTCCTGGACGCCCCGTGGTTGCACGTCGTCGACAACGACGAATCCGAGAGGCGTGGAAGTCGTCTGCGTGAGCGACAGAACTGTCGGATCGGCAATCTGAGCACGGATCCCGGACACCGGCCCCCCTCACGGCGTGTGCTAGCCGGGATCAGCACAGCGCACGCACCATGGGGAGTCAACGAGGCGCGGTCGCTGTCAGCCACATCCCGCCCGCCGGACGAGCTGCTAGTCGGATGAGCCGCTAGGCGCCCAGGGCGCCGCCTTGGATGATCGAGGCCTACCGGGAGGTTGGGCCTGCAATATGTACACACCACAGTTCAACGACGTCACCGATGAGGTCGAACTCCGTGAGATGGTGGCGGCGATCGGCTCCGGCTGGTTGGTCACTGTAGGCGCCGACGGCGTCCCGACGGCTACGCTGCTGCCCGTCATGTGGCAGGGCGACCGGCTGGTGATGCACATGGCGAAAGCGAACGAGCAGTGGTGCCAGATCGAACCAGGCACGATCGGGCTGGTGATCTGCCCCGGCCCGGAGGCGTACATTTCACCGTCCTGGTACGGCGCGAAGACCGAGCACGGACGTGTTGTGCCCACCTGGAACTACACCGCCGTCCACCTGATCGGCACCCTTTCCGTCCACCACGGGGCAGGGTGGTTGCGGACTGCGGTCACAGAGCTGACCGACATCCACGAGCGAACCCAGCCTGAAGCCTGGCGCGTCACCGACGCTCCTGCGGCGTACATCGACGCGCAGCTCAACGGCATCGTCGGCATAGAGGTCACGATCCAGCGCGTGGAGGGAAAGGCAAAGCTGAGCCAGAACCGTGCAACAGCTGACCAGCGGGGAGTGATTGCTGGACTGCGATCGGGAGCCTCAGCGGGTGCGCACGCTATCGCCGACGAGATGGCTGCTCGGCTGCGCTGATCCGACGCCAGCCGCCGGCGCGGTTGTTGGCAACAATCGTTCGCAGCAGGTCGAGAAGTGCGGGTCGGTTGATCTCGTCGGACTCGTAGATCTGGACGGCCTTCGCTGTCGCGTTTGCGTGTCCCTGGTTGATGACTCCTTGCGGGTCGGGGACCGTCGGGTCGTACAGGAACAGGTTGACGTGGTCCTTGGTGGCGAGCAGGGCGCAGACGTTGCCGTCGAGGACGAAGTACGGCTGCACGGATCGCTTGATGGTCTCCTCTATCGCCGGGTCCGCTTCCCAGATGATCTGGCGCAGCTGTCGGCACAGTTGTCGCTGCCAGTCGGGAAGACCGTCGATGTACGCATCGACCCCCGGATGAGCGCGGCCGGTCACGGCTCTAACCCTCGACAAGTGTGGCCAGGTTGGCCAGTGAGGACGTCATCCCGGTGCGGTGATCCTCTGCGCTGATGCCGACCGGTACGTCGACGGCGGTCATCTCGACGAGCGTCCCTGCTCCCGTGGTCGACAGCTCCCAGGTCATGGTCATCGTGCCCGTGAACGCGGGATCGTCGGAGACGAAGTCGACGGTCTGCCTGACCCTGACGTTGGGCACAAGCTCGCTGAACCGGACATCGGTGACGTCCGAGTCTGCGCTTGTCTTGCCCGATCCCGACGCGGCGTCCTCGTAGGTGAGAACGAGACGGTAGGAGCCACCCACCCGTGCATCGAAGTACTCGAAACGTCCTGTCATGCCGTCGGGCGGCAGCCACTGAAGCAGGGCGTCGGGGTCGAGCAGCGCGGCGTACACACGCTCCGGCTCCGCCCGGATCTCGCGTGCTGCCGAGTCGGTCCGCGACATGGTGGGAAGCGTACGTTCGTCAGTGCCGCACTGTCGCCGCTCACGCCAGGAGGACGCATGCCGGACTACGGACGACCAGTTCGTTTCGGGGTCTTCCCGACGCCCGAGGCGGCGAAGCTCGACGAGGTGCTCGCCCTGGCCCGCGTCGCGGACGAGAGCGGCCTGGAGTACGTCGGGATCCAGGACCATCCCTACCAGCGCCGGTTCCTCGACACGTGGATGCTGATGGCGACGGTGCTCGCGAAGACAGAGCGCGTCACGGTGTTCCCCGACGTCTCGAACCTGCCGCTGCGCCAGCCTGCCGTGCTCGCCAAGGCAGCGGCCAGCATGGACGTGTTGTCCGGCGGGCGCTTCGAGCTCGGTCTCGGTGCCGGAGGGTTTCCGGAGGCGGTCGAGGCGATGGGCGGACCCCGTCGTACCCCTGGCGAGGCGGTCGACGCGCTGATCGAGGCGATCGAGGTGATCCGCCTGATGTGGTCGGACCAGCGTTCGGTCCGCTTCGACGGCAAGCACTATCGGCTCGCAGGCGTGAAGCCCGGACCGCAGCCGGTACATCCGATGGGCATCTGGCTCGGCGCCGGTGGTCGCCGGACGCTTGCAGTGGTCGGCAGGAGTGCCGACGGCTGGGTCCCTTCGAGCGGGTGGGCAACGCCGGACAAGCTGCCCGAGATGCATGCGCGTATCGACGACGCGGCAACGGCTGCGGGTCGCGACCCGAGCACGATCGCGCGCCTCTACAACGTCTGGGGCAAGATCGACGGGTCGGGTGGCTTCCTCCAGGGTGGCGTCGACCAGTGGGTCGACGAGCTCACGTCACTTGCCCTCGAGAACGGCATGGACACGTTCGTCTTCGGACCATCCGAGGACCCCGTTCCGCAGCTGGAGCGCTTCGCTGCCGAAGTGGCGCCGGCCGTGCGCGAACAGGTTGCCCAGCATCGCGGTTGAACGTGCCGGTGGTCGACCACGCGACGCCAGCCGGGGGACAGCTCAGGCGTAACGTCGTCGACCGGTCACGCCGCCACCCACCCAGTGCCCGATGTCGAACATGAAGCCGAGGATCACAAAGAGCCAGCCCCACGTGTCGACGCCGGTGGCCGGGCTGTAGGCGAGGACGTAGAACAGCGTCGCGTACGGGAAGAAGATCAGCCCGAGCAGCGGGATCAAGAACCCGGTGTAGGCGCGGTCCACCAGGTTGGTGAAGATCCAGACGAGGATCAGTGCGACCCGGGGAGCGAAACCGGCGAGCAGAGCGAACAAGCAGCCCATCTGTACCCCTCTTCAGGCGTGGGGCACCTGAGCCCCGTCGTCAGGGCAGCGTCACGACTACGCGCCCACGCGTCGTCACCCGGTGCGGGTGAGATCAACGACGTACCGGGGACGACGTCGGTCAGGCTTCGGCGACGAGCCGGTCCATCGCAGCCAGCAGACAGCCCGGTGACTCGTGCCAGGGGAAGTGACCCGCCCCGGCTCGACATGCGACCACGCGGCCGGGATGCGCCCAGCGCTGTCGGTGCCCGCGGTGGGTGGCATCGGGCTTAGTTCGCCGACCAGCACGCCGAACGGCACGGTGATCGACGGGAGCGACGACTCGAGCTCGGGCAGACGGGCATTGAGATCGCCCCACAGGCCGAGGTTCGACGGCTGGGAGAACTCCACGTGCGGCATCGGTGGGGCCGCAGCCGGGTCGGCGTAGTACGACGGCCAGACCAGGGAGAACGCCTCCAGCTCTTCCTCCGGCGTCGCCGTCCCCGCGGTGTCCTTGTCGTCCAGCTCGCGAGCGCGCGCTCGGTCGGCCTCGGGCACCCGCGCGAGCATCTCGGTGCCGAACGCCTCCGCACCGCCGTCGCCCACGGCGCCGAGCGGGTCGACCGAGAGGACTCCGGTCAGCCGTCCGGGAATACTGACCGCTGCGTGGAAGGCCAGGTGGCCTCCCCACGAGTGCCCCATCAGGAAGGCCGTGTCCCACTCCAGCCCGTCCAGCACGGCGACGATGTCAGCCAGTGCCTCGGCGACCGTGAACTCACCCTCCGTGGTGGACGGCGCCAGTCCGCGCTGCTGGAACGTCGCGACCTGATACCGGCCGGCGAGCTCGGCGACCGCGTCGTCGAGATTGTCGTAGGTCATGCCAGGCCCGCCGTGGACTGCCAGCACGCGCGGTCCCTCGCCGGTGAGCCAGCCCGAGAGCTCCCCGGTCCCCGTGGTGGCGGTGAACGGTGTCCGCTGCATGGCCGCAGATTAGGCCAGCGGTGCGCCCCGGTCAGGTCAGCGCCGCGGGCTCCAACGCGCCCGCCGCACCCCGCGGCAGGAATGCACCCGAGTCTGTTGCCGTTTACAAGGGGTCGATGCCGTCCCGGCAGCCGGCGCCCGGACCTACAGTGGCCTCAGCCAAGGAGCTCGCCTATGTCTGTCGACACACGAGTGGACCAGGCAGAACTGCCTGACCACATCGACGCCGCAGTGCTCAAGATCGCCGGCGTCGTGGTCCTCGGCGCCATCATGTCCATCCTGGACATCACGGTGGTCAACGTCGCGCTGCCCACCCTGCAGACTGAGTTCGGCTCCTTCGGTCACCCGATCGCGTACTCGACCGTCGCTTGGACGGTCACCGCCTACACGCTTGCGCTGGCCACGGTCATCCCGCTGACCGGCTGGGCCGCCGACCGCTTCGGCACCAAACGCCTCTACATGACCGCGATCGCGCTCTTCGTCGCCGGCTCCGTGCTGTGCGCAACGGCCTGGAGCATCGGAGCGCTCATCGGCTTCCGGGTCCTGCAGGGCCTGGGCGGCGGCATGCTCATGCCGCTCGGCATGACGATCATGACCAGGGCCGCCGGTCCCCACCGCATCGGGCGCCTGATGGCGATCCTCGGCGTGCCCATGCTGCTCGGGCCGATCCTCGGGCCGATCATCGGCGGTTGGCTCATCCAGGTGGCGAGCTGGCACTGGATCTTCCTGATCAACGCGCCGATCGGCCTGATCGCGCTCGTCTACGCCTGGCGCGTGCTGCCCAAGGACAGGCCCGAGCCGTCTGAGTCGTTCGACTTCCTCGGCATGGCATTGATGTCGCCCGGGCTGGCATTGTTCCTCTTCGGCGTGTCCTCCATCCCCTCCGAAGGCACCGCCACGGCGCCACGGGTGTGGGTCTCGATGCTGGCCGGGGCCGCGCTGATGGTGCTGTTCGTCTTCCACTCGTTCCGTCCGGAGCACCCGTTGCTGGACCTCCGGCTGTTCGCGAACCGCAACCTCACCGTGTCGATCATCACGATGTTCCTGTTCGCCGGAGCCTTCTTCGGGGGCCTGCTCCTGGTGCCGACGTACTTCCAGGAGGTGCGTGGCGAGTCCACGCTTCAAGCCGGACTGCTCGTCGCCCCGCAGGGCATCGGCGCGATGCTCACGATGCCGATCGCCGGGTCGCTGGTGGACAAGCACCCGATCGGGCGCATCGCGCCGGTCGGGCTGATCCTCATCCTGATCGGCATGTTCGGGCTCACACAGCTCACCGCGACCACGCCGTACGGCGTCATCATCGCCGAGCTGTTCGTCATGGGCCTGGGGATGGGCGCGACGATGATGCCGCTGTTCACCTCGGCCCTGAAGACGTTGAAGGCCCATCAGGTGGCGCGTGGTTCGACCCTGTTGAACATCACCCAGCAGATCGCCGCCTCGTGCGGCGTCGCGCTCATGTCCGTCCTGCTCACGAACCACCTGCAGGCGTCCAAGCTGGCCGGTCCTGCCATTGCCTCGTTGCACATCCCGTCCCTGGCCGACAAGATCCCCGCCGCCGCCATCGCGAAGGGCCTGGAGGATGCGGCGAGCGCGTTCGCCCAGACGTACTGGGTGGCCTGGGCACTGGTGGCGCTCACACTGATTCCGGCCTTCATGCTGCCGCGCAAGCACGAGGAGACGCATCTGCTCGACGACGAGGGCGTCGCACCCGTCGTCGTCCACTGACCGGCACCTGTTGCCTAGACGAGCACGCTCTCCTCGAGTCGCGCGTAGCTGGCCTCCATCCCGTCGGTCATCCCGGTGGCGAGGACGGCGTCGCGCGTGGCGACGTCGGGGTAGGTGATCACGAGCGAGAGCAGCGTGCCCCCCGCGACCGGAGTCAGGGTGAGCTCGTTGACGGCGCCCTCACCGGGCATGCCGATCATCCGCTCGGTGGTCACCTCTCGGTACGGCGGTGCGGACTCGAGCAGCTCGCCCTCGAAGCCGAACCGGCCCTCCCCGTCGGCCTGCTCCCACTCGTAGCGGTAGCTCTGACCGACCTCGGCGGCTACGTCGCAGACCGGCATCGTCCAGCCGTCGGGCCCGAGCAACCAGCGCTGCATGAGCTCGGGCTCGTGGTGGGCCCGCCAGACCTGCTCCACGCTGCCCCGGATCACGCGGCTGATCCGCACCTGGGTGTCGGAGAGGATCTGGGTGGTCGTCGCTCGGCCGGCGGCGAACGAGGTCAGGTCGGCGAGCACCTCGTCCATCTGGCCCATGGCCTCGCGCATCCCTTCCTCCTGGCCCATCTCGACGAGCCGCTCGAGATCGTCCAGGGAGTCGAAGTGCGACGTGATCGTCACGCGCGAGCCGTCGTCGGTCTCCTCGAAGACGAGCCGCATGCGTCCGGTCGGCAGGGTGCGGTCGGGCTCGCCGTCCGGGGTCGCGAAGCCGTCGCGAACCTCGAAGCTCTTGTGCGGGTCGACCGAGAGCCACTCCCAGTAGCCGCCGTGGGTGTCACCCTCCGGCCCGGTCATCGTGTACGCGGAGCGCCCTCCCACCGCGGCGTCGTGCCGGGTGAACGTGGCGGGGTAGGTGGGCGGTCCCCAGAACCGTTCCAGCTGCCGCGGGTCGACGTACGCCTCCCACAGCCGCTGCACCGGTGCCGGGAAGTCAGCGACCACGGTGATGGTCAGGTCGTCGGTGTCACGGGTGACGGAGGTGACGGGCATGGCGGGTCTCCTGTCCAATCGGTGGTTCAGTCCTCGGCGAGCAGCGCGTCGAGCCGGTCGATGCGCGCCCGCCAGATCTCTTCGTAGCGGCCCAGCAGCTGCTGCGCCGCGCGGACGGTGTCGGGGTTGCCGCGGATGATCCGCTCGCGCCCCTGCGGTTCCTTGGTCACGAAGCCTGCGGCCTCCAGGACGGCGACGTGCTTCTGCACGGCCGCGAACGACATCTCGTACGCCGCCGCGAGCTGCGACACCGAGGCCTCGCCGTTCAACGTGCGGCGGAGGATGTCGCGACGTGTCGCATCGGCGAGGGCCCGGAAGATCCGGTCCACCTCGTCGTCCGGGAGCTCGAGACGTACAACCATTTGGTTGTACGTTAGGTGGTGCGACGACCCCCGTCAAGGGTCGGGTCGTCGAGGCCTTCGGAAAGCGCTCGGGTCAGCAACGCGACGAGCGTCTCGACCTGGACGTCCGACGCGTCAGTCGCCTCCTCGTCAGAGCCGTCGAGAGCCCGTGCGGCCAGACCTGCCTTGGCATCGATCAGCTCCGCGATCTTGGCGTCGATCGTCTGGGCGGCGATGATCCGCCACGCCGTGACCGGCGCGCTTTGGCCGATGCGGTGCACCCGGTCGATGGCCTGGCTCTGCTCGGCGTTGGTCCACGAGAGCTCCGCGAGGACGACGTCCGAGGCAACCTGGAGATTGATCCCGACCCCGGCCGCTGTCAGTGAACAGATGATTACTCCGACATCGGGATCGTGGACGAAGGCGTCGATGGCCTCCTGACGCGTCGTCGAGCTCTGGCCCCCGCGGATCGTCGTGCTCCTGATGCCGCGCTTGGCCAGGACCTCCTCGGCGGTGTCCATCACGTCGAGGTGTTTTGCGAAGAACACGACCTTGCCGGCGCTCCGGGCCACCTGTGCCGCGTAGTCGGCGGCCAGTTCCGCCTTGGCCTGACCGATCCTGCGCACCATCATGAAGACGTTGTCGCCGTCCGTCGCCTCGCTGCCTTCGGCGACCTCCCGCTCCGCGACCCGGCGGACGAGCTCATGGTCAATCCCGCCGGTGACGGCTCCCGCTCGCCGGTGCTCCAAGGCCGCTCGGTAGCGACCCACGAGGCGCATGGCGAGGCGGCTCTCCGCGTCGCGGATCGAGCGACCGGCCGCCCCCTCCAGCTCGACGGCCAGGTCGGCGATCCGACGGGCCGGGATGTCGGCGGCGACGTCGACCTTGCGCCGACGCACGATGCCGAGGTCCACCACGATCTGCCGGGCCGCCGGGTAGAACGCGTGGTCGGCAGGGGTCAGGCCGGTGCCTTCCAACGCCGCCATCAACGCCCGGCCGGGCTGGCGCTCCTCGACCCAGCCGAGGAACTGCCAGATCGCCTGGAAGTCCTCGATGTCGTTGATCAGCGGGGTGCCCGTCAGCGCCATCAACAGTGGCCGGGTCACGCGCTTGCGGACCCGCTCAGATATCTCCAGCACGTGCTGCGAACGCTGCGACTTCCTGTTCTTGATGTAGTGCGCCTCGTCGACGACCATGCCCCGGAAGCCGTGCGCCCCGATCCAGTCGACGTGGCGATCGAGCACCTCGTAGTTCACGACGACGATGTCGGCGAACCCGTCGATCGTCTCCCCGTCGCCGTGGATGACCGTCACCGAGCGAGCCGGTGTCCACAACGAGACCTCTCGGGCCCAGTTGGTCTTGACCACGTTGGGTACGACGGCGAGCAGCGGATAAGCCTTCGCCGCCTGCGCGGCCAGCAGTGCCTGCGCGGTCTTGCCGAGCCCCGGCTCGTCAGCGAGGAGGAAGGTGCGGTGACCCGCCCTCACCGCGGCCACCAGCTGTGCCTGGTGGGGCATGAGCTCGAGACCACCCCGAATCGGCACGCTCGACGCTGGTGGGAGCTCCATGCACGCCGAGGCGCCGGGGACGGGGTGTTCGAACGCGTTCAGTAGCGGACCGATGAGCTCCCACCCGGCCAGGTGTCCGCGGACCACGGGCGTCGCCTGGCCGGAGTCGGGGGCAAGGAACGGGTTCGCGAGCTGGGCCGCCACCACCGACTGTGGGACGGTCTGGCGCCGGCTGCGTACGTCCGGCTCCGCCGCGGGTGTGGCCGGAACATCGTCTGTCGTGTCCAGGCCGCCGGCTTGCTGCATGGCGAGCAGCATCCGCCGCGTGCTCTCCGAGACCTCGGCGTCTTCCTCGAGCACCGAGAACAGTGACGGGTCACGCGCTGCGATCCGCGCCAGGATCACCCCTATCCCGTCCAGACGCTTCAGGTACGCGTCGCGTTGGGTCTCGGTGCGCGAGCTGTCCGCGCGGACACGCGTGCGCTCGGCCCGAGCGAGCATCGCGACGGCCTGGAACTGCGCCCGCTGCGCCGACGTCAGCTGACCGCGTCCGACGGCGCCCTCGACCTCTCTGACCGCGCGCGCAAGGACGGGGATGATCCCGTCGTTGTCCGGGCGGCGACGACCGGATCGTTGAGGGGTCGTCTTGCTTGGGGACCGACGCTTTGGTTGGGGCGGCAATCGACTTTCTTCCTCTGGCAAGACCGGCGACGGACGCGGTCGCGTGCATGGTCAGAGATGCACGGGAGTGTCATCCAGTTTAGGGGAACGAGCCGGAAAGCGCCTCGGTCGAAGACCTCGCGGACTCCCTTGCTGCCGACAATGTTCTCCTGCTGGAGATCGATCGGGGCGAGACCGACATCCAGAAGCTTGGTGGTGCGGGCGTAGCCGCCTGGATCTCCCGTCTCCAGGAGCCGGCGGATGCCGCATCGAGTCTCTCCGGACCACGACCGTCGACGGGCTGCCGCGTCCGCGGAGGTCGAGCTCAACGATGAGCAGGGCTGTCAAGTGCACACCGGCGTGGACTCCATCGAGGCGGTTCCTCTTTCTCGAATGGCATCTCGATTCGTGAGATCGGACCGTGGTTTTGTCGGTGGTGCTCGGGAGCATCGGTGGCATGACCAGCACGCCGCTCCTGCAGTCGGAGGCCGGTGCGGGTGGTGGTCCGGCGGCGGCGTTGCAGCAGGCTACGAAGCTCGTCGATGAGGTGGCGTCAACGCTGTGGGCGGCGCGGTCGGGCGCGGAGCTGACCGGCCCCATCGAGGCCATCGCCGGACTGCGCGCGAAGCTCGATGCCGTCGAGCTGGCGGTGACTTCGGAGCTGCACAGCGGTCCGGTCGGTCAGGTGGCGTTGAAGGAGGCCGGTTGGGCGTCGGCGAAGGACTTCCTCACGCACGCGAATGGCGGCCGCAGGGGCGCCGGCCCGGCGACCGTGCGACTCGCGGAGCGGTTGCACTTCCTCCCGCGGCTCGCTGAAGCGATGGCCGCGGGGGACATCTCGAGGGTGAAGGCCCAGATCATCGCGGCTGCCCTCGACAAGCTTCCGGTCGACCCGACACTGCGCGAGGAGGCGCTGTCGGTGTTGCTCGACGAGGCGAAGCGCCTCTCGGCCGACGACCTGGAGCGGGCCGGCCGTCACGTCCTCGAAGTCGTCGACCCCGACGGTGTGGACGCTGAGCTCGAGCGCGCGCTGGACCGCACCGAGCGCGCCGCCCACCTGGACCGCAACCTGATGCTGCGCTTCGACCGGCTCGGCGGCGGAAACGGCAAGCTCAACGGGTCCAAGGAAGACCTGCTGCTGCTCAAGACAGTGCTGATGGCGCTGGCCGCGCCGCAGCCGGCCGAGCCAGGTGCCTGTGGCGGCGACGGCGTCTGCACCGACCTGTCGTGCAAGCGCAACAGTCACGACGGCCGGGATTCGCGCGAGCACGGGGCCCGGATGTTCGACGCACTGATCCAGCTGGCCCGGATGGGGCAGGCGACCGGCGCGCTGCCGGACTGTCACGGCGGGGTTCCGCAGGTGGCGGTGACCATGGACCTCGAGCAGCTCAGGGACGGCCTCGGGGAGGCCACCACGACCCTCGGTGAGGACCTGACCGCGACGCAGGTACGCCGGATGGCCTGCGACGCCGACGTCATTCCCGGCGTACTCGGCGCCGACGGCGCGATCCTCGACGTCGGACGCACCCAGCGGCTGGTCACCGCCGCGCTATGGGTGGTGCTGGTGATCCGCGACAAGCACTGCGCGTTCCCCGGCTGCCGACGCCCGCCGGTGATGTGCCACGCACACCACATCAAGCACTGGGTCGACGGCGGCGAGACCAGCCTCGACAACCTCGTCCTTCTCTGCGGCACCCATCACCGCACCATTCACAACACGCCCTGGGACGTTCGGCCGAGTCCCCACGACCGAAGACCGGAGTTCCGACCACCCAAGGGCGACATCTGGATCCGCGGCCGACCTCCGGACCGACGTGAGTGAAAGACTCCCGCCATGGCTGACGCCCGCCGCTTGGTCGACAAGCTGTGGTCCTACTGCAACGTCCTCCGCGACGACGGCGTCGGCACCATCGAGTACACCGAGCAGCTCACCTCCCTGCCGTTGGTCACGATGCTCCGCGCGGTGAAGCACCAGTGAAGGGCTACGAGTGGGGTTTCCGCACCGTAGCGACGCGCATCGACCCCGAGCAGGCCCACCGTGCCGCGTTCCGCGCGATCCGTGCGGCCGAACCGGCTCTGCGGAAGTACGGCAAACGCGTCCGCCGTCAGGCACATCCGGTCCACGCTTTGGGTCTGACCTTCCCCGGGCCGCTCGGCCTCGCGGCCGGCTTCGACAAGAACGCCGAGGGGATCGACGGCCTCGCTGCGATGGGGTTCGGTCACGTCGAGGTGGGCACCGTGACCGGCGAGCCACAACCTGGCAACCCGGGGCCGCGGCTGTTCCGGCTGCCGGCCGACCGGGCGATCGTCAACCGGATGGGCTTCAATAACGACGGAGCCGAGGCGGTCGCCCGTCGACTGGCCCGGCGGAGTGCCCGCCGTCGGCGCGGCACGCACGCGGCACCCGGCGCCGACGTGGTGGTCGGGGTGAACATCGGCAAGACCAAGCGCGTGCCGGAGGAGCGCGCGGTCCAGGACTACGCGAAGAGCGCGCGGTTGCTTGCGCCGTACGCCGACTACCTCGTCGTCAACGTGTCCTCGCCCAACACCCCGGGCCTGCGCGACCTGCAGGCCGTCGACAAGCTCCGTCCGATCCTCGAGGCGGTCTGCCGGAGCTCCGAAGGCGCTGCAAACCGAAAGGTGCCGGTGCTGGTGAAGATCGCGCCCGACCTCACCGACGAGGATGTCCTTGCGGTGGCTGATCTCGCGCTCGACCTGCGGCTGGCCGGCATCGTGGCCACCAACACGACGATCAGCCGCGAGGGTCTCGCGACCGGTCGCGGTGAGGTCGACTCGGCGGGTGCCGGTGGGCTGAGCGGTGCGCCGCTGCGGACTCGTGCGAACGAGGTGCTGCGACTTCTTCGCCGTCGCGTCGGGCCGGACCTCACCCTCATCGGCGTCGGCGGGATCGCGACCGAGCAGGACGCGAGAGCGAGGCTGGAAGCGGGAGCGACGCTGCTGCAGGCCTACACCGGGTTCGTCTACGGCGGGCCCGCGTGGCCCGGGCGGATGCAGCGTGCGCTGAGCTCGGCCACCGATGCCGGCTCGACCACCGGTGACGGCTCAGCCACTGAACGCCGCTCGATCAGCGAGGGGCGCACATGACGACCTTCGGAGCGCGGCTGCGTGAGGCGATGGACTCGCGCGGGCCGCTCTGCGTCGGCATCGACCCGCACCCGGGGCTCCTGGAGGACTGGGGCCTCGACGACGACCCGGCCGGCCTGGAGCGGTTCGCGCTGACCGCGGTCGAGGCGCTCGCCGACCGGGTCGCCGTGCTCAAGCCGCAGTCGGCGTTCTTCGAGCGCCACGGGTCGCGCGGCATCGCCGTGCTCGAGAAGGTCCTTGCCGCGACGCGCGACCTCGGCGCGCTCGCGCTGCTCGACGTCAAGCGCGGCGACATCGGCTCGACCGCGCGGGCCTACGCCGACGCCTACCTCGACACGAGCTCGCCGCTCGCCGCCGACGCGATCACCGCCAGCCCGTTCCTCGGGGTCGGCTCGCTCGAGCCGATGTTCGAGATGGCCCGGGCCAACGACGCGGGTGTCTTCGTGCTCGCGCTCACGAGCAACCCGGAGGGTCCGCAGGTGCAGCATGCCCGGACCGCCCAGGGCACCACCGTGGCCGGAGAGGTTCTCGCCGCGCTCGGCAAGCGCAACGCGGGCGCCGTGCCGTTCGGATCGTACGGCGCTGTGGTCGGCGCGACGATCGGCGAGACCATGGAGGTCCTCGACATCAACGGGCCGCTGCTGGTGCCCGGGATCGGCGTGCAAGGGGGGAACGCGGAGGACGTCAGGAGGGTCTTCAAAGAGGTGCTGCCCGCGGTCGTTCCGTCGACCAGCCGCGAGATCCTCGGCGCAGGCCCGTCCGCCGAGCGGCTTCGCGAAGCGGCCCGTCGCGCCAATGAGACCTTCGCCGCGCTGGTCCGGTGAAGCTCTCTGCCGCGAGTGCCACCGGCCACCGTCTGCGCTGTTGGGGCACAGCAATGGCGCTTGCGGTCCTGAGCACGGCGGTCCTGGGCGGCTGCGGGGGAGACCCTGAGGACCAGTATTGCTCGGCGGTCCGTGACGAGAAGCCGACCTTGGACCGGTTGGCGCGAGAGTCCAAGAAGGCGGACACCGACGTCGTCACGCCGACGCTCGCTGCCTTCGAACGCCTGCAGGAACAAGCACCACCCGAGCTGTCTGACGAGTACCAGACGGTCGTGTTCGCCTACCAGGACCTCGTCGAGGCGATCGATCACGCGGGGATCGACCCGCAGGGCTACCGGCCGGGGAAGCGTCCGCCAGGCCTGAGCGACCTGGAGGCGCGGCAGCTCGCGGCCGTTGCGGCGAAGCTCAGCTCCCCGCACGTCACGGATGCCGTGGCCGGCATCGAGCAGCACGCCAAAGAGGTGTGCCAGGTCACTTTTGAGTGACCAGACTCAGGCGGTCGATTGCGGCCAAGTTCGGCTCGTGACTAGATTCGTTGAAGTTCCTGCTCACCGGCCACCCTGATGGGGGATCCTGCACCGTGCCACTGCCGCCCCTCACTCCCGAACAGCGTCAGGCGAACCTGGACAAAGCGGCGGCTTCACGTCGAGAGCGTGCCGTGGTGAAGAACCGGCTCAAGCACTCGGGTGCCTCCATCCTCGACGTGCTGCAGCAGGGCCAGACCAACGAGGTCATCGGCAAGATGCGGGTGCTGGACCTCCTGCAGTCGATGCCCGGCCTGGGCAAGGTGCGTGCCCGGCAGATGATGGAGCGGCTGGGAATCTCCGAGAGCCGCCGGGTCCGTGGCCTCGGCGTCAACCAGATCTCCGCGCTCGAGCAGGAGTTCGGCTCCGGCAGCCCGGCCGGCGGCACATCCGGCGGAAGGTGAGTCCACGCCTGACGGTGCTGGCCGGACCCACCGCCGTCGGCAAGGGCACGGTCGCGTCGTACATCCGCGCGCACCATCCCGAGATCTGGATCTCGGTCTCGGTCACCACACGGGCCCCGCGGCGCGGTGAGGTCGAGGGCGAGCACTACCGGTTCGTCACCGACGCCGAGTTCGACCGGATGGTCGAGGGGGGTGAGCTGCTGGAGTGGGCAGCCGTGCACGGCACCGCCCGCTACGGGACGCCGCGTCAACCGGTCGAGCAGGCGCTGGCCGCGGGGCGTCCGGCGCTGCTGGAGATCGACCTGCAGGGCGCGCGTCAAGTGCGCCTGAGCATGCCGGAGGCACGCTTCGTGTTCCTGAAGCCTCCCTCGTGGGAGGAGATGGTCAGCAGGCTGCTCCGACGAGGCACCGAGGACGAGGCCGACCGGGCGCGCCGGCTCGAGACCGCTCGGACCGAGCTGGCGGCGGAGCCGGAGTTCGATGTGACCGTGGTCAACGGCGAAGTTCCCGTTGCGGCGGAGGAGTTGGTAGCCTTGATGGTTGATCCCCCCACGGATCCCGCGAATCCCGACCAGAACTTGTGAGGCTTCTGCACGTGTCGAGCCACCCCGTCGCCGAGGGCATCACGAACCCGCCCATCGACGAGCTTCTGACCAAGACCGACTCGAAGTACCGGCTGGTCCTCTACAGCGCCAAGCGCGCACGGCAGATCAACGCCTACTACTCCCAGCTCGGCGAGGGCCTGCTGGAGTACGTCGGACCTCTCGTCGACACGCATCTGCAGGAGAAGCCGCTGTCGATCGCGCTGCGGGAGATCAACGACGACCTGCTCACCTGCGAGGACTACGACCCCGACGCCGAGCCGCAGCTCGACCCGCTGTCCGCGACGTCCGAGGCGTCCGGATCCGGCGACAAGCTGTCGGCGGAGGACCTCGAGCTCTGAGCTCGAGCACGAGCGGATGACGGCCGGCGACCGCGGGCCCGCTGCCCACGTTCGGGGTTCGCGCTCCGTCGTGCCCGAAGGCGAAGCCGTAGGGCGCTCTCACGGACTGCGAGGCGCCGAACAATTCCGAACAGTCGTCCTCGGGGTCAGCGGAGGGATCGCGGCGTACAAGGCCTGCGAGCTGCTGCGCCGCTTCACCGAGTCCGGCTACGACGTCACGGTCGTCCCCACTCGGGCCGCGCTGGAGTTCGTCGGCGCGGCCACCTGGGCGGCGCTGTCCGGCAAGCCGGTCACCTCCGAGGTGTGGACCGACGTGCACAAGGTTCCGCACGTGCGGATCGGCCAGTCGGCCGACCTCGTCGTCGTCGCCCCGGCGACCGCCGACCTGCTGGCGAAGGCCGCCTACGGCCTCGCCGACGACCTCCTGACCAACACGTTGCTCACCGCGCGATGCCCGGTGGTCTTCGCGCCTGCGATGCACACCGAGATGTGGGAGCACGCGGCGACGCAGGCCAACGTCGCCACCCTGCGCGACCGGGGAGCGATCGTCATCGAGCCGGCCGAGGGCCGGCTCACCGGTGTCGACACCGGCAAGGGCCGGCTGCCCGACCCGGACGAGATCTTCGAGCTGTGCCGCGACGTGCTCGCGCGGACCGATGAGGGCGGCCTCGACCTGGCCGGACGACACGTGGTGGTGTCAGCGGGCGGCACGCGCGAACCGCTGGACCCGGTGCGCTTTCTCGGCAACAGGTCGTCAGGGCGTCAGGGAGTCGCGCTGGCCCGCACCGCGGCCGCCCGCGGTGCCGAGGTGACCCTCGTCGCGGCCAACGTGGAGCTGCCCGACCCGGCTGGCGTGAAGGTCGTCCGCGTCGAGACGACCGCCGAGCTCCGCGACGCCGTGCTCTCAGCCGCGACGAGCGCCGACGCGGTGGTGATGGCAGCCGCACCGGCGGACTTCCGGCCCGCCACGCTGAGCGCCTCCAAGATCAAGAAGGCCGAGGACGGCAGCGCACCTCCCATCGAGCTCACGCAGAACCCCGACATCCTCGCCGAGCTCTCCCGCAACCGGCCGCGTCCTGAGACGGTCGTCGTCGGGTTCGCCGCGGAGACCGGTGACGAGACCGGCTCGGTCCAGGAGCACGCCGCCGCCAAGCTGGCCCGCAAGGGCTGCGACATCCTCGTCGTGAACGACGTCAGTGCGGGCAAGGTCTTCGGCCGGCCCGACAACGAGGCCGTCGTGCTGGAGAGCGACGGCACCTCGACCGCCGTACCCCGCGGATCCAAAGCGGAGCTCGCCCACGCCATCTGGGACCGTGTCGCATCCAGGTGGCAGACATCCTGAGACCGGTTCCGAAACCGGCAGTTATCGTGGCGGGCGTGACTGGACGTCTCTTTACCTCTGAGTCGGTGACCGAGGGCCATCCCGACAAGATCGCCGACCAGATCAGCGACACGATCCTCGACGCTCTGCTCGCCGACGACCCGGCGAGCCGGGTCGCGGTCGAGACGCTCGTGACGACAGGCCTCGTGGTGGTGGCCGGTGAGGTGACGACGAACGCCTACGCGCCGATCGCCCAGCTCGCGCGCGAGCGCATCATCGAGATCGGCTACGACAGCAGTGAGAAGGGGTTCGACGGCGACTCCTGTGGCGTCCAGGTGGCGATCGGCTCGCAGTCCCTCGACATCGCCCAGGGTGTCAACGATGCCTACGAGGAGCGGCACGACCACAGCGTCGACCCGCTGGACCGCCAGGGCGCCGGCGACCAGGGCCTGATGTTCGGCTATGCATGCGATGACACGCCTGAGCTCATGCCGCTGCCGATCACGATCGCGCACCGGCTCGCCGAGCGGCTCGCCGCGGTGCGCCGGGACGGGACGGTTCCCTACCTGCGTCCCGACGGCAAGACGCAGGTCACGATCGAGTACGACGACGAGAACCGCCCGGTCCGCGTCGACACCGTGGTGGTCTCCACCCAGCACGCCCGGCACATCGACCTGGACAACCTGCTCACCCCGGACATCAAGCGGCAGGTCGTCGACCCGGTGCTCGGCGACTTCGACATCGCCTCGGACGACTACCGGCTGCTGGTGAACCCGACCGGCCGCTTCGAGATCGGCGGGCCGATGGGTGACGCCGGACTGACCGGTCGCAAGATCATCATCGACACCTACGGCGGCATGGCCCGTCACGGCGGCGGCGCGTTCTCCGGCAAGGACCCGTCGAAGGTCGACCGCTCCGGGGCGTACGCCATGCGATGGGTGGCCAAGAACGTCGTGGCCGCCGGGCTGGCCCGGCGCTGCGAGGTGCAGGTCGCCTACGCGATCGGCAAGGCCCACCCGGTGGGCCTGTTCATCGACTGCTTCGGCACCGAGGCGGTTCCCGTGGACACGATCCAGAAGGCCGTCCTCGAGGTGTTCGACCTCCGCCCGGCCGCGATCATCCGCGACCTCGACCTGCTCCGGCCGATCTACGCGAAGACCGCGGCGTACGGCCACTTCGGCCGTGAGCTCCCCGGGTTCACCTGGGAGCGCACCGATCGCGTCGACGCTCTGAAGGCCGCCGCCGGCACCTGACCCCCCGCATGTAACGCGGGGTTATGGACGCTCCACACGGGTTGTACACCCGGCAAAGCGTCCACAGACCGTGCTGAGTCCGTCGTGATCTCCGGGTAGTCGGGACCGGCTGCTTGAATCGGCCTCGTGGATGAGGACGACGGCGAGCAACTCGCGCTGATCTCCGCCGCCAAGGCCGCCGCTCGCACGTCCGCCGCGAGGACCCGGGTCAAGGACAACTCGGCGAAGCCTTTCGAACCCGCTCCCGAGCTACCCGTCGCCCGGGTGCTGGTCGACGTGCCGCTGGCCCACCTCGACCGGCCCTTCGACTACCTCGTCTCCGCCAAGCAGCACGAGCAGGTGGTCGCCGGGTCGCGGGTCAAGGTCCACTTCGCTGGCCAGGACGTCGACGGCTTCGTGGTCGATCGGCTCGCCGAGAGCGACCACGAGGGCCGGCTGGCTCCACTCCGCCGGTCGGTCAGCCCTGAGCCGGTCCTGACACCGGAGGTCGCCGAGCTGACGGGGTCCGTGGCGAGGCGCTACGCCGGAACCCGCTCCGATGTGCTCCGGCTCGCCGTGCCGCCACGGCACGCGACGGTCGAGAGCCGTCCGAGCCCGTCCGCGGACGAGCCCGAGCTCGACCCGGACTCCGCGGCGGCCTGGTGGCAGGACTACGACGGGGGAGCACTGTGCCGACGCCTCACAGAAGGTGGCTCGCCGCGAGCGGTGTGGACGGCGCTGCCCGCGACCCACTGGGAGGACGGACTCGCGGAGGCAGCCGCTGCCACGTTGGCCAGCGGACGCGGCTCGATTCTCTGCGTCCCGGACGGACGTGACCTCGAGCGGCTCGACAGCGCGCTCACCCGCACCCTCGGAGCAGGGCAACACGTGCTGCTCAGCGCTGAGCCGGGGCGTGCCGAGCGCTACCGGTCGTTCCTCGCCGTGAGCCGCGGAGCGGTGCGGGTCGTGGCTGGCACCCGTGCTGCCGCATTCGCGCCGGTGCGCGACCTCGGCCTGGTGGCGATCTGGGACGACGGCGACGACCTCTACGCTGAGCCCCGAGCGCCCTACCCGCACTGCCGCGAGGTGCTGCTGCTGCGCTCCCACCAGACCGGCTGTGCCGCGCTCCTCGGTGCCTTTGCGCGCAGCATCGAGGCAGCCAGCCTGGTGAGCTCGGGATGGGCCGAGGACCTCTCCGCCGCACGTGGCGTCGTCCGCGACCGTGCACCCCGGGTAAGCGTCACGGGCGCGACCGACACCGAGCTGGAGCGGGACCCGTTCGCCCAGACCGCGCGGTTGCCGCACGAGGCGCACACCACCATCCGCGCAGCGCTCGAGATCGGGCCGGTGCTCGTCCAGGCGCCTCGGTCCGGCTACGCAGAGTCGCTGATGTGCGACCGGTGCCGGACGCCGGCCCGGTGCACGACGTGCACCGGACCCCTGCGGCTGCCGAACCCGCGTCAACCGCCGGTCTGCCGGTGGTGCGGCACCGAGGCGGCCGGCTACGCCTGCCGCGAGTGTGGTGGGCACGGCCTGCGCGCCCCGGTCGTGGGAGCCCGTCGCACCGTCGAGGAGCTCGGCAGGGCCTTCGCCGGCGTACCGCTGCGCAGCTCGACAGGGGAGCGTGTGCTGACCGACGTCGGACGCGAGCCCGCGATCGTCGTGGCGACCCCGGGGGCCGAGCCGAGCGCCGACGGAGGTTACGCGGCTGTCGTGCTGCTCGACACGTGGCTGGTGCTCGCGCGCCCCGGTCTCCGGGCGGCGGAGGAGGCCGTGCGCCGCTGGTTCAACGCCGCGGCGCTGGCTCGGGCGCAGAGTGCGGGCGGCCGGGTCGTCGCGGTCGGTGATCCTGCGGAGCCGGCCCTGCAGGCACTGGTGAGGTGGGATCCGGCCGGCTTCGCATCCCGCGAGGTCGAGGAACGCCGCACTGCGCACCTGCCACCGGCGTCCCGACTCGTCGTGCTCACCGCCGACGAAGCGGTACTCCAAGAAGCAGTGGGACAGCTCGCGCTTCCTGCGGGCGCCGAGGTGCTCGGCCCGACGCCGGTGCCGGTCGCGTCTGACCAGGCTTCCCCCGGCGCACGCCTGATCATCCGGGTGCCGCGGCGTGCCGGGTCCGCCCTGTCGGACACGTTGCTCGACATGCAGGGGGTGCGATCGGCCAAGAAGCTGAGCCCGGTCAGGGTGCAGATCGATCCTTATGAGCTCGCCTGAATGCGGAGTGCCCTCCGTAGACTTGCCGCGCCCCACCGTCTCCGACCGTCGACCGAGCCGCTATCTCCGTCGCCGCTGAAAGGGAACCGTGAGCGTCCAGCCCATCCGCCTGTTCGGTGACCCGGTGCTGCGCACCCCCGCGGAGCCGGTCGTCGACTTCGACGCCGAGCTTCGCAAGCTGGTGCGCGACCTCACCGACACGATGCTGGACGCACCGGGTGCGGGACTGGCGGCACCACAGATCGGGGTGGGTCTGCGGGTCTTCACCTGGGTCGTCGACGACGAGGTGGGTCACCTGGTCAACCCGCAGCTGACGCTGTCGGAGGAGACCCAGGACGGCGAAGAAGGCTGCCTGTCCATCCCGGGACTGTCGTTCGACTGCCGGCGGGCGCTGTCGGTGGTGGCGCGGGGCTTCGACATGTACGGCGAGCCGGTCACCATCGAGGGCTCGGAGCGGTTGGCCCGGGCGATCCAGCACGAGACCGACCACCTCGACGGTGTGCTGTTCGTCGAGCGTCTCGACCCCGAGACCCGCAAGCAGGCGATGCGAGCGATCCGCGAGTCGGACTGGTTCGGCGCCACGACCGCGCCGGTCCTCAAGGTCAGCCCGCACCCGATCCGCGGCGGCCTCGGCTTGTGAGGTTCCCGTAGATGCGGGTCGTCTTCGCCGGCACCCCCGAGGTCGCGCTGCCCTCGTTGCGCGCCATCGCGGCGAGCGGGCACGAGCTGGTCGGCGTCGTCACCCGGCCCGACGCCAGGTCCGGCCGGGGGCGTGGCCTTCATCCATCTCCGGTGGCGATGCTCGGCGACGGGCTGGATGTGCCGGTGCTCAAGCCCGAGCGTCCGAGCGATCCACACTTCCAGAAGCAGCTCCGGACGTTGCGCCCGGACTGCTGCCCGGTCGTCGCCTACGGCGCTCTGCTGCCCCGCCCAGCGCTCGACGTCCCGCACCACGGGTGGGTGAACCTGCACTTCTCTGTCCTGCCGGCGTGGCGTGGCGCCGCCCCGGTCCAGCGCGCGCTGTGGGCCGGCGACGACTACACCGGTGCCACGACGTTCCAGCTCGTCGAGGAGCTCGACGCTGGTCCGACGTACGGCGTGGTCACCGAGCGGATCCGCGACACCGACACCGCAGGAGACCTGCTGGCCCGGCTCGCGGACGCCGGAGCACCACTGCTGGTCGCCACCCTGGACGGCATCGAGGACGGGACGGTGGAGGCGCGGCCGCAGCCCCCCGAGGGGGTGAGCTTGGCTCCCAAGGTCCTCGTCGAGGACGCCGAGGTGCGCTGGAGCGAGCCGGCACAGGCGGTGGACCGGCGGATCCGCGCCTGCACACCGGAGCCGGGCGCATGGACGACGTACGAAGGGGAGCGGGTCAAGCTCGGCCCGGTCCGTCCGGACTCTGAGGGGCCGGCGCTCGAGCCCGGCGTGATCGCGGTGTCCAAGCACGCGGTGCACGTCGGCACGGGGACTGCCCGCGTGCGACTCGGGGACGTCAAGGCCAACGGCCGGAAGCAGATGCCGGCCGCCGACTGGGCGCGCGGGGTCCGGCCAGCCGACGGTGCCCGTTTCGGACGCCTGCTCGCGGGCTAGCGTTCCGGGCATGGTTCGTGCGCGGAAGGCGCGTCCGCAGGACGTCGACGAGATCTGCGGCGGGCTCCCGCACACCCGCTTCGCGACCTCCTGGGGCGACGTGCCGACGTGGCTGGTCCCCGAGGAGGGCAAGGGTCGCGGGTTCGTGCTCTACCGCAGGCCGCACAAGACCGCGATCGACCCGGCCTCCGGCGAGATGTACGACGACCTGTTGGTGATCCGCACCGCGAGCTCCGCCGACAAGGCGGCGTTGGTGGAGGCGGAGGGCCCGTTCTTCACCGTCGACCACTTCAACGGCTACAACGCCGTGCTGGTGCAGCTGTCGCGGCTCGGCGAGATCAGTCGCGACGAGCTCGCCGAGGTGATCACCGACGCCTGGCTGGCGGTTGCGCCGAAGAAGCTGGCCCGCGAACTCCTGGCATGAAGGCCGATCCCGCCCGGCTCGCTGCGTACGACGTCCTCACCGCGGTCCGCACCCAGGACGCCTATGCGAACCTCCTCCTCCCGCGGCTGCTCACCGAGCGCGGGATCGGCGCTCGTGACGCGGCGTTCGCCACCGAGCTCGTCGGCGGAACTCTGCGCTGGCGGGGGGCGTACGACGCCGTCATGGACCATGTGGCCACCCGACCTCTGGACGACGACGTCCGCGACGTCCTCCGGCTCGGGGCGCACCAGGTGCTGCGCATGCGGGTGCCGGACCACGCCGCGGTGGCGAGCACCGTCGAGCTCGCCCGGCAGCGGGTGGGCCACCGGCCAGCCGGGTTCGTGAACGCGGTGCTGCGCCGGATCGCGACGCGCGGGCTCGGCCACTGGCTCGACGAGGTCCAGGCGCCGCTGGAGGTGCGCTGGTCGCACCCGAGATGGGTCGTCGACGAGCTACGCCGGGCGCTGGACCGCGACGCCGGCGACGACCGCGAGCTGCAATCCCTGCTGGCCGCCGACAACGAGGCGCCCCGGGTCACGCTGGCGGCGCGACCCGGGTTGGCCGACGCCGGCGAGCTCGGCGAGCCCACCCGGTTCTCGTCGGTGGGCGCCGTGCTCGGCTCGGGAGACCCGGGTGCGCTGGTCGCGGTCGCGGAAGGACGGGCCGGCGTGCAGGACGAGGGCTCGCAGCTGGTCGCTCTGGCACTCGCGGACATCGCGCTCGAGGGCAGCGACGAGCACTGGCTCGACCTCTGCGCCGGGCCCGGCGGTAAGGCGGCCCTGCTCGGCGCGATCGCGGCGCAGCGAGGAGCCCGGCTGCTCGCGGTGGAGAAGCAGCCGCACCGCGCGGACCTCGTGCGTCAGAACGCCCGCGCCCTGCCGGCCCGCAGCATCCAGGTGCTGACCGCGGACGCGACCCGGCCGACGTGGGAGGCGGCGAGCTTCGACCGAGTCCTTCTCGACGCGCCCTGCACCGGCCTGGGTGCGCTGCGCCGGCGGCCCGAGGTCCGCTGGCGGCGCCGGCCCGAGGACGTTCCCGGTCTGGTGGAGCTGCAGCGCGCGTTGCTCGACAGCGCCCTGCGCGCCGTACGTCCCGGAGGGGTGGTCGCCTACGCGACCTGTTCGCCGGTCCTTGCCGAGACCGCCGAGGTCATCGCCGCCCGCGCAGACGTGACGCTCCTCGACGCCACCGCGGTGCTCGCTCAGGTACCGGACTGTGCCGGCCCCGTGCCGGGAACCGTGCAGCTGTGGCCGCACCGGCACGGGACCGATGCGATGTTCCTCGCCTTGATGCGCCGGTCAGCGTGAGAGCGGTTTCCCAGGGGATGTCGGGAACCTGTCACTCCCCATGGGTTGTTCCATCAGGGAAGTGGCAAAACGCCGACATCCCCTGGGAATCAGGACGGGTTGCGCGGCTCGCCGTCCGCCGGTCGTAGTGGCTGGTAGTCCTCGGCCCGGTGGTCGACGTCGGGGTCGACGCGGTCGGCCGCGCGGAGCCGGTCTTCGTACCTCGCCTCGTCGACCTGGGCGCCACGCTGCGCGTCGGAGGCTTCGGACTCGGCGCGCTCGGCCTCGAGCCGGGCGCGTGCGGCACGGGCTTTGGCCTCCTGGGCCTCGACGCGTGACCGGGCGACCTCGTCAGCGCCGCCGGTGGTGGTCTCGTGGCGGATGTGCTGCGCCGTCGAACGTCTCGACTCCAGCTGTCTGCGTCGGGCGACCGCGGCGATGATCGCGACGAGCGCGAGCAGGACGACCACGACGACGACGATCCATACGACCGTCGAGGTGCTCATGTTCCCTCCCTGGGTCCATCCGGGCCACGGTGGTGCGACCGCGGTACGCCGAAGCCGTACCCGTGATCCTCCGCCGACAATCAGCTGTCGTTCGCGGGACGAAGGGCTGCCCCTACAGTTGGGGGGTCATGGGCGTCCAGATCTCACCGAGCATCCTCTCGGCCGACTTCACCCGGCTCGCCGACGAGGTGGCGGCGATCGACGACGCCGACTGGGTGCATGTCGACGTGATGGACAACCACTTCGTGCCGAACCTGACGATCGGGCTGCCGGTCGTCGAGGCGTTGCGCAAGACCACGTCGACGCCGCTCGACGTACACCTGATGATCGAGGACCCGGACCGCTGGGCACCGGGCTATGCCGAAGCGGGTGCGGAGTCGGTGACGTTCCACGTCGAGGCCGCCACGGCGCCCGTGCGGCTGGCCCGCGAGCTGCGCAACCAGGGTGCGCGCGCCGGCCTCGCGTTGCGACCGGCGACGCCCGTGGATCCCTACGAGGACCTGCTGAGCGAGCTCGACATGCTGCTCGTGATGACCGTCGAGCCCGGCTTCGGCGGCCAGGCGTTTCTCGACGTGTGCCTGCCGAAGGTACGCCGCGCACGCGAGCTCATCGACAAGCACGGACTGGAGCTGTGGCTGCAGGTCGACGGTGGTGTCTCGCTGGAGACCATCGAGCGCTGCGCCGAGGCCGGAGCTGACAACTTCGTCGCCGGCTCCGCGGTGTTCAGCGCCGACGACCCGGCCCTCATGGTCGACCAGCTCCGCGCCGCAGCCGTGGCCGCCGCCGCCCCCTGACGACGAGTCGTCGCGAACGCACGGTGACAGATCGCACAAGCGCGCTTCACGGCGCGTGTGTCAGACTTGTTCCTCACGAGTAACGAGCTCGCGTGCTCTGGGGTCGGTGAAATTCCGAGCCGGCGGTGACAGTCCGCGACCCGATGGCAAGCCAGTCATCGGTTGACCAGGTGGAACTCCTGGACCGACGGTGAGAGTCCGGATGGGAAGCGCACGCGGTGCCTGCGGACGTCGCGACCCGCGACGCGCAGTGCCCCACGTCTTCCCGCACCCCGGAGTCCGTGACCGGACGAAGGGCAGTCATGCCGGAGCAGTTCTCCGATGCTGAGGTCTCGGCGATGCGCCGCGCCCTCGACATCGCGCAGACTCCTGGCGTACCGCGTGGTCCCAACCCACGCGTCGGCTGCGTCCTTCTCGACACCCAGGGCCGTGAGGTCGCCGAGGGCTTCCATCGGGGCGCCGGTCATCCGCACGCGGAGGTCGAGGCGCTGCGCGCCGTCGGCGGTACGGCGTCCGGGCTGACCGCCGTCGTCACGCTCGAGCCCTGCAACCACACGGGACGGACCGGACCGTGTGCTCGGGCGCTGGTCGACGCCGGCGTCGCGAGGGTCGTCTACGGCCAGGCCGACACCCATCGATCAGCACACGGAGGTGCGGCCACGTTGCAGGCGGCCGGCGTCGACGTCATCGGCGGACTGATGGCGGACGAGGTCCGAGCCGTCAACCCCGCGTGGACGTTCGCGGTCGAGCACGACCGACCCTTCGTCACCTGGAAGTTCGCGACCAGTCTCGACGGCCGCAGCGCAGCGGCTGACGGCACCAGCCGGTGGGTCAGCAACGAAGCCGCACGCCGAGACACCCACAGGCTGCGCAGCGAGTGCGACGTCGTACTGGTCGGCACCGGCACCGTCCTCGTCGACGACCCACAGCTCAACGTCCGCGACGAGATCGGCGAGCCGTTACCGCACGACGAGCAACCGCTCCGCGCGGTCATGGGGACGAGCGACCTGCCTGGCGACCGGCGCGTTCTCGACGATTCCGCCGAGACCGTCCAGCTGCGGACACGTGACCCGCATCAGGCGCTCAAAGAGCTGTCCGAGCGGGATCGGGTGCATGTCTTCCTCGAAGGCGGTCCGCGGCTGGCCGCTGCGTTCCTCCGGGCCGATCTCGTCGACGAGGTCGTTGCCTACGTCGCGCCGATGCTGCTCGGCGACGGCTTGTCGGCGGTGCACGGACTGGAGATACCGACGATCGACGAGGCGAAGCGTTTCGACGTCGCCGACGTGACAGTCGTGGGCACCGGTGCCGACCGCAACGTGCGGCTCGTCATGACGCCCAACCGTGCGTTCATGCCGACTCGGCCCGTTCCTGGCGTGCGTTCGCGCCGACTCGTCAGCGGGGAGGGGGGCTAGGTGTTCACGGGGATCGTGGAAGAGATCGGGACCGTCGAGCGGATCGAGGACCAGGGCGACGCGGTGCGGCTCACTGTGCGCGGGCCGTCAGTGGTGAAGGACGCCCGTGAGGGCGACTCGATCGCCGTCGACGGCTGCTGCCTCACCGTCGCTTCCCTCGACGGTGACGCGTTCACCGCCGACGTGATGGCCGAGAGCCTGCGACGTACTGCGCTCGCCGACCTCGGCGAAGGCGGCCCCGTCAACCTCGAGCGTGCCGCCACCCCGACGACGCGGCTCGGGGGCCACTTCGTGCAGGGGCACGTCGACGGCACCGGCACGGTGGTGAGCCGGACGCCCAGCGAGCACTGGGAGGTCGTCGAGATCGCGCTTCCCGCAGCGGTCGCGAAGTACGTCGTCGAGAAAGGCTCGATCGCGATCGACGGTGTCAGCCTGACCGTCGTCTCGGCGAGCTCGACCAGCTTCACCGTCTCCCTGATCCCCGAGACCCTCCGCCGGACAACCCTGGGCACCAAGCAGACCGGCAGCCGCGTCAACCTCGAGGTCGACGTCATCGCGAAGTACGTCGAGCGGTTGCTCGGTGACCGATCATCGACCAGCCAGGTGAGCAAGGGCCTCGGCTGGCCCGTGACCCCGAGCAAGGAGAGCCCGTGACAGCGTTCGAACAACGGCAGGACCGGCTCCGCCTCGACGCTGTCGAGGACGCGGTCGCCGACGTGGCCGCTGGCAGACCCGTCGTCGTCGTCGACGACGAGGACCGCGAGAACGAGGGCGACATCATCTTCGCGGCGAGCAAGTCCACGCGCGAGCTGATGGCGTGGACCATCCGGCACAGCTCAGGTGTGATCTGCGTGCCGATGCCCGGCACGATGCTCGACCGCCTCGAGATCCCGTTGATGACCCCGCACAACAAGGAGCGCATGCGCACGGCGTACACGATCTCCGTCGACGCGCGTGACGGTGTGACGACGGGAATCAGCGCCGCCGACCGGTCGCACACCGCGAAGGTTCTTGCCGACTCGGCCACCGAGCCGTGGGAGATCACCCGGCCCGGTCACGTGTTCCCGCTTCGCTACCGCGACGGTGGGGTGCTCGCTCGTCGCGGCCACACCGAGGCTGCCGTCGACCTCGCCCGGCTGGCCGGCCTGACGCCGGTCGGTGTGCTCGTCGAGATCGTCAACGACGACGGCACGATGAAGCGCGGGCAGCAACTGCGCGACTTCGCCGACGCTGAGGGTCTGCGGCTCATCTCGATCGAGCAGCTCGTGCACTACCGCCGCCGCACCGAGAGTCACGTCGAACGCGTCGCCGAGACCCGGCTGCCGACCCGCTTCGGCGAGTTCACCGCGGTCGGCTACCGGATCGCGATCGACGACTCCGAGCACGTCGCGCTCGTGTACGGCGATCCGGCCGGTCTGACCGCCGGCGACCCGGTCCTCACCCGGGTGCACTCCGAGTGCCTCACCGGCGACGTGTTCGGCAGCAGCCGCTGCGACTGCGGGCCGCAGCTCGCCGAGGCGATGGAGCGCATCCAGGGAGAAGGCCGGGGAGTGGTCGTCTACCTCCGCGGCCACGAGGGCCGCGGGATCGGGCTGCTGGCCAAGCTGCAGGCCTACCAGCTCCAGGACGGCGGCCGCGACACCGTCGACGCCAACCTCGACCTCGGCCTGCCCGCCGACGCCCGGCACTACGGTGCCGCGACCCAGATCCTCAAGGACCTCGGTGTCCGCTCGGTGCGGCTGATGACGAACAACCCGGCGAAGACACTCGGTCTCGAGGCCTACGGCATCGAGGTCACGGAGCGGGTGCCGCTCACCCCGCACCCGAACGACCACAACATCGCCTACCTGCAGACCAAGCGCGACCGGATGGGCCACGTGCTGCCCGACCTGGTCGTTCCCGAGCCTCAGCCGTCGGGCCTCGAGCCGCAAGGCGGCGCACACGGAGGGTCACAGTGAGCCGCGAAGGGATCCCCGCGCCAGAGCCGTTCGACTGCTCGGACCTGCGCGTCGCGGTCGTGGCCGCGAGCTGGCACGAGCAGGTGATGGACGGCCTGCTGTCCGGTGCCGAGCGCGCGCTCAAGGACTACCAGGCCAAGGCCGGCGAGCTCGTGCGCGTGCCCGGCTCGTTCGAGCTGCCGGTCGTCGCCGCAGCGCTCGCCGCACGCGGTTTCGAGGCGATCGTCGCGCTGGGCGTGGTCATCCGCGGAGGCACGCCGCACTTCGACTACGTCTGCGCGGCCGCCACCGACGGCCTCAGCCGGGTCGCGCTCGACCACGACGTGGCCGTCGGCTTCGGGCTCCTCACCTGTGACAACGAGGAGCAGGCACTCGACCGTGCGGGTCTTCCCGGCTCCAGCGAGGACAAGGGCTACGAGGCTGCGTCGGCTGCGCTGGTGACCGCGACCGAGCTGCGCCGGATCAGTGGTTGAGCGGACGAGACGTAGCCGTTCCGGCGCGACGAACCCCCTACGCTGGTGGTGCGATGAAGACCTTCGACGAGCTCTGGAGCGAGCTCAGCGACAAGGCGCGCACCCGGCCGGACGGTTCCGGCACGGTGCAGGCGCTCGACGCCGGCGTGCACTCGATCGGCAAGAAGCTCGTGGAGGAGGCGGCCGAGTCATGGATGGCCGCCGAGCACGAGACTCCCGCCCGCGCCGCCGAGGAGATCAGCCAGCTGCTCTACCACGCCCAGGTCCTGATGCTCGCCACCGGCGTCTCGCTCGACGACGTGTACGAGCAGCTGTGAGGGCCGACCCGTGACCACAGACTCTCCGCTGCGCATCGCCGTGCCCAACAAGGGGTCGCTGAGCCAGTCCGCTTCCGAGATGCTCCACGAGGCCGGCTACGCCCAGCGCAACGACCCCAAGCAGCTTGCGCTGACCGACCCCGGCAACGGCGTCGAGTTCTTCTACCTGCGCCCGCGCGACATCGCGCTCTACGTCGGCGAGGGCACGCTCGACGTCGGCATCACCGGACGTGACCTGCTGCTCGACTCCGGGGCGAAGGCCGAGGAGGTCCTCGAGCTCGGCTTCGGCCGCTCCACGTTCCGATTCGCCGCCCCCGAGGGCACGGTCAGCACGGCCGCAGATCTCGCCGGCAAGCGCGTCGCCACGTCGTACGACGGTGTGGTGCAGCGCTACCTCGAAGCGCAAGGAATCGAGGCGACGGTGATCCGCCTCGACGGCGCTGTCGAGACCAGCGTGCAGCTCGGGGTGGCCGACGTGATCGCCGACGTCGTCGAGACCGGGAGCACCCTGCGCCAGGCCGGTCTGGAGATCGTCGGCGAGGTGATCATGGAGTCCGAGGCGGTCCTGGTGAGTCGCGCCGGCTCGAGCCCCCACCCCGGCGTCGACTTTCCAGCACAGTGGGATCCGAAGCTTGGAATTCACGTGACTTGAAGTCGCGGC
>JADMIO010828228.1_pt1 | contig 46685 bp, 41 predicted proteins | sample 8958161 | NCBI WGS metagenome assembly JADMIO01 (sample SAMN16585339, study PRJNA669376) | soil metagenome | isolation source: Crop rotation soil | place: USA: Cullars Rotation, Alabama | collected 2011
CGCGACAACTTGTCCACGTGGAATTCTAAGCTTAGGATCCCAATGTGCTGGAAAGGAGCTGGCAAAAACCGGAACTGGCTATGTAGCGCCTAACCCGGTGGTAGGGGCCGTGCTGGTATATAAAGACAGGATTATTGGGGAGGGTTACCACCGCATTTATGGCCAGGCGCATGCAGAAGTAAATTGCATCCATTCGGTAAAAGAAGAAGACCGGTCACTAATTAACCAGTCAACGTTATATGTTTCGCTGGAACCTTGTGCACACCATGGTAAAACTCCGCCTTGCGCCGATTTGATTATCGAAAAAAAAATTCCCGAAGTCATTATCGGCTGTCGCGATCCGTTTAAACAGGTGGATGGAAAAGGAATAGAAAAATTGCTGGCAGCAGGAGTGACCGTTAAGCAGGGGATACTGGAAAAAGAAGCGCTGGAATTAAATAAACGGTTTATCAGTTTTCATACGCATCATCGCCCATATATTATTTTAAAATGGGCACAAACCGCTAACGGGAAAATTGCACAGGAAGATAATGCGCGGTTGCTTATCAGTAATGAACTGACCAACCGGCTGGTACATAAATGGAGAAGTGAAGAGGCGGCTATACTGGTGGGCACCAACACGGCATTGCTTGATGATCCTGCATTGACCAACCGCTTATGGACAGGCGCCAATCCTATACGGCTGGTTATAGATAAGGAACTGCGGTTGCCTTCTTCATTGCAGCTTTTTAATCAACAACAAAAGACCATTGTTTTCAATACGGTAAAACACGAGGAGAAAGAAAATTTATTGTATTACCAGGTTACCAACGATGTAAGCATCGTCCATCAAATTATACATGCCTTATACCAGTTAAAAATTCAAAGTGTACTAGTAGAAGGAGGCGCAAAATTGTTGCAGTCGTTTATAGAGGAAGAACAATGGGACGAAGCCCGTATCATTACCAATACCAAATTAATTGTTGATGCCGGTTTGCCTGCACCGGTATTGGCAGCAGGTAAATTACAACAACAGGAACAACTGGCTGCCGATACCATCCACTTTATTGTGAACCCGAAAACGAGGGTATATTGAGCAGCTTACTATTCCTGTTATGCGCTATCGTGCTTACCGCATGGCTTACCATTGCATTCAAGGTAATTGAAAAGTTCCAGGTCAATAACCTGCAGGCCATTGTATTCAATTATATCGCCTGTGTGGTTACTGGCTCCCTTTTCAATGGCAGTTTTCCCGTTATTGCTGCGCGGCACGAAGTATGGTTTCCGTGGGCCATGTTTATGGGCGTTTGTTTTATTACGCTCTTTAACTTAGTGGCTTTTGTTGCCCAAAAAAATGGAGTAGCTGTTGCCTCTGTTGTATATAAACTATCGCTGGTCATTCCTTTTCTATTTGCCATTTTTTATTATAATGAATTAGCGACGGCGCTAAAAATAGCGGGTATAGCACTGGCATTAATAGCCGTTTTTTTAACCTCGTGGCCCTCTAAGGAAAGTAGGAGTTCCGGCAAAGCTTCCACTGTTATATTGGTAATTATGCCTTTGCTGCTGTTTGTGAGCAGCGGCCTGCTGGATACCATGATCAAATTCGTTGAACAGGAATTTATAAATGCCGGTAACCAAAACGATTATTTAATTGCTGCTTTTTCTTCAGCCGCTGCTATCGGCATTATTTTATTGTTGACAGGTTATATAACCGGCAAATTGAAATTTTCGTGGAAGGCAGTTATTGCCGGAATGGCTATAGGAATACCCAATTATTTTTCCCTCTGGTGCCTGGTAAATGCATTGAAAGGTTATGCCAATAACAGTTCCATGGTTATACCGGTAAATAATATGGGTATCGTATTGTTTAATACGTTAGTGGCCTGGATATTTTTCAAAGAAAAACTATCGGCCCTTAACTGGATTGGTATTTTATTATCCGTATGTGCAATTGCTTTTATCGCTTATGGCTGAAACAGAAATTTATTATACGATCGACCGGTCTGCAAGCGCAGAATTTAAAGACAGGGGCAGCAAATTTATTGCCATCACTTATCCCGTTCAAACGGCAGATGAGTTTAAACGCTGTATGGAACAGGTAAAGAAAGAGCATCCCAAAGCCAATCATCATTGTTTTGCTTACCGGCTGGGATTGGACAATTATAACTTCCGGGTTAGTGATGATGGCGAACCTTCCGGCACCGCAGGTAAACCCATACTAGGACAGATAGACAGTAAACAACTCACCAACATTCTCGTAGTGGTAGTGCGTTATTTTGGCGGCACTTTATTGGGTGTACCGGGATTAATTAATGCCTATAAAAACGCTGCATCACTTGCATTACAGGTAACGCCGATTATACAAAAAACAATAGAAGTAAAATATACGTTGCAATTCGATTATACGCAGGTGAATGAGGTGATGATGATAATAAAGCAACTGAACTGTACCGTGCACCAGCAGGAGATGAATCTATTCTGCCGCTTCATCATTGGTATTCCTAAAGCAAGAATGGAAGAAGCAATGCACCGGTTTAAAGATATACGGGATTTGGAAATGGTAAAGACCTGATTACACGAATTAGAGCGAATTACACGAATTATGAATTACACAATTCGTGTAATTCGCTCCAATTCGTGTAATGCCTACCTGAATCTCGCACTTACCACCAGCTCTTTACTTCCTGCTTCGTATTTATAAAAACCTTCGCCGCTTTTTGCGCCTAAATAACCGGCGGTTACCATATTCGTTAATAAAGGACAGGGCGCATATTTGGAATTGCCAAAGCCATCGTGCAATACATTCAAAATAGAATAGCATACATCCAGCCCGATAAAGTCTGCCAGTTGTAATGGTCCCATAGGATGTGCCATGCCCAGCTTCATTACGGTATCAATTTCTTCTACTCCGGCTACTCCTTCATATAGGCTGTATATCGCTTCATTGATCATGGGCATCAAAATGCGGTTGGCAATAAAACCGGGATAGTCATTCACCACGCAGGGCACTTTACCCAACTGTTTGCTTAAGGAAACTATTGTATCCGTTACTTCTTTACCAGTAGCATATCCATTAATAATTTCAACCAGCTTCATTACCGGAACAGGATTCATAAAGTGCATGCCAATCACTTTATCGGCACGCTTGGTTACGGCTGCAATTTTAGTAATGGAAATCGAAGAAGTATTGGAAGCCAAAATAGCTGCGGCTGGCGCGGCTTCGTCTATTTGTTTAAAAATTTTAAGTTTCAGGTCTACATTTTCTGTGGCGGCTTCAACTACTAAATCGGCATTTTGTACCCCCTCACTGATAGCTGTAGTCGTTTTAATATTGCCTAATGCTGATTTTTTTTGTTCTTCGGTAACTGAACCTTTGGCAACCTGTCGATCAAAATTTTTACTGATTGTGGCTATTGCTTTTTCCAGTTGACCGGCATTAATATCTGCAAGTGTAACAGCGAACCCGCTTTGTGCAAACACGTGAGCAATTCCGTTACCCATTGTACCTGCACCAATAACTGTTACCTGTTTAACTGGCATAATTGTTTTTTTGAATACAAGAATAGTTAAAGGCGCAAATGTAACAAAAAGGAGGGAAGCTGAAGCTAAACGCTAAACGCTGAACGCTGAACGCCTAACGCAGTTGTAAACACTCTACTTATTGCATGTTATTATTTATAACCCAACTCACACATGGGCACCCCTTTAGGGGACGGGGGTTAGTTCTTATTCTTAAAATCACCCCTTTTCCACGACTTTATAAATTCTGCCCAGGCAAAGGGATTGAAGATATTTTGAGGAGGCGCCTGCCCGCTATAATAATAACGTTGGGCATTTTTATTTAACAGCATACCCGAATTTTCACCACCATCGCGTGGCAGCGATTTGGCCAGTATACGGCGTTTCGATTCATCGGTATTCTTCCGGGCAATTTCAATCTGGTCGTCGGGAACATCCACGTTTACAAAATCACGCTCAAACTGTTCTTTGGTAGGCCGGGGTTTAATAATAGTTACCGGCAGGTAAACCGTGTCGGTTACCAGTAACTGTATCAGGCTGTATTGATTACCTTCCAAATCGCGGGGAATTTCGGCCAGCTTGGGTTTATAGCCGATAGAGGTGAACTGGATAACGTCACCTTTCATTACTACTATAGAAAAAACACCTTGTTCGTTGGTAAATGTTCCGCGGTTTTGACCTTTAATCTGAACGGTCACGGAGGGAATGGCTTTCAGGCTGTCTGCCGTCATCACCACACCAAATAACTGCACAACGGAGTCCTTAAGCTTTTCAAACTGGGCACTGGCAGCAAAAGGAACTACGGCAAATAAAAGCAGGCAAAGTAAAGGTCTTTTCATTCACTTCAAATATAGAGATTATGGGTAAAATACGTTGAACAAAATACACCTGCTTATGGTTAATTTTGCAGCAGACTGATCTTTTTTAACAAAACACTTAGATGGATGACCCAGGAGAAAGTTTTAGCGGCTTTAAGCAATGTTCAGGAACCGGATTTAGGAAAGGATATCGTAACATTAAACATGGTGAAAGATATCGTTATTGATGGCAATAACGTGTCTTTTACCGTAGTACTGACTACTCCTGCCTGCCCAATGAAGGACATGATCAGAACAGCATGTGAAAATGCGATTAAAATACTGGTAAATAAAGAAGCCATTACCAAAGTAAACTTTACCGCCAATACCAGCAGCAACCGTAAAGATGCAGGCGCAGTACTGCCTAAAGTGAGAAATATTATTACCGTGGTAAGCGGAAAAGGCGGTGTGGGCAAAAGCACTGTTGCCGCCAACCTGGCGCTGGCCATTGCACAGGGCGGAGCAAAAGTAGGGTTGATGGATGCAGATATATACGGCCCCAGCGTACCCATCATGTTTGGTGTGCGTGGCGAACGTCCACGAATGATGAATGTGGGTAGTGACAATAAAGGCATGATTGTTCCCATGGAGCGCTTTGGAATAAAACTGATGAGTATAGGTTTACTGGTAGATGAAAAAAATGCGGTAATATGGCGCGGGCCAATGGCCAGCAGCGCCATTCGCCAGTTTGTAACTGATGTATACTGGGATGAACTGGATTACCTCATTATTGATATGCCACCCGGTACCGGCGATATTCATTTAACGCTGGTACAAACGGTTCCGGTAACAGGGGCAGTGGTAGTAACCACACCACAGGATGTAGCACTGGCCGATGCAAAGAAAGCCATTGCTATGTTTGGCCAGGCGCAAATTAATGTGCCTATCATTGGCCTGGTAGAAAACATGAGTTACTTCACGCCAAAAGAATTGCCGGATAACCGCTATTATATTTTTGGAAAAGAAGGGGGAAAGAGACTGGCGGATGAATATGATATTCCATTCCTCGGCCAAATTCCGTTAGTACAAAGTATACGCGAGGGTGGAGATATGGGTATACCGGCTATGATGGGTGATGAAAGCCTTACCAAAAAAGCATTTGAAGAGTTTGCCTCCAACACCGTTCGCAGCATCGCTATGCGCAATGCAAGTATGAGCAGTACGCGGGTTAGTGATGTATTAGTTTAAGCAAGCTGTTAGCCTTTAGCTATTAGCTGATAGCTAAAGGCTAACAGCTTATAATCGTTTTCCTGTATCTTCGCACTCATGTACAGCTTACCTTATTTTACGGAAAAAGACCCCGCCGTAGTATTGGAATTCATGAAGCAGCACCCGTTTATTACGCTATGTGGAAGCACCGCTAACGCAAAACCAGTAGCTACACATGTGCCTGTATTAATTAAGGAGCGCGATGGAAAAGTGTTTTTACAGGGACATATCATGCGAAACACCGATCATCATAAAGCCTTTGAAGAAAATCCCGATGTGCTTGCTGTTTTCTTAGGCCCCCATACTTATGTAAGCGCCAGTTGGTATGCCGATCCCCGTCAGGGGTCAAGTTGGAATTATATGACGGTTCATGCCAAAGGACAGCTTACCTTTACAGATGAAGCGGGTTTACTGCAGTTGTTACAGGAACTGACCGCTCACTTCGAAAATAATATTCAATCTCCTTCTTTGTTTGAAAAACTCCCCAACGATTACGTAAGCCGCATGAGTAAGGCTATTGTTGCATTTGAAATTGCTGTGCAGGAAACCGATAATGTATTCAAGCTGAGTCAAAACAGGGACGAAGCGAGTTATCACAACATTATGGAAAAACTCCGTGCCGGAAATGCCGATGCCCAGGTTATAGCAAAGGAAATGCAGCAAAGGGCCACACAACTTTTTTAGCAGGCTACCCATGCCCGCTGTTAACCAACACTGTTATTAATGACTAAGTTCAGGGATGCATTGGATTTACTCTTAATACTTGCCCTAGTGGTGGCGTGTCATGCAACCAAACGAATAGAACAAACGAAAATGCCCATCTTCGATATGCAGGGGCATCGCGGATGCCGCGGACTGATGCCCGAAAATACCATTCCGGCAATGATGAAAGCCCTGGACCTTGGGGTTACCACACTGGAAATGGATGTGGTGATCACCAAAGACAAACGCGTCATCCTTTCGCATGAACCTTTCTTCAACCACGAAATTACTACCATGCCCAATGGCAGCCCGGTGAATGAAGTGGAAGAAAAAGGCCTGAACATTTATAAGATGACCTTTGCCGAAACACGGCAATATGATGTAGGATTGAAACCGCATCCCCGCTTTCCCAACCAGGAAAAACTAAAAGCCACCAAACCATTACTGAGTGAAGTGATTGCCGATGTAGAGGCTTATGTTCACCTGAAAGGAGCGCCGCAGATTTTTTATAATATCGAAACCAAAACCCAGCCGCTGACCGATGAAGTATTTCATCCTGCGCCTGAAGAATTTGTTGACCTGCTGATGCGGGTAATTACCAGGCGCAAAATTGCCAGCCGCGTTATTATTCAATCATTCGACTACCGCACACTGAAAATATTGCACCAGAAATATCCCGAAGTAAGAACAGCTGCCCTTGTTGAAGACTTCGACAAACGCACCCTGAAAGAACATATTGATGAACTGGGATTTACTCCTGCTATATACAGTCCTGCACATAACCTGGTTACCAAAGAGCTGGTTGATGAATGCCATAAGCAACAAATACGAATCATTCCCTGGACGGTTAATGACAAAGCCACTATTAACCAGTTGAAACAACTGGGCGTAGATGGAATCATTACCGATTACCCTAATCTCTTTTTTGAAAAATAAGTTGCTTTATTGAATTGCAGGCTGTGCCTACACTGTAGCACGTAAAGAATGTAGCAAACGATCGAACAATTCCATCATTTTCTCCTTCTCCCCGGCTGGCGACACACCAGCCGGAATGCCACACTAAAAGCCGGTTTCATTTAATTTTGGATTAGCATTGTAGATTAAAAGTAAATATAACTTTCTTTCATGGTTGCATTGGCTGGTGAGACACCAGCCCGGGAGATATTGATTTTCTTAGTACGTTTGAAAAAATAAAACTATATGCATCTTTCGCTGGAAGGAAAAAACGCTGTCATTTGCGGCAGCACGCAGGGCATTGGATTAGCTATTGCAGAAGAACTGGCGCTGCTGGGAGCGAATTGTACATTGTTATCAAGAAATGAAGAAGCATTAAAAGCGGCATTACCGAATTTGGATATTGCTTTACGGCAGCAGCATGGTTACTTAGTGGCCGACTTCAGCAAGCCCGATGAAGTGAAAAAAATAATTACAGAGCACGCAAAGCAACATGCCATTCATATTCTTATTAATAATACCGGCGGTCCTCCTGCCGGTTCCGTGCTGGATGCGAAGGAAGAAGATTTTATACTGGCCTTCAACCAGCATCTTATCTGCAATCAAATACTAACGCAGGCAGCACTGCCTTCTATGAAAGCGGCATCGTATGGCCGTATCATCAATATCATTTCCACGTCAATAAAAATTCCCATTACCAACCTGGCCGTGTCCGGAACAATTCGTGGTGCAGTAGCAAGCTGGGCGAAAATATTATCCAACGAAGTAGCGAAGTTCAACATCACTGTCAATAATATTTTACCCGGCTATACCAAAACGCAGCGACTGGAAAGCCTTATTGCGGGCAATGCGAAAAAAAAGGGAGTGGAGCCGTCAGTAATAGAAGAAGATATGCTGAAAGAAATTCCGGCAAAACGATTTGCTGATGCGCAAGAGCTGGCCGCTGTAGCCGCCTTTCTTGCTTCGCCGGCTGCTTCCTATGTAAATGGAGTAAGCATTCCGGTAGATGGTGGAAAGACAGGTGCTTTATAAAATACGGCAGATTTCTATTCAAACAGTTTTTACCACAGTTTCCGACACTTGTCAGAAACTGTGGTAAAGCTGCCAACGACATAAAGCGCCGAAACTTTATCTTCGCAGCTATGTTTGATACGTCTATAGATTGCGCCCGCCAGCTGGATGAAAAAGATCCCCTGAAAAATTTCAGGCAACAGTTTCTCATTCCTGCAATAAATGGTAAACAGCAAATTTATTTTTTAGGCAACTCATTGGGATTACAACCCGTTCGTACCAAAACATATTTGCAACAGGAACTGGATAAATGGCAAAACTATGGTGTAGAAGCCTTCTTCATGGGCGAACAACCCTGGCTGCATTACCACGATCAGTTAATTACTCCCTTATCAAAAATTGTTGGTGCGCATCCGCATGAAGTAGTGGTGATGAACCAGCTTACCGTTAATTTACATTTACTACTCGTAAGTTTTTATCGCCCGCAGGGAAAGCGAATTAAAATTATTTGCGAAGCCAAAGCCTTTCCCAGCGATCAATATATGCTGGAAACACAGGTGAAACATCATGGTCTTAACCCTGCTGAAGTGATCGTAGAAGTAAGTCCGAGAAATGGTGAGAACACTATTCGTTTGGAAGATATACAACAAACCATAGAACAGCATAAAGACGAACTGGCATTGGTATTCTTTGGTGGAATCAATTACTATACCGGCCAGGTATTTGACATGAAGGCCATTACCAAAGCCGGGCATGATGCCGGTGCAAAAGTAGGTTTCGATTTGGCGCATGCAGCCGGAAATATTTCACTGCAGCTGCATAACTGGGATGTTGACTTTGCCAGTTGGTGTACATACAAGTATTTAAATTCTGGTCCCGGTGCCATCAGTGGCGCATATATACACGAACGTTTTCATAACGATACTTCCGTTCCTCGTTTTGCCGGTTGGTGGGGATATGAAAAAGAAACCCGCTTTTTAATGCAGAAGGGATTTAAGCCCACACCCACTGCCGAAGGCTGGCAACTGAGTACGCCATCGGCATTGCTGTATGCGGCGCATAAAGCGGCGCTGGAAATTTTTGAAGAAGCCGGCTGGGAAAAAATGGAAGTGAAAAGAAATTTGCTGAACGATTATGTATGGTTCCTGCTGGAAGACATCAATAGCCGCCAGTCGGAAAAAGTAATCGAATTTTTAACCCCGCGCCAACCCAGAAACTGCCAGGTTTCGCTGTATATGCTTAAGTATGGTAAAACATTTTTCAATGCGCTTAGCGATGCGGGTGTAATGGTCGACTGGCGCGAACCCAATTGTATAAGGCTGGCGCCGGTACCTTTGTACAATACTTTCGAGGAAGTTTGGCAATTCGCCAATATCTTGCAGCAAATTCTTCAACAACAGGTTCAACACGCATGACACGCACACAACTGGTAGAACAAATACGGACAAAGAAAAGTTATCTCTGCGTTGGATTAGATACCGACATTACCAAAATTCCGCGTCACCTGTTATCGGAGCCCGATCCCATTTTTGCTTTCAACAAACAAATTATTGATGTTACTGAAAAGTATTGCGTCAGTTATAAAATCAATACGGCTTTTTATGAAGCCCTGGGATTACCCGGTTGGGAAGCATTGGAAAGAACTATCGATTATATTCCGCCAACACATTTTACTATTGCCGATGCCAAGCGTGGCGATATCGGTAATACCTCTGCGCAATATGCCAAAGCCTTTTTCGAAACCCTGAATTTTGATGCGGTTACCGTAGCGCCTTATATGGGCTCCGACAGCGTAACTCCTTTTTTGGAATATCCCGGCAAATGGACCATTTTACTGGGGTTGACTTCCAATGCAGGCGCCCGCGATTTTGAGCTGCAGCAGGCAGGAGGCGAACTGTTGTATGAAAAGGTGATGAGAACGGCTGCACAATGGGGCACTACCGAAAACCTGATGTTTGTGGTGGGCGCTACACAGGCCGATGAGTTTAGTAATATCCGCAACATTACTCCTGCGCACTTTTACTTAGTGCCCGGTGTGGGCGCACAGGGCGGAAGCCTTAAAGAGATATCGGCCAAAGCGATGAACAGCGATATAGGCATACTGGTGAATGCCAGCCGCGCTATCATTTATGCTTCTACCGGCGATGATTTTGCCGCCGCCGCTGCCAAGGCTGCCCGCGAATATCAAACGGAAATGCAGCAATACCTGTAATAATTCACTCACAAACGGGCAGTTTCTTTTATTTTCTTCCATCGGGCAAATTGTTATTAAAAATTCTCCCCGGCTGATGTACTACTGGTTGCGATAACCCGTTAGTAAGGAAGTTTTTGTGCCCATCATTACCCAATTCAATACCTATAAACTGCTTTATGCGTAACCTGCTTATCATCGCTTTCTGCTTAACCACCCTCACCTCGTTTAGCCAGGATACTTATAAAAAGGGATTTTTAGTAAGCCCCGCCGGCGATACCAGCAAAGTATTGTTGAAAGAAGACATTGAAGAGAAACTGTCACAAGGCGTATGGGTGAAACAGCAGGATGGTAAAAAAATCTTATATACGCCGTCAATGGCAACCGCATTCGGCTTTGATGGCTCAGGTATGATATTCCAGTCGCTAACTTTTAATCACAAACTGAAAGACAGCGCCGAAGTAAAACTCTTCGCCCGTAGCCTGATAAAGGGAACATATACCTTGTACACTTTCACCGAAAAAGGTTCGCGCCTGTATTTGGTGCGCTCGCCGGATAATGCATTACACTTACTGTATAACATGTACGAACCGGCCCATAAACATGTGCAACACCAGGAAGATTACCGCAATAAACTAATTTACTTTGCTACCTCCTGCCAGAAAATGCGGGAGATAGCGCAACAGGTAACTTACTCGCAAAAATCGATGATCATCTTTATGTACGATGTGAATGATTGTGTGAAGCCCGGCTTTAGTAATCAACAGGTGCATTATAAAAGACCACGTACAACGGTTATCCCTATTGCTTATATAGGCGGATTGCCCGTTGGCGATAATAAAAACGAATTGACCGCGCAACTAAACCTGCGTTTAACGCTTCCTAAAATCAGCCGCACTTCGTTTATCAATACCGGTGTAGTGTATTACCGCAATCAGCGGATAGAAAAAGATGGCGCCAACAAAGTTCCTACTACCACGCAGTTTATTGGTATACCGGTTACTTTCCAGCAAAATCTTACCCAGGGTTTTATTCAGCCTTATATATATGTAGGCGCCGGTGTTAGTTATGCTATGGAAAGCGCCGATACAGGACAGGATGAAAAAGCAGAAGAAAAAGATTTTGGCGCCGACCTGATTGGTGGCGCCGGAGTGGATATATATATCACGCCCCGGTTAATGGCTAAAGCCGACTGGCGCTATCAGATCATAACGCATTACCCTACTATTGGAATAGCTTATAAGTTTAAATAATCGTCTGCCCACCCTTCTGGCGTACAAAAATTCCATGTCTTCAACACATGGAATTTCTTTTTTAGTCGCTTATTCTTTCTTCGGTTTTCCCGGAACAAAGCTTCCGATAGGCGCTGTCCACCACGAATAAATTTCATATCCCAGTCTGCCAGATGAAACGGCCGCATCGGATTGTAATAATTTTTCCACTTCTTCTTTGGTTTCACAATCAAAAATAAATAGTCCCTGCCATGGGCTGTTACGGCCGAATGGTCCTGCTACTTTTATTTTTCCTGCTTCATATAATCTTCCAATATTGGCTAAATGCTGTTGCTGAATACTTACTGCAGTTGCAGAATCCTGTGTACGGTTTTTGCCGGCGGTAAGCATCACCAGCCAATACTGGCGGATTTGCTCTATTGGTTTTTTACCATTTTCCTGGGCAAGCAGATCATTTCCCGCCAATACTACAAGCATCAATAACAAACAGGCGAATTTTTTCATGCGTTTAGTTTGTGCAAGAATAAGCAATGAAAACCAAAGCCGGTACCTGTTACCGACAAAGAAGGAAATGGAGGGGATGAGGGATGGAATACAAGGCACAAGGCACAAGGCATAACGCATAACGCATAACGCATAACGCAAAACGCATAACGCAAAACGCTTTAATTATAAGGCTATTAATAATAGCAATTCATAACAAATCTGTATTTTAAGGTAATGCCTTTGCATTTAGCCTTAAGCGTAAGCGTTTTGCGTTAAGCCTTAACAAAAACGAGGTAACACTTATTGCTAAGGTACCCCGTTTGTAGAGAGTCTCGACTCTGCTGACTGCAAGTTTAAATCCAGCCGCAGATTATATACTGGTGGTTTTCTTCTTTTGTTTTTTTGGCTCATTCACTACATTGTCTGGCAGGTTATGGCCTACCGTTACTTCGCCAAAGCTTGATTTTACTTTCACCTGTATATTACCGCTGCCTGATTTCCCATTGTACTGGTGGTCGAACTTCGGACCATGATCATCTTTGTCTTCACCCGCTTCTTTAATGGAAAAATTGCTTTTATTATTCAACTCACTGAAGCTGGTAGATATATCGAAAGTAGCCGATAAGTTAGCATTCACATCGAGGTATAGCGAAGTAAAACTGTTTTTTACCGTTAAGTTCTTAATGCTGTTACCTACATTCAGTTTTACACCATCGCAATATTCAAACACCGCATCAATGGCGCCATCTATATTACCGATGGTAGCTTTGGAAAATTTGATGGAAATATCTCCGCCGCTGATACTGCCAATAGTAGCTTTGCCAAACTCAACAGAAACCTTTTTGGAGTTGGATAATTTACCGGTAGTAAGGCTTCCGAATTTGGATTCCAACTCAGCTTCACCGCTGTAATCGCCAATGGTAGTGGCTCCAAATTCGTTAGAAGCATCCAGCGGGTTACGGGCAGGCATATACACTACATAATCGATATTGAAGCTTTGCTTTTCGCCTTTCTCCCAATTTTCCTTGCGCTGGTTTTTGTTTTCATTCAGTTTGGTTTTGAAGTATACACCTTTGCCATTTTTACCATCTTCAATACTGATGTCATCTAAAATCTTCTGTGCTTTATCGTCGGTGTTGGCTTCAGCAGAAATGGTGATATCTACCTTCACTTCATTTTTGTCCCAGGTATTTATTTTCAGTTCGCCAAAACGGTTTTCGAATGAAACTTTATCACTGGCGCTTACGGTGTAAGATTTATTATGGGTTTTTGTTTTCTTCACCAGCGGATCGCCTGTGGCAAACGCTATGTTGCCGGCAAGCAGGGCGGTGACCAGTAACAGGGTGCTATATGTTTTTAGAACTACTTTCATGACTTTTTTGTTTTGATTGATTGATTTGTTGGATAATCTGGAGCTGCTGATTCAGTAACTCGGTTTGTAAGCGCAGGTTCTGTATCATGGCTGCCAGCAATTGTTCCCGGTTTGGATTGGCCGGTAATTCTTTTTTCAATGCATTGTAAGAACTGTCCAGTTTAGTGATATCGGTAATAAACTGTTTATATAAACCCGGGTTCTCTTTTTCCAGTTCTTTCAATTCTGACTGCTTCAATTCTATCAGCTGCGTAAAGTGGTATACTTCTTTGGCATAGGTAGGATTGATTTCATTCAGAATATCGTCACCTGGTGTGGCAGCAGCCTTGTTGGGCTGCCCTGTAGTGGCTACGGAACCGGTGGCATCTTTTTTATTCAGTAAAGAATAGGTTCCCAGGCCGGCAAGTATGATGATAGCGGCAGCAGCACTCCAGCGAAGGATAACCATGGCAGATACTTTCCCTTTTTTTGTTGCCGGTGATAATTGCTGCTCTACCTTTTTCCATACTTGCGGATTAGGCTCATCCAGGTCGAACTGCTCACGGTTGTCACGAATAAAATTTTCCAAACGGTTACTCATGATAAACCTCCTTGTTTCATGATGAACAATAGTTTTTGTTTTGCTCTTATATATTGTGTACGTACAGTGTTATGGGTAATACCGAGTATTTCCGATATCTCTTCATGATCATATCCTTCCATCAGGTATAGGGTCAATACCGTGCGGTAACCATCGGGTAACTGCTGAATAGCCTTTTTTATGGCATTCACCTGGTATTGTATATACTCTTCATCTGCACTTTCTTCCACCGGCAGCGTATGAATAGTGGTTTCATCCATATCTACCATCAGCATTTTTCGTTTGCGCAGGATATTGATCGATTTATTGATGACGATCTTTTTCAGCCACGCTCCAAATGTTGACCGGTAATGAAAATCATTCAATGAACGAAAAGCATCCACGAAAGCCTCCTGCAATACATCTTCAGCATCTGCCACATTGTTAACTATGCGCAGGCTGGTATTGTACATGGCTTTTGCGTACCGTTGGTATAATACTTCGTAACTCGGTGTATGACCTTGTTTACAACGTTCAACCAACTCATCCCGGACTATGTTTGCAGTCAGCTCCAAAATGATGTTTTAAAAGTTGTTACAATAGAGACACAGGCATTAAAAGCATGTTGCATGCAGGGCATCTTTTTTATACAAGTTCCGAAAATCCAGGGTTCCGGGTTCCTGGTGTAAAGTTTCGGGTTCTGATGTGCTACATGCTTCTTAATGGCGGTTTAGCCCTGTTTTTACCACAAAGACAGTTACTTTTAAGCAGTAAACCCTAAACTACGAGTAACCCGGCACCTAAACCCCGGAACCCGGCACTCTAAATCGTGGTTTTTCTTACTTTAGCGGCACATTACTAAATCAGTCATTATGGCCAGCAGGACCGATTCATTTACCAGCCCGGATTACTACGCAATGGACGACTTATTGAATGAAGAGCAAAAGCTTGTGCGTGAATCGGTACGGAACTACGTAAAAAGAGAAATTTCGCCCATTATTGAAGAATATGCACAAAAGGCGGAGTTTCCTGAACAAATCGTTCAGCAACTGGGCGATTTGGGCTGTTTTGGTCCTACCATACCGGTGGAATATGGCGGCGGCGGGCTGGATTATATCAGCTACGGGCTAATGATGCAGGAACTGGAAAGAGGCGATAGCGGGGTGCGCTCCACCGCTTCTGTACAGGGTTCGCTGGTAATGTTCCCTATTTATGAGTACGGCAGTGAAGATCAACGCCGTAAATACCTGCCCAAACTGGCCAGCGGCGAATGGCTCGGTTGTTTCGGTCTTACCGAACCCGACCATGGCTCTAACCCATCCGGTATGCTTACCAATATTAAAGATGCCGGCGACCATTTTATATTGAATGGTTCAAAAATGTGGATCAGCAATGCCCCTTATGCAAAAGTGGCGGTAGTATGGGCAAAAGATGAAGAAGGAGATATACGCGGACTGATTGTTGAACGCGGCATGAAAGGATTTACCGCGCCACTCACACACGGTAAATGGAGCTTAAGAGCATCTGCTACCGGCGAATTGGTTTTTGATAATGTAAAAATTCCCAAAGAAAATATTCTGCCTAACGTAAAAGGATTGAAAGGCCCGTTGAGTTGTTTAACGAAGGCCCGCTATGGTATTGCCTGGGGAAGTGTGGGCGCTGCCATGGATTGTTATGATACGGCATTGCGGTATTCGCAGGAGCGTATTCAGTTTGATAAACCGATTGGCGCTTTCCAGTTACAGCAACGCAAACTGGCAGAAATGATTACCGAAATAACCAAAGCACAATTGTTGAACTGGCGGTTAGGTGTAATGATGAATGAAGGAAAAGCTACCCCGCAACAGGTAAGTATGGCAAAACGCAATGGCTGTGAAATTGCTTCACAAATTGCCAGGGATTCGCGACAGATACTAGGTGGAATGGGAATTACAGGAGAGTATTCTATTATGCGTCATATGATGAATATGGAAAGCGTAATCACCTATGAGGGCACGCATGATATTCATTTATTGATTACAGGTATGGATATTACAGGTTTTAATGCTTTTAAATAATTGATGTCTGAAGTCAGAGGTCTGAAGTCTGAAGATGGCTCAGGTTAGTAGCAGTAAAATTATTTTTTAACTGCTAAAACCCTTGAAAATGATTAAGACTATTTTTGATCTGGAAATATTTAGATTGTCTTATAATTTGCGACAGAAATTTTTAATATTTCCCGCTCATTTCCGAAAGAGGAAAGATATTCATTAACAGACCAGATTGTTAGATCTTCGAAATCAATAGCAGCAAATATTAGTGAAGGTTGGGGAAAGAGGAGTTATGAAAATGAGTTTAAGAGCCATTTAGTTTATGCAACCGGGTCGTTGGAAGAAACTAAAGTATGGCTGCTTTTTGCCAAAGATTGCGGTTATTTAAAGACAGATAGTTATGAATTGCTTTGCCTTCATTATGACGAAATAGGTGCAAAACTTTCCAAACTGTATCAGAACTGGAAAACATTTTAGACCTTAAATTGCAATGTCAGACTTCAGACCTCTGACTTCAGACTTCGATTATGAGGATATTTCTAATAGGATTCATGGGCTCAGGAAAGACACACTGGGGAAAGCAGGTAGCTCATTTATTGAAGTTACCTTTTTACGACCTCGATGAAGTGGTTGCTACAAATGAAGGAAAAGATATTCCTGCCATTTTTAACTCCATGGGCGAAGAATATTTTCGTAATAAAGAAAAAGAAACGCTGGAAAAACTGGTTGATGAGCATGCTTCGATGGTCTTATCCTGCGGTGGCGGTACGCCCTGCTTCTTTAATAACATCGAGTTTATGAAGAAGTACGGAACGGTGGTTTGGTTGAATACAAACGTAGAAGTATTGCTTCGCCGCCTGCTGAAAGAAAAATTGCAACGACCTCTTTTGAAAGATATCAGCGACAGCGATCTGCGTCATTACATCATTCGCAAACTGAATGAACGCCGCATGTATTATGAGCAAGCCGATGTAATTATCGATAAGGAAGACTCCATTTCTATGAACGATTTTATTCAAACCGTTTTGCATGCATAAAGGATTTCTTCGTGCCGGGGCAATATTGGCAGCGCTGGCAGTGGCATTAGGCGCTTTCGGTGCGCATGGGTTAAAAGCATATGTTCCTGCAGAAACCATCAATACTTTTGAAACAGGCGTGAAGTACCAGTTTTATCATGCACTGGCTTTACTGGTAGCGGGAATAGTGGCGGAAAAATTCCCCGTTCGCTGGGTGCGTTATGCAGGAAACAGTTTTATAGGGGGAATCGTTTTATTCTCCGGCTCTTTATATGTACTCACCTTTTTAAAAGCCACCGAAACTGTTGGACTTAGCGGTATCGGCGCCATTACTCCCTTTGGCGGATTGCTGTTTATTTTAGGATGGCTGTTTCTGCTATACAGCTTTTATGTAAAGAAATAATTCTACTATAGCGGGGAAAAAAGCGCATAAAGCTGGTGTTAAATGCGGTGTAAAAAATTGGGGTAGATTATTTCTGATACTATTTTTGTGCTGTTAGTAACAAGATTACCCATGGGGCAGACAGCCCGGATATGAAAAAATAAAGGCCACGAAAGTGGCCTTGTTTTTTTGGTATAAAATAATACTCTATGAATAAAAAAGTGGTTGTGCTTATTGATGGACAAAATTTATTTTATGTGCTTAAAAGTATTGGATTGAAGGAAGCTGAGATTAATTGGACAAAGCTGTTTAGTAGTTTTTTGGAACAGGGTGATGAATTAATTAGAGCATACTGGTTTCGCCCACAAAGAATTGTAGGTGAGCCTCCTTCTCCTACAGCCATAAGAAATAAAATTGCTTATAACCATTACAGTAATTATTACCATGATTATAAAAATGGAAATTTGGCTGCTATTCCATCTCTTGTTCAGCTTCAAATTGAAGATGATGCAAAAGAAGTAGAAAGGTGGTTATATGAACAAAAAGCAAAGTTTTCAAACATTGAATACGCCTACGACCAATTGTGTTTGGATAATATGGATATAGAAATTGTTAAGAAAGGCATTTTGAGAATTGATCCTTACCAGCAGGAATATAGTGGAGAGAAAGGCGTAGATATGGCGCTTGCTGTAAAAATGATGTCTTTAAGTGTAGAAGGCAAGTGTAACAAAATAATACTAATAAGCGGCGACTATGATTATGCAGAAGCTATTAATTACGTGAAAAATAATATGACAAAGGTGCACCTGGTTAAACTGCACAAGGGCCATCCTCCCAAAAATAAAAACATGTCGCGTGATTTATCTGTGCTGGCTGATAAGGTAATCGATTTGTATGAATCTGGTATAAGGGAAAACTATCTTAGAAAACTTTAATCATAACGGCGCCTCAAACGTCAGTACACACATGCCATTATTTTCAATCTTAAATTGTCCATCTATACTTTCCATTCTGCGGCGCATATTGCTTAATCCATTTCCGAAGCGGCGAAGCTTTTCGGTATCTATACCTACACCATTATCTGCAACCCTTATTACCAGCTTCTGATCTTTGGCGGCAATATCCACTTTTATTTGAGTGGCCTGCGAATGTTTCATCGCATTATTCAGTGCTTCTTTAACGCTCAGGAATATATTTCTTCTTTTTTCGCCATTAATATCTACCTGTGGTATAACAGGTGGAACAACCACCGAGCAATCAATAGGCGTGCTGTCGAAGTATTCAATGGCATGCGCACGTATATACGCAACCAGGCTTTCCAGCGTATCGTTCGAGCTCTTCATGGTCCAGATGATGGTATTCATCTTGCTTAGTAATTCGTTGGCCGAGTTGGAAATTTTATCCAGTTCCGGAACGCTGTTATCTTTAATACGGCTTTTCAATATTTCACTCATCAGGCGAATAACGGTTACCCCCGAACCCAGCTCATCGTGCATGTCGGAAGAAATGCGGTCGCGCTCGTGTTGCTGGGCAGCCATTACAGCCATCTGCTTTTCAAATTCTTTACGTTCATTCTCCAGCTTCAGCCGTTCCCGTTCTTTTACGCGGGCAATAATATCGCGGCGGTTTTTATAGGCAAGTCCCGAAAGGAAAAAGCCCAATTCAAGCACCAGGCCTATTTCATAATAAAACATGGCCCGGTTAAAGATGGATGCAAAATCGTCGGGTACCATCTTCCATTTAAATACAATAATAGCCTGCGATACCACGGCGAAAATGATCAGCGCAAAATTTCCTGCGGCCAGGTAATTCAGTAAGGCGTCTTTTTTGCGGAAGCTATAGGCAATGAAAATGACTCCTGTAAAGAAGAAAAATAACTTCATTACATAATTCTCCATTATACTAAGAATAACATACTTATCGGTAAGAAAGTAAATGGCAGAAAAAACAAGGCATAGCGCCACAATCAGCCATTTGGTAACCTGCAGAAATTTATCCAGCGCCGGGTGGTTCTTTGGCGTATTGATAAACCGGCGTACAAATATCAGGTACGACAATACACTGCCGGAAAGAATCATGAAATCCAGGTACTCTTCATAAAAATAATTGAACTCGCTGGCAGAAGAATTGAGGTATGATTTTAAAAAAAGCAAACTGGCGGTACAGAAGGTGTAGACAGCATAATACACAAACTCTTTATTGCGGTTTTGCATATATACGGCCAGCGAGTAAAAAATCATCAGCAGCATAATGCCCGACACCACATAGGTGAAAATATCCAGCCCGCGGTCGCGGTCTTTTACACTCATTACCCATTGACCAACATAATCCTTTTCAATCAGTCTTGGTAAAAAGACGTTTACATTGGTGCGAACAAAATTGAACTGGCAAAAATAGACTGCTGTTTCTTTCGGTTGCAGTTTCAGGTTGCGCACGCCATCATATTTCTCTTCGTGGGTTTGACTATCTGCCAGCCGCGTAAAACTGTTTTCAATATTGGAAGGCGAAGCTTTGTATATCGAAATATTGCGGCAATAAAATGCCGGCAGCAGCGAAACTTCTTTGGCCGTATCGGCACTGTTGTGCAGGATTATTTTTAAAAAATTATCCCGTTCCAGTAACTGGTCGGGTATGGCAGGATGAAAGGAGGTAACCTTACCGGCTTTATACTCGAGTGTAACAATTTTATTGGGGGGCGTTTGTCCTTTGGGCTGCGAAGCAAACAGGCAGTGTTCGTCAATCAGGGATAGAAAACGGATCCTGGCAATATCCACTATCATCGTATCTGTTTCCTGTGCATAGCTGCCGGTACAAACCAGCAACAGGAGGAAAAGAACTAAATGGTGAACTGCTTTTTGTTTAAGGGATTGGACAAGGTAAACTACAGTCATTGACACGGGTGTTTTGTGGCATATGCTAACTGCAAACAGTTAGTTCGTTGGCGATTCTAAAGTACGACTTATTTGTGTACGCTTACGCAGCATACCACTAAGAGGTAGGAGGGTAACTTTTCCAAAGCTGTTAATCGCTGTAGCTAATAAACAGCGATTTACAGCTTTGGAAAAGCTCCTGTAGAATTACGCCGTAAATTCCGCATCAACATAAGGGCCAGGCGGTTTTTAATTTAGGTATTTGTTATAGAGCAGTTCTTTGCAACTACTTATCTTTGTGGTCATGGCAAACCGCTTAAAACCAGCAAAGAGTAAATCGCGGACCCCGGATAAATTAAAAGCTGATAAAGAAGAGCAGGTATCTGTAAAAGACCTGGTCAAAGACGAACGTACCCATAAAATTGCCGGTACTGTCGCTTTGCTGGTCAGCCTGTTCCTGTTTATAGCCTTCGCCTCTTACCTGTTTACCTGGCGCGAAGACCAGGATAAAGTATTGGTAGGCGCTTCCATCCTGTTTACCGGCGTTATAAAAACGGCCAACCTGTTGGGCAATATCGGCGCTTATATTTCACATGTTTTTTTCTATAATGGATTTGGTGTGGCTTCTTTCCTTTTCTGCTCGCTGTTTTTTGTAATCGGCGCCAATGCAGTATTTAAAAAGAAGCTGTTTAAAGTATGGCGTAATGTGCGCTATGTGCTGGTAGGCGTATTGTTTTTTTGTGTGGCCTTCTCTTTTGTAGCCCGCAGCAGCGAGTTTGCATGGGGCGGGGCAGTTGGTAATATGATCCGCGACTGGCTGGTGCGTATGATCGGCAATGTGGGTACAGCCGTGCTGTTGTTTGCCGGCGGACTGGCGTATATCATCTGGCGCTTTAACCCGGTGTTCAAAACACCTAAAATTCCTTATAAAAGAAAAGAAGGTAATGAAGACCTGGTACAACTGGAAGATATCGTTATTGAAGATGCAGAACCTGTAGTAGAAGAACCGGCGCCGCTGGTAGCAAAAGGCAATAAGCTGAAAAAAGGAAATGGCGCTGTGGTAGTAAATCCGCCACTGGAAGTGAATGACCTGTACACCGATTTTAAAGTAATAGAAAAAGAAACGGAAGAAAGCTTACCCGCAAAAGCAGAAGAACCAGCGCCGGTACAGGAACCCTTACCGGTAGTAGCTAAAACACCTAAAGGGAAAAAGACGCCGCTGGAAGACCTGCCCCTCGAAATAAAAACAGTACCCGAAGCGAAAGAAGAAGAGCAGGAACCCGAAACAGAAAAAGTGTGGGGCGATAAACCACCGGTACTGGAGCCTTACGAGCCTACACTGGATTTGCGTGATTATAAATTTCCTTCGCTCGATTTGCTCGACCTGCATGGCAGCGAAAGAATTGTGCAGGATGCTTCTGAACTGGAAATGAACAAAACGCAGATCATCACCACGCTCAAGAATTATGATATCGATATACAGAAAATCAGTGCTACGGTAGGTCCAACGGTTACATTGTATGAAATTGTACCGGCGGCAGGCGTACGTATTTCGCGTATCAAAAACCTGGAAGATGATATTGCCTTAAGCCTGGCAGCGTTGGGCATTCGTATTATAGCGCCTATTCCCGGAAAAGGCACCATTGGTATTGAAGTACCGAACGTGAAGAAGACCGTGGTGGGAATGAAAACATTATTATCGTCGGAAAAATTTCAGCACAACGCTTTCAGCTTGCCGATTGCAGTAGGAAAGAAGATCGATAATGAAAACTTCATTGTCGATTTAACTACCATGCCCCACTTGTTAATGGCAGGGGCTACCGGCCAGGGTAAATCGGTGGGGTTGAATGCTATCCTGGTTTCTCTTTTATATAAGAAACATCCTTCTCAATTAAAGTTGGTACTGGTTGACCCGAAAAAAGTGGAGTTGAGTTTGTACCGCACTATCGAAAGGCATTTTTTGGCCAAGCTTCCCGGCGAAGAAGAAGCGATCATTACCGATACACGTAAAGTAATTCATACATTGAATGCACTGTGTATTGAAATGGATAACCGCTACGATTTGTTGAAAGAAGCAGGCGCCCGCAACATTCGAGAATACAACGAGAAATTTATTAAGCGCCGGTTGAACCCGCAGAAAGGCCACCAGTATTTGCCGTTTATTGTACTGGTGATAGATGAGTTTGCCGATTTAATTATGACAGCGGGTAAAGAAGTGGAAATGCCAATTGCGCGACTGGCGCAGCTGGCCCGTGCGGTAGGTATACATTTAATTATTGCTACACAGCGTCCTTCAGTAAATATTATTACCGGAACCATTAAAGCGAACTTCCCGGTTCGTATTGCTTTCAAAGTATCGTCTAAAGTTGATGCCCGCACTATTTTGGATATCGGTGGTGCAGAACAGTTGATCGGTAAAGGGGATATGCTTATCTCGTACAATGGAGAACTTACCCGTTTGCAGTGTGCTTTTGTAGATACACCCGAAGTGGAACGTGTTTGCGACCATATCAGTGCACAACAGGGTTACCCGCAGGCCTTTCTATTACCGGAATATGTGGATGAAAAAGAAATGGAAGGCAAGGATTTTGACATAGGCGACCGCGACTCCTTATTTGAAGATGCTGCCCGCCTGATTGTACAAAACCAGATTGGGTCTACCTCCTTACTGCAACGACGTATGAAACTGGGGTACAATCGCGCCGGCCGGTTAATGGACCAACTGGAAGCTGCCGGGGTTGTAGGCGCCAGCCAGGGCAGCAAGGCCCGGGACGTACTGATTAAAACCGAAGTAGAACTGGAACAACATCTCGTCAATTTGGGGTAGCAGGCTATTTGCATATATAATTGGGAAATTTTGGAATTGGGAAATTGGGAAATTGCCCTATAGTCAAGCTCTGCATATAAAGCGATTTCCCAATTCCAAAATTTCCCAATCATCAAGGGTTAGTATTTTGTTAATCTGTTAATTAGCTGCAAACCATAGGGCTATAATTGGCGTCTAATTAGTGCCGCATATAGGCGAATAACTAATATCTTTGCGGCCTTTAAGAAAACCACCCAACTAATGAAAAGAGTTTTAATATTTCTTTTTACAGCGATAAGTACTTCCATGGTAATGGGGCAGGGGAGCGATCCGGATGCCAAGAAAATATTGGATGCCGTTAGCGCAAAATTCAAAACTTTCAAGTCGGTTCAGGCTACGTTTACCTTAAAAAATGAAGACAGTAAAGGGGCGGTTTTGGGTACTAAAAAAGGTACTGTTTCCATGAAGGGTAATAAATACCGCGTAAGCATTACCGGCCAGGAAATATTCTGCGATGCAGCCAATATCTGGACATTCGATAAATCGGCCAATGAAGTAACCATTACCAAACTGGATGCGTCCGGTGGCAGCATTACCCCGCAAAAATTATTTACCAACTTTTACGATAAAGATTTCCTGTACAAATCGAACGGTGAAAAGAAAGTGGGTACCCGCATACTACAGGAAATTGAAATGACGCCGGTTGATAAAACCAAACAATTCCATAAAGTTTACCTGTCGGTAGATAAACTGGCTAAAACTATTTACAGCACCAAAGTTTTAGATAAGTCAGGTAATATTTATACTTACACCGTTAATACTTTAAACGGGAAAGCCAACCTGGGCGATGCTGCGTTTGTGTTTGATAAAACGAAATATCCGGGAGTAGAAGAAATAGACTTACGATAATTTATTAAAGATTAATAACACGAATTAAGGCGAATTACACTAATTATTCCACCTTTAGGGGATGGGGCAGTTCGTGTAATTCGCCCTGATTCGTGTTATTGTTATTTAGAATTTCCCCAGCGGAATGTTTTCACATTTATGCCGGCAAGATCTAAAATGCGATCTGCAACAGTAGCGGCTACTTCTTCAATAGTGGTAGGTTTACTGTAAAAAGAAGGAGTGGCAGGACAGATGATTCCCCCGGCAAGCGTAACCGTTTCCATATTGCGGATGTGGATCAAATTATATGGCGTATCCCGCACTGCACAAATAAGCTTTCTTCTTTCTTTCAATACCACATCGGCAGCACGGGTAATTAAATCGTTAGAAATGCCGGTTGCAATTCTGCCCAGTGTGCCCATTGAACAGGGCGCGATGATCATGCAATTGTATTGCCCCGAACCTGAGGCAAACGGCGCTGTAAAATCGGTAGTAGAATAAAAGGTAACAGGATATTTTTTATAGTCCTCGTTACCCAGTTCAGTTTGCCAAACCTGTTTGGCATTTTCGGTTAGTATTACTCCCAGGTCTGTCCACTGTTCTTTAACAGCTAATAATTTTTCTATTAGTAGTTTGGCATAAATGGAACCGCTGGCGCCCGTTATAGCCAACACAATTTTGTGCATAGTATTTCAGTTACCTTTATATAAACAAATGTAAGCATGCAAACCCTGAAACTGGTGGTTTTATTTATCGCTCTTGTTGCGGCCTCCTGCGCATCGAAACCTGCTATAACAGCTAACAGTGTAAAGTGGATAAGCTTACAGGAAGCGGCCACCAGCCTGAAACAACAAAAAAAACCGGTGCTTATCGATTTGTATACCGACTGGTGTGGCTGGTGTAAAGTGATGGATCAAAAAACCTACGCCAATAAAGAGGTAAGCTCTTATCTCTCCGAAAAATTTTATACCGTTAAGGTAGATGCTGAAAGCCGCAATGCTTTACTATGGGATGGTAAAACATACGCGTATAACGAGAACTATCGCACTAATGATTTCGCTATTTATCTCACCAAAGGCCGCCTTTCTTATCCCACCACCATCATTATTCCCGCTAATGGCGAACCGCAGGCTATTCCCGGTTACCTGGCGCCTGCCGAGTTTGAACTTATTGCCAAATATTTTGGAGAAGGCAATTTCGGTAAGCAATCCTTTAACGACTTTCGCGCCTCTTTTAAATCGAATTGGTAGAATCGATATTCCATTTCTTGAAGAAATGGAATATCTGCCGGAGGGTATGTTGCTGTTAGGCAAAACTGCCTTAAAGGCCAGCTGTCTTTTGGAGATATTCCATTTCTTGAAGAAATGGAATATTGAATCACCTTGAGAAAATTAAGTCCTATACAACAATTTTACCCGCTAATAACACGCTGTTGTTGGTACAAAAAAACTGATGAAAGTGTAGTAAAAAACAGAGCTACATAATGCAAGCGCTTGCATTATATGTGCTTCATATATTAACACTTAGAGAGTTTAAACGTGCATTGATGGTAATCAATTTAACGGCTCAAACGTTAAAATAATGTGATGAAGCAACCGGTGTTTCAACGCCATCATCTTATATTTGAATTTTCATAGGATAAGGTTTAATGGTTAATGGTATTTGATTAGTGCGGCCTCCCCTCCGGGAGGCTATTTTTTTTCAGCCCGCCCCGCCCCCGTCCCCTGAAGGAGTGCCGGGGTGTGAGTTTCTTATCTGTGATTTAAAGATGGTAATGCTTTCTGGTGAAGTGTAAAAATTTCTTTCAGCGATAAAAAACCGCTGAAGGCTTGTGCCTTGTTTCTTGTGCCTTCGTATTTCTTTTTCCCGCAGTCTATTTTATTTTGAAGGATTTGGCGTTGGTGATATACAACTTCGCCATGTCGAAGTATATGTCCGGAACGAAGGTGCCGGCCGTAAAAGCTTCCGATCGTTTTAACCGGAACTTTAGCTGGTTGCTTCTTCTTTTGTTCACGAACGTCACTTCGCTGAAGTACTGCAGGTGAGCGCCTAAACAGACAATACCAATATAGTATCGCCCTTCGGGCACTTGCGGAATAATTACCTGGTCGTTACTTAAATAATAGACCTGCTTAATAATGCCTGCGCCGGAATGGTCGAACCGGTCAAAGAAGATCAATACAGAATCGACAGGGGCATTTTTGGAGAAATGCTTTTTGAGACGGATAGTGACGTCAACACTATCCAGTCCCCGATGCCGTTGGGCATACGAGCAGGTGGTAAAAAGAACGGCCAGCAGCAGGGTACACACAGTTTTCATACGCTCTGGGTTTTAGGTTCGGTTCGCGTTTCCAACTTCCAAAGTTGGAAATCGCTGTGGCATTTATCTTCATACCACAACTTGAAAAAGTTACGCGAACCCGGATAGGGTTTTCTTTACTGGCAAAACGGTGCTCTGGGCTAAGTAATAACGCTTACCTTATGGGGTATATTAGGAGTGGGGATAAAAAAAGTCCCCTTTTTTGAAAAGGAGACTTTATATCATTAATAACCAGTTTATTATACATTGGCATCTGCCATATGCGGAATCGCTTCAGCCTTATACTCCCCGGCATCCAGCTTCTTCTTGGTTATTTCAAAGGCCTTGAGTGTCAATTGAATATCCTCATCGGTATGTGTAGCGGTAGGAATAAGCCGGTAGATAATATGCCCTTTCGGAATTACCGGGTAAACCACTATAGAGCAGAACACCCCGAAATTCTCCCTAAGGTCCATAACCATGGCCGTAGCTTCTTCAACACCCCCTTTCATATAAATAGGAGTAACTACCGAATCGGTCTTACCAATATCGAAGCCCCTTTCTTTTAACCCATTCTGCAGTTTCAGGGCATTTTCCCACAGTTTGTCTTTCAGTTCAGGTCTTGTCTGCAACAGTTCCAGGCGCTTCAGGTTGCCCAGTACCAGCGGCATAGGTAAGCTTTTGGCAAAAATCTGGCTGCGGATATTGTAGCGGATATAATCGATGATCGATTTTGGTCCGGCTACAAAGGCGCCGATGGAAGCCATGGATTTGGCGAAAGTGGAGAAGTATAAATCAATCTTATCCTGTATACCCTGTGCTTCGCCTGCACCGGCGCCGGTTTTACCCAGTGTTCCAAAGCCGTGGGCATCATCTACCAACAGCCTGAACTGGTATTTATTTTTCAGCTCACATATCTCTTTCAGTTTGCCCTGGTCGCCGGCCATTCCAAATACGCCTTCGGTAATAACCAGTATACCACCTGATTTCTGCTTTTCAATTAATGCCGTGGCCCGTTGCAATTGTTTTTCAAAATCATCCATATCGTTATGCTTGTAAACATAACGGAAACCGGCATGAAGGCGCAGGCCGTCGATAATGCAGGCATGGCTTTCGCCATCGTATACAATCACATCATGACGGCTGCACAGCACATCAATGATGCTTACCATTCCCTGGTAACCATAATTCAATAATATAGAGTCTTCTTTTTCTTCAAAATCCGCCAGTTTCTTTTCCAGTAATTCGTGGTAATTACTGTTGCCACTCATCATGCGGGCGCCCATTGGCATGGCCAGCCCAAACTGAGCGGTGGCATCAGCATCGGCCTTACGTACTTCGGGGTGATTAGCCAGTCCAAGGTAATTGTTCAGGCTCCAAACAATCATTTCCTTTCCCCTGAATATCATGCGGCTGCCGATTTCACCTTCCAGCTTCGGAAAGGCAAAGTATCCATGGGCACGTTCACGATGCTGGCCTATAGGGCCCTGGTTTTTAAGTAACCGGTCAAAAATATCTGCCATATTTAGAAAATTGTTAAAGGGTTTGCTGATTCGGTTATTTACGGAATGGCGCAAAGTTAGCAAAAACAAGATACAAGAGGCACCGATCAAAGCACAAGATATCAAGGCAGAAGCGGCGGCTGGTATTGCCTATTAATTGTAATTTAATTCTTAAAGTCCTGAGCCTTGTACGCTTGTGCCTTGTACCTTCATCCCTTTATCTTTGTTAAAATTCCACCTTAATGCGAAAGATTCTATTCCTGTGTTTAGCTGTTAGCTTTTCCGTCATTGCCTTCGCCCAGGCCAAACCCAAAACAACAGTTGCCGATAATACGGTGAAACGCCCCAAACTGGTAGTAGGAATAATTGTAGACCAGATGCGCTGGGACTACCTGTACCGCTTTTATGATCGGTATGCCGCTACCGGTGGCTTCAAACGTTTTTTACAACAGGGTTTTTCCTGCGAGAATACGCTCATTCCCTATACACCCACTATCACCGCCTGCGGTCATACCTGTGCGTATACCGGCAGTGTTCCCGCTATTCATGGTATTGTAGGAAATAACTGGTGGGATAATTTAACCATGAAAGGCATGTACTGCACACAGGACGATTCGGTGAAATCGGTAGGAAGTACAGGTAATGCAGGAATGATGAGTCCCAAAAATATGCTGACGACTTCTGTATGCGATGAATTGCGGTTAGCTACCAATTTCAGAAGTAAAGTAATTGGTGTGGCGATTAAAGATCGCGGAGGTATTCTGCCTGCAGGCCATAGCGCTAATGCGGCTTACTGGTATGAATCGTCTTCGGGTAATTGGATCACGTCTACCTATTACATGAATGAATTGCCGCAATGGGTGCAGCATTTTAATGCACGCAAACTGGTAGATACATTTTATAAAAAAGGATGGAATACGTTATATCCCATCAATACCTATATACAAAGTACTGCCGATGAAAAAAAGTATGAAGGCAAACCGTTAGGCAGCGAACAAAAAACATTTCCCTATACCCTCGAAAAATTTGTTGGCAAAAATTATGGCGCTATTGCGAGTACACCTTACGGTAATACGCTTACTACAGAAATGGCGAAAGCTGCCGTTACCAATGAACAATTGGGCGCTGACAACATCACCGATTTTTTAACGGTCAGTTATTCTTCTCCCGACTATATCGGTCATTCTTTCGGGCCAAATTCTATTGAGCAGGAAGATGACTATTTGCGATTGGATAAAGATATGGGCGACCTGTTTACATTTCTTGATAGCAAAGTAGGCAAAGGGCAATACCTTGTTTTCTTATCTGCCGATCATGCGGTAGCGCATGTGCCGGGTTTTAATGAAGAAAACAAATTGCCGGGCCGGGTAATTGATAACGATGCATGGAATGCAGCCATAGATAAATTACTGGTAGAAAAATTCAATGTATCTAAACTGGTTGCATCGAATGCCAACTATCAGATTTATCTTAATCATACTACTATCGATTCATTAAAGCTGGATGAAAAAGCGATAAAAAAAGTGATCATCAATTATATTGCAAAGCAGAAAGGAGTATCCCGCGTGTTTGCGCTGGATGAGCTTAGTGAAGTGACTATGAACAGCACGCAGAAAAACATGGTGACCAACGGCTATTATCCTGCCCGTTGTGGCGATATACAGGTAATATTTGAACCCGGCTGGATCGATGGCGGGGCAACAGGTACTACACACGGTTCATGGAACCCGTACGACGCACATATACCATTATTATTTTATGGCTGGAATATAAAACCCGGTAAAAGTAACCGCGAAGTTTACATGACCGATATTGCCCCAACCATTGCTGCCTTATTACGGATTCAAATGCCCAGCGGATCGGTAGGCAAGGTGATTGAGGAAGTAACAAAGTAATAGGTTTACAGTTTGTGGTTTGGGGTTTGTTGTTTGTGGTTGCGGGCTTTGTAACTTGTCTGGATAATTCAACGTCTTTTCCAAAATTCCAGTACACAAAATTTCCCATTCAAAGAACCACCAACCACAAACTACAAACCACAAACTATCGTATCTTGCCATTTCGAGATTCCCCATGCAACCCTATTGCCTTCTTTTGCAACATCATACATGGTAATTGGGTAAAACCAGCTTTTTTGACTGCATTTTTACAAGCGGAAATTATTCATCAGGCAAGTGCCAATATTTTTGTATCTCATAAAAAACATCATTGCTATGTCAAGGTCTTTTTTTGTAAGTATCCGTTGGGTACTCTTGTTACTGACTTCATTTTTAGTGGAAGCAGCTGTAGCGCAGCTAAATCCGTCCGACAAGTTGCCGCTGGATCCCAAAGTGAAAGTGGGCAAGCTGGATAACGGCTTAACCTATTATGTGCGGCAAAACAAAAAGCCCGAACAAAAAGTAGAGTTGCGGTTAGTGATAAATACGGGTTCAACGGTAGAAGATGATGACCAGCGCGGGCTGGCCCATATGGCAGAGCATATGGCGTTTAACGGAACCACCCATTTTAAAAAGAACGATATCGTTTCTTTTTTGCAGGATATAGGCGTGGGCTTTGGTAACGACCTGAATGCTTACACCAGCTTTAATGAAACCGTATACATTCTTCCTATACCTACCGATAAAACCGGTAATCTCGAAAAAGGATTCCAGGTGCTGGAAGACTGGGCGCATAACGTTACATATCTCGATGAAGATATTGAAACCGAACGGGCCGTTATACTGGAAGAAAGCCGCCTGGGTAAAGGCGCCAACGACCGCATGTTTAAAAAAATATTGCCCCGCCTGTTTGCCGGTTCTAAATATGCAGAACGGTTACCCATAGGCGTAGACAGCATCATCAAAAATTTCAAGTACGATGCTATCCGCCGTTATTATAAAGACTGGTATCGCCCCGATTTAATGGCGGTGATTGTGGTAGGTGATATTGAACCGGCAAAAGCAGAAGAAATGATTAAAAAACATTTCTCGGGTTTAACCAATCCTGCCAGCCCACGCAAAAGAGAAGTAGCCGGCATACCTGCTTACACTGCCGATGATGCGCTGATTGTGGATGATAAAGAAGCCACCAGTTACAATATTTCTATCAATTACCCTGCGTTTAAAGTTGAACCTACTGTAACTATTGGTGATTACCGTAACGATTTAATAGAACAAATTTTCACCACCTTAACCAACCAACGGTTGCAGGAGCTGACACAAAAAGAAAATCCTCCTTTTGTTTTTGCTTCGGTAAACTTTGGCTCTTATGCCCGTTACCACAAATCGTTTAATGCCTATGCCGGCGCAGGAACCGGTGATGTAAGTAAAGCTGCCGATGCACTGGCAGAAGAGATCGAACGCGTAAAACGGTATGGCTTTACTGCAGCAGAATTAGACAGGGCTAAGAAAAGTATGCTGGCCAACTATGAGCGTTCTTATAATAACCGCGATAAAACCGAATCGGAAAATTATGTTGATGAGTATATCAATAACTTTCTTGAGCAGGAGCCCACTCCGGGTATTGAAAAAGAATTTGATTATTTAAAGGCCTTGTTGCCTGGCATAACATTGGAAGAGGTAAATGCGGTAAGCAACAAGTTTAAAAATGAAAAGAACCGTTTTGTATATATAGCAGGTCCCGAACCAAAAGGCAATGTGAAATTGCCTGCTGAAAAAGATTTACTGGCTGCATTAGATGCTAAAGAAAAAGCAGATATTAAGCCCTACGAAGAAAAAACGGTGGCCACTGCCTTATTAACTAAAGAACCTAAAGCCGGTAAAATTGTATCTACTTCTAAAAACGCCATTTTAGGTACAACGGAATACAAATTGAGCAATGGTGTTACCGTAACACTGAAACCTACTGATTTTAAAAACGACCAGATATTAATGGGCGCTACCCGTGCCGGTGGAAAAAACAATTACGGGCTGGCTGATAAATACAATGCTGAATATGCCACTGCTGTTGTAGGCGCAATGGGTGTCGGCAATTTTTCTCCTACCGATTTGCGCAAAGCAATGGCCGGAAAAACAGTTACCGTTACCCCGGCATTGTCAGATATATCAGATGGTGTTCGCGGAACTTCCAGCGTGAAAGATTTGGAAACACTGTTCCAGTTAACGTATTTGTATTTTACCGAGCCAAGAAAAGATACTGCGCTGTTCCGCTCTTTCAAGCAGCGTAATCAATCGCAGTTTGCCAACATCAGCGCCAACCCGCAGGCGGCGTTTATCGATACGATGTACAAAACACTTTATGCCAATAATCCATTGGCGCCCGTAGCTGTGCCCAACAGTTCTTACTTTGATAAGATCGATTTAGACAGGCTGATGGCCATTTATAAAGAACGTTTTGGCGATGCCAACGGAATGAACTTTGTATTTACCGGCAGCTTTAAAGAAGAGGAAATAAAACCCCTGATTGAAAAATATATAGCCAGCCTGCCTGCTACAACTAAAAAATTCACGTTTGTCGATAATAAGGTTCGTCCTGTAAGCGGTAAGCAATCATTAATGGTGAACAAGGGCAAGGAAGAAAAGAGTTTGATTCTTGCTTTCTATACCGGCGACTTACCTTATAATGAAGACCTGGAATTAAAAACACAGGCATTGAGTGATGTGCTGAACATTCGCATTATTGAAGAGCTGCGCGAAAAAATACAGGGTATATATGGCGGTGGAACTTTTGCCAGCCTTGAAAAATATCCTTATGCCAATTACAGCTTCGTGGTGCAACTGCCCTGCGGACCTGAAAAAGTAGATACGCTTATTAAAGCAATCAAAAAAGAGTTTGAAGAAATTGCAAAGAATGGTCCCGATACCAGCTATTTAAATAAAGTAAAACGCCAGTGGGTAGAACAATATAAGACCAGCATTAAAGAAAATGGAACCTGGTTGAATCAATTGTTGGAATATAAACTGAAAGGCGGAAACCCCGATCGGTTTATCGAGTATGAAAAATACGTAGCTAAACTGACGCCGAAAGATGTACAGCAGGCGGCAAAGCTGATACTTGACGGTAAAAATCAATTTTATGCCGTTCAGATGCCAGATACGGAAAAATGGAAAGTAGAAGAAAAGAAAAAAGGATTCTGATAATGTGGTAACGAATACGTGTTGCGATATGTAAAATCAGAAAGCAACTTTTTTTCAAAATATAATAAACCCTGACGATACAATGACATTCGTCGGGGTTTTTACTATTTATACAGGTGAATGATTGCTATAGAATAGGAGTAGTATGGATATTTTTCATCATTAAAGAGTATATGTAAAAAGCACACGATTTAGCATAACCGATATTGAGAGAAAATTTTTTTCAGTTGAACTAGTGGTGTTGAAATTTTTTTTTGCAGAATAATCAAAAAAAATTTTGCTGATAATTATTTACTACTAACTTGCATCAACAAACGGCTACTGTTTTTCTCCCCATGAAGTTCTTTTTTGCAAATGCGCTAAATGCGTTTTTATTGGGCATCTAGTATTTACTATCTGTCAGGTGCTCTGCGGAAAGAATAGTTTCACTATACATATTCGTTCTGATTATAATTAAGGGTGTTAAAGGCATTGATTATTGGTTATCCATGAAAGACTGATAAACATAAATAATCACGGCGGTAACTATACTTAAACTTACCCGGAGGGGGTAGAGATTGTTAAAGATACCGGCAATGCTTTGTCGCGGGCGAGCTTTGTTCATAGGGGTAAGTAGCTTCAAAAGTAGCCCGTGCAAAGATTGGTTTCGCTGGTTTAGGGGTTGCTAGATGCGACAGTCGGCTTCGTGCCGGCTGTCTTTTTTTGGCTAAGAGATAAAAGAGAAAAGGAGATAAAGAGTTTTTGAAAAGGTAATCAAGTATGGCTAAGAGCTAAAAGAGAAAAGGAGATAAAGAGGATTGTATTTCTCTTTATCTCCTTTTCTCTTTAGCTCTTAGCTATAAACTGCCATATTTACGCGACTGTAATATCTTTATCAAGATACACATCCTGCGTAGCCTGCAACAACTGCACACCTTCTTTAAACGGACGCTGAAAGGCTTTTCTTCCTAAAATCAATCCCATACCACCGGCGCGTTTATTAATGACAGCTGTATATATCGCATCAGCCATATCACTGGCGCCCTTACTTTCGCCGCCACTGTTAATTAATCCTACACGGCCGCTATAACAATTCAATACCTGGTAGCGGCACAAATCGATCGGATGGTCGGTAGTAAGCTTATCATAAACCAACGGAGAAGTCTTGCCGTGTTTGGTAGCCAGGTAACCCCCGTTATTGGTAGGTAATTTTTGTTTGATGATGTCTGCCTGTAAAGTAACACCCAAATGATTCGCCTGCCCGGTAAAGTCGGCAGCAGTATGATAATCTACTCCATCTACTTTAAAAGAATTGTTACGGGTATAACACCACAGGATAGTGGCCATACCTAATTCGTGCGCATATTCAAATGCTTCAGCTACTTCTTTTAACTGCCTGGCACTTTCTGCAGAGCCCCAATAAATAGTAGCGCCTACAGCAACGGCTCCCATATTCCAGGCGCTTTTTACAGTACCGAACATCGTTTGATCATATTTATTCGGCATACTTAAAAACTCGTTGTGGTTTATTTTTACCACAAACGGAATGCGATGCGCATACTTGCGACTCATAATACCGAGTATACCATAAGTAGAAGCCACGCCATTGCAGCCGCCTTCCATAGCCAGCTTAATAATATTTTCAGGATCAAAATACATCGGGTTAGGAGAGAAGGCAGATCCGCCGCTGTGCTCAATACCCTGGTCAACAGGAAAAATGCTGCAATAACCGGTATTGCCTAAGCGGCCATGACCCAATAATTTTTGCAGGCTGCCCAGTACCTGGTTGTTGCGGTTACTGTTGATCCATATTTCTTCAATATGATTAGGCGATGGTAAAGTGATGGTGCTTTTGTCGATAGTACCACATTGGTGTTCCAGTAAGTAAGCCGCTTTGTCGCCGAGCAGGTCGAGAATTTGTTTTGAAGGCATAATCGTTTTTGTTTTAGTTAGAGAGTCCGGAAGTCCGGGAAGTCGGAAAGTCCGAAAGTGAGTTGCTTGTAAGAGTTGTCTTTCGGACTTCCGATTTCCCGGACTTTTCCGACTTGTATTTTCGCTGGGCAAAGATATATCGCCGGAGTGTGCGATGCAATCCCGGGTTTAAAAACGGCACGCGCAGAAATACAAAAGCCGGTATCATAATTAGTACCGGCCTTTATAAAATGTAATTATCTAAAACGAATTCTAACGATTATGCATTTCTGTTGATACAGTTCAAATCTTCAAACGCAATTTCTAAACGTTTTATAAATGTTTCTTCACCCTTACGCAACCAGGCGCGCGGGTCGTAGTATTTTTTATTGGGCTTATCTTTTCCTTCGGGGTTACCGAGTTGTGCCTGCAGGTAAGCCTGATTCTTTTGATAGTACGCATTAATACCTTCCCAGAATGACCATTGCAGGTCAGTATCGATATTCATTTTGATAGCGCCATAACTGATCGCTTCACGAATCTGGTGCTGCGGCGAACCACTGCCACCATGAAATACGAAGTATACGGGCTTATCACCTGTTTTTAATTCTTTCTGGATATAATCCTGGCTATTCTTCAAAATCTCGGGGCGCAGCTCCACATTACCCGGACTATACACCCCATGCACATTACCGAAAGCAGCAGCCACACTGAACAGGCGGCCTACTTTGCTTAACTCGGTATAAGCATAAGCCACGTGTTGCGGTTGTGTATATAATTTTTCATTTTCTACTCCACTGTTGTCAACACCATCTTCTTCGCCACCGGTTACACCTAGTTCAATTTCTATAGCCATACCCAACGGATGCATGCGTTTGAAGTATTCCACCGAAGTATGAATATTTTCTTCGATAGTCTCTTCCGACAAATCGAGCATATGTGAACTGAACAGGGGCTGTTTCTTTTCTTTGAAGTATTGTTCGCCGGCATCCAGCAAACCGCTTATCCAGGGCAACCATTTTTTTGCTGCATGGTCTGTATGTAAAATCACTGGTACGCCATAATATTTGGCTACATTATGTATATGCAGGGCGCCGGATATACCACCGGAAATATTGGCTTGCAATTTATCGTTGGGCATTCCCTTGCCGGCAATGAACTGGGCGCCGCCATTAGAGAACTGGATAATTACAGGAGAATTTACTTTAGCTGCTGTTTCCAGCGTGGCATTTATAGTGTTGGTGCCGATAGTGTTTACAGCAGGAAGGGCAAACTGGTTGTCTTTGGCATCTTTATACAGGGCTTCGAGTTCTTCGCCAAACAACACACCGGGTTTGTATTTTTTCATGATTTTAAGTGTTTTTTTGCTTTGTAACTAACAGATGTTTAAATCTTTAGCATTCTTTTTAAAGAATGAGCCTGTTTTTTAATAAGCCGCGAAGATAAGGGAAAAGGCACAAGCGACAAGGGACAAGGCTCAAGGTACAAGGCTCCAGGCACGAGCTTCACAGTGGCTTTGCTTTTATAACAACCTATGTTCAGGTCTTGTTCCTTTAGCCTTGTTCCTTGTGCCTTAGTCTTCGAATTTTCCAAGCTGCTTCTGCACCAGCAACAGGTTCTTCTGCAGCGTTTGCTTCAACTGGCGTTTTACCAACTGCCCCATAGAAGTGCATTTATTGAAGGCGGGATTTTGAAAATAAGTGGCCAGTTCCCCTTTTAGCTGAGTGAGCTTTTCCGGCCCTGAAATTTTGTCCTTAGACATTATATTCAACAACTCCATTAACCGGTAACGCGAAGAAGCTACCCGAAAAGCCATCATGGTCCGCTCTTCGGTCTGGTATTGCTCAATGGAGTCTTTATTCAGGTGTTTCATGCACAGGTCTACATAAGCAATATTTTCTTTAAAGAACTGTGGCATATACAAATTCCGCCGGCCTTCGTACGACTGCTGGTCGAAGTCGATGGCGCGGATGCGGTACTGGTAATCTTCTATATCGGGAGTAATGTCGATCACAAAATTATACGAGCGCATATCACCCAGCAGGCGAACGAAGCAGCGTTCATTGAACTTCACAAACTCTTTAGCCAGCCGTATTTTATTGGTATGCGGATCATCCAGGTGCGAAGTCACAAATACATCGCCGGGTATACCTGGAATATGTTCTTCTACCAATGTATTTTGGCTGGTTAAATAGGTAATGCGGTTAGGGGAGAGGTTATGCTCCAGCTCAAGCCCATATATACGCGAGGCATCTGCAATTTTTATATAGTAGTGATCATAGTTGTCATTATACTTGTTAACGATGCGGATACGAAAAGGATTAGAATTACCAAAGCTGCAATAATCGATACGGGCAACATCAAGATGTTTGGTAAATGTTAAATCACCTTCGGTTTTTAAAATGGCGTACATCTTAACTAATCCTTCGCGGATATAATCCCATTCGCGCATATCGTACAATACGGTTTCCCAAAGCGTATCTTTTCCCTTTTTATCTTTTAAAGGAATGGAATAGGTGATGCGGAGCAAATCGCTGTAACTAACCGGCAGCTTTACTTCACGACCATGATTTTTAAGATATCCACGCAGCATGTCCTGCACGGCAAACATGGGTTTTTTGCGTGAAGGTTTATTTGGTTCGTCTGGTGAGAAGTCGAGCATTGTAATCAGCTATTAGCTTTTAGCCGTTAGCTATTAGCAGCTATTAGCTAACAGCTAATGGCCAACAGCTATCAAATTAGTAATTATTTAAAGAAGGGTGCTAACTTTTTACGCAGTGGTTCGGGCATGGTAGTCTTTTTCATAGTAGCGGCTTCCATAAAATACAATACTACGCGACCGGTGGTGAGCAGTTTCTTCTTTTCATTATATACTTCCTGGTGAAATTCGATCACATGATCAGAGGGTAATTCTTTCACGGTGGTTTTGATGGTAAGCAGGTCGTCATAATTGGCAGGACGAAGAAATTTACAATGCAGTTCGGTTACGGGCATAATAACACCCATCGCTTCCATTTCTTTATAGGTAAATCCTAAATCGCGAATGGATTCGGCCCGCGCTACTTCAAAATACTGGGCATAATTTCCATAATACACTACATTCATCTGGTCTGTTTCGGCATAGCGGACACGAATTTGAGTTTCGGTAGTAAACATAAAGGGGTTAGCTTTTAGCTGTTAGCTTTTGGCTTTTAGCTAATAGCTAACAGCAAATAAGAGAATGTTTAATTGTTAAATACGCTGCTACTTTACCATTCCATCCACACTATACCTTCCTGCACCAAGCAAAGCAATGCCTAAAAAGCCTACGGCAAACAGGGCGGCGTGTTCGCCATCGCCAAATACATCTAAATTATGCGCTTTCCATACGGCTACTGTCATATTGATTACAATGGGTATGGCTGCCAGCCGGGTAAATAGTCCGAATATCACCAGCAGTGAACAGAAAAATTCTGCAAAAATAGACAGGCTTAGCGAAACAGTAGAACCTAACCCCAGGAAGCTGATGAACTGGGATTTGGTTTGTGAAAAATGGATCAACTTGTCGTAACCATGGTGTATAAGCAATATACCCATGCCTACGCGCAATATCAGCAGGGCAACGTTGAATGTGTTTTGGGAATAACTCGTGGATGTAAGTTTCATGTCAGTGGGTGTTTATGATGAATTAAAACGATGATGGCTACTTGCCCATGGCGCCATCGAGGCTGTATTTGCCCGAGCCCATGAACAAAATGGCTGTAAATGCGGCCAGGAACAGGATGGCTGGCTGCAGTTTTGCAATAGGATCTCCTTTGTTCACCATAAAAATGATGACCAAAAACATAATCACAACAGGAATGGCAGCCAAACGGGTGAATAAACCAAGGATGATGAATACGGTGCAAAACACTTCTGCAAATAATACCAGTAAAAAAGAAGCCTGGTGACCAATGCCAAACGGATCGGAAAATGTATGCAGTTTGTTGGAGAAATCCCTGATTTTAGGAATGCCGTGATTCCAAATTAACATAGCACCGAAAACAATTCGTAATACAAAAGCGGCAATGTTAAAAGAACTGTTGGTACAGGAAGTGGTCAGGAGTCTTTTCATTTATTGGTTTTTTGAAGTTTCAAAAGTAAAATATTTTGTGATTTTACATTTTGTATTAAAAAGAATTGTTAATCCTGTCACTTATCCACACCTGTTTGGAACGATGTTTGGTTTAAGGTAAAATAAATAGAAACTTTACTCCGTTAAAATCACATCTAAGGATATTGGAATGAAAAAAACAACCGCCTTTATCATCTTCATAGGTGTATTTAATTTCTCCATTGCCCAGCAAACCCGAGTTATCAGTGATCCTAATGCCACTTACAAACAGGCTAAGGAATATTTTCAAAGAGAGCAATTCAGTCTTGCTTATCCTTTGTTTAAAGATCTGGAACTGCAACAACGCGATGCAGACCGCAGCAATGAAGCCATCAAATACCAGGAAATAAAATATTATACCACGGTATGTGCATTGAAGCAGGGTGAAGAAGCTGCCGTGCAACAGGCGCAGGACTTCATTGACCTGGAAGATAATGCGCCCCGTGTGCAAATGATGAGCTATCATTTGGCAGAATATTATTTCCGCCAGGGCGATTATACAAAAGCCGAAGCCCTGTACGAAACGGTGAACATCGAAAACCTGAGCAACCGCGAAATTGGCGATATGAAGTTTCACCTGGGGTATGCGTATTTCACCGGGCAAAAATTCGATAAGGCAAAACCACTGTTTAATGCCATCCGCCAGATAAAAGACGACCCGAATTATGTAGATGCCAACTATTACTACGGGTTCATTGCTTTTTACGATAAACAATACAAAGATGCACTGGATGCCTTTACCGTAGTGGAAGACCACGAAACCTACGGCAGGGTAGTGCCTTACTATATTGCAACTATTTATTATGCAACCGGCCAAAAAGACAAAGGCTTAACCTATGCCGAAAGCAAACTGAAACGCGGCAACCTGCACTACGAAATGGAAATGCACCAGATTGTAGGGCATGGCTATTTTGAACGTAAGGAATATGATAAAGCATTGCCGCATCTGGAAGCGTATGTAAACAAATCGGAAAAAGTACGCCGCGAAGACATATACGAATTGTCTTACAGCTATTACCAGGCAAAAAACTGGAATAAAGCCATCGAAGGATTTAAACAAATAGGCGGTAAAGAAGATTCGCTGGCGCAGAATGCCATGTATATGCTGGGCGATGCCTATTTAAAAACCGGCCAGAAAGCCAATGCAAGAAATGCCTTTTTGCTTAGCGCGTCCAATAGCAGTAATGCCAAACAACAGGAAGTATCGCAGTACAACTATGCAAAGCTGTCATACGAACTGGGTTACCAGGATATTGCATTGACCGAATTGCAAAAGTTTTTGCAGGCCTATCCTCAATCGGAATACAATAACGAAGCAAAAGAACTGCTGGTAAGTATGCTGGCCAATACCAACAACTATAAAGATGCATTAGTGCTGGTAGAAAGTGTGAAGTCGCCCTCGCAAAATGCAAAGCAGTTATATCCTAAAATATTATATGGCCGCGCTACCGAGTTAATCAACGATGGTATGCTGGTTAGCGCGAATGATTTATTGACTAAGGCCGAAGCCGATCCGAACAGCGGTTCCGTATTGCCCTTTATACAATTCTGGAAGGGCGAAATTGCTTACCGCCTGGGCAAACTGGATGAAGCCATTCGTTATTATTTTGAATACCTGAAAAGCAGTGCGGTAAATGGCGAAGTAAATCCGCAGAACGCGAAATACAATCTGGGTTATAGCTTTTTGAAAAGAGAAAACTATAACCAGGCATTAGGATTTTTTGAGCAGATAGTGAGCAACCCGAAAATCAATGCTTCACCCATAGAGCAGGATGCCTATGTACGCAGCGCGGATTGCTATTATATGAACCGCGATTTTAAGAAGGCACAGGCCATGTACGATAAAGTGATTGGTTATTCATGGGCGTCGGGCGACTACGCCACTTTCCAGAAAGCGATGATTAGCGGCGTAAGTAACTCCAAACAAAAAGTTACTTTACTGGGCGCATTAAGCCGCCAGTATCCCAACTCCAGCTTATCGGCAGATGCGAATATGGAAATTGCCAATACCTTACTGGCCGAAGAAAATTTCCGCGATGCATTACCTTACCTGAAGAATGTAATTAATGATCCCAACTCTTCGCTTAAGCCAAGAGCCTATTTGAAAATGGGTATTGCGCATTACAACCTGAACAATGATAATGAAGCGCTGAAACAGTATACCACTATTTTACAGCAATTTCCCAACTCGCCCGAAGCAGAAGCGGCGCTGGAAAATGCACGTATTATATATATAGACCAGGGCAAAACCAGCGAGTATGTAAAATTTGCCCGCTCCATGGGTAAAGAAGTGAGCACTAACCAGGAAGATGACCTCGCTTACCAGGAAGCAGAAGTACAATTCAATAATGGCAACTTCCCTGCAGCAGTTAAACGCTACGAAGATTACCTGTCGCGCTTTCCCGATGGCAAGCATGCGCTGGATGCTTTATACTATAAGAGTGAAATCTATTTCAACCAGAAAGATTGGCCCAAGGCCGCTGCCGGTTATGAGCAACTGGCCGACCGTGTGCCTAATAAATTCGGCGAAAAATCTTTGTTGCTCGCTGCCCGTCTTAACTTCTTCGATTTGAAGAATTATGAAAAAGCAGAAAAATATTTCATCAAGCTGAAAGACTTTGCTTCTTCACAGGAAAATAAACTGGAAGCAATGCGTGGCTTATTGCGCAGCCAGTTCCAGTTGTCGAAATGGAAAGAAGCGGTGGAAAATGCTAATGACCTGTTGAAACAAAAAGGTATTGGAAGCGATGATAAAGTATTGGCAAACCTGGCCATTGCCCGTTCTTATCAAAACAGTAATGAGTGCGAACAGGCCATTACTTATTACAGGCAGGTAGTTTCCCTGAACAAATCATCGTATGGCGCTGAGGCAAGATACCAGATTGCCAATTGCCTGTTTACACAAAACCGGTTAGAAGATGCAGAGAAAGCGGCATTTGAAGTAGTGAACAAATCCGGCTCATACGAAGAATGGGTAACCCGTGCCTATTTGTTGCTGGGCGATATCTATTTCAAACAAAAAGATTATTTCAATGCCCGCGCTACTTACCAGAGCGTTGTAGATAATGCAAAACTCGAAGATTTAAGACAGGAAGCGGATCGCAAGCTGAAACAAACGATTGATGAAGAGAAGAAGAATAGCAAAGTAGAAGGGCAATAGAGAATGCGAAGTACGAAATAAGAAGTAAGAAATACGATTTAATTCTTCCGGATACTGAATTCTGGATGCTGAATACTGAATAAAACGCAAATGCAAAATAGATTAAGACTTTTTTATTGCGGAATTGGTTTGTTGTGTCTGACTGCGGCGCAAGCGCAGGAACCACCGGCAAAAAGTAAGACTATTGATATCACCTCTACTTTTAAACCGGTATTGCGCGAAGCATCGAAAATTAATTTCAATGCGGCGCCACCGGCGGTAGATTCTTCCAAACCACGACTGACCTATACTATACCTGTTCAGAATTTATATTTTACATATATGCCGGCAGAATTGAAACCGGTTGCGTTGCAAATGGATTCCATTACAGCATGGCAGTATAGCAATTACATTAAGGTAGGAGTGGGTAATGTGCATATGCCTTTTGTAAAAGCCGGTTTTAGTTTTGGCGATAACAAGAATACCTTCTTCAATATTTTCGCTACACACTTTAACTCGAAAGGCAGCTTACCTTTTCAAAAGAACAGTTATACCAATGTGGGCGCTGCAGCTACGTATAAAACAGCCGGCAACCTGGAGTGGAATGGTAATATAGGGTTTACCAACGATGATTATTTCCTGTATGGTTTTCGCCCGGAGACATTGCCCAAGACCAAAGATGAATTGCGCCAGCGCTTTCAAACCGTTGAGGCGAAAGTGCATTTCCGCAATATGAAACCTACGGAGTTTGGGTTGAACTATCATCCCAGCTTGCGCGTGAGCGTATTTGGCGACAATCATGATCCCAAAGGAAGTGAAACGAATACCGTGCTGGATTTACCACTGGAAAAAACTTTTGGCGATGAGTTTGCTTTTAAGCTGGGTGCTACTGCCGACTTAACCAACCTGAAGGTTACCACTAACAGCAACAAAGTAAGTGATCAGAATAATTTATACCTGGTATCTGCCGCGGTAGCGTACAAAACGAAAAACCTGTATATACATGGCGGCTTAATTCCTTCCTGGGACCGCAAGCATTTTCACATGTTGCCGAATGTAATGGCCGACATTACCACCAACGATCAGCGGTTTACTTTACAACTGGGAGTAATTGGTTATTACCTGAAAGGTTCTTACCAACGTTTTGCTTCTATCAATCCCTGGCTGGCACAACCGGGCGACACCTTATTATTAAATACCCGTGTGCTGGAGCGTTATGCCGGGTTGAAAGGTTCACTGGGCGATCATTTCAGCTACTCAGCCAAAGTAGGGTTGCTGCGTTATATAAATATGCCGCTGTTTGTTAATGATTATAATGATGATGGCGGAAAAACATTCATCATCCGTTATGAACCTAAACTAAATGCCTTACAATTGCATGGCGAAGTGGGGTATGCGGTGGGCGAACAGTTTACGGCCTCTGCCGGGTTAACCTTTAACCAGTTTACACGGCTTGACAAGGAAGACAAAGCCTGGGGATTAATACCCATGGAATTTAAAGCCGGTTTGCGCTGGCAGTTAATAAAAGATTTGTGGCTCACCAGCGACCTGTGGACATGGAACTCGCCCCGTTATTTAGGCATCAATGGCGAATCTTATAAAGGCGATAATGCCTTTGACCTGAATGCCGGCGCCGAATTCCGTATTACCAAAGCGCTGAACCTGTGGGTACAATTCAATAATATATTGAATAATGAATACCAGCGCTGGAACCAATACCAGGTATTCGGATTTAATGTATTGGGCGGAATTACGTATTCGTTTAACCAGAAATAATATATTTGAGGTTTAAGGTTTGAGATTGACGGTGCTAATACCGGGGATTACCAAATAATAGGGAATCGCCAAAATTCAGAACCACAAACTACAAACCTCAAACCACAAACAGTTTACCCAACCACAAGCCAAAAACGAACGTAAAACCTAAAACTTAGAACGTAATACTTAATGACCGAAGCGCTCACCAGTTATTTACTGCAACATAAAAGCCTGAGTATTCCCGGGTTGGGCTCAATGTATATTGAGCGTATACCGGCACAAACGGATTTTGTAAACAAGCGTATCCTTCCTCCCGATTATCATTTTCGTTTCGATAAATATTTTGACGCTCCCGATAAAGATTTCTTTACTTACCTGGCTTTGCAGCACGATATTGCCGATTATGAAGCCATTAAGTGGTATAATGAATGGGCATACGAGCTGCGCAATAAACTGCGCGAAGGGCAGATCGTTGACTGGCCCGGCATTGGTAAACTGAAGAAAGATATCAGCGGTGAAATTCATTTTGAATCGGCCGGCGCTATTCCTACATTATTGGAGCCTACTCCTGCCAGCCGTGTTATTCATAAACATACCGAGCATACCATGCTGGTGGGCGACCAGGAAGTGGCGGCCGAAATTCCGGCGCCGGTAGAGGAAGGCTATCCCGAACTGGAACCTTACCCGCAACGGGAAACCTGGTGGATATATGCCCTTATCATTGGCGCCATTGCCTTAAGCATTATCTTCTTCCGCTTTTATAAAGACGGGTTTACACCAGCAGCAACGGGTAACCAGCAAACGATACAACCTGCGAATTAGTTCCGGGTGCCGGGTGTAAGGTGTCGGGTTATTCCGTGACTTCAACTTCAAAATTATTAGTAACTATTTATCGTGCTGAGGGATGTTCAATATTTACATGATGTTGAACCTAAAGAACCCGAAACTTTAAACCCTACACCCGACACTGTATTTTTGCGTTTTCTTTCCTTTCTTTGCAGCCATTTGTAAGTAATGGCAATCATTGTTTTTTCTACATCATGTCCGGGCTGTGGTAGTACAACCATTCAGAAAGTAGTGACCACAAAAGATTTTATGGTTACCGGCCAGGAATTTGAAATATGGGAATGTTCTTCCTGCACGCTGCGCTTTACACAGGCCATACCTACAGAAACAGAAATTGGCGCCTATTACCAGTCGGAGAGTTATGTATCGCATACCGATACACAAAAAGGACTAATCAATAAGCTATATCACCGCGTACGAAAAATAACTTTAAAGGGTAAGCAAAAATTGGTTGAATCTGTTCCGCATACCGGCAAACAGTTGCTGGATATTGGTGCAGGCACCGGCGCCTTTGCCGATTATATGCGCAAACAAGGCTGGCAGGTTTCAGGTATAGAAGCGGATGAATCTGCACGAAAAAAAGCAGCGGAGTTGTATGGGTTAACTTTGTACGCTAATCCTGAATTATTCTACCTGCAGCAAAATCATTACGACATCATTACCCTGTGGCATGTGCTGGAACATGTGCATACCCTGCATGAATATTTAGAGCAGATAAAAAAAATACTGGCCAATAACGGTACACTTTTAATTGCTGTACCTAATTATACTTCATACGATGCCGCATTATATAAAGAACACTGGGCTGCTTATGATGTGCCGCGGCATTTGTATCATTTCTCTCCCGGCTCCATGCGTGCATTGCTAAAAAAGCACGAACTGAAACTCCGCGCCATCAAACCCATGTGGTTCGATAGCTTTTATGTAAGCCTGTTGAGTGAAAAATATAAAACAGGAAAGCAAAGCGCTATAAAAGGATTCTGGAATGGCTTTATATCTAACAGCAAAGCGTTAAGCAATAAAGAGAGATGTAGCTCGATAATTTATGTTATTTCCAAATAGGAGATTTTTTTCACCACAAAGAAGAATTTAGTGGGTCGCTGAGTAATAGCGACATTGTGTTGATAAGGTAAGTGCATAATTAATTGTCTCATCGTGTTGCTTAGGGGAACAGAGTAACACAGAGCGTTCCTTGCGGAACGTTTCCAGGTTTGCCATTCATTCTATTCTGTGGCATCATTTAGTGCGGGCATTTTTAAACCATGATTTAAAGGATTAAAAGATTAGCATGATTATTATGGTTCAACAACTACAATAAATTCAGGGCAGTCTGTTATTTTGGATCACTCGCGGCAGCAGATTTCTCCCTGGCTTGCTTTTAGGGTGTAGTTTTCCTATATCGTCCCGGTTCGAAATGACAGGCTGCGAAAGTAATATGTTGCATTCATTAATCGCTCGGTTCGATAATCGCTCGGTTGGAAATGACAGGCACTGAAGGTAGTTGTCACGCTCTCACCATTCATCAACCGTTCCGCAAGGAACGCTCTGCGTCCTCTGTTCTCTGATTGGCATGATGCCAGCTATTTATTTCGCACTAGCCTTATCAATACCATATTGCTATTACTTACGAACTTCCCTAATTCTCTCTGCGTTAAAAAAACTCTTAAGGCCAGTGAGTCACTATTCATCAACCGTTCCGCAAGGAACGCTCTGCGTCCTCTGTTCTCTGATTGACATGATGCCAGCTATTTATTTCGCACCAGTTTTATCAATACCATGTTGCTAATACTTACGAACTTCCCTAATTCTCTCTGCGTTAAAAAAACTCATAAGGCCAGTGAGTCACCATTCATCAACCGTTCCGCGAGGAACGCTCTGCGTCCTCTGTTCTCTGATTGGCATGATGCCCGCTATTTATTTCGCACTAGCCTTATCAATACCATATTGCTATTACTTACGAACTTCCCTAATTCTCTCTGCG
>JADMIO011434968.1_pt1 | contig 46684 bp, 35 predicted proteins | sample 8958161 | NCBI WGS metagenome assembly JADMIO01 (sample SAMN16585339, study PRJNA669376) | soil metagenome | isolation source: Crop rotation soil | place: USA: Cullars Rotation, Alabama | collected 2011
ATCGTTCCCGCCGCCGCCGATCATCGTGCTGGCAGCGTTGGCGTCGAGGATATCGTTTCCCGCGCCGCCGAACAGCGTGCAGGGGTCGGGCACGTTGCCAGCGACGCTGACGCGATCGTCGCCGCCACGCGCGTCGACGAGGATTCGCTTGACCTGCGAAGCTGGGAAGGCGGTTGCAAAGCCGTGCGGGAAGTCGGGCAGATAAACGCGCACGTTTCCGCCGTGCCGGTCGATGATGATGCGTTCGGAATCCTCGCTGCCGGGGACGACTAGGGTCCCGCGCGAGGTGACGGATGGAATGGATGACTGTAACACTTCGAAGGCTGTTCCATCCAGGCCCATGATCATGACGCTGGGTGGTCGGTATGAAATGGGTGGAGTCGGGTCGACAGAAAAATGCAGGCGCGATTCGAGCGGCTGGATCAACGTGCGCATGGTCCTCCCGGCTGCGACAAACTACTCGAGAGTGGAGGACATCTGCACGTATATTTCAGGGAATGATCAGGTGTGGCCCGCTGTGCCTTTGAGGATCAGGCTTTGCACCACGTCGCCCGTGTCCTCGAAGTGCAGCACGGACATGAACGATTCGACGCCGGAGGCTCGAGCGCCGAAGTCGTCTTTGGCGTTGTACTGCGCCAGCGGTGTGGGTCTCGTGTTGAAGTGGATCGACTCCGAGAGGATGTCATCGCCCTTGCCGCCGACGATCGCGTTCACTGAGCCCGCGGAGATGAAATCGTCGCCGTCGCCGCCGATCGCCTGACCCGGGCCGATGTTCGTGCTCAGCCAAACTCCGCTGCTCGGCGTCTTGGAATCGGCCACGATGACGCCATCCGGCGGGAGCGTGAGGTGATCGTTCCCGCTTCCGCCGATGAGCGTGGAGCCGTACGCCCCTTCCAGGTGATCGTTGCCGCTGCCGCCGATGAGCGTGGAGCCGTACGCCCCTTCCAGGTGATCGTTGCCGCTGCCGCCGATGAGCGTGGAGCCGTACGCCCCTTCCAGGTGATCGTTGCCGCTGCCGCCGATGACGGTGGCCCGTTTCTGCAGCGCGGGGTCGAGGAAGATTTTGTCGTCGCCGCCGCCAGCGTTGACATAGATACGTTTCACCGCTGACGCGCTGACCACGACAAACGCATGATGACCGTTCAGCGTGGTCTCGTACTTGATCTTGTTTCCATCCTGCAGGATGGCCAGCGTGTCATCATCGGATGTCCCCTGCACGAGCAGCGTGCCGGTCTTGGAGATCGTGCTCGTGCCGGCAAAATTGCCGGGGCCTTCAGTGATCTGCATCGTGGCATGCGTTGGCAAGGTGTCGATGACGGTGAACGTGTGAATCGTGTCCACTGCCAGCATGCGTCGTGATTCGAGTAATTCCAGCCTCATTGGTTACATCCTCTCGTGTCGTAATAAAAACTGCCCGTCGGTCGAGTAATGACCTCAGCCGGCTTCGTTCGTCGGTCCGCCGGTGTTGGTGATGATCGATTGCCCGTCGTCGCCGTTGAAGATTTCAATGCCTGAGGTCTTGTCGTGATCGATCGGCGGAATCAAGTTTGAGCTGACTTGAATCGTCGGGTTGGCGCTCTTGAAGCTGATGGCGACGCCGAGCTTGTCCGATCCCTTGCCGCCGGTGAAGTCGTCATTGCGATCGCCGGACAACGTATCATCACCGAGGCCGCCGGAGAGAACCGCAACCGTCTGCGGGACGCCGGGACGATCGGATAGTTCCTTGCTATCAACGTCGAACACCGTGCGCGGCGGCGCAATGAGGAAATCATTTCCGCTGCCGCCGATGAGCGTGCTGCCGTAGTTGCCGGAAACGTGATCGTCGCCTGCGCCGCCGGCGATGGTCGTGCGGCGATTGACGTTGTTCTGCACGGTGATGTTGTCGTCGCCGTTTCCGCCCAGCACGAGGATGCGCTTGACCTCCGCAGATGGTGTGCTGGAGGTGACAGCAATGTCGCTTTCGGCCTTCAGTTCCGCGACGATCTGCCCGTTCCTTCGGCTGACAGTGATCCGGTCCGAGCCTTCCGTGCCGTCGATGACCAGCGTGCCGGTATGGGTGACGCCGGTGAGCAGGCGGCGCGATTCCAGAGACTCGTAAAACATCATGCCTCCAAGGTTTTTCGCAGGTGGACGCAAGTAATAACGACGCCAAAGGGATCAACGTTGCGGGGCCAAGTTTCGCTTTGTAACCCGGGCCACTCTCGCTAGACTTTGTTAAGACTTCGTCCGGCCATTTCTATTGGAGTCACGCGCATGCCCAATTATTCCACCGCGGATCTTCGAAATATCCTACTCGCCGGCCACGGCGGCTGTGGCAAAACCGCGCTCGCCGACGCCATGCTCCATGCCAGCGGCACGGTCAAGCACAAAACCTCCACCCTCGACGGCACGAGCATCAGCGATTTCGAGAAGGAAGAGAAAGAGCACAAGCATTCGATCTACTCCGCCGTGCTGCATGCCGATCACATGGGCAAGCGGATCAACATCATCGATACTCCGGGTTCGCCCGACCTCATCGGCGCTGCCATCGCATGTCTGCCGGCGGTCGAGACCGTCGCCATCGTCATCAACGCGACCAGCGGGATCGAGGTCGTCACGCGGCGCATCTGGGAAGCGGCCAAAAACCAGAACCTGCCGCGCGCCATCATCATCAACAAGATCGATTCACCGGACATCAATCTCGAACGGATGGTTGAGAAGATCCGCGAGACGTTCGGCTCGGAATGTCTGCCGATCAACTTGCCATCGGGCGGCGGAAAAAAAGTCGTCGAATGCCTGCTCAACACCGAAGGTGACAGCGACTTCGACACCGTCAAGCGCTGTCACGCAGCCATGCTCGACCAGATCGTCGAGATGGACGAAAACCTGATGGAGAAATATCTCGGCGGCGAAGAGCCCGATTACGCGGCATTGCATGCGCCGTTCGAGAAGGCGCTGGATGAAGGTCACGTCGTGCCGATTTTGTTCGCCGATGCGAAGACCGGCGTCGGCATCACCGAATTGCTCGACGCCATCGCCAAACACTTTCCGTCACCGGAAGAAGGCAACCCCGAGCCGTTCATGATCGGCGAAGGGGAGAACGAAAAGGCGTTCAATTACATCAACGATGTCCGCTCGCCGCTGCTTGCGCACGTGTTCAAAGTGACCAGCGATCCCTTCGTCGGCAAGCTGGCGATTTTCCGCGTGCACCAGGGGAAAGTGTCGGGCCAGTCGCAGGTTTTCCTCGGCCACAACAAGAAGGCGATCAAGCTCGGGCACGTGTTCCACCTGCAGGGCAAGGAGCACAAGGAAGCGGACATGATCATCGCAGGCGACATCGGCGCCGTCGCGAAGATCGACGAGATTCACCCCAACGATGTGCTACACGATGACCACGCGCTCGACAGCGTGCACCTCAAGGCGCTGCAGTTTCCCACGCCGATGTACGGGCTGGCGATTACGCCCAAAGCACGCGGCGATGAGCAGAAACTGTCGGTGCTGCTGACGAAAATCGCGGAAGAGGATCCGACGTTTAAGTGGCACACCGACCGGCAGACCCATGAGGTCGTGATCAACGGCCTGGGCGAACTGCATTTGCGCTTGATGCTGGAAAAGCTCGGCAATCGCGGGCTGCACGTGGACACCAAGCCGCCGAAGATCGCGTATCGCGAGACGATTCAACTGACCGCTGAGGGTCATCATCGTCACAAGAAGCAGACCGGCGGATCGGGACAGTTTGGCGAAGTCTTTCTACGTGTCGAGCCGCTGGCTGCGGATTCGCCCAATCGCAAGGACAAGGGCGGCAGCGGATTGGAGATCGTCAACGAAGTCTTCGGCGGCACGATTCCGGGCCAGTTCATCCCCGCGGTCGAGAAAGGGATTCACGATCTGCTGGATCAAGGCGTGATCGCGGGATATCCGTTGCAGGACGTGCTGGTCGCGATCACGGACGGCAAGCATCATCCCGTCGACAGCAAGGAAGTCGCCTTCCGCACCGCGGGTAAATTCGCGTTCAAGGACGCGGTGCTGAAAGCCAAGCCGGTGCTGCTCGAGCCGATCGTGAACATGGAAGTGACCGTACCGGAAGACAAGATGGGCACGATCACGGGTGACCTCTCCGGCAAGCGTGGCCGCATCCAGGGCACGGACATTCTCCCCGGCGGCATGGCGCAGGTGAAAGCTCAAGCGCCGCTTTCAGAGGTCATGCAGTACCAGTCGCAACTCAAGAGCGTGACCGGCGGGCAAGGCTCATTCGCAATGGAGCTCAGCCACTACGATCCGGTCCCGCCGCAAGTGCAGCAGCAGATTGCTTCGCAGTACAAGCCGAAGGCTGAGGAAGAATAAAGCGATTTCCGGCAATGCGGCTACCCGCTCGCGCGTTCTATAAAAGGCCGTGGCGGAAGCGATTGCCCAGCCTTCCAGGAATAAGCCGTTGGGCTTGGCGAGACTGCGATTTCGCGATTGAACCGCCGGGCGCGGGGCTTGCACAATCATGTGCACACCGTGTTTTGGAGGTTGTTATGCGTTCCCGAAATGATGGCGCTGCTGCGTCGGTTGAATCCCTCGAATCCCGCATGCTGTTCGCATCGAACTCGCTTTCTGCCTTGTTTGGCGGCAGCGTTTTGTTCGCGCGGAAAGATGGGGGCGTGAACCGCATCCATGCCACGCTGCATGTCGATGCGCAGAATACCAGCGGCGGCGTCAGCGGGCGACTGCAGTTGGATGGGCTCGGCAAGTTCAGCTTCGATGGCGCGCTGAGTAATGATGTGCTGACGGCCGTGTTTGACAGCGCCGCTGGCACGGGCAGTCTCATCGTCAGCCAAAATTCCAGCGGCGATCTTTCGGGCGAAATGCTCGGCACGATCGGCGGCGTGGTCACTGCTGGCTCGGTTCGATTCCACGACAATGGCGGCAGCGTGACGAATCCGAACGTCGCTGGCCTTTCCGGCGCGACGGTCGGCAACAGTTTCAGCTCGGAGGCCGTGAATTCACCTGTTGCTGGCACGTATGGTGGGACGATTTCGTTTCAGGGCGATGCGCCGGTCGATGAGCTGACGGTGAACTCCACGCCGCGCAAGCGTTTCCACGCGGTGCTGCATTTGGGTAGCGCGGACACCACCGGCCATCTGCTCGGCGGCAACTTCCGCATCGATCATGTGGGCAAATATCACGTCACCGGGTCGAACCAGCTCGGGCGAACGACGCTGGTGTTCAGCGGGTCGAATGGCTCTGGCTCGCTCGTGCTGAATTCGGTCGGCTCGTCCGCGCTGAACGTGTTCACACCGACAGGTTCGAAAGGCGGCTCCGCCTTGGATCTGGCCGGCAAGCTGTTTGGAATGATCAACGGGATCGACGTGCACGGGAAGGTGACGCTGCACAACACGCTGACCGGAGAGTTGAACAATAACCTCGGCGAGACCAACCCGAGCACAATTCAGAGCGGCTCGAATCAGTTCAGCAGTATCAGTTCGTCAGCAGCTCCGACGACTCCATCGTCAACCGACCTCACCACGCCGAATCCGATGAATCCGTTCCTGCCCAACGGCAGCAGCTCGATGAACGATTCGGGCGATCTGGTAAATTCGGTCTTCGGGTGATCGAGCGAAGACTTAGTGGCCCGTCCACATGAAGCAGGCTTCGCCGGTGTCGCTGAGTACGACGTACCACATCGCGTTGCCGCCGTGGTCGAACATCAGGTGATCCGCTTTTGGCGGGTCTCCAAAGTTCCACCAGCCCGGAACGTTGCGGCTTTGCTTCACGCGCGCTGACACGCCGTTCTCGTAAACGGCGCGGTTGATCCTGCCCTGCGTCCATTGCCTGGTGAGCTGTTGTCGCAAGCCGGGGATCTGATCCGGGGCAAATTTCACACGATAGTAACGGCGGGAGAGCGCCTCTTCGCGGTACGCATTGAGCACGCGGAAATCGCCCGTGTAGCCCATCTTGCGCAGGAACAGGCGCATGTCGCTGGTCCCGCCGCAGATGGCCTGTGGCGTCTGGTCGGGGATGAAATCAGACGGCGGCGCTGCCGCCAGTGCGGATCCCATCCACATCCCCGCTGCGCTGCAGAGTACCGAAGTCACAAGTACCACAACGATGAGCCGTTGACGCATCAGAGAGTCCCTCGCACCTCTTTTCGTCCAATCCGCCCGCTGACATTACAAACCCGCGCATTCGCGGACGCTGACCGGTGGTGAAGCTGTTCCGGATATGACGGCCCTGCGACTCTTCGGGCCATCGGCGCATGGGTATACGAACATCGAGCCGATAGTTAGCCTACGCCCCAGACCATTAGCGGAACGGGATCTTCATGGACGAGCCGAACGAAACGAAACCCGCCGCGATCGTGGATTATGCTGAGCCGAAAACGCCGAGGCCGAGCAGCGAATCCTTCGGCGCGCATGCAGCACGCGGCGGCATCATCATGACCGGGATGACCATCGCCGCTGCGGTCATCAATTTTGCGACGCAGCTGGGGTTGACGCACTTTCTGCTCCCCAGCGACTTCGGCGTGGTTGCGGTGGCGTTTTCGATCTCCGGCGTGATCGCCGTTCTGCGCGACGCGGGCGCGCCGAGCATCCTGATCCAACGCCATGATGAGTTTCACGACATCGCGGGCAGCGTTTTCTGGCTGACGCTCTCCGGCGCAACGATTTGCGCCGTCATCGTAGCCATCAGCGCGCCGATCGTGGCGCACTACAAGGCGACACCGGTATTGCTGCCCTTGCTGCTGCTGACGGCACTGCGGTTTCCTGTGGGCGCGTTGGGGACGGTCTCAAACGCGCGGTTGATGATCGATCTACGCTGGGCGGCAACGGCGGGACTGACGCTGATGCAAACGCTCATCGCCGGCGGGCTGTCCATTGCGATGGCGTGGCGCGGGTTTGGCGTCTACAGCCTGGTCGTGCCGCTGATCGTGGCCGATGGGCTTCGCGGATTCGGCGCCTGGCTGCTGGCGCAACACCACGCGCCGCTTCGCCCGCATTGGGCGATCATCGCAACGATCGCTGGCTCGAGCGTGTTCATCATTTTGACGAACCTGACGATGTCGTTGCGGAGTTTTGGCGATTACCTGATGCTCAGTTTTCTGCGTAGCGCAACGGAAACGGGTTTGTACTACTACGCATTCGTAATGGCGCTGGCATTGGCGCGTTTCACGCTGGGAACAGCTCCCACCGTGCTGGGCCCGGTGTTCTCCAAGCTGAAAGCAGATGAAGCGCGTCACGCCGACTTTCTGATCCGCGCCATGCACACCTACGCGGCAATCGGCACGCTTCCCGTTGTCATGCAGATGGTCCTGGCATGGCCGCTTTTTCGCGTGTTCCTGGCCGCGAACTGGACGCCTGCGGCGCCGTTTTTTGCCATCATCTCACTGCAGATTCTTCTGTCGTTCGTCAACAACGTTCCATTTCAGGCGATGTGGTCTAGCGGGTACTACAAGCAATTCTTCTTCTATTCGCTGGGGTTCTGCATTTACCTCCTGGTGCTCTTCTACTTTGGAGCACGGTGGTACGGCGGATATGGCGTCGCGTGGGCGAATGTCGCGGCGGGCGTGACGGACCTGATCCTCTTTCCGCAGCTGGCGTTTCGCTTGCTCAACGTTCCGTGGCGCCGCGCGATGCTGCCGCTGTGGCGGCCGCTTGTCGCTGCAAGCCCCGCGGCACTTCTCGCCTGGTTGCTTCAGACGAACATCGCTCCATCGCGTCAGCACGATCTGTTGACAGTTGCATGCGTCGGCGTGATTGGCTCGCTGGCGTATATCGTGCTGCTTCGGTGGGTGTGGTCCGAGGTAGCAGCGGATCTGCTTCGACTTAGCAGCCGCGTCATCGGACGTCGGGGCGGTGATGCTGCGGCTGCGAATTGAGCGCCATCAGCCCTCAGCCGGGCTGCACGACTTCATCCAGAACCATGACTGCGCACCCCCTCGTCCTTCGCCGAGGTATTCGCCGCGACGCTCCGGCGTAACGGGATATGCCGCTGCTGCAGCGGGCCAGTCGGCGCTTGTGCGGTCGGTCGTCGTGAAGACGGTGATGTCATGCGTTGATTCGAACCGCGCACGAACGGACTTGGAAACACCGGGCTGCATCTCGTCATGCAGCTCCACCAGCACGTCGGCGCCGGCTAGCGCCGGCACTTCGTCGGGACGAAGGATCAGTTCTTCGGCGCCTTCGACGTCACACTTAATGAGCGTGCGGCCAGCGCCCGCGAGCGCCGCTGACAGTTCCTGTGGCGTGCACAAGCCGCGAACGTCAACACGGGCATTCATGCTGTTGATTTGCAACATCTGCTGCAATTTCTGACGTTCTGCGGCCTGAGCTTCGAAGGCAATCACCCGCGCTTGCGCTACCAAACGCCCAAGCCCGATCGCGTAATACCCTTCCGCTGCGCCAATATCGACGATCGTGCGGTACGGCTGGCGGCTGATTTCTTCGATCGCAGGATAGATTTCTCTTTCAAAAAGACCCAGGAGTTTCGGAATCATCGCTGCGATCAGCGGGTCGGAGAGGTACTGCATTCCTGCGAACGGGCCGCCGATGATCCGCATCCCCGTCTGCCGTTGGACCGTGCGCAGGTCGCGCCGGCCCTGGCGTTTGTGCGGGCTGATCGCGAACCAGATGAGGTTCTTGACTCGCTGCGGAAGCATTTTGCTGATCAAACTGCGCATGGTCATCCATTCCCTGGCTTATCGTAGGTCATCGGTTGCAGCGGGGGTTGATACTGCATCGCATCGAGGGCGCGCGGCAGCGGTTTGCCGAAACATCGATGCTGAATTCGGTGATATGACACGTTGAACCATCGCGCGCTGCGAAGCCGCTCAACGATCTTCATCGGGACGTAACGCAGCGCCCATGACAGGCGCATCTGCAGGCGCTTGAGCAGATTCTCCGGCCGCAAGCGATAGCGCAGGAACAATCGGCTGTACGGCATTGGCGGCCCGAGACGGATGCCGGCCCAGTTCATGAGCAAAACCCGGCGGTTGTGTTCGAGCCCGCCGTGATCCCAGCGCCGGTACGTTTCACCGCTGCGATAAACGCCCGGAAGACGCGCCCAACCGCTGCTTGATGTGTCGGGCATCACCTCGGCGAAGCTGGCATAGGTGACCGGCTTGGTGTCGCAGATGAAGTTGAGATAGCACTGATCGGCATTGCGCGTATTCAGCGCTTCGCGCACCGCATCGGCACGTTCCGCCATCGCCTGAAGTTCCGGCAGATCGAATAATCCGCGTCGCGACGCAAACATGCCGGAGAGAAACCCGTGAACACGGCGCTCACGCACCAGCCTGGTGCGAAACTCGCTGTTCAAATAAACCTGATCGAGCGCGCAATCGAGATGCAGCAGGTCGCATCCACTTTCGCGTCGCGCGCGGATCATTTCGCGAACATCGCTGAGCACCACGATGCGCGCATCGAGATAAAGGAATTCCTCAAGTGGTCCCCAGAAGGCGGCGAAGCGATGAAACCAATTCGGGCCGTAAGACACCTGCCCGCGGTTGATGCGCGATCCGATTTCCTCCAGCGCCGCAAACGATGGATCGTCGAAGATCTCAAAGCGGTACTTCGGTTGAAGCGCACGGACGGCGTCGAAGCGCTGATCAAACGGGATCAGGTAGAGCGGCAACCGGGGGTTAAACGCGCGGAAACTTTCGAGGAACGCGATGGCCCATTCGCGCACTGCGTCGTTGGCGGCGAAATAGACACCTTGCGATGGTTCCATACTCCTCGAACTCCAGGCTCGCTAGCGGCGCTGCGGGCAACGTGGCGCACTATAATCCATCCGCGGTGCGCAACGTAGTCCGCTGCCGCGCATGCTTGACTTGCTACAGGGTTTCGAACAGATTCAGCCGCACCTGCGCGAATCGTGGCCATCGAATGGCAGGTCAATCTCCGAATGAATATTGCTGCGTACGTGCATTGGCGTCGGACGACCGGTTCGGTGACGGGGGTCGGGCGTCACATGCGCGCGATGGTGATGGGACTATCACGCCGGCCAGGTGTGGACGTGACCGTCCTGGCCGCCCAGCGCGACATGCCGCATGACGGTGAAACCGCTAACCCCGCGGTCGACACACCACTGGTCGCGCTGCCACGGGTTGGGCTGCCGTTGTCGCGTGCGATGCTCGAGCGCATCTGGTGGGCGACGAACTGGCCGAAGGTCGAGCGTTTTGTGCCTTACGCTGATTGGGTCTACGCACCAGCGGATGCGTATGTGCCGACGCGGAAGGCGCTATTTGCTTCGACCATTCATGACGTGGAGATTTTCGAAGAGGATTTGCCCTGGGCGCGCCGCCCCGGTTGGGAAAAAGCCCAGCGCAACTGGCGATTGCGGCTGGGCGCGATTATTAAGCACGCCGATTTGATCGCGACGGTTTCGGAATTCAGCAAGAGCCGCATCGTCGCGCTACTGGGGGCGGACCCGGAGAAAGTCGTGGTCGTCGGTAATGGCGTGGACCCCAGCTTTTTCGAAGCGGCTGGCGCCGATGCAGCAGCCGAGGAAGCGCGGGTGCGCTGGGGTCGATATTTGATCACCGTTGGCGGTCTCTACGAGCGCAAGGGCGCGCCGTACCTGCTCGACCTTGCTGATGCTCTACGCGAGCGTGGATCGGATCTGAAGATACTCATTTGCGGAACGGATGAGCCGCGATATCGCGAGCGGTTGATCGCGACGCCGAACGTACATTTCCTGCACGTCGTACCAGATGAAAAGCTGTTCGGTCTCTTGCGCGGCGCGGTCGCATCGTTGCTGCTATCGCGTTACGAGGGGTTTGGCATTCCGGTCCTGGAAGCGATGGCGATCGGCACGCCGGCGATCGTGTCGCAATTTGCATCGTTGCCGGAGGTCGCGGGGGATGCTGGAATCGTGGTGGACGTGCACAAGCCGGCCGAGGTCGCTGCAACTGTGTCTGCGTTGGCGGATGATGCGCAGCGGCGCGAGGAGTTGATTCGCCGCGGCCACGCCCGCGCAGGCACCTTCACGTGGGAGGCCTGCGTTACGCGGCTGCTCGATGCGATGGCGACGGCGCAATCGAAGTAAAAGTAGTTAAGATGAAACAACTGCCATGGAAGAATCAGGCTTTACAAGTCAATTACGCTACGCGGTTTACGTACTGACCACGCCGCTGGGCGCGATCGGGGTGATGCTTTGGGTGCTGCTGCTGGTGGCACTTTTGTTCAGCCCGAAGGTGAAGTGGTTCGCGTTGATCGGAATGATGGGGTGCGCGTCGCTGAGCTTTTACGTCGAAGAATTCTCGCTGATTCGCCTGGCTTTTCCGCTGGAACAGATCCGCGCTGTGGCCCGCCCCGTGTCGACCGCTTTTCTGTTTGCGCTGCTGTTGCCTGCGGTGCTGGCGCCACGTGGTAATCGGCGTAGCCTCGTGAGCAAGGCGCTGGTCGTCTTCTTCATCTTCGAAATGCTGCTTGGCTTGCGCATCTTTGTGGCAGGCGTTCATGACCGCGCTGTTGTGACGATGATGGTATACCCGCTGCTGTTCATCGTCTTCGCGTGGGGATTGTCGAAGTGGATTCAAGATTGGGACGACGCACATCGCGTGGTTCGTTGCATCGCGATTGTCGCCGGCCTTTATGTGCTGGGCACGTGTTATCAGCTCGCGGTTGATCGCGGGGCGATCCTGCGCGGCATTCGCTTGTTCGGCATCAGCGGCAATCCACAGCTGGCGGCGATGCTGATCAGCCTTGCGATGCCCGCGACATGCTATTTGGTCGCGCGCAAAGGTGAACCGATGTGGTTTCGCACCGTGCTCGCCTGCCAGCTTGGCTTCATGCTGGTGTTGCTGCTCTGGACTGGTTCGCGGACCGGTCTTGCGGTCGCCACCATGGGGGTGCTGTTCACATTTTGGGCGCGGATCGGCCGGTTCATTGCCGTGGGAATCCTGGTCGCATTGTTTGTGATGCTCGCATACCAGATTTACGGTGAGAGCACGATGGCGATGACAGACATGCTTCGCCGCGGCGACACGCGCAGCCATATCTGGCGCGATCAATGGCAGCAGTTCCTCAGCTACCCCGTGATGGGGTACATGGAAGGAAGCTACGGCGTTGGCGAGAACTCGTACCTTTCGATCGCCGCCGCCATGGGATTTTTCGGCATCATCCCACTGTTAGCCTTCCTGCTGCTCATCTTCCTGTCGGTGATGAAGTCACTGACGCTGCGGCGTGCGCTGGGGATCGAGCGTCACCTCGCCGACATGTGCATCGGCGCCATCATGGCGCTATTGACGGGCGCGATGTTTGAAGGGTTCCTGCTTGGGACGCTGACGGTTCCGGTTTTCGTGATTTACATCACCCTGACGCTGCTCAACTTCGCGAACGACATGGGCACGCAGACGCTGATGCAGGCTGCCTACGCGGGTGAATTTCCTGGTCCCTTGGGTGAAGAAATGGTGGAGCATCAGCCGGTAGGCGAGCCGTATTACGGGCAGTTCACGTAACCGTCTACATCACGCCGGTTTTTCCCGTTCCTGCATGCAATCGCGCGCAGCTTGCGCCCAGCGCGCTGCCCACATCTGTGCTGAATACGCCGCGGCGAGCTGACAGCCGTGGCGACCCATGTCGGCCAGTTGTGCGGATGTTTGGAGATGCGCCCAGAAGAACGCATCCGCCAGCGCGTCCGAATCCCGCGTCGCGACCGCGAGGCCATTGAAGTACGGACGCACCAGTTCCACCGCCGATCCGCAGGCCTCCGTGCACAATACCGGCATTCCCGCTGCAGACGCCTCCACTACCACCAGCGGCCAGGGATCGAAATGACTCGGCAGAACGAAAACGCCGTGCGCGCTCATCACATCCATCAACTGCGCCGGCTGTTGAAAGCCAAAATCTTCCACGCCCGCTTTGCCCTGCAGTAGCGATTTCAGCGGCCCCCCGCCGCAACATCCCAGCGGCCAGGGATCGCTGACGCGCGCGCGGTACTTTGCGTACGCTTCCAACAAGTTGTCCAATCCCTTCTCCTGCGCATATCGTCCCGTAAAGAGAAATCGTCGCGGCCATCCCCCCGGCTGCTGCAGCCGGCGTTCGTGCAACACTCGGAACGATTCGTAATCCACACCGTACAACCCACGCCGCACCTTCCGCTGCGGCGCGCCCATCATCCGCAGGTATTGCCACGCGCGCTCCCCGGCCACGAACACGCGATCCAATCGCGAGATTAACCGCCGCAGCACGATCCGCCCCACTTGCTGCTTGAAATTCCCCACCCAGGGCGTGTCGACGCCGATCCATTTCGACACATTCGCGAATTCGGGCGAGAAGATCGCTTTGCGATATGGCGGATGAAACCAGCCGGAGAGATAGAGCACCTCGGGCCTGGTGTCGCGGATGAGCCCGTGCACGTAATCGGTGTCGTTGCGTTTCTCCTCGGGCATGAGCACGCAATCGATCCCCTGCACGAGCGAGTTGTCGAATGAGCTCGACGCGGGCTTGAACGCAATCACCTTCAGCTCAACGCCCGGTACTCGCGCCAGCGCGCGCCAGCACGACGTCATGTAGCCTGAGATATCGGACCAGCACAGCGTCATGCGCATGCGAGCGACTCCGTCTTCTGGCTTGTCATTGTCGCAGGAGTTTTTGGTAATGACCAACCCACCGCTGCGCGATCTGGTTCCAGTCGTAGCGTTCGCGCACGAATGCAGGCGCTTTCGCCGCGGCTGCCTGGCGGCTTTGTGCATCGTCGACCAGCCAACGCTTCAGCGCCGCGCCCAGCGGCTCGATCTTTGTCGGCACGACCTGTCCGACGCCGGCAGCGTAGACGTCGGGGTGAATATTCACCTGGTCACTGACGATCACCGGACACCCGCACGCCAGCGCTTCAGCCACGACGATGCCGAAATTCTCCTGGTAGCTCGGGAGTACGAACAGATCCGCGTCCACCATCGGCTCAAGCCGGTCGCGTCCGCGCAGCATGCCGCTGAAAATCACCCGCTGGCCGATCCCAGCGCGCTGTGCAGCGTCGCGAACTTGAGCTGCGTAGCCGTCGCAGTCCGGGCCCGCGATCACCAGCATCGCTTGGGGCGGAGCCGCCGCTGCGAAGGCTGGTACAAGCAAATCCAAGCCCTTTTTCGGATGCACGCGCGACAAAAACAGCACCATCGGCTTGTCGGCGATCTCCGGATGCTTCGCACGGAACGTCCTGCGCGCGGGCAGGTCGTCAAACTCGCGCAAATCGACACCGTTCGGCTCGACGATCGCCGGCGGGTGGAGCTTCAGCGGCGTCGTCAAATCACGTTCGATCGACGTTGTGAAATGCAACGCCGCCGCGGCATTCAAATCGCGCCGCAGCCGCAGGGCCAGGTAAATTTGCTTTTTCAGCCGCGATTGCGACAGGCTCCACGGGTCGAGCATGCCGTGCGGCGAGATCAGATAGGGAACACGAAGCTGACGGGCGACCCTCGCAGCCTGGTGCTGGATCTCCTCCCACAGCGCCGCGATGTGCACGATGTCGGCTGTGGCGATTCTCTGGCGTAACGTTGGCGCGATTGACGCATGCCGCTGCAAAGGCCCTTTCGCCGGCCCGATTTCGACCACGTCAACGCCCGCATCGCGCAGCGACTGCGCGGTGCTGTCCGGCGGCTGAACGAAAGTCGTGATCACCGTGACATCAAGCCCCGCGCGCTTCTGCGCCCGCCCCAGTTCCGCGACTGCGACGGCGGTGCCGCCCTGCATGGCGCTGAGTCCCGAAATGACATGGCAAACCCGCATGCACCCTTCGATCGATCGCTTAGTGACGCGCCTGCGATACCGAATCGCGTACCCGGGCGTAATGGCTCGCCCAGCGCTGGGCGATCAGGTCCCAGTCGTATCGCTGCCGGGCGAACGCAGGCGCGCGGGCGGCGGCAGATTGTCGCAATTGCTGGTCGCTGAGCCAATGGTCGAGCGTCTTCGACAGCGCGGGCACGTCCATTGGCACCACAGCGCCCACTTGGGCGCCTGAGATGTCTGGATGAAGATTCACTTGGTCGGAGACGACGACTGGCGTGCCGACAGCAAGGGCTTCGATTACCGCGAGGCCGAAGTTTTCGTGATAGCTTGGCGCTGCGAGCAAATCCGCATCGACAAGCGCCGCCAGCTTGTCCGCACCGCTGAGCATGCCCGTGAAAATGACCCGTCCATCCACTTTGTGCTGCGCAATCCACTCGTGAACGGTCGCTTGATAGCCAGCAGAATCCGGCCCAGCAATGACCAGCATCGCATCCGTCCGCTGCATCTGCGCCAGCGCTGGGATCAGCAGTTCCAAGCCCTTCCCGTAATGAATGCGGCCCAGGAAGAGAATGATCGGCTTAGCTGCAAGTTTCGGATACTTTGCCCGCAGTCGCCCGCGCTCGGGCAGGTCGTTGAACTCCGTCCAGTCCAAACCCAATGGCTCAACCACCGTTGGCGACATCAGCACCAGCCGCTTCACCCATTCACGTTCGATCTCAGTCGTGAAATGCACCAGCGAGGCATTTTCGAGGTTTCTCCGCAATCGGACGGCGAGAAACAGCTGCTTGGCGAGCCAGCTTTTTCGCATATTCCAGGGGTCGAGCATGCCGTGCGGGGTGACCACGTAGGGTCGACGCATGCGCTGGGCCACGTGGGCGGCTTGGTGCTGAATCTCTTCCCAGATCGCGTGGATGTGGACGACGTCGGCCCCGTCGCATTCTTCTTCCAGTGTGGGGACGATCTGTGGATGGCGTGAAAGCTTGCCGTGCGCGGGTCCGATCATCCGCACGCCGACATTGAGTTCACGCAGACGCTCGGCTGAGCGGTGCGCATCGGCATCCTGCCACGTTGCGACCACGCGAACATCCATCCCCGCGCGCACTTGCGCCCCGGTCAAACCCAGCAGCGCAGTGGTCGGCCCGCCGTTGCGCGGATCGATGCCGGAAATGGCGTGAAGGATGCGCATCGGTCGCGGATCAATTTCCTTCCAGCACGCGCGGCTTGACCGGCTTAGCCGGGTTTCCTACTGCGATCACATCCGGCGGCAGATCGGAGAACGCGCTCGCCCGCGCGCCGAGCACGGTGCGATCGCCGATCGTCACGCCCGGGCCGACGAATGCATCCGCTGCCACCCAGCAATCGGCGCCAATAGTGATCGGCACTCGCATGAGCGGATAATCGCGCTTCGTGTGGTCATGCGTCCCGGCGCACAGGTAGCCGTCCTGGCTGACGAAGCTCCGTGCGCCGATCGTGATCATTCCGAGGGAGTAGAGCACCGCGTGGTCGCCGATCGAGACGTCATCCGCGATCGTCACATTCCATGGAACCTCGATGTGAACGGTTCGGCGGATGCGCACATTGCGGCCCAGCTTCGCGCCGAACATCCGCAGCAGGGATGCGCGCAGGCCATACCAGGTGTGAAACGTGCAGCGGAAGATCGTTTTCTCGACGATGGCCCAAAGCAGGCGGCGGATCTTCTCGCTGCGTGTCCACGGGCTGATGTTCCGCTGGGGAGTGCCGCTCATATCACGACGCCGCGCTGCTTTTCATCGGCTCAGACGATTCGGTTGGACCAGCTTCTTTCCAGCTCATTTCCGGCACCGCACTCAGCGCCCGCGCGCTGAGCTGATCGTTCTGAGCGCGTTGCAGTTCGTAGAACTTGGCCACTGAAAGGTATTCGTAAATCGCGAGCAAGCGGCAGAAAACGTAGCCGGGTTGGCCGTCGAGGATGCCGCCGCGCCAGATGTAGCTGTAGAGAAACCGCAGCGTCGGGCGGAACGGCAGATAGCGCGACCAGCGCTTGAGCTTGCGGTTTTTCGCGAGTTGCTCATTGGTGACGACGGCGGAGCCGGTGTCCTGGCCCTTGAACTGCACGGCTGCTTCCCAGTTGCTGTAACGGTTGTGCTTCTCCATGAACGTGTGGATGTTCGGAAAGGCAAAGTGCAGCATGTCGTGGTTCAGGTAGCCTACGTCGCCGCGCGCAATGACGTGCTCGTGCACTTCGTTGTCGCCTGATCCGGTGTTGCCGATGCCGGTGAGTTGTTCGTATTCGCCATAGCCGCGCTTGATGAGACGGAGGTTCCAGCTGGGGTAGTAGCCGCAATGGCGGATCCAGCCGCCCATGAAGATGAACTTGCGGTTGATGTAGAAGCCGACTTTTGCGCCCGGGCTCTTGATCGCGTTCTCGATCTCTTTGGCGAGTTCCGGCGTGATCCATTCGTCGGCGTCGACGACCAGCACCCAATCGTGCTTCAATGGCGCGTGACGCAGCGCCCAATTTTTCTTTTTCGGATACTGGCCGTTCCACTGGAACTGCACGAGCTTCGCGCCATATTGCTGGGCGATCTCTTCGCTGCCGTCGGTCGAGCCGGAATCGACGATGACAACCTCGTCCGCCCAGCGGAGATGATCGAGACAGCGCGGAAGGTTTTTGGCCTCGTTGAGCGTGGGGATGATGACGGAGACGGGGATTTTATCCGCGTTGGCCGGTTCCAAACTGCGCGGATAGCTGCTCGGCGCGAGGGCTGCCCGGGGCTCGCTTTCGGCGACAGGTTCGGCCAGCGCATCGGCGCCGGGCAAACGGATCGCGGGACTTACGGGTGACTGAATCGCCGCATCCGCAGGTTTGACGCTCGGCGTCGCCGCTCGTTGCGCCGACAGCCGCCCTTCGGCCAGGCTCAGCCCATTGTAGATTTCTGTGTGCCGACCCTTGAGGCGGCGCAGCTCCAAATACTTCGCGTGGATGAAGAACTCGTAGCTGCTTATGAAATTGCACAGCACCCAGCCGGCCTGGCCATCCATGAACCCGAGCTGCAGCACATACATGTAGAGCATGCGCCAGACCCAAGGCAGCGGCAGCTGCGGCACGACCCGGCTCTTGATGAAACGGCGTCGCGCCGTGCGGTCACGGAAGAATCCCACGACCCCCGGAAAGCGATCGCGCGAGTCATAGATCTCGCGGGCTTCCAGCGTCGAATAGCGATTGTGCTTGGCAAAGAAATGTTCGAGCCCGCGGCGATCCTCGTGGATCAGCAGGTTCTTCAGGTACCCGGTCGAGCCATTGACGATCATGTGCTCGTGCACATCCCGCTGCTCGTACCGCGCAAAGCTGCGACGGAACAATCGCAGATTCCAGCTCGGAAAATACCCGCAGTGCCAGATCTTGCGCCCCATGAAGATCAAAACGCGGTTGATGTAAAACCCCGCGTGCTTCACGGTCTCAACCGGGCGCATCACCACATTGCGGATCTCTTCACGCAGCTTGGGTTCGACCGCTTCATCCGCATCGAGAATCAGCACCCATTCCGATTCCCACGGGAGATTATCGAGCGCCCAATTTTTTTGCCCCGCGTACCCTTCCCATGGATGCTCGACGACGGTTGCACCGTACTTCCGCGCGATCTCCTGCGTGCGGTCGGTCGATCCTGAATCGACAACGAACACTTTATTGACCCAACCGGCGATGCTGTCGAGCGTGTACGCGAGATTCAGCTCCTCGTTATGGGTCTGAATCAGCACATCCACGGTGCCGGGGCGGGATTGGGTGGCAGCAGTTTGAGTCATCGAAACCAAGCTCGAAACAATCGCGATTGAACCAGTTCAGCAAGGTAGATATCGGCCCGATGTCCACATCAATTCGGCGCGCGGGCGCGATCGCATATATTATGGGGCGATAGCCGGTGATGTCACGGCAAGAGGCTATGGGCTCTACTCCACTTCGCATTCTTCACCTCACCGCTGGCTCTGATGCTGGTGGGCTAAGTCGTTACATCCACGATTTATCTGTGGCGATGATCGCGCAGGGGCATGAGGTGACGGTCGCGGGCGAGCGCGGGGCGTGGCATTGGCTGTTTGAGAGCTCGCCGATCAATTGGATTGATGTGCCGTTCAAGGGCGGGCCCCTTTCGCTGGCGTATGCACGCAAAACGCTCCGCCACTGGTTGAGCGAACATCCGGTCGACATTTTCCATTCGCATTATCGCCGCCCGACGCTGGTGGCGCGCAGGCTACAGAAGCAATTCAACGTGCCGATCCTGTACACGGTGCATCTGTCCGATCTGAAGCTGCGCTGGCCGTGGAGCATGTTCAGCGATTTTGGCGATCACGTGCACGTTGCTTCGCAGGAGGCGCAGCGCTGGGTTGCTGAGGACGGCCAGATCCCGCCCGAGCGCATCACGCTGATCCATCACGGCATCGACTTCTCGAAGTTCCCGCTGGCGGATGACGCAACGCGGCGGGCTGCACGCGAGAAATTAAATCTGCCGCAGGACGCGACGATCGCAGCGTTTGTCGGGCGATTTGACAATCCGAAGAACGAGCATTGGATGGTCGATCTCGCGGAGAAGATGTCGAACCTCCATGTGATCATGAAGGGCGAAGGCCCGCGCGAGGCGGAGTTGAAGTACTGCATCGCGCGGCAGAAGGTGCACAGCCGCGTGCATCTGCTGGGGCCGCGCAACCCGCTGGACGCGTATCAGGCCGCCGATGCGCTGCTGTTGCCGTCGATCCGTGAGGGATTTTCGATTGTGTGTGCGGAGGCGATGTCGGTGGGATTGCCGGTGTTGCGGACGCGCACTGCGGGGACTTCGGAATTCATCGTCGAAGATGTCACCGGGCGCAGCGTGGCGATCGATCATGCTGCGTTTCTGGCTGCCGCCGTCGAATTCCTTTCACTCCCCAATGACAAACTCCGCAGTATGGGGGCAGCGGCATCCGAACATGTCCGCGCGCGATACAGCTTCGACCAGCAGCTCGCGCAGACGCTGAGCCTCTACGAAACGCTCCGTCGCAGCTGAGTGCGGTTCGCCGCGGTATACATTTCCAGCTCTTACAAGAAGTCAGGCCCGCGGCGCAAGAGTTGCAATCTTCCCTGGTGATTGAACGGGGGAACCTACGGCGCGCGATGGCGTTCGCGAAAGCCCGCCATCGCAGCGCCTGTAAGAAGCCCCGCTCCCACATAATGGACTGCTGCGGATTCGCCCCGTTCAACGCGTTTACGTCCCTCCCACACCAGCCACGCGGCCAGAATGACGAACGAGAACGCTAAACGGGCGAGCCAGCGACGCATGATCAGCCGGATTTCGCGGCGAGAATCGCTTCGACGACGCCGTCGATGTTGTAGGTCTTCGCTTCGATTGTGGGGACAAGGCCGAGTTCCGTGAGCGTTTGCGTTGTCACGGGGCCGATGCTCGCGAGTTTCACGCCTGCGAGCTTTTCGCGATAGTTCGGGCCGAGCAGTTGCGCGAAATTTTTCGCCGTGCTGCTGCTGGTGAAGGTGACCCACGTGATGCGTTTGTCGTCGATCGCATCGATCACGTGCTGCGGCAGCGCGCTGGCGGAACGCGTTTCGTACACCGCCACATCGTGCACGTGCTCAGCCGTCCCCTGCTCCAGCCGCTGGCGGAGAATCGGCCGGGCGATGTCGGCGCGCAACAGCAGGAATTTCCGCCCTGTGATATCGCCCCGCCGTTCAAATTCATCGGCGAGCGCCTCCGCCACGAACGACTGCGGGCAGAGATCGACGTTTAAACAGAGCTGATCGCGCACCGCTTTCGCAGTCGCATCCCCGATGACCGCGATTTTGGCTTTCCCGAACGAGCGGGCATCGAGGTTGAACTTCGCGAGCTTGGCTTTCGTCGCGCTCACACCGTTGGCGCTGGTGAAGACGATCCAGTCATATTCGTGCAGTCGCGCGAGGGCTGCATCGACCTTCGATGAATCTTCCGGAGGCGCGATTTCGATTGTCGGCGCTTCCACAACCCCCGCGCCGAGGTCTTCGAGTTTTTGGGTGAGTTCCGATGCCTGTTGACGCGTGCGCGTCACGACAATGGACTCGCCGAAGAGAGGACGCTTCTCGAACCAATTCAACGTGTCGCGCAGAGAGACCACTTTCCCTACGATCGTCAGCGCCGGCGGCGCGATCTTTTCGTCTTCGACGCGCTGGGGGAGGTTCGCAAGCGTTCCGATCACCGTGCGTTGGCGCGGCGTCGTGCCCCATTGGATCGTCGCGGCAGGTGTATCCTGACTCTTCCCATTCTCGATGAGTTTCGCGCAGATGCGCGGGAGGGATTTCACGCCCATGTAGAAGGCGAGCGCGGGGAGTTTTGCGATCGAGGGCCAATCGAGATCCGACGACCCCGTGGCCGAGCCGCGGGCTTTTGCGGCGGCATCGCGGTATTCCTCTTCCTTCTCGTGGCCGGTAATCAACGTAAAACTCGAATTGAAATCGCGATGGGTTACTGGAATTCCTGCGTAACAGGGCGCCGCGATTGCCGCGGTGATTCCGGGAACGACTTCAAACGCGATCGACGCGCTCTTCAGCGCTTCGCACTCCTCCCCACCGCGTCCGAAAACGAACGGATCTCCGCCCTTCAGTCGCACGACGCGCTTCCCCTCCAACCCGTGTTCGACGAGCAACGCGTTGATTTGTTCCTGTGTGAACGAATGCGCGGCGGCCCGTTTGCCGACATAAATCGTCTCCGCTTGCGGGCAGTGAGCGAGCAAGCGCGGGTCGGACAAGGCGTCGTAGACGACCACGTCCGCCTGTTCCAATAACTGCTTGCCGCGCACGGTCAGCAGCCCGGGGTCGCCCGGTCCCGCGCCGACCAAACTGACGATTCCCGCGTTGGTTTTCGGTCGCTCCATGAAAATCAATGCGAGAAGGTTAACACTGGTAAACCGCGCCGTCTTTGTGGCCGATGAGCTTCATGTCGCCCACGCCAGGGCACATCATACGGGAGTGAGCGATTATGGTCGCGTTGATGCAGTCAGCCAGCCTGCCGATTACCGGCAGCGGCGCCGAGCGGCGAGTTTTCCCCCGAAAAGAGATCAGCGCCCGCATCGAGGGCCGCAGACTCGACCACTCCATCGATGCACGGCAACAGCCGCAGCTGAGCCTTCAGCTCCGCGACGTCTCGCTGGGCGGTTTGTCAGCCATCACCGATCGCGCCGTTGGCCGAGGTGAGCGTATTTCCGTCTTCTTCCCGCCGCAAGGCCCTGCTCGCGGGTGGGATGCGTATGGCAGGATCATCCGTTGCGATCCTAGCCCCGCCGGCTTCCGCGTCGCGGTGGAATTCGATCCACTTCCTGCGGCTTGAACCGCGATTTGAAATAAACCTTGAGTTCGAACGATATAGCCCCGGGCATGCCCGGGGCTAAATTGTTTGGATCAACGTACTCCCACAACTCCGGTATCCGTTTAGACCAGCGCACTGCTCACCCGTAGAATCTCTCAACCATGCCCCTGGCGCTGTTCCAATCGAAGTCTACAAAAGAGTTGCACCCCGACGACTTCCGCATGACGGTCGGCGAGCACCTCGAAGATCTACGCCGCCGCTTGGTTCTTGGACTTGCCGGGTTTGCGGTCGCGCTGACACTCTGTTTCATCTTCGGCGATCATGTCCTCGTCTGGTTCTGCAAGCCGCTGTACAACGTGCTCGATGCAAAGAAACTGAACACCCAGCTGCACTACGACGAGCTGGGCGAAGGTTTCACGACTTGGCTGCAGGTGTGTCTCGTGACGGCCACGGCGCTGGCGAGCCCGTGGCTGGTCTATCAGATCTGGCAATTCATCGCAGCCGGCCTGTATCCGCACGAGCGAAAGTATGTCACGAAGTACGCGCCATTGAGCATTGGCTTGCTCGTTGGCGGGATGGTCTTCGTCTACGTACTCGTGCTGCCGTGGACGATCATCTTCTTTCTCGATTTCGCGGACAGCGTGCCGACCCCCGGCTCGCGGGCGGCGACGACAACGCAACCTTACACGCCCGTTGTATTACCGCGTCTCCAAGGCGATCCCGCCAAACCGAAGGACAATGAAATCTGGATCGACGAGCTGGGCGGACGCATCAAGATCTTCTACGAAGGCGAGATCCGCTCGATCCGTTTCGGCAGCGAAAAGCTACTGGCGCCGGATATCAAGATCAGCGAGTACATCGACCTCGTTGTCGGGATGCTGATCACATTCGGGCTGGCGTTTCAATTGCCGCTTGTGGTGCTGGCGCTGGTGCGGATTGGGGTTGTCGATCGAGACACGCTGAAATCGATCCGCAGGCACATTTACTTCGGTATCGCGGTGTTGTCTGCCGCGATCACGCCGGGCGATACGATCACCGCCACCGTGCTGCTGACCTTCCCGCTGATCGCCCTGTATGAGCTCGGCATCTGGCTGTCGCGCGATCCCTCCAAAGACCCCACGCCGGCTGCGTAACTTCCCCTTTTGAGCATTTGGACTTACTGTTTCCGGCGATGATCCACCCTTGGCACGATGTCACCCCCGGCGAGCGGATTCCGCAGGAATTCAACACCATCATCGAGATCCCCTTCGGCTCGAGCGTGAAGTACGAGCTGGATAAGACGAGCGGCTTGATCAAGCTCGATCGCGTGCTCTATTCCGCGGTCTATTACCCCGCCAATTACGGATTCATCCCGCAGACGCTGGCGGAAGACGATGACCCGCTCGACGTGCTCGTGCTCTGCCAGGAAACCGTCGTGCCGCTGACGCTGATCTATGCGCGCACGATCGGGCTGATGACGATGCTCGATGCGGGCAAGAAGGACCACAAGATCGTTGCCGTCGCAACGGAGGACCCGGAATTCAACAGCTACCGGGAAGCCAAGGAGATGCCCGCGCACCGCCTGACGATGCTGCGGCGATTCTTCCAGGACTACAAGCTGCTGGAGGGGAAGGCCGTCGAGGTGGATCAGATCGAGCCAGCGGGGATGGCGTATCCGATTATCGAAGATGCGCTGGCGCGGTATTCGAAGCAACGACGTAAAGGATTTAAATAATGAGCGGGTGAGAGGGTGATGGGGTGACGGGGTGAAAAATAAGCAAAACGCGAATTTGCATTTTCACCCTCCCACCCCCTCACCCCCTCACCCTCTCATCTTAGAATAACAGCGTGCACCGTCACTCGGTCCCGCTGGATCCGGAAACGCTTCTCTCCGCCTACGCGCAGGGCGCGTTTCCGATGGCGGATCGGGATAACGTCATCCGCTGGTACACAGCCGATCCGCGCGGCGTCTTTCCGCTGAACAAGTTTCACGTCCCGCACACGCTCGCGCAGCTCATTCGTCAGGGAAAATTTGAAATTCGGATCAATTGCGATTTCGAGCGGATCATGCGCGCCTGCGCGAAACAGCGTGAAGACGGCACGTGGATTAACGACGAGCTGACCGAAGCGTACGTCCGCCTGCATCACCTGGGATTTGCGCATAGCGTCGAGACATGGCAGGACGGTGAGCTGGCCGGTGGGTTATATGGCGTCTCGCTTGGGGCAGCGTTCTTCGGCGAAAGCATGTTTCACATCCAGCCAAACGCCAGCAAGGTGGCCTTGGTGCACTTGGTCGAGCGCCTTCGAGAACGCGGGTTTGAGTTGCTGGATACGCAGGCGACGACGCTCCATTTGCGGCAGTTTGGATGCGTCGATATTCCGGCTTCGAAGTATTTGCAGTTGCTCGCGAAGGCGATGGAACGGAAGTGTGTGTTTGCGTGAGGAACCGACGAATCACTCAGCCGGTTCGATCGTGACCGTCAACCCCTTCGACTCGAACTGATCTTTGTACAGCTCCGCGCGTTCTTTGTGCGTGGTCAGCAGCAGCGCGACACCCGTTTCATGGGCTTCCACCGTGCGAAGTTTGGCGTCCTGCTCGTTCAACGTCGTCAGCTCGACGATCGTCACAATGACGAAGCCCATCTCGTTCTTGTCGTCGTTGTGCAGCAGCACCTTCCACGGCGGCAGCATCTGCGGCGGCTTCTTCGTCGGGGAGGGCTTGGCAGCACGCTTGGGCTTGGCGGTCGCGGTGCTCCCCTTGCTGCTGTTGCCGCCATTGTCAGCTGTGGGCTTGTCAGCAGCGTCGTCCTTTTTCTTCTTCTCAGCCATCGCACTTCCTCCGCGACCGTAACTCCGCTGTCACTCCAAGGGCGATTATACCCACTGGCGAGTGGTTTTGGCGATGGGCAAGCCGTCCGATAAGCTCATCCGCGTGAGCGAGCACGATCGCGTAAACGAGCGAATCATCGCAGGCGCCATGAGCGGCACGAGCGCCGATGGCGTAGACGTCGCCATCACGCGCATCACCGGCAGCGGACTCGATATGTCCGCGCAGCTCATTCGCCATCATCATCGCCCCTATCCAACCGAGCTGCGCCGCGAAATCTTCGCGTTTCGCAGGGGTGAAGTGCGTGACAATGTGCTGGCGCGGCTCGCGAGAATGGGCCGAGAGATTTCGCTGACGTACGCAGCCGCGGTGAATGAAGCGCTCGCAGCCGCGTCGATGAGTGCGGATCAGTTGGCCGCGGTCGCCGCCCATGGGCAGACGCTTTTTCACGATCCGCCCGACACGATCCAGTGGTTCGACCCGTCGCTGGTTGCAGCAGAAGTCGGCTGCCGAGTCGTGAGCGATTTCCGCAGAGCCGACTTAGCTGCAGGCGGGCAAGGTGCCCCGCTGGTGCCGGTCGCAGATTACATTTTGTTCCGTCATCCGACCAAGAACCGCGTGCTGCTGAATATTGGCGGGATTGCGAACATCACGTATCTGAAAGCAGGCGGCCGGCGGGATGAGGTAATCGCCTTCGACACGGGGCCGGGGAATTGCGTCAGTGATGGCGTCTGCGATCCCTTTGACACCGGAGGTAGACTCGCGCTGCGTGGTGAGGTCGACCGCAAAGTTTTGAACGCTGCGCTCAAGCATGAGTATTTCCATCGTCAGCCGCCAAAATCGACCGATGGGCCGCAAATGCAATCGATCTTTGCTGCAGCCGAATCCGATGGTGGATCCACGTTGCTGACCGATCGGCTCGCCACCGCGTGCGCCCTGACCTACAGAACAATCGCCGATGCCATCACGCGCTTTTGCCCTGATCCAGCGGATGAGGTGATCGCCAGCGGAGGCGGAACGAAGAACGCTGCGATGATGAACGGGCTGCGACAAGAACTGGGTGAAGTTTCGGTCCTTCTCCTTGAGGAACTGGGGATGTCGAGTGATGCAAAAGAAGCGCTGGCGTTCGCGCTACTAGCCGCTGCGACCTTGGATGGGATGCCTTCGAATGTGCCGAGCGTAACCGGCGCGAAACGCGCCGTCGTCCTCGGTGCGATCACGCCGAAGCCGTGATCGCTTTCCGTGGCACGGGTTTTTAACCCGTGCGAGAATCGCCAGCACGGGTTACAAACCCGTGCCACGGAGATGCTTCTTGCCGGATACAGCATGGCTATCCACATCAATGAACCGCAACAACTCGTGCTTCCAGTGCATGGCGTAATCGACGCCGATGCGTACCGTTTGGCGGACGCGCGGCGTGGCGGCAGGGTCGCGTAATAAGAACATGCGCTCCCCCGTCAGGTCCAAGCCGTTATCGCCTTTCACCGTGATCCCAAAGCTTCGCGTCAGCTTGCCCGGCCCGCTCAAGTCTGCTTCCCATCCATCCAGCGCCTCGGCAGCACGAATCAGTACCGCCTGCGCAACGCCGACCTTCCCAGTGACGATATTCAGCATGTCGTACATGCCGTAGATGAAGTAGACATACGCCACCCCCGCCTTGCCGTACATGACCTCGGTGCGGGCGGTCCGTCCCTTGGCTGCGTGGCATGCGAGATCGTGCTCGCCGACGTAAGCCTCGGTCTCCACGATCCTTGCGCGCCGCTTGCCGCGCACGATCACCGCGCCGATCAGCTCGCGCGCGACGACCTCCGCCTCACGCGCATAAAACGTCCGTCCTAACTTTCTCAAACCCGCCATCGCATCCTCGAACAATCGCTGCCCGTCACGGTATGATAGAAGTGCAGCGGCACAAAGCCCGCTGACCGATCTACCATAAGCTCCTATGCCAAAATGGCTTACCGTTTTTGTGCTGGTGGTCTCCGCCTCGGCTGTCTTCGCCGCTGACGCGATTCCTCCCGCGGTCGATCGAAAGGTCGACTTCGAGAAGGACGTTGCGCCGATCCTGCAGACGTCGTGCATGCAGTGTCACGCTAATGGCAAGTACGAAGCCGATCTCTCGATCGAATCGCGCGAGAAGTTGCTCACCGGTGGCGGCACGGGACCAGCCATCGTGCTCGGCAAAAGCGCGGACAGCTTGCTGATCCAACTGGTCAGCGGGGTCGAGCCGGACTCGATCATGCCGAAGAAAGGCAAGCGGCTGACGCCTGAGCAGATTGGAATTTTGCGCGCATGGATCGATCAGGACGCCACTTGGCCGAAAGGCTATGTCCTGCACGATGCGAATAAGCCAATTCCAGCGAAGCTGGAGCCGCGTAATGTTCCGGTTCCAGCCGCGAGCGGAGATCTGACAAATCCGATCGATCGTCTGCTCGCGCCGTACCTGGAATCGCATCACGCGAAGCTGGGCGCGCCGGTCGATGACCGCGCATTCGCCCGCCGGGTTTATCTCGACATCATCGGACGACTTCCACCGACCGACGAACTCGGCGCGTTCGTCACGGACAGCAACCCGCAAAAGCGGGCTGAGCTCGTGAAGAGACTTCTCGCGGATGACGATCGTTACGCAGCCCACTGGATGTCGTTCTGGAACGACATGCTGCGCAACGACTACAAGGGCACGGGTTACATCGACGGCGGGCGCCTGCAGATCACGCGCTGGTTGTACGTCGCGCTGAAGAAAAACATGCCCTACGATGAATTCGTCCGCCAGCTCGTCACGGGCGCCAGCGGAGCGCAGGGCTTCACCAAGGGGATCGTGTGGCGTGGCGTCGTGAATGCTGCCCAGACACCGCCGATGCAGGCTGCCCAGAACATTGGGCAAGTCTTCATGGGCGTGAACCTCAAGTGCGCCTCCTGCCATGATTCATTCATCAGCCAATGGAAGCTGACCGATTGCTACGGCCTGGCAGGCGTCTTCGCGGATAAGCCGCCGGAGATGGAACGCTGCTCGAAACCGCTGGGGCAGACAGCGTCGATGAAGTTTCTCTATCCCGAGCTCGGCTCGATCGATCAGTCCGCCCCGCGCGAGAAGCGCATCGAACAGCTCGCGTCCATCGTCACCAGCGAGAAGAACGGGCGGCTCTCCCGCACGATTGTCAACCGCATCTGGCAACGCCTGATGGGCCGGGGAATCATCGAGCCGGTTGACGAGATGGACAATAAGCCGTGGAACGCGGACTTGCTGGACGCCCTAGCGTGGCAATTCGTGCACGATCAGCACTACGACCTCAAGCAGGTGATCGCGCAGATCGTGATGTCCCGCGCATATCAGGCTGCAATCGCGCCGGCGTCCGATGAGCGGGCGAAGGATTACGTTTTCACCGGCCCGAGCATCAAGCGCATGACGGCAGAGCAGTTCGTCGACGCGGTCGCTCAGCTCAGCGGCGTGTATCCTGCGAAGATGGACGCGCAGCTCACGGATGTCGCGGAAAAGTACGCAAAAACCCGTTGGATCTGGTCGGATAAGAAAGGCATCGACAGCGCCGCGCCGGGGAAGTTGTATTTGCGCCGCGTCGTCCCGGTGAAGCGTGATCTCGCGTCGATCGAAGCAACCATCGCCGCTGACAACTACTTCACGCTGTTCATCAATGGCAAGGAAGTCGCCAGGGGCGACGACTGGGGCAAGCCCGCGGTCATCGATCTCAAGCCCTATCTCGTAACGGGCAAGAACATCTTCGCTGCCGTCGTTGAAAACATCAGCGACGTGCCGAACCCCGCCGGGTTTTGGCTGCATGCTGATGCGAAGTACGCAGAGAAGGATGATCGCAATCGCGATGGCTGGGCGCTCAACAGCGACAAGAGCTGGAAGTGGTCGAAGGCGAAGCCCGCGGAGAACTGGACGACGGAGGCATTTAATGACAGCGCGTGGCCAGCAGCGGTGGAGATCGGTGACCTCTCATCGGGCCCGTGGAAAGTCAAGGAGGTTCTGCCGAGTGCGAGCCCGATGGATAACCCGCCCGAGATCCGTGCAGCGTTATGTGCTGCCGATCCATTGACGACGGCGCTCGGCCGTCCGAACCGCGATCAGGTCAACACCGTCCGCCCGAGCAGCGCAACGACGCTGATGGCGCTCGAACTGACCAACGGCGGCACGCTGACTGATTTGCTGGCCAAAAGTGCGAAGAAAATGGCGACCGAGAAGGACGTCAACGCGGATGTGCTGATCAATCAGATCTACGCGAAGGCGTTCAGCCGCGCGCCGACGAAGGATGAAGCAGCGACGGCAAAAGAAATCGTCGGAGCCAATGTCGTGCCCGAAGGCGTGGAAGATTTCCTCTGGGCAGTCGTGATGCTGCCGGAGTTTCAGTTGATTCGATGATGTGCTCGACCGTGGCGCGGGTTTTCAACCCGTGCTAAGGCCGCTCGCAAGGGTTAAAAGTCCGTGCCACGATGCAGAGTTAGAACCATGAGCAACACCTGGTCTCGTCGAGATTTTCTGAAAGGCGCATCGGCTGCGACGATCGCCGCGCTGTGCGCCAAGTACCCGCGCGCGAGCTTTGCCACGCCCGAAGCAGCCGAGAAGCTCGCCCCCACCGCCGATGCGGTCATCGTCCTCTGGATGGCGGGCGGCATGGCTCACACGGAGACATTCGACCCCAAGAAGTACACCGCGTTCGAGAAGGGTCTCTCGCCGACGAAAGTGCTCTCGACCTTCCCGACCATCGACACCTGCGTCGACAACATCAAGCTTTCGCAGGGCCTTGAGAACATCGCGCAGGTCATGGACCGCGCAACGCTCATCCGCTCGTATCAATCCGGCGATCTCGGTTTCATTCTGCACTCGCGGCATCAGTACCAGTGGCACACGGGCTACGCGCCGCCACAAACGGTTGCTGCTCCGCACATCGGCGCGGTCATCAGCCGGACACTTGGCCCGCGCAATCCTGCCATGCCGGCGTTCATCGACATCGGCCAGCGGCTGGATCTCGGCGAAGGGGAAGAGCTCAAGGCGTTCCACCAGGCTGGCTTCCTAGGCAGCGAGTACGGCCCGTTTTTCATTCCCGAGCCGACCGAAGCGGTCAGCGCGATCAGCCCGCCCAAGGGCATGACGCCGGGACGATTCGAAAATCGCTACAAGGCGTACAAGAAGCTGCTGGCTGAAAGCCCCATCGGCGAATTCGGCAGCGACTACCAGAAGGAATCGATGCTGCGCTCGATGGACAACGCGCATCTCCTTCTCACCTCGCCCGCAGCCAAGGCGTTTGACCTGACGCTGGAGCCGAAGGCTTCGTACGACAAGTACAACACCGGCCGCTTCGGCCTGGGTTGCCTTCTCGCGCGTCGACTGATCGAAAACGGGGCCCGCTTCATCGAAGTGACGACCGAGTACATCCCGTTCAAGTACTGGGACACCCATGACAACGGCCACGAGCGGCTGATCGAGCTGAAGAAGACAATCGACCGCCCCGTTGCGCAGCTGGTCCGCGATCTGGATGAGCGCGGCCTGCTCGACCGCACGCTGATCGTCATCGCATCCGAATTTTCACGCGATATGGTGATGGAGGGCCGGCCCGAAGCCGTCGTCAAAGACCAAGTCATCGTGCCGGATGCGATGACCGAGCCGAAGCACTACGGCATGCATCGTCATTTCACCGACGGCTGCAGCGTGGTGATGTTCGGCGGCGGGATGAAGAAGGGATTTTTGTACGGCAAAACCGCCGACGAGCGGCCGTGCAAGACGATCGAGGGAAAGATCCAAATCGAAGACCTGCACGCGACGATCTTCCGAGCGCTGGGGATCTCGCCGAAACTTTCGTATGAGATCGAGAAGCGTCCGTTCTATGTGACAAGGGATGGCGTCGGCGTGCCGCGTGCGGAATTGTTTGCGAAGACGATTTAGGTCGCGCCGTCCCAAGAAATAGTCCGTTCGATGTCAACAATAAAGCCCCGGGCAATGCCCGGGGCTGAATGTTTGGCGGGAACGAGGCCCGCTCGCGAAAGCGTCGCGGCGACATCACGCCAACAAATCGAGCAAATCGTTATCCATGGTAGGCGGGTCGGAGACGCCTAGTAACACTGTCGGCATTGGCACGACCGGATCGCGAAGCGCCGACAAACTCCCAGCCGGCGCGGCCTGGGTCAGCGTCGCTTTCAGGTCGAAGTCGAAGCTGATGTCGGTGCTCGTCTTGTCAGACTGGTGAATTTCAACCGCGATCACGTTCGTGCCGGTCACAAGCAGCGCCGGGCTGATGCTCTGCGAGTAGAAGTTGTTGTCCTCGATTCCGCTGGAAGCCAGCGTCGTCGAGCTAATCGTGCCGGTCGGCATGTTCGTGCGGAACACTTCCGTGCCGTTGAGGTAAACGACCGCGCCATCATCGCGCAGGATGCGCAGCACAAGGGCAGTCACCTTTGACGCGTCTCCCACCGTGAATGCCTTGCGGAAATACGTGGTGATGAACTTGTTGCTGGCGTTAGAACCGAAGGAGACCACGGTCGCTTCATCGCCGTCGCCGTAACCGAGCTGCGCGTTGCCGGTTTTCCAGCTCGAATCAACGAACGACGTCGCACGCCAGGCGCTGCCCTGGTTGCTGCCGTTGTCGAGATATTTCCACTGCGAGCCCGTCGCGATGTACGTCACGGCCGTGTTGGAGGACGTCGTAGCATTAGCGACGAGCGTGTTGTTTGAGTCGCCCGCGCTGTTGGTGGCGCGAACGCGATAGTAATACTTCGTCCCGGCGGTCAGGCCAGTGTCGCTATAGCTGGTTGCGTTCGCAGCCGTCGTCGTGATCAGCGTCCAACCGGTGCTGCCGTCGAGCGAACGCTCGACTTTGAACCCAGTTTCGTTGCTCGAATTGTCCTGCCACGTCAGGTTGATCTGCGATTGAGAGACCGCGGCCGCAACAAGGTTGGCGGGGTCGGACGGTATTGTCACCGCCCCTGAAAGCGTACCCTTCAGCTCGAAATCAAAGCTGATGTCGCTGCTGGTGGCGTCGTTCTGATGGATTTCGACCGCGATGACATTCGTGCCGTTGACCAGCAGCGCTGGACTGACGCTTGAGCTGAAGAACGTGTTGTCCTCCACGCTGGTCGATGCGCGGGTGGTGTACGCGATCGTGCCGGTTGGCATGTTGTTGCGATATACTTCGGTGCCGTTGAGATAAACGACGGCGCCATCATCGCGCAACAGCCGCAGCGTCAGCGCGCTGACCTGCGCAGCGTTTGCGACATTGAAGCTCTGCCGGAAATAGGTCGTGATGAACTTGCTGTTGGCGTTCGAGCCGAAGGAGACGACCGTCGCCTCATCGCCGTCGCCATAGCCGAGCTGGGCCTTGCCGCTCTTCCATGTCGAATCGTTGAACGACGTCGCACGCCACGCTGTGCCCTGGTTCGAGCCGTTGTCGAGGTACTTCCACGTCGAGCCCGTGGCGATGTAGGTCGGATTCGAGCTCACCGGCGTGGTGGCGCTCGCGACATTCGAATAGCCGGAGTTGCCCGCGAGATTGTTGCCGTAAAGGCGGTAGAAATAAGTCGTGCCGGGCGAGACAGTTGTGTCGCTATAAGTTTCAACTTCCGGAATCGTCGCGATCAGCGTCCAGTTGTTCACACCGTCGGGCGAACGTTCGATCTTCCAGTTCAGCTCATCGTCCGTGTTGGGATTGTCCCATGTGAGATCAATCTGATTGCCGGACGACGCTGTCGCGACAAGGTTCGTCGGGTCGCTGGGGATCTGCATCGGCCGCGCGAAGTCGACATTGCTGGGTGGCGAATCGCCGGAGGCATTGCTCGCGATGACGCGATAGTAGTAACGCGTGTCGCCTGACACTGTCTTATCAGCGAACGACGTGACGCTGGCCAATGTCGTTCCAATCGGCGCGAAGGTGATGTTGTCGGTCGAGCGCTCGACGCGAAAACCGCTTTCATTCAGAACGTCGTTCCAGCTGATGTTGATTTGCGTCGGCGAGACCGCAGTAGCAACCAAGCCGGTCGGCGCAGCGGGCGGCTGGGAGGCCGAAACAGACTGCAGCCGCGCATTGGCCCAGTCCGCGTGGTCGTAATCGGTGTTGTCGCCGCCGTTGCCCACGTGCAGACGCAACTGCGTGACGTTGCTGACGTCCAGCGTGAAGCTCTTGGTCGCGCCGGCCTGTGTCATCACTCCGCTGTCGTACGCAGGCGTGGACGAGTTGTCGAAGAAGACTTGGAACTGCACAGTCCCCGGGCCGGTTTCATCGTCGACCCCGACATCCGACATGAACTGGCTGTATTGCTTATTGAGGTTGATGACGATGTCACTGACCGCATGCGTGCCGAGACCTTTGGTATAGCCAACGCCGTTGAGCGTGATCTGCCGCCCGTCGCCGGCGCTGCTGCCGCCGATCGACATGTCGCGCTCGGGCGGACCCCAGCCTGCGGTGCCGCTGACCCACGCGAGATCGCTGAGGAACGTCGTCGATCCCGTCGGCAGCGTCACGGAGGCCGTATTGGATGGGCTCGACGTGCCTGCGGAATTGGTCGCGGTCACGCGATACGTGTAGCTGCCGCCGGGCGCGAGGCCCTGGTCGAGATACGTCGTCGTGCCAGCCAGCGTGCTGCCGATCGTGCTGAAGTTCACGCCATCGGTCGAGCGCTGAATGTTGAATGACGCGGTCGAGCCGAGCGAGCCATCGGTCCAGGTGAGTTTGGCCTGCGTCGAAGCTTGCGCACTCACGCTCAGCCCCGTCGGCGCATTCGGTTTCGTCACCGTGCCGCCAAGCGAATAGCTGTCGATCACCTGGCCCGAGCGATTGATGAACTGGAAGTTCATCGACGAGCTGCTGGTGTCGATCAACATCGCGCCGTAGTCGCTTTCGTAGCGCGAGGCGCTGCCGGAGATGGGCGTGTTGAAGCCGAAGATGCTTTCGCCGCCCAGGCCGTTCACGAAGTACGGGAAACCGTTCTTGATGATGCGCTCGTAGACGTGATCGTGACCGGAAATGACGGCGCTCGCGCCCCACTGCTGGAACGGCCACTGCATGTACGTGTTGCTGCCGGTGGTGCCGGAGGAGTATGCAGGGTGATGGAAGAGAACGAGCTTCCACTGCGCGGTCGAAGTCGCCAGCGCGTTCTGCAGCCATTGTCCTTGGATCGAACTGGACGATGTGCCGTCCGGTTCATGCGAATCGCTGTTGACGACGAACAGCTGCACGTTGCCTTGCACCGTCGTGTAGTAGCGTTCGTTACCCGGCAGCGAGAAGTAGTTGAGGTAAGGCGTGTAGCCGCCGGAGTTGACGCTCCAGTCGTGGTTGCCGATCGCGGGGAAGAATTTGTTCCCGCCGGACGCCCCGCCGCCGTAGCTGCCGCTGTAGGGCGAGATGTAGGCGTGGTACCACTGGCCAACGTTGGCATCGATCGTGGCAGCAGCACCGTCGGGGTAGTTGTTGTCTCCGACGGTGGCGATGAAATCCGGGTTCCAGCCTTTGACGAGGTTGGCGACATCCCGCGTTGGGGCGGTCTGATTGTCGACGGAAAAATCGCCAACGACCGCGAAATGCGCGAGCAATCGGCGCGGCTCGAGCGCTTCGAAAATGGCTTTGCAACGGCGCGGCAACGAAGCCAACCGCTGCGCGGCGAGCGATCGACGGACTCGATCGAACATCTCACAACCTCCAAGGGCCCAGCGATTTTCAAAGCATTTGCAGCCCAGAAAACACCCAACGGCTGCCAAATCCCACTGGCGGCGCAAGAAAAGCGCCCCGGCCTGCGACTGATGCCGCTCAGGAGCGTCAGTTTCGTAGGGAGAGCGTTAGATGTAAAGCCTTAAATTGTGGAGGGGAAAGATTTTACGTGAAAACCTGAGTCCGCCTCGGGGAGCCGAATCGGTGAGCGCAACGTGTTATATGAGAATGAATTAGACCGTTGATCGCGCTTGGGGTGACGCAGCCGTGAACCAACAATCTGAAAACGAGCCAGGGCGGCGCGGGCTTTCCCGCGGCCTACGGAATCTCCTACTCTAACAAACCGAGGAGGTCGTCTTCTTTGGTAGGGTCTGTGATCTCGACGGCGGAGAAGGGGTCGGTCGCCTGTGCCGCGAGCGCGGACTGGGTCTGACCGGTAACGGTTACGTTGTCGAACTTCGTCGTATTGATCGCGGTCGTGCTCTTCGCCGTGACGCCGAGGCCGACGTAGATGGTCGACGCCATGCTGATCGACTGTGCCCCGCCGACTTGAGTCCAACTCGAGCCGTCGGTGGAACGGAACGCGGTGAAGCTGTTGCCAGCGCGGACTAGCTTGAGCCAGATGGTCACGGCGCCACTGCTGAAATCGCCGTCGCTTGCGCCGCCAGTCGATGTGCGGTAGATGAACGCCGTACCGTTGCTGGGCGAGACGTTCATCGACGCTTCTTTCGCGCCCGATGAAAGCGATTCGCGCATCATCACGCCGGCTTTGGCCCAGCCATTGGTGTTCGACAGGCTCGTCACCCGCGCCACGATCGTGCCGTCGCCGGTCAGCTTCTGATAGACGAAATGGAAGCTGTCCGCATTGTTCCAGATGTCCGTGCCGGACGCTTTGACGGTGAACACGCCGCTAGCGTACGCTGTCGATCCCGCAGCGGCGACCGAGCCGATGTCTCCTTCCGCCCACGGCGCCGGCAACGACGTCGATGACGATGTGCCGGTCGTGGCGCTGGCGGTATTCGTATAGGCGGAGTTGCCATTGGCGTTGTAGGCCCGCACGCGATAGGTGTATGTCTTACCGGAAGCCAAGCCCGTGTCGCTGAAGCTTGTCGCGTTGGCAGCGGTCGTCGCGATCTGCGTGAAGTTCGTGCCGTCGGTCGAGCGCTCGATCTTGTAGCCGCTTTCGCTGCCGGAATTGTCGCTCCAATTCAGGTTGATTTGTGACGAACCAGAAGCCGACGCAGTCAGCGACGATGGCGCAGTCGGCGTGCTGCCGACTGTAATTCCACCGCCAGTCGCATCCAGCTCAAAATCAAAGCTGATATCGCTGCTGGCCGCATCCGCCTGATGGATCTCCACCGCCAGCACGTTGTTTCCGCTCACGAGCAGCGACTTGGAGATGGATGACGAAAGAATGTCGTCGTCTTCGACGCCCGTCGACGCCAGCGTCGATGAAGAGATCGTGCCGGTCGGCATGTTGTTCCGGAAAATCTCTGTGCCATTGAGGTAAACGACAACTCCGTCATCGCGAATCAGCTTGAGCCCCAGAGCCGAGACACTGGACGCATCGCTAACGTTGAAGTTCTTGCGGAAATACGTGGTGATGTATTTACTGCTCGAATTTCCGCCGTAAGAGACGACGGTCGTTTCGTCGCCGTCGCCATAACCGAGCTGGCCGGCGCCGGATTTCCACGATGAATCATCGAATCCGAGAGCGCGCCATGCGGAGCCCTGATTCGAGCCGTTGTCCAGATACTTCCACGCTGATCCCATCGGGATGACAGCGCTCCCATTGCCGCCGCCGCCGCCCCCGCCGCTGCTGGTGACGGTGATCGTGTAGTTGTCCTTCACCGATCCCGAGACGCTGATGAACTGGAAGTTGATCGAGTTGCCGCTGGTCTGAACCAGCATGCCGCCGTAATTGTTGGAGTAGCGCACCTGGCTGCCGGATTCGACTCGGTTGGGCGGGACGATGTCTGCGCCACCCAGCCCGTTGACGAAGTAGGTGAAGCCGTTCTCCTGCAGCCGCTCGTACATGTGATCGTGACCGGAAAAAGCCGCGGTCGTGCCCCACTGCTGAAATGGCCACTGCATTCCCGGATGATCGCCCTGCGTGCCGGAGGTGTAGGCTGGATAGTGGAAGAAGACGAGCTTGAACGTAGCGCTCGAAGCAGCGAGCGCATTTTTGAGCCACTGCCCCTGCTTCGATGAGCTGCTCGTGCCGTCAGGCTCCTGCGAGTTGGAGTTGATGATGAAGAGCTCGACGTCGTTCTTGCGGACGTTGTAGTACCGTTCGTTGCCGGGGAAGTTCCAGAACGACAGGTCGTCGTTGATGCCATTGTCGTAATCGTGGTTGCCCAGCGCGCTATACATGCGGTTGCCGCTGGAGCTGCCGGCGCCGTACTTGCCGCTGTAGGGTGAGACGTAATCGTGATAGTACTGGCCGATGGTCTTGTCGATCGACGAGTCGCCGTGCACGTTGTCGCCGGTGCTGACGATGTACTCCGGGTTCCAGCTCTTCACCAGCTTGGAGACGTCGCTCGAACCCGAGCCTTCGGTGAGATCGCCGATGATGGCAAACGTAGAGAGCAGCCGGCGCGATTCGAGCGGCTCGATGGCAGCGCGGAGTTTAGGGATTGAGCGCAGCGCCTGCGCGGGGCGGTGAGAACGGCGATACATCGACAGAACCTCCAACAACCTGCTGAGTTCCTCAGCAGGCCGGACACCCACGTCCCCTGGCTATTCGTTCGTCAGTGATGGACAGACTGCTGACACAACTGGCCGTTGGTCAGGCTCGTCGCCTTCTTCGCAGCCACCGCTTCGCCCAGTAGCTGCAGGACCTGATCGAGCTCATTCCAGAGCCCGCAGGCCTCGATTTCCCACGAGTGTCCCCATAGGTGGAACACTCCGCCGGCTGCGATCGCGCGATCCAGCAGATGCTGGGCGAGCGTGCGCCAGTCGGATGATCGCCCGTGGGCTGTGAGCAGCCACAGGTTCGCGAAGCGGCGACGCTTGAGGGCGTTTTTGACATACGCTTTGAGCGGATGTCGAAACGCCTGCAGCGTCGTGGGCATCGTAGCCAGATTATGCCCCGTTCTTGGAGGATCGAGAGAGAGGAACTCGACGGATCGTATACCGCGATAGCCCGCAGCTGCGAACATCGGCAAGTGATGCGGGGTGTAACGGCCAGCCGGCGGGCAAAACATCGGGCAAGGCTGGCCTGTCACATCCTGAACCCATTGTTTCGAGCCAGCGATTTCTTGCTGCGCGGTCGCGTCGTCGGCGTCGGCGAGGAAGACATGGTTCAGCGTGTGCGCGCCGATCTCGAAACGCGTCGCGAGATTTCGGATCTGGTTATCGGACATGACGCCCGTCGAGATCGCGCGCGGGATGTAAAACGTGCCGGCGAGATGGTTGCGCGACAGAAGATCCGCCAGCCGCTCGTCGCGCGGATGGCCGTCGTCCCAGCTTGTGGTGATAAAGGTCTGCGGCATCGCCCTCAAGCTCGTGGGAGAGGAACCGGTGCGACGGCAGCAGAGGTTTCGTGGCTTGGGCGTCTCGCCCGAGCGCTCTCGTAAATGCGCATCAGCATGTCGTAGTTCCGCTCGCCGGTGTACTTGGCGAGATACTCCTGGCGCCCGGCGTCGCGTATTTGCGCGCGAAGCGGACGATCGTTCATGAGCTGTTTCACCTTCGCTGCCAAATCAGTTGAATCACTCGGCTTGAAATGCAGGCCCGTGCGTCCGTTGTCGACGACATCCCCCGGCGCGCCATGCCCCGATGCGATCACCGGCGTCCCCACCGCAAACGCCTCGACCGCGGTGCGACCGAAGGTTTCGTAACATTCCGATGGGAACACAAGCAGCGCCGCGCGCCCGATCAGATCCAGCACCTCGTCCATCGGCTTGCGCCCGAGCCATTCGATCGCTGGATTTCCGGCGACAGCCGCTTTCACCTGATCGGCCAGCGGGCCATCCCCCACCACCTTCAGCGGCGGAAGGCTCCTGTCCTGCCACGCGCTCAGCAGCACGTCGAGGCCCTTCTCATGCGACAAACGACCCACGAAAATCGCATATTCGCCATCACCGCCCGCGCTTCCTGCGCGCAAACCCGGATCCGGATCGACGAAATTCGGCTTAGCAAAAATCCGATCTTCCGGCAGCCCGCCGCTGATGAATTTGTCGCGCGCGAAGTTCGTCGGCGTGATGTACGCATCCACCACACCCGACCAGGTACCGAGGGCGCGATGGATCGTCAGCATGGCCGCTGTGGCTGCCGATGCGCCGCGGTTGTCGCGGTAACACTTGTGCTTCACGCCCGCCAGCGGAATCGATTTCCCGAGGCACTCTTCGCAGACTTTTCCATCGCGGAAGAAATTCGCACCCGGGCAGAGCAATCGAAAGTTGTGCAGCGTCTGCACGACCGCCGCGCCGGCTCGATGGGCTGCGTAATACACGCTCGGCGACATCAGCGGGAACGTGTTGTGGAAATGAACGATATCGATGTGATTGGCGACGACCGCTTCGCTGATCTTGCGCGCGGAATCCCGGTTCCACACCGTCGCAGCTGCAAGCTTCAGCTTGCCGAGCTGATCGACAGCGTCGTTGTGCATCTCAAACGCAACCGGCTCATGTCCGTGTGCCTTGAGCAAGGCCAGCTCGGACCGGAAAACCTGGTCTTCCCCACCCGGCTGCTGATAGAAATTGTGCGCGATCAGCACTCTCATCCGCTATCTCATCATCGGTCAGTACATCCGGACGATGTCGCCATGTCCACAGCGCACCGACGCCCGTCCCATAAATCGTCCAGAACCAGATGCCGCCCATCGGCCCTTCGATGAATACGTCGAACGATCCATTCACCATGAACGCCATGTAATACGCGAACAGGAACAGCATCACGCCCGCCCACTTCTGCTGCCCGCGTCGCCGCGCTCGCAGGTAAGTCTCGCCGATGCAGAAAAGCCAGACGCAATGCATGACCGCCCAGCATGCGAGGCCGGGAACGCCCATGCGCGCCAGCATCGTCATGTGCACGCTGTGCGGGCTGCGCAGCGAGTGGTCGGAGTTCACCTGGAAGCCGTCGTCGTCCGCCAGGTTGATGCCAAAACCCTTCCCCGACCAGAAATACGGCCCGTCAAACGTGTAGCCAATGATCGCCTGCCACCATTTCAGGCGCCATTCCTTGTTCGATTCGTCGCCCGATGAGCCGCCTTCGCCGAAGATCGACTTGCCGCTGGCGACGAACTGTTCCCACGAAATGTTGCGGCCCTTGCCGCCGGGCACTTCGATGTTGATCTGCGAGATCCACAGCAACGCCGCACCGCAGAGCAGCATCCCGATCGTCCGCCACGCAGCGCCGTGCAGCGGCTTGGCGATCAGGCAGATGATCAGCACCGCGCCAAACGCGACCAGGCCCGCGCGGTCGATCACGCCCATCATCGCCATGTTCAGTGTCAGCAGGATCGCCCAGCCGATTTTGACGTTGCGCTTCGGGTCGGCCATCCAGAACGCGAGGATGCCAGCCAGATGCACGAGCACGTCGCCTTCCTTCACCTGCACGATCGGCGTATTCACGCCCGGCCATTGCGGTAGCACCGTGCGGAAGTAACGGAACGCGATGAACGCGAACGGAATGCAGATCAGGAACCAGCGCGTGAACGTGCGGTAATACTCGAAGAGTTTCGGCAACCGCTCCGGCCGCGCGACGATCAGGCTCGCGACGAAGAGCGCGAAAGCGCAATAACCCCAGACGACGGCATCACGGATCGCGTCGAGCTTATAGGTCCCCACATCCTGCGAGAGTCGAAGGAAACCGAGCAGCACCAGCGGCAACACCGCGAGCGCCGCGCCGACGCGAAGCACCGACCCCCAGCCGCGCGTGATCAGCCACGTGACGAGGCCCGCAGCAAGGCAGATCTCGCCTATGAACACCGGCTGCAATCCGAAATAAGCAAACCCGCGTCCGCCGACGGCGTAGCCGAATAGGCACAGCGCAAGCAGCAGCAGCCACCGGTCGCCCAGCCGCTGTTGCGGTGCTTCTGCGGGATGTTGTTCAACAGCCTGGATCATGACGATCGCGCGAACGTCAGCGCATTCAAATATGCCTGCGTCATCGACTCCTGTGTAAACGTTCGTTCAAACGCGGCTTTAGCCCGCGCGCCGCATTCGTGGCGGAAGTTTTCGCTGGTGAGAAGCGGCGAAAGGCGCGCCGCGCTGCCGGTCACATCCGCTGGATCAAGATCGAACTTGCAATCCAGCGCGTTTTGCAACTCCGGCACACCGCCCGCGGGCACCGCGGCAACCGGAAGTCCCGCGCGCGCCGCTTCGATCAAGACAAGCGGGCAGTTTTCGAGCAACGAGTAATGCACGTAAACGTCGGCGGCCGCCAGAAGCGCCGGCACATCTCGGCGATGGCCGAGCAATTTCACCGCATTGGCCAGATTCTTCTCGGCGACCTTCGCTTCGACCGCGTCGCGTTGTGCACCATCGCCAACGAGGACGAGTTTCGTCTTCGGATTCGCCGCATAAATCGCTGCAAAGAGATCGATCAGGTTGATCTGGTTCTTCCGCGGTTCGATCGACCCAACGTTGATCAAAACAACATCGCCGTCGCCAGCGCCGAGTTCGCTGCGCGACACCGTAGTCGCTTGCGCCTTCGCGACGCCATTCCAAATGACCGTACTCGATCGCGTGTTGAGTTTCCGATCGTTTTCGACGTTCCGCCGTGCCCAATCCGACACATAGATCACTCGATCAACCGATTCGAGGACGCGCTTCTCGAACGCAAGCATCGCGTTGAACTGATCGTCTCCGGCAAGTTCGCCCTTGTCGCGATACTCACTCGCCTCACTACCATTGAAGTGACAAACCATCGCCACAGGAATGTCGAGGGCCAGATCGCGGCGCACGTCCATGGCAACCGACGCGCTGACCGGGCATTGCGCCACGATCGCATCTGCACCGCACTCGGAAAGTCGCCGCCGCAGGTTCTCGCGCAGCGCAGCCGCGTGATACTTGCGATGCCACAGCGTCGCCCATGTTTTGTTGATTCGTTGGAGAAACAGCGGACGGACAGCGAAAACCGCCAGCCATTTCGCGCTACCGCCGAAGGCGCTGATGACGTCGCAGCTCACGCCCGCATCGCGCAATCCCTCAGCGAGCATCCGCCCATGCGTGTGCACGCCGGTGTCGCCTTCGGGGCGATTGATCGATGCAAGGATGACGGACCTCGGCTGGACCACGCGCGGCGCGGGAGTCGCTTGCGAAGAAACCGGCGCTGGCGTGGTCATAAGAGTCATGCTGCCACCGCCTCGGCCCGCGGCACGAGACGCGACAGCAGCTGGCGGTACCAGGCCAGCATTTCGTCCTGCGGATCATATCCCTCGTTCAGAAGCCGCGCGAGGCTGTCGAGCAGATACACCGCGTGCACCGCCCGCACCTGTGATTCATCCATCCCCAGCGGCCGCGAACGCGCGATCTCTTCGAGGCAGGCGTACGCCTGATCGATCGTCCAGTGATTCAGCTGTGAGCCCAGCTGCAGCAGGTAATGCGTTTCATCCATCAACGGCAGGCCGTCGAGCTCGCCGTATTCCCAATCGAATGCGCTGATCTTCCCATCGTGCGTGCGGAGATTCCACGGCGCGAAGTCGCCGTGCACCACAGTTGATGGCACATCCAGCGACTGCAGCGTCGGCATGATCTGATCGAGCATCGCGACCAGCGGCTCGCTGGCGGCGCGACCGAGTTGGCGCAACCGCGCGGGCAACGTCGACACCATCTGCGTCGACGATGCGGGCTTGATCTGACCATTGCGCAGCGACGAGAGGAAATTCTTGTGCGCCGGCGTGAGTTTCGCCGCAGCAGCTTTCCCGGGCAGCGGCGATTGCACGGTGATGTAACGGCCGTCGATCTCGCCCGCGAAGAGCAGCCGCGGGACCGAAGCGGAAATGGCTGCGCGATCCGCGAGCGCCGGCAGCATCATGGCTTCATGCTCGAGAATTCGCCGCGAGATTTCCGAACCCGAAATCTTCACGAACGCCAGCACCTGTCCGCCCGCGCCCAGCACGACTGCCGACGCCTTGCGATTGATCGCAGGCTCGGGAGCACCGCTCGACAGGGCGAGACGAATCATCTGATTCGGAAACAGCTGTTGCAGTTTCGCTTCCAGCGGCGGCATGGCGCGCGATGCGATGACGATCGAATCGCGATACCACATCGGCACGTTCATCCGTGCCGCCAGCTTCGCGACAGCCTTCTTGAAGTGCGCGCTCTTGCGCGCCGGGGTGTACAAGCTGAATCCCGCCGCTGCGATCGAAGCGGAATCCAGCGAGATATACCACCGCGCATTGCTCAAGCTCGGCAACACCGCGAACTTCCGGGCATACGCAAATCCCGCGGCTTCCAGTCGCGCCGCAGTGGTGTGCGGGCAATTGATCGCGACCAGCCCGTCGTACTGCGGCAGGTCCACGATGTCGTGAAACGATTTCCCCTGCGTCACGAGAACCCGCGTTGACGATTCGGCGTCTGCGGGAACGAACCGCTTCAGCAGCTGCGCGAACCAATCCGCCGGCGGCGACGTGCGATCGACGACGCACGCCGTCTTCGACGCAAACAGTTGCAGCCAGGTCAATGACGGTGGCAGGTTCATCGCGGTAACACGTCCTTACAAGCGCTTGAGACGCCGCGCCACCCGCGCTGCCATCAGGCCGAGGATCAACTCGGTCACTTCATCGATCGTCTTGGCTGGATCCTGATCCGCGTTGACCACGCGGCCATTGGGCATGCGATCCGCCATCGCGCGATATCCATCCCGCTGACGCGTCGTCTCCTCAAGCGTCGTTTCCTTCTTGCGTTCCCAGATCACTTGCGCCGGCGCGTCGAGGAAGATCATGAGGTCCGGCTTGGGCGCGACAGCCCAGATGCCCCAGAGAAGATTCACCGGGCCGGAGTAACGATAGCGCTTGGGATCGACGATCGCATCGATTAGATATCGATGATTGATTGCCAGCCCGCCGCCGCAGCGCGTGGGGTGAACCGACTTGAAATAGCCGAGCGTGTAGCAAGCGGCCCACCAGCCGGCCTTGGCATATGACGCAGGCTTGGAGCGCGGGGGCAGCTCGTGCGGGCTTTTCTTCGGCTTGTTGGCGAGCAAGCTCCGCGCAAAGGTCTGGTATTTAGTTTTCAAAAATGCATCGGAGACGCGCGTCTGCACTGCGTCAATGCACGTCGACTTGCCGACGCCATCGGGACCGAGGAAGACGACATGCAGGCCCGACTGCGGCATCAGCCAGCGGTGCACGCGCCGCGCTTGCGAACCCAGCAGCCGCAGCGAATAGCTCATCGGCTGACGAATCACCGAGTTGAGCATCAACTCGCGCCGCAGTTCCGGCAGCCGCTTGTGCACCATCGACCACTCGTTCGCCTCCGCTGCGTCGGCGATCATTCGCGCGCCGCCGGCGTTGAGGAAGCGGAAAATCTCGTGCGCGCAGCGTTCGCGGTTTTCCGTCCAAAGCGTCGAAAGCTGCAGCGTGTGCTTTTCCTTCAGCTCGCCCTTGGCCAAGCGATTGGCGAGCACGCAGATGAATTCGACATGCGCTGCCGGCACCCAGAAATCGCGCGGGTGACGTCGGCGCGTGCGCAGCACTTCGTTGCCGTCGTAGATCTTCCGGTCGGCCACGTCGTAATCAGTGCTGACGTGCAACTGCAGCATCAGCGGCGAGCCATCTTCCGCAGTCGTCTGCAGCACGATGAAGGTCGCGCGATCAGCAAACCATTGCACAACCCGCGCGCCCAGCTGCGATTCGCTATTGCGCAGCAATTCGCCCAACCGGCGCGGCATGGCCTCGGACGCCACGAGCAAATCGACATCGCCCTCGACCTGTTGCGGATAGCTGTCATATCCATGCAGCACCACGTAGGGCAGCCCGTCGCGATCGAGTAATTCGAGCACGCGGGCCAGCAGCGCTCCCTTTGCGCTCGTTGCTGGCGTTCCCGCATCGGTTTTTTCAACCGCAGTATCCATCAGCGTCATTTGCCTAGCTCCCTCTTAATGACGTCGACACCCGAGATTTCATGCTGCTTCAGATATGCGCGGTAATAAAGAATCATCACAATCAGGGAAGCCATGATCATGCTGATGATGGCACCATTCGCATGGAAACGATAAATCATCAGGGGACCCATCACCAGTGCCACCACACACCCAATCACGCTGCCGGCGAAAATGTAGTGCGTTTGATGGGCTGCGCTCAAAGCGGCCACAACCACCCGCTGCATGTAGGTTAAAAACGCGCACAGCGCATAGAGCTTGAGCACCATCGCGGCCGACGCTGCGTATTTCGCGTCGAACATGAACGTCAGCAGCGGCTTGGCGAAGATCGCCAGGAGAATGCAATAGACGCCCACCGACGGCGCGAGGACGTAGTAGACCGAGCGCACCGCGCGATGCATCGCTGCCGCCCCTTCGCGGTGCAGCTTGCGGGCGAAACGCGTGGGCAGCACGGTGTCGAGGAAGAACGTGATCACGCGCATCGGGCCAAACAGAATCTGTGCTGCGCGAAGATCCGCGCTGGCGACCACGCCGATCAGCAGCGCCGCCCACCAGACCATCATGTGGATCGACGAGCACCAGTTCAGCAGCTCACCGCCCGAAAGCCACTTGCCGAAATGCCAATTCGCTTTCAGGTCCGACCAGGAAAAACTGTGTTCCTTCAGGCTATGACGGATCTGCCAGATGCCCATCACCGCGCCGGCTGCGCTCGTTCCTGCCAACGCGTAGAGCGCGGCAACGCCGCTGAAGACAGGACCGCCGTGCGCGCTGGCGAAGTACAGGCCGACGATCAGGATCGTCTGTCCGCCATAACTGACGACGTCGTTGAGAAACGCGTCGAAGTAACGTTGCTCCGTGTACATCACGCGGCGGACGAATTCCTGCATCTGCCACGCGATGATGGTCGGCACGAGCGCCACGACCAGGTGCCACGATGACCATCCCGCCATGTATGCAAAGAGCGCGATGGGGATCAGCAGCGCTGCTTCAAGCGCAGCCAGCATCAATTGCTCGACCGCGGTCGACGTCGTGTAGCGGCGGTAGTCGTCGCCGCTGCGGTTGGCGCCGAGCACATTATGCGGCTGCGTGACCAGCGTCCCTTGGAAGATGTTGCACCAGAGGTAAACACCGTAGATGACCGAGAACGTGCCGAACTCCGCCTGCCGCTCGCCGAAAGCGCGCGCGATGAGCACCATCGTGGCGAAGTTCGTCCCGGAAATCATGACCTGGTCGCAAAGCGCCCAGAAATTCCGGGTCAGCAGGCGGCGGAGACCGCCTTCGCTCTCCGCTTCGGCCGGTGGCGGCACGACAGCGGGTTCGGGAGGTTCGATAACTGAAACGACGGTGGACATCTGGCTTATACGGATCGCAAAAAGAAATTAGACCATAGAAAACATCGACCGCACAGGGCGGTTAGACAAGGAGTTCCTCAGGAACTTCTTACGTGGCCCAGTGCGGTGAGCTTCAATTCGAGTTGATTATCGCGCCTTCGGTTCCTGACCCGCGGCGGAGCCGCTGGGCTCTCGCTCGGAGTTACGCATGTCCGCTAGTCGGTCACCGCCCCAAGAACATCCGCCGCGTCAGGAGGAACGCAAACGTTGTGTGAATCACAAAATACCGCTTCCACAGACGCGTCGGCTCCTGCGTCAGGCGGAAGAACCACTCGAGGCCGTTCTTCTGCATCCAGTGCGGCGCGGTCTTCTTCGTGCCCGCATGAAAATCAAAGGCTGCGCCGACCGCTAGTTGCACCGCTTTGATCTTCTGCTTGTGCTCGAAGCACCATTCATCCTGCCGCGGGCAGCCCAGGCCAATGAAGACGAGCGACGCCCCGCTGTCGTTGATTTTCCTGATCTCCGCGTCGATTTCCTCCGGCGACATCTTGCGGAACGGCGGTGACACCGCGCCCGCGATAATCAAACTGGGGCATTCTTTTTTCAGGTTGGCCTGCAGCCGCTCCAGCACATCTTCGCTGCTGCCGTAGAGGTAGATCGACAGGCCTTCCTTCGCTGCCGCCCTGCAGAGGCGAATCATCAGCTCCGGGCCGTAGCAGCGATCGGGGAGTTTTGCTTTGTGGAAGAGGTTGAGGGACCAGCGCACCGGCTGGCCGTCGGGCGCGACGATGTCGAAGTCGTTGATGATCTCTTTCCAGCACAGTGGGATCCGAAGCTTGGAATTCACGTGACTTGAAGTCGCGGC
>JADMIO010955798.1_pt1 | contig 46683 bp, 38 predicted proteins | sample 8958161 | NCBI WGS metagenome assembly JADMIO01 (sample SAMN16585339, study PRJNA669376) | soil metagenome | isolation source: Crop rotation soil | place: USA: Cullars Rotation, Alabama | collected 2011
CGCGACAACTTGTCCACGTGGAATTCTAAGCTTAGGATCCCAATGTGCTGGAAAGAACCATGCCGCACGACCAGACGCCCGCATCCATGTCTCCTTCCGTCATGATGCGCGGATAGACGCCCGCCACTTCGGGCAGGATATCCTCGAACTTGATGCCGGCGCCGAGTGTGCGCTCCTTTTCCAGCAGTCGCTCGACGCCGGCATTGTTCAATACGCGCTCGGTGTTCCTCAAGGGGCGCATGACGAGGCGGGTGTCGAGCTCGGTCGCTGCCCGGATCGCCTGCTTGACGTTGTCGTGGACGGGCGCCTCCTTCGTCGCGATAAATCGGGTGCCCATGTTGATGCCGTCGGCCCCGAGACCGAGCGCCGCGGCCAGGCTGCGCCCGTCAGCCATACCGCCCGAGGCCACGAAGGGAATCTTCAGTTCATCGGCGGCGCGCGGCAGCAGGATGAAATTGGGCACGTCGTCCTCGCCCGGATGACCGCCGCATTCGAAGCCGTCGACGGAGACGGCATCGCAGCCGATCGCCTCGGCTTTCAGGGAGTGGCGCACGCTCGTGCATTTGTGGATGACCTTGATCCCGGCTTCCTTGAGCGCCGGCAGCCATTGCGACGGATTGTTGCCCGCGGTCTCGACGACCTTGATGCCGCCCTCGATGATCGCCCGCACATATCCCGGATAGTCGGGGGGCGTGACGGAAGGGAGGAAGGTAAGGTTGACACCGAACACACGGCCGGGATCGGTCATCTCGCGGCAACGTGCGATTTCGCGGGCGAGGTCGTCGGGAGTGCGCTGCGTCAGCGCGGTGATGAGACCCAGCCCACCGGCGTTCGCCACCGCCGAGGCCAGTTCGGCAAAGCCCACATAATGCATCCCGCCCTGAACGATCGGATGTTCGATACCGAAAAGGTCGGTGATACGCGTTCTCATGCTTCAACTCCCTGTAAAAAAATGGCTTCAGTCGGATTGGTCGTGAAGGAGTTTCAGCTAATTACACCGGAGCCCATCAATGACTGGATCCGCTGTTCGCCGATCGCGAAGGCGTCCAGCACTTCCTTCGTATTCTCGCCATGAGCGGGGCTCGGGCGAGATGGAGCAAGGCGCTCCCCGGCGAAGCGCGCGGGAAATTTGACGACCCGCATCTTCCCCATCAACGGGTGTTCGATTGTTCCGATCGTATCATTTGCTGCAAGCTGGTCATGCGCCAGGACTTCGTCTCTGCTGAGGCAGCGCGCGCAAGGTATATCGGCTTCCTCCAGCCTCTGGATGACCTCGTCCGACGTATATTGAAGATAGGCATCGCTCAGTAACGAGAAAAATTCCTCGAAATTTGCTGCCCGTTTTTCATTGCTGTTGAACCGTTCGTCTTCCAGCAAATGTTGTACGCCGACGGCGGTCAATGATCGCATCAGCATGTCCGGCGTGCCCGGCGCCGAAACCACCCCGCCATCCTTCGTTGGCATGAGCCTGAAGACGAGGTCGATCGTCAACGGCTGCGAGACGAGATCGTCGTCCAGCAGCGTGTGATTCTGGAACCCATCCGGAAAAACGAAGAAGAGACTGGCATCGAGCATCGACACATCTATGTGCTGCCCTTCCCCGGTCCGTTCGCGGTGAAAGAGCGCGGCCGTGACGGCCTGGCAAGCCGTGTAAGACGTGATCTTGTCGCTGATCAACGTCCGGAAAAACGCCGGCCTGTCGCAGTCGCCCTGCGTCACGGTGAGCCCGGCATAGGCCTGAATGATAGGATCATAGGCGGGCGCGTTCGCCAAGCCTCCTTTCGTGCCAAAGCCTGAAACCGCCGCATAGATCAGCCTGGGATTGATGGCCCGAAGTGCATCGCTGCCCAGGTTCAACCGATCCATCACACCCGGGCGGAAATTATGTATCAACACATCGACTTCAGAGATCATTTCGCGGATAAGCGATTGACCTTCTTCGGATTTCACATTGACGCGTATCGATTGCTTGCCGCGATTGCAATTGGCGAACAGCGATGAAATACCGGCATTTTCGACGCCCATATAGCGCATGGGATCTCCGCTCTCCAACGGCTCCACCTTGATCACGCGCGCGCCCTGTTCGGCCATCATCATGGCCGCGAAAGAGGCCGTGATCATGGTCGAGAACTCGATTACTGTAATGCCCTCGAGCGGTTTCATTGCGGCTCTCTCCTAATTATAATGTGGTCATTGTCTCTAACGCGGTCGGTGTCGTCGGCGGCGACCTGGAACCCTCCATCGGCCGCGGCGCATCATGCCCCGGACCACCGTCTTGTTTCCGGAAGAGGCCAAGGCGAGTTTGACTGGTCAGGTAGGCATGGCGATCGCAATCCGCCGTGTGCTCGAAAGACTCCGCCGTCTTTTCGACGCCAATTATCCGGTCGACCTGGAACGTGCGAAATTCACCACGCAACTCGCACCACGCCCCCACCGACCAGACCCCGTACCAGCACCCCAACAGCAAGGGCCTGATGGTCCGATGGCTCACGACATTTCCATGAGACAAATAGGACAGGACTAGCTTCTCTCCCGCTTCGACGGAAGCGCGGAGCATTTTCAGCTTCTCGGAATTGTCCTCCGGCATCGGAACGCCATGAACCTTGAAACTGTCGAGGTGAATTTTGGCTTTCAGGTTTCTGGGCAGAACGGTTTCGAGCTTGCGTATGGCGTTCTCGCTGGCATTGCCCAGCTCTCGATCCGACCAAGTCCGAACCATCTCTGCGCCCAGTGCAAGGGCTTGCAGTTCGTCGTCGGTGAATATGACCGTCGGCAATTGGCGCTCGTCTCGAAGCAGAAAGCCGACGCCGGACTGACCATCAATCGGAACGCCCGAGTCAACCAGATCGCTGATATCCCGGTAGACCGTCCTGCTCGATACACCCAATTTTTCGGAGAGATACTGGCCGGTAAGGACCCTGCCCTCACGCATCAGAAGTATCAGTCGAAAGAGGCGCTCTACACGTTTCATGAAACGATCAGTTCGGCTTGTAAACTACGTGCACCTGAGTGAAGGCATGAACCGTCTCATCTCCTCCCTCCACGCCATATCCCGATTGCTTTGCACCCGAGTACGGCGCATCCATGGATATTGCATTGTGCGCGTTTACCCACGCCGAACCACATTCGAGTTCGGCCGCGATTTTGGCGCCGCGGTCTTCGTCGGCACACCAGATCGAGCCTCCCAGACCATAGGGAGACCGATTTGCGCGAGCCAGACCATCGCTTGCGTCCTTGATGCGCACAATGGGCATGATCGGCCCGAATTGCTCTTCATCCACGACGCGCGTCCCGTCCTCGACGTCGCGTACGATCGTCGGCTCGACAAAATAGCCAGGTCGATCGGGCGCGTTACCGCCGGCACATACGACACCGTTCGCCCTGGCATCATCGATCAGTCCCAGAACCCGCTCATATTGCATGCGGTTTTGCAGGGGCCCGAGGTTCGTTTTCGGATCGGCAGGATCGCCGAGAGAAGCCTTCGCCGTAAGCGCCACAAGGGCATCGCAGAATTGATCGTAGATCTGATGCGCGACATAGAATCTTTTGGGCGCCGTGCAGATTTGCCCGCAATTGTACATCGCTCCCAGATACAGTTGCTTGGCGACGCCTTCGACGTCCACATCCTCGAGGACGATCGCAGCATCGCTTCCGCCAAGCTCCATCGTGAGGCGCTTGAGCGAAGGCGCGGCACTTTCCATGATTTTACGCCCGGTTGCCGTCGAGCCAGTGAATGCGACCTTCGCTATCCCCGGATGCGACGTCAGCAGCGGCCCCAGCTCATTCTCGTCGGCCAGAACGCTCATCGTGCCGGCGGGAAAGATGTCGACCGCATCGGCGCCCAGTTTCAGCGCAGCGAGCGGCGCGGTCGGTGCGACCTTGAGCACCAGACAATTTCCCGTCGCCAAAGCCTGCATCAGCTTCATCACAGGCTGCAGCAAAGGCATGTTCCACGGGGTAATCCCGGCCACGACACCCAATGGCCGCCGGAGAATCCGCGCAACGCGGCCATCGGAAAGCGGCATTTCCTCCTTGGGAAAATCGCTCAAACCCGCAAGCGTATCGATCATATACAGCGCGGTACGAACCTCGATATCCGCCTGTTTTCGCGGTTTTCCCGCTTCCTGCACCAGGATCGACACATATTCCTCGGCCTGCTCCTCGATCCGCCGGGCAAGCTGCTGAAACATTCGCCGCCGATCTTCGGCGGCGGTCGCGCGCCAAGACGGAAATGCAGCCTCGGCAGCCGCGATCGCGGTCTCCAGCATTGCCGCATCCGCCTTGGGAGCCTGGGCAAAGACCTTTTCGGTCGCAGGATTGATGACGTCGAAAGCCTGTCGGCTGTTCTCGAGCACCCCTGCTACGGACAATTTCCATTCACTGGGCATCAGGCGTACACCTCGAATTCGAATTCCTGGTCTTTCGGGGGCGCTGCCGTCAATTGATGTGCATAGTGAATGATCTGTCGCGCGGCCAAAGGAGGCCTGTCTGCCGGAACATGTTTGTCCCTCGACGGATTGTAAGTGTCTTGCGCACTTTCAAGCAGGATGCGGTCCTGGGCGAGGATTTCCAGTTCATCGTCCCAGATTCGCACCTTGAAATCACCGGGCTCCTTCGGCGGCCAGGAAAGCGACATATATTCCAGCCGAACCATATCCTCGGATAGAGGTATCCAGTTGTAGATCGCCCGCACATTGGCCGAGGCGAGGAACACATAGTTCCTGTACGGCATCTCGAACGCCGTGATGTTCGTTCCCGGATTTTCGATCGTGGGCCTCTCAACGGGACTGCCGTCGGTCGGCAGAAAATAGATCTCGACCTTGTTCCCGTCCTCGACATGCCCCCTCCATGTGGAGAGGAACAGTTCGGGATTCAGTTCGCGGTCGGTCTCGAATGTCGGGTAGGTGGTCGGGTGCGAGAAGACAGGATGGGCGGTGTCCAACTGGTTTTCGACCGCGGCCGACACATTGCATTTCCAGATTCCTGAAAACTGGATCCAGGTTCCCGGCGCGAAACCTCTCAGTTCGGGTTCATAAGTCGGCGTCTCGCTATCGCCGGGAATCCAGACCCAGACATAGTGATGCGTTTCCCGAACATGGAAGCTTGGTATCTGGAATTTCGATCGCATCTTCCCATCGCCAAGCGACGGAATATGTTGGACATTCCCTTGAGCGTCATATTCCCAGCCGTGATAGCCGCATGCGATACAGCCATTCTCGCTGACCCGCCCGCGAGAAAGCTTGACGCCCCGATGACAGCATCGATCGAGAAGCGCGTGCGGCTCCCCATTTTTCCCGCGAAACACAACAACCCGCAGATCGCCGAATTGCGCAGAGAGCGGCTTTCGCTCCGCCAGCTTCAATGAAGGACAAGCAATGTACCAGTGGTCTCTTGCGAGCATACCAGAAAGAACCTCCGCAGATGGCAACAACATATGCCACGCTATATTTTATAGCATGATATAATATGGTCTGCAAGCGACTTGTCGGTGGTGGCGTGCCCTTCGATTTTCCCTTTGCTTGAGGCCAGAGGGCGGCTGGCAGAAACGACGGAAGAATGCAGCGGAAGCGCCGATCGGGGAACAGAGGATCGGCATGCTGAAGGCGCGGGGCCAGCGCAGCGGCAATGAAACTTCGCCGTCGCCGAGAGTATCGAACGCGCTCTGGGCCAAACTCCGCGAACCGAAGCGGGTGGGCGGCCGATCGGAGCGCGGGATGTTACCGATGTTCCGCGGACGTGGCGCGAGCTGCACAACCGTCCACGCCGGCCGGCTATCGACGCCTCCAAATCCGGCAGGCCGTGGAGCCGCGAAGATCGACCGCAGCTAGATCCTGCGCCGGGTGGCGCAGGAGTCGATGACTCAAGCCGGCGTGAACTTCAGAAGTCCGCGAACCACGTCGGCGACGAATATGTCGTGGTTGCAATCGACGGCAAGGCTGTGCGGCCCCAGCATTTCGCCTGCGCCCTTGCCAAACGCGCCAAAACGATGCGTTTCGCCGCTGTCCAGATCGAAGATCGATACCCCTGCCCGCTTCTCTTCCGGGAACCCATTGTCGGCCACGTAAATTCGACGGCCGCGAACGCTCACTCCATATGGTTTTCCGAGCGTATCCGATTCGATCGTCCGGCAATGCACCCCGGCAAAATCGAACATCTGGATCCGTGCATTCTCCCGATCGGCCACGACCACCGTAGATGCATCGAGAATGTCCAAGGCATGGGGCAGCCTGAATTCGCCAGCCGCCCCTCCCTGTCGTCCCCAGCTGGCCTCCAAACCGAGATCGCGCCCGAACTTCAGGACGCGGGCGTTGCCGTAGCCGTCGGATACGAAGAATCCGCCATCCTCACATACCGCCACATCTGTCGGCAGGTTGAATCCATCGAGCGCATCCGTTGGAGATCGGACGTTTCCAAGCGTCCACTCGACCGCACCTTGCCAAGTCAGCTTGAGGACCTGATGGAGTCCGACATCGGTGACCAGCAACCCGTCGTCGCAGGCCGTAACGCTGTGCGGCATGACGAACAATCCAGCTCCCAACGATTGCTCCATTTGACCATCGGGCGACCAGCATCGCAGCACATCGGCCGGAATCCGCTGCTCCGCATCGCGCGCGCCCCAGGCGCGACCACCCCGATCCACCGTCCACAAATACCCGGATCGGTCGAACGTGACGTCGGATATCCCCAATGAGGCTTCTCCAAAGCCATATGCAGCCCAATCCAAATCCGCCCTGTACATGAGCCCTCCCATTTCCCGGTTGCATCTGATGGTCAAAGGGTGAATTATACCAAGATACAATTCAAGCCATTTTGGACCGGCTATCGCGATGTGGAAAAGGCGGGTTGGTTGACTCGGAATTCTCGCCCAGATACCGAGATCGGGCAGATAGAGAATGCCGCTGTTTGTGAATATTTCTGTATTATTGTGATAATTTTAGAATGAAAACCTTAATGCAATAAATATTATCCAATATATATAAATTTAAAAATCCGATAACACGGAATGGATCAAGGAATTATGGATACGAATGGCACGATTGATGGCTATGAACGCCGAAGGCGCAACATTCGTAGTCAAATTCTGGATGCAACGGCCAGCCTGATCAAGACCCGTGGCGACACGGACATGACGGTTCGCGAAGTCGCGAGTTGCGCTGGCGTGAGCCCGGCGACGCCGTTCAATCACTTCAAATCCAAAGAGGGCATTCTCAATGCGCTCGTCGCCAGAAGCATGAGCGACATATACAGCCATGACGTCAAGGAACCGGAAACCGTCATGGAGGGGTTTCGCGATATTACCGCCTATTATATTTCCAAACAGGACATTTATCAGCCTGTTTTCAGGGTGGTACTGCAAGCCATCCCACCCCGCAGCCATACCTTGCGGACGGCTCTGGAGGGGATCAAGCGACGCATCGAGCTGGAAATCCAGCGCGGCCAGCTTTCCCCGCATGCCGTGCCTTCGGTTCTCGCTGAGCAGCTGGAGACATTCTGGTTCGGCACAGTCATTTTATGGTCGGGCGGCACGATCTCGTCGGACGAATGGATGATCCGCGTCGAGCTGGGTGTGGAGCTCATGCTGAACGCATTTTATCCTGATCCCTTGCGGGCGGAATCAAATCGCAGGCTGGCCAAGTTGCAGAAGCAGGTCTCGCCGATTCTGGATTCATTGCCGTCCAGCAGCACCCGCGCAACAACAGATTGATGCTCGATCAGCCTTCAAGGCACCCTGATCGCGCGTGATGCAGGCCCATCCGGCTTTGGCGATCGCGCCGAACCAGCTCGGGTCAAGTCAAAGGGGTGCTGCATCACTGGCCTGCTGTCGCCTTTGAAGCTCTGCTTGAATTTCGCGATGCCTGCTGCGGCTTAAGCTGTGATGAGAGTAGAACCAGATGGAGACCAGGCCAAAAATTGCGATGCTCGGCCCATAAACCAGTCCAAGCGCCGTTATGGTCTCTGCCGGCACATCGGACGCCGAGCGTATAGCCGAGCCTTTTGGCCACGATATCAGATCCAGTGCCACTCCCGACGCGAAGCTGCCCAAGCCTGTGGTGGCTTTCCCGGAAAACCCCACGGCTCCGAAGAATATGCCTTCGTTACGCTCGCCGGTTTCCAGCTGATGCTCGTCGACTATGTCGGCGACCATGGAGTTGAATGGCACGATGATTTGCGCAAGGATCATGCCCTGCAGGAATTTGAACGAGACCAGAACCCATAATAATTCGGGTGATCCGTTCGCAGGAAAAATATCGAAGAAGCGAAGCATCACCGGGGTTATCTGACAAGCGAGCCAGCCACCGGTGCCCCAGATTATCAGGGGCTTCTTGTCGAACAGAATACCGAGCCTGTGCGTGAACAACACGCCGATCATAAGTCCTATCGGACTGGCGACGAAGAACGGCATATTCTGCTCGCTGGACAGTTCCCAAAAGAATGAATTCATGTGCAGACTTAGAGAATTGTCCACACCGATCATGACGGCGGTGGCCAACAGTCCAAAAAATAATCCGCGGAATGACCGGTTGCGTATTGCGGCACGCAAATCGCTTATCAGCTGCCGGAACAAGCCGGATTGTCGCCAGCCCGAGTGGTCGGGTCGAGCCTGGTAGAGCCGGGATGCGAATTTCTGCGTTCCGACCGAGCTTGTCGTCATCGCCAAAAATATGACGAGAGACAGCGTAGCCGCAAAAAGCGAGTATTGGACCGGGTTGAACAATCCCTGCCCTTTGTCGGTGTGGGCAAGAAAAATACCAAAACCCAGGCCGACGGCAATCAATGTCCCCAACGTACTGAAAAAGAACCGGTAGCTGACAATGGTGGTGCGTTCATCGAAATCGGACGAAAGTTCGGCGCCCAACGAGAGATGCGGCACGTGAAACAACGCCATCGCAACGCGGGTAAGCACGGCGAAGAGCGTTAGCCAGGCAAACAGGCCGGCTTCCGGAAGGCCTTGCGGGGGAGAAAACAGGAGAAATATCGAGATGGCGAAGGGGAGAACCGCTGTATACATGAACGGGTGGCGGCGGCCTTTGGGAGATTGCCATCGATCCGAAAGCGAACCCACGAGTGGATCGGCAACCGCATCGAAAACGAGGGCTATACCGATTGCCAGCCCCGCCAGAGATCCGGATAGCCCAAGAACCTGGTTATAGTAAAAGATCAGAAACACCGAGAAGGCGGCCATCTTGACCCCTTCGGCACCCTGGCCGATCCCGTAAATGATCTTCGTTGTTGCTTTAAGGCGCGGTGTATTCATAGCGTCCCCACTCAGTAAGTGCGCTCCATACTCAGATCGAGTAGTGTGACCGGAATTGATTTCGCAGCGACGCCCGTCGCCGCGCCCGAATTTGCCCGGACGGCAGCGACGATGTCGATCGAGGGAGCGGCGTCAGGTCAGCGCCTGATAGGCAGCCGTTCGCAGATCATTGGCGAGAGGCAGCCATGAGCCCAGATATTGGGTCAGTATAACCCCGGTCATGCGCTCCTTCGGATCAACCCAGAAAAAGGTCGAAGCCCCGCCGGCCCAGCCAAATTCGCCCACGCCGGACAGGTTTGTCGTTCGGCCTTGGTCGATGAGCAAGCGACCGACCAAACCCCACCCATATCCCTCCATGATGCCCGGCCAAAGAGGCTGAAGGTGCTCAGGGATGCGGTTCGCCGACATCATCTCGACCATCTTGCGAGACAACAGAACCTCACCATCGGGCGATTTGCCGTCCAGCATCATGGCCGCGAATTTGCGATAGTCGGCGAGCGTGGAGTATAATCCTATCCCGCCACGACGGAATGTCTTCTTGTTGACCGGGTAATAGGGCAGCACATCAACCGGAACCAGCTCCTGCTTTCCGGGTAAAGTGATCGCTGGCGGATTCAGGAATCCTTCGCGGCCATACATCTTGACCAGTCGCGACTGCTTTTCTTCCGGCACATTGTAAGCCGTGTCTTTCATGCCCAGAGGCCCGAAGACATGTTCTGCAAGCAGCGTGGCGACATCGCTGCCGGTCGCCCTTTCTATCACATGCGCCAACACATCGGTCGAAACGCCATAGCCATAGCTCTGGCCCGGATGAAAGCCCAAGGGCAGCGTGGACAGCCTCCCCATCATCTCGTCGAGACTATCGTCGTTGTAGGAGACCTTCGCTTCCCTGTAATATTGCGCAATGTGGCAACCATGGATGAATTCATAGGTGAAGCCGGCGCGATGGGTCAGCAGATCCTCGACCGTGATCGGCCTTTGCGCCTGTTGAATTTGGCCATCCGATGTCAGCACGACCATCCGACCGAAGCGTTCGTCAAACTGCGGAAGGATATCGGTAAATCTCAGGCGGCCTTGTTCGATGAGTTGCAAGGCCAGGACAGAGATCACCGGCTTGGTCATCGAGTAGATTCGATACAAGGCGCCGTCGGCGATCTCGGTTCCAGCTTCCTGATCCGCCTTGCCGAATTTTCCGGCACTCAATGCGTGACCGTCGACATCGACAGCCCATTCGATGCAGGAAAAGCTCCCGGAATTTACATAGCGCTCGGCGACCGCAGCAATTCTATCAATACGTTCTGACATCTTTTTTCCTTGCACTGAACATTGCCCCTGATCGCCATGACCGGCACGCCACGAAAAGCTCCGAACGATACTTAAGTGGACTTGTGCACAACCATCACACTCAAAACCGTGTGGTTACCTCAAATCCCACCTGACGCGGAGAGCCCCAATATCCGTACCGGCTACCGATAACGTCTTCGGCAGCCAGAAACTGGTAATAGGCCTTGTCGGTAATATTATTCGCATAGAGGCGGACCTGATAGGCATCATCCGGGCTTTTCCAGACGAGGCTCACATTCATCAGCGTGAACCCTTTCTGCGAATCCTCTTTCGCGCTGAACTCCCGAAAGAATGTACGAGACCGGCTGCTCAGGCTGACCGCCCCCGTCAGATTGCCCCAGCTGTAGTCGTCGGTCTTGTAGGAAAGCGTGACATTTCCGGAATGCTTCGGCGAACCGTTGAGCAAATTGCCTGACAGATCCTGCAGGCCGGCCGAGGGATTGAGCCCGTCGATGTTCATGAACTCGTCGTAGCGAGCATGAATATAGGCGTAACTCGCACTCACCCGAAAATGGTCACCGGGTGATAGAACGGTTTCGAGCTCGAGGCCGTCGACCATAGCAGAAGACGCATTGGTCGTTGAAAGAGTGCTATTTATAATCTGCGAAACCTGAAAGTTTGTATAGTCATAGTGGAATGCCGTTGCGTTGAATACAAGCGATCCATCAAGATGCGTACTCTTATAACCAAGCTCATATGACTTAACTTTTTCAGGTTCATACGTGTTATTGCAGCTATATACATTAACACCGCCAGCTTTATAACCCTGCGAGTATTTGAAGTAAATCATTTGCTTGTCAGCAATTTTGTACTGGATTCCAACACGCGGCGTCGTGGAACTGAAATCCGGTTCGTCCACGGACGCCGGGCATAGCGGGAATGCAACGGCTATCGTGGATGGAGGAGGGGGAGTGAATATATTCGGGAAATTATTCGCAAAGAACGATGAGCTATATTCCGCATGCAACTTGTCTTTAGTGTATCGGATGCCGGCGATCAGGTCGATCTTGTCGGTTACGGAATAGGTCAGATCCGCGAATGCCGCGTAAGTTTTCTGGGAATATTCCGGCTGCAAATAGTCGAGGCCCGAGTCAGGCCCTGCCGCCAAAAGATTTTCCGTGAATCTGATATGAAACTCGTTCTGGTCGTCTTCGTGGGAATAGAAGGCGCCAACGACCCAGCTCAAGCTGTCCGTCGAACCTGCGACGGTTAATTCCTGAGAGAAGGTTTCGTTGATATTCCTGCCTGTCAGCGACGAAAGGGAGAGATCGAGACCGTCACCGTCCGCTCGCGTCCTGCTTTTATATTTTTGATACGCGGTGATCGATTTTAACGTCGCAAAAGGCAAATCCCATTTGAGCGTCGCGCTCGCGACGTCATACAGGAGCCTGTTGCGATTAGGCTCGTTGGCACCAGTAACCCTGTCCCGGCCGGGATAAAATGTAGCGGCTGCCAGGATCGGGCTGGCCGCAAGCGCCTCCGGGGTCGGCGTGTTAAGCTGGCTCAGATAATTCCCCGTGTGGTTGATCCTCATCCTCGAAAGATTGACGTCCAGCTCCAGCGTATCCGCCAGATCAACGGCGATCCGCAAGCGCCCCGCAAGCTGCTCCCGCGCATCGACGTCCTCGCCGCCGGGAGAGATATTATCGACAAATCCGTCCCGTCGGTTCTTGTAATCGACAACCAGTCGCGAGCGAATGCGGTCGCCGATGGGGATATTCACGACACCGCTTCCGCTGAATTCATTATATTCGGCGTAGCCGGCGGACAATTCGCCCTCGAACGAACCGGTCGCCTCCTGCGTGATATAATTGATCGCGCCGCCTGTCGCATTGCGGCCATACAACGTGCCTTGAGGCCCGCGGGCGACCTCGATCCGCTTCAGGTCAACTTGCGCAAACCCCATCGCTACCGTTCGCGATTGATTGACGCCATCCACGCTGACGGCAACCGACGATACCCCTGACTGCCCCTGCGGCGTCGGACCGACACCGCGGATCGTCACGCTGGTCTGCGTTGATTGCTCACCGACGAAAACGCCGGGAACGCTGAATTGCAAGCTGGACGCAGAATCGATCCCCTGCAGCTCCAGCTGCCCGGTCGTAAGTGCGGAAATGGCGCCCGGAACGCTTTGGATGGTCTGCTCGCGACGCTCCGCCGTAACGACGATTTCCTGGTTGCTTTCCTGAGCATTGGCTGTGCCCATAAAAAGCGCCGAACTCGTCGCCGCATACAGAAAAAGACCCGATGAACGGTGCATGCCATTTCCCCTCAAAAAGACCGATGCTGGTTCATTCTTGCATCGTGTTAGATCGTGATATAGATTATACCATGATATATAGCAAGGGCCGAATCAGTGGCGACAGGAAATGCGAAATCCGGCCTGACTGACATCATGTGCCAGCAGAGATATCGCAATGGGGAGGCATTCGTGGGCATCGACACCGAGCGTCTTTCAACGCCAACGCCGCACGCGGAGTCCCCACGTGACGATCGTCGATAGCGACAAGACCGCGACCACGCGGAACATATTCAACAGCCTGAGGAGATCTCCATGGCCCGTCCGTTAGACATTCCCGTAATCGACCTCATGATGGACCTTCCGAATGGGCAGGCGGGCATGGGCATGTCCGATGCCCGCAAGTTGATGCGAGACAAAGCCTCGGAGGATTTTTCTCACCACCCCGCACAATATCTTTTCAAAGACGCGCCGGATCGAATGGGCCAGGCCGTCGACCCGGACGCGGTCGTCGAGATGATGGACCGGTTCGGCGTCCGGATGGCAATGATTCATGTGGATCTTCATCACCCCGAAAACACGCTGGCCCTGTTCGAGAAGCACCCTGGCCGCTTCCTTGGCGAGGTGGGTACCGACCCCAATATGGGCATGGATGGGGTACGGCGGCTGGAAGACATCGTAAAACTCCACCCGAACATCGTGGCCGCCGCGGGAGCGCCTTGCCTGTTGAACCCCCAGGTCCCGATCGACGACAGACGCTGGTACCCGATTTACGCCAAATGTTGCGAGCTCGACATACCCATCAACATGCTCGTCGGCGTGCCGGGTCCGCGCGTGCCGTATAAATGCCAGTACCCGGGATTATTGGACGAAGTCGCATGGTTTTTTCCCGAGCTTAGAATAGTCATGCGCCACGGCGGTGACCCGTGGACAGATCTGTGCGTCAAAATGCTGCTCAAATGGCCCAACCTATATTATTCGACCTCCGCTTGGGCGCCCAAGCACTACGCAAAAAACATCATCGAATTTGCGAACAAGCGCGGGAAGGAGAAAATCCTCTTCGCGGGCTATTACCCAGCTCTTTCCTATGAGCGCATTTTTCGTGAGATGGACGATGTGCCGCTTTCCGACGAAGCTTGGCCGTACTTTCTGAGCAGGAACGCCCACGCGGTCTACAAGCTGGACGGCCTATTGGCCGCAGCCCGCGCGTGACCCACGATGAGCGACCAAGGCAAGCTGCCATCCCCCGCCCCAAACAGGACCATGCCATGAAGCAAATTTGCGACGACTTCCTTGCGGAAGTGAACTATCTCCATGCCGTATTCCAAGGGCTTCCAGAGGAAATCTGGACCCAGGAAACCGGGTTTATGAAATGGACTCCCTGGGATGTCGTAGCACATCTTCACCTGTTCGATCTGGTCGGCCTGAAATCGGCGGAGGGACGCGGGGCGTTCGGGCAGGAGCGCAATCGCTTGGCGGTGAGCTTTCAGCAAGGAAAAGACCATCAAGGCGTTGCTCGGGAAAATCTTGCAGGTCTCGGTGCTTCCGAACTGATCGATGCCTGGCACGCGACAGCCGTGGAGCTGGCCGCAAAATTCTCCGACCTGGATCCGTCGAGCCGGCTTCCATGGTTCGGGCCGGACATGGGCGCGCGCATGTTCTTGACGGCGCGGTTCATGGAGACCTGGTCCCATGCGCAAGCGATCTTCGATCTTGCCGAACTCGCCCGCACACACACAGATCGCGTAAGGCATGTCGCCACCATCGGAATCAAGACGTTCGGCTGGACCTTCGTCAACCGAGAGATCGAGGCTCCCGGTCCGGTTCCGCGTGTCGAACTGACGGCGCCGTCGGGCGACATATGGACATGGAATGAGGAAAATATGGCAGATTATGTGCGCGGGGACGCTGCCGCATTCTGCTTTGTCGTTACACAAGTCCGCAACATCGCCGATACCCAGCTCGAGGTTTTCGGTCCGGTTGCCAGAAAGTGGATGGCCGTCGCGCAATGCTTTGCCGGGGCACCGACCGACCCGCCTGCGCCTGGCGTCCGCTTGCCGAAGTCGTCGCAGCATCCCGCTGCCAGCGCCCGATGAGGAGGGTAAGGCTCGACGACCTCCCGCAATATCTCAAGGCTACGCAAAATTACCGATCTGCGGCTCAGGACGCGCTCGAAAGCCGCCTGCGCTCCGGCCATATCGATGAATGTCAGCGTGCTGCGCATGGCTTCGCCTGGATCGCAACCTATGTCACCGCATTGGAGGCCACGCTTGCATGGGCCCGCGCTGGGGACGGCTCCAATCCCGTCGATGCGGCGGTTGCCCGGCTGACTTTTGCGGAATTCATCGGCCAGCTCGCGGGCGGCTTGCCTATGAGCCAAAACGAGATGTTCCGACCGGCCGATCTTGGCATCGCAAATCCGGCAAGCGCGCTTGCCGACGACTGTGCAGCCCTGCTCGAAGCAGATCTTGCATCGGTCCGCGCCGAACTCGTCGCGGCGCTGGCCGAAGATCGCTGGCCGAGTGAAACATGTCACGATGCCGAACTCGATGCGATCCGCGATCAATTCCGGCGCTTTACCAATGCCGAGATCATTCCGCATGCGCACGCTTGGCATCTGTCCAACGCGTTGATCCCGGACGACACTGTACGAAAGATGGCGGACCTCGGAACATTCGGGGTCTGCATCTCCGAAGAGTTCGGCGGACTGGGCTTGGGAAAGCTCGTCATGTGTCTGGTCACCGAAGAATTGTCGCGGGGGTGGATCGGTGCCGGATCCCTTGGAACCCGTTCCGAAATTGCTGGCGAGTTGATCGCGCTTGGGGGAACCGACGATCAGAAGTCGCACTGGCTGCCACGAATTGCCAGCGGCCAAATTCTCCCCTGCGCCGTGTTTACCGAACCCGATGTCGGCTCCGATCTCGGCTCGCTCCACACCCGCGCGGCCCGGGATGCCGACGGCGCCTGGGTCATTACCGGCGCGAAGACATGGACGACGCATGCCTCGCGATCCGACATGATGACACTGCTGGCACGAACCCGGGCCGATACGAGCGGCTATGAAGGTCTGTCGATGTTACTCGTGTCCAAGCCGCGTGGAACGACGAATTCGCCTTTCCCCGCCGACGGGATGGCGGGCAGCGAAATCCAGGTACTCGGCTATCGCGGCATGCGCGAATATGCCTTGCAGTTCGACGGCATGCGAGCACCTGCCGATGCGCTGTTGGGCGGCGTAGAAGGGCAAGGCTTCAAACAACTCATGCGCACCTTCGAAGGGGCTCGTATCCAGACGGCCGCCAGAGCCGTCGGCGTAGCCCGCCGCGCGATCGAGCTGGGCGTCGACTATGCCATGCATCGGAGGCAGTTCGGAAAGTCGATCATCCATTTTCCTCGCGTCTCCGACAAGCTTGCCGCAAGCCTTTGCGATTTCGTTGCGGCGCGCGAGCTCAGCTACGCCGCGGCGCGCGCCAGGGATTCAGATAAGCGCTGCGATATCGAGGCTGGCATGGCGAAACTGCTGGGTGCACGCGCCGCTTGGTCCAATGCCGATGCAAGTCTGCAGATTCATGGCGGCAATGGCTATGCTCTGGAGTACGAAATCAGTCGCCTTCTGTGCGATGCCCGCGTCCTCAGCATCTTCGAAGGTGCAGCGGAAATCCAGGCACAGGTAATCGCTCGTGGACTTCTCAATGCGTCGAGACAAACGCGATGATGGCGCTGCCATCAATCGGCGACACATTCGGGTTCGCGGTTTCCGCCCTGCAATTTCGTGTAAGCGGCTCCAGAGCCTTTGAAGACGTTTTCAACCGCCCGCCCTTGCGCGAGGCCCCATCAATCTTTGGTTTCTGGCCCGATCGCATCTTCCAATGGTCGAACCCCCTTATCGAAAACGACCTTCCGTTTCCGAAACGCCCTTCCCTCCATACAGCGCGGTTCGCGGATTCGGTCCATGCGGAAATGCCGGAAATCATCGCGCTCGGGATCCCAGGCAACCAGATACCAAAGTGGCGGCAAGATCAGCATCGCCTGCGGTTCGACAACACGCATGCTGCGTCCGCCTTTCGCATCTTGATAATGGAACTGCAGATGCAGGCGCTGAAGAAAGGCGGCCTCGAATTCGGGAAGCAGTGCGGGGTCCATCGTACCGATGTTGCTTCTGTCGACTTGCGGCGCGAGTTCCCCGACATACAGGCAGTCCAGAAACTGCCGCAAATCGCGGACCTTGTCGGACGGCAATGCCTTCTCGATCTTTGCAAGTCCGGCATCTGCCAGACTTGCAAAAGGAAGGTTTCCCGCCGCGCGCATGGCCGCCACGCCGATCAGAAGAGCAAATACCTCCGTCACCGAAAGGCGAGGCGTCGTCTGAACCGAACCCGGGTCAAGTCGCAATCCGCCGCCACGACCGGGTTCGGAATGAATGACAAAGCCTTCTTCTCGCAACGCGCTGATGTCGCGCAGCAATGTTCTTCGGGATGCACCCACCTGAACCGAAAGCTCGGCAATCGTCGATGATCCGTTCCGTCGCAGGCTTCGGATCACCGCCTCTTGTCGACTATGAACATTCATTTTCGGTGGGCCAATAATCAATGGTGCCAGATTTTGGCACCATTGCAGATTAGATCGCGGATGTCGATGCCCGCGGGCGTTCGGCACGGATCCTCTGATCAACGGGGCAGAAAATGCGTCGCCGTTTTGCGCCGGCGCCCAAGCACAAGAAGGAAAATAAATGTCTGAACCAAATGGCTTTCCTCAACCCACCATGATTTTCGTCAACGGCGTGGATTTGGAGGTCTTCGAAGCCGGAAAGGAAAACTCGGGACACCCGATTGTGCTCTGTCATGGGTGGCCGGGCCATGCCTTTTCGTGGCGGCACCAAATGCCGGCGCTTGCCGCCGCTGGCTATCATGTCATCGTTCCAAACCAGCGCGGCTATGGCAATTCTGCGCGGCCGACCGACGTGTTCGAATATGACATCACACATCTCACTGGCGATCTTGCCGCGCTCCTCGATCACTTCGGATACGACGACGCCGTCTTTGTCGGCCATGATTGGGGCGCCAATGTTGTCTGGGGCATGGCGCTGCTGCATCCAAACCGTGTGAGCAAACTCATCGCACTCGCGCTCCCCTATCAGGAACGAGGTGACATACCTTGGGTGATGCTGATCGAAAGGATCATGGGGGCCGATAATTACATGGTACATTTCAACCGGCAGCCCGGCGTGGCGGATGCTGTCCTGGATGAAAACAGATCGCAGTTCCTGCGAAATCTGTATCGCAAAAACGAACCTCCACAGGCACCCGAACCGGGAATGATAATGATCAACCTGGCGAAGGCGCAGAATGCCGGCGGCGATCCGGTCATGACGCCTGCCGAAATGTCCGTCCTTGACGCGGCGTTCGAGGCGTCCGGCTTCACGGGCAGCATCAATTGGTATCGAAACCTCGACCGCAATTGGCGCCTGTTGGCGTCTGCGGATCCGATTGTCCCGCACCGGGCGCTCATGATCTACGGCGATCGCGATGTTATTCCAAAATCTCCCAGCCTGCGCGACTTCGTGCCGAACGTCGACGTTGTCAGCCTGGACGCAGGCCATTGGATTCAGGAAGAAAAGCCAGAGGAGACAACCAGAGAAATTCTGGGCTGGCTAAAGCAGACGTCGCGCTGATTTCAAAAGAGCAAAACTATATTTGCGCCCCCGGCATCGCCGGAGGGCGCATGAAAGGTTGACGGATGCATGATGGAGGATCCCTTCTTTTTCGCCACGCAGGATGCGTTCAGCGCTTGGCTCGAAGATCATTCCGGCAGTGCCACCGCGCTATGGGTAGGCTATTTCGTAAAAGACTCCAGACGTCCAAGCATGTCCTGGCCGGAATCGGTCGATGTTGCCCTTTGCTATGGTTGGATCGACGGGGTCCGAAAATCCATCGATGGACAGAGCTACAAGATCCGCTTTACCCCCCGCAAGCCAGCCAGCGTCTGGAGCGCGGTCAATGTCCAGAAAGTCCAAGCGCTCATTCAGTGCGGCAGGATGCGGCCGGAGGGATTGCAGCTCTTCAACGCCAGACGAGACAAAGACGGCTATTCGCTGAAGGGCAGAGATATGCCGCTCGACCCGGCGCTTGAGGCCCAGATAAGAGCAAACGCGTCAGCGTGGATCTTCTTTTCAAGCTTACCCCCCTCCTCCAAGCGGGACTCGACCTGGTGGGTGATGAGCGCCAAGAAGGAAGAAACAAGGTCGAAACGGATGGGAATTCTGATTGCCTCGTCACAAGATGGGTTGAAGGTTCCGATGTTACGAAAATCGGGGAGACCAACATGATCCGTCTCTTTCGGCGAGCCGCTTTCTGTCAAATGCCGACCCAACCGGATTGGCCGGTTGCGGACATGAGAATTACATAGAGACGGCGGCTTTCGGCTGACCTTAGCGCTTAGTCGAATGTCCGATTTCAGGCGCAAAGCAGACAAGGCCTATCGCCCCGCGAATGCCAGCGTCATACCATCAGATTTTTGGCAGCCACCATCTGGGTCCTGGCGCAATCACCCCTGCGCGAGGCACTTGCCGTATTTGCCAGATCTTGCCGGTCTTGGCCGACCTGATAGTCGTTGGACACGATCAGGGGCCGACGCTGGTCCCTAAGCTCACGAACCCGGTGTTTGGAAACGGCGCCCTTCCGGGTGGAGGCTGACGGTATTTTCCGAACGAGCTGACGGTGTTAATTGATGGTCAAATCGACTTTGTCGGTGCTTAAGCATTCATCATTCCGAGCGAATTCGCGTTCCGATTGATATCGAATGACCTCGACAGGTTCCTAAACTGAATCGGCTAAAATTTCCCATATTTTTCATAAGGTTAAAATTCAGACGGTGCTGGTGACGGCCAAATCGGACGAAATTTTTTATTTTTATTTAGAATCAAATACTTATGAGGGTTTGAACATTCGAGTGGGAATGAAAAACAGAAGGTTTTCAACTAACTATCATTGTTTTACAGATAGTTATGCGTCGCAGCTCATCCCATTTTCTGTATCAGAACGAGCTTCAACTCATCGAGTTCAATACTCTTCGTATCGGATGCCGGATTAATCGCGATGTAATTCGACGATATTTTTGACGATGTGTTGGGCCGAATTTTCGAACAATGTGCCAGATCGCGCGCATACGGCTCCCCTGGTTGCCGTTTCGAGACGATCCGTTCCTGATACGAAACAGTGAGCAAGCGGACGTTGAATCACTCGATCGACGCCGCGAACGCAATCGACAGAAGCGTGACAATCCTTCTCGCGCAGCGCCGAACATGGTTCAGGGTCCACCGATGTCGGAACAAACGACGTGTCAATCGGTCTGGGCTCCATGGCAGAGACAAGCAGCCCGGCCAAAACTGCTCCAGGCAATTTTCTTAACCTTCCACTGCGAGAACCATCGCGCGGGACGATGCGCAGACTCGGACATAATGCCGTGCGCGCGGGGCGATTGATGACGGCAAGGAACCCGCCATGACGCCCGCGCATAAGCATTCGCCGGATGCGATCGAAATCGAGCTGATCCGCAGTCTTTACGACGGATTGATCCCTTCCCTTGTAATGTCAGCGGGCTTCGTCATCTGCGGCGCTTTGGTCATCGAGCACTCACGCGACGCGGCGCTATATATTCCCTATTCGACTGGCGTACTGGCATCCCTTTTCCGCCTTTATATCGCTTGGCGCGACGCGCCGCGCGTCGCGGCGCTATCCCTCTCCATCGCAACGGCGAGACGCTTCGAACGCCGGTTTGCCTCGGCTTATATCGCCTTTGCCGCGATGCTCGGACTCTTTGCGGGGCGCGCGCTTTGGTTGCCCGATCCGGCGCTCGACAAGCTCGCGATTTGCCTTGTCGTGGGATATGCGGCCGGCGTCGCCGCGGGAACCGGTCTTCGTCCGCGCATCGCGATCGCCTCTTTGCTGCTCGCCGTGGTGCCTCCTGTCGTCGTCATGCTCGCCACGGGCAAGCCGCTTCATGTCGCGACCGCCCTGTTGACCGGCGCCCTCCTCGCCGGCGGCATTTTCAGCTTGCGCAAGCGGCATGCCCGTGCGCTCGATGAAATCGGCCTCAGGTTGAGCTTTGCGGCGCTCGCGCGCCGCGACGGCCTGACCGAGCTTCCCAACCGGCTTGCGCTGCGCGAATGGTTCGTGCGCGAAGTGCGCACCGGACATCATTGTCCGATCGCCGTTCACTGCCTGGACCTCAACGGATTCAAGGCGGTTAACGACGGCCACGGCCATCCTGTAGGTGACGCGCTGCTCGCCGCGGTTGCCAAACGCATCGCTGGGACCTTGCGCGAAGGCGACATCGCCGCACGGCTCGGGGGCGACGAGTTCGCTATCATCCAGCGGGATATCCGCAATCCCGACGAGGCCTATATGCTCGCCGAGCGCTTGGCGGCGTCGATCGCGCGGCCATTTGTCATAGGAGACCGCGATCTAACGGTTGCGACCTCGATAGGATATCTCATCTGCGAGGATGCGACGCGTGACCTCGAGCAGCTGCTCAGTCTTGCCGACGAAGCGCTCTACACGGCAAAAAGGAGCGGCCGGACTATCTGTCGACATGACGCGATCATCATGGTGAGGGCGGCAGCCTGAGCAACGACGCCCCTCGGTGAGCCCCGCTTCGATCAGGAGCCACGGGGCATGGCAGATCGCGGCGATGGGTTTCCCAGCCCTCGCAAAGGCCTTGATGAGCGTGATCGCATCGGTTCGACGCGGAGCAGGTCTGGATTGATCTGTCCGCCCGACCGTTGTCGTTGCGAACCCGATGGCGCTGTCCGCGATCCCGTAAGGGATGACGAGCCGGTCCTCGACGAGGATCGCGCCGCATATATAGACAACGTTCGGCACATAACCTTCCCGGTCGCTTTCCGCCGCCGACAGGATCGGACAACGCGTGCGCGTCAGCACGCGCGAGGGGGTCGACAAGGGATACGGCCTCAAGAAGCTCGCCGAGGCGAGCGGTTTCCCGCTCGATGCCATGCTGTTCATCGGCGATGCCATTTTTCCCGGCGGCAACGACTATCCGGCAAAGGAGATCGGCCTCGATACCGTCGCGTCCGCGATCCCGAAGAAACGCTTGCCGTCATCCCGCGATCATCGCCTGTCGGAAAGCGGCCTGACGATCGCGGTCGGAATAGCCCAGCGCCAAGGAAATGCCGTGAACTAAACTGCCGATCCTATGAATTCGACCTGCCGCACGCTGGCCTCCGGCGCGACCGAAATTGCGCCGCGCAGCGGCACGGCCTTTACGTTGAAGAAGGGCGATATTCTTCGCGTAATCGATCCCGAAGGCGGGCAGGTCAGCGACATGCTCGCCTTCATGGCGGCCGATCCGCGCGAGGCGATTTCGAACGGCCGCACCGCCCATTTTGCGGACCTTCGCCTGAAAGTCCGCGACGATCGATTGGCGCTCGTTCGCACGGCTCAGGAAGACATCGCGGAACTGCGAGGCATTCGCCTCGTCCGCCGCCTTGCGATAGCCGTCGACGCTGTCGAGAGTCGTCGCGATGAGCGGATTGAGGGTAGCTATATTCTTGTTGTCGAACATGGGGGAGCCGTTCCAGAACGGTGCGGGAAAATTGCCGCGCCTCGTCCAGCAATGAGTCCCTGCTCCCAAAGTTGCCTGCCGCATTCTTGCTCGAATCAAGTCGCCGGGCGCATGCAAGTTTCCCTGAAGCCGGCCGCCATGAACTTCGCCATACGCGCTTTGATCGCCTCGAAATCTTCCGATCGGCATATACCGCCCGACAATTTGTCGATGCGTCCGGTCCGCGCCAGCGTCACCATCAGCGCGCCGGTGACGAAGTGATAGCCCCAGAAGATATCCTCTTCGGCGCAATCGGGCATCGCTTGCTTGAGCAGGTCGATGAGCCGCAGCACCACCGGGTCGAAATGACTGTCCATCAGTTCCGCCCCCCATTCGGGCGTGTTGGCGACTTGGGCGCCGAGGGCGCCGTAATTTTTCCAACCGTCTCCGCCGTGGATATAGAGATCGAGGTCGGTGTCCAGGAAGGCGTGGAGCGCGCCCTCGATCGTCGGCTGACCGCCGCACGCGCGTTCATAGGCGTCGAGCGCCTCCATCCGGCGCGTGCTTGTGACCACCGCGCGGCGCGCGAAGACCGCGTCGAACAGCGTCTTCTTGTCCTCGAAATAATAGTTCAACAGCGTGTGGTGGACGCCGACGCGCTTGGCGACATCCTTCAGCGTGACGCCATGGAGCCCGTGCTTCGAGAAGAGATACTCGGCCTCGTCGAGGATTTGCTCCATCGTTTCGGCGCGCTGCTCGGCCTTGGTCGAGCGCCGACGTACTTTCGCCTGTTCCGTCACCCGTCCGACTTCCGATCCCTGTTTGCGGGAGATCGCGGCGACTGCCCCCGCCACCTCAAGCCCCGCCATATTCGTCACGCAGCCGAAGCTTATCGATTTTTCCGGTCGGCGCCAGCGGCATGGCGGACAGCCGCACGACGGCGTCGGGAATCCACCATGACGCCACCCGGCCTTCGAGCGGCGCCAGCAATGCCGCATCGTCGAGCGCTTCGCCGTCCGCCATCTCGACCAGCAGCACCGGCCGCTCACCCCATTTGATGTCTTGCCGACCGATCACCGCGGCGAGCGAGACCTGCGGCAATGCGCCGACGACCGCCTCGATCTCGGCGGGGTTGATCCACTCGCCCCCCGACTTGATCAGATCCTTCGCGCGTCCGGTGATCGCGAGATTGCCCTTCGCATCGATCCGCGCGAGGTCGCCGGTCGGGAACCAGCCGTCGGCGTCGGTCGCGGGCGCCTCTTGGCCGAAGTAGCGATCGACGACGGCGCTGCCGCGGACGTGCAGATGCCCTTCGACCCCGCGTTGCTCGACCAAGGCGGCTCCCGCGGCATCGGTCAGCAGCAGGTCGATGCCGACCGCGGGCCGCCCGGATATGGCGGGCGAACGGTGCGGGTCGGCCGGCGCCGCGATCACGCCGAGCGGCGACAGTTCGGTCATTCCCCAGCTCGTCTGGACGGCGACGCCGAGGCGGCGCTCGATCCGCTCCATCAGTGCGGGCGCCATCGGTGCGCCGCCGACGATGATGCGTTTGAGCGACGGCAGTTCGGCCCCGGTCGCCTCGAGATGCTCGACGACGCCGAGCCAGACGGTCGGCACCCCGACCCCGATCGTCACGCCCTCGGCCGCGATCAGCCGCGCCAGACTTGCGCCGTCGGTCGCCCGTCCCGGCAGCACCAGCTTGCCGCCGACCGCGGGCAAGGCGAAGGGCAAGCCCCAGGCATTGGCGTGGAACATCGGCACCACCGCGAGCACCGCGTCGCGGCTGGTGAAGGCCATCAGATCGGCCTGCAGCGCGCGCAACGTGTGGAGGAAGCTGCCGCGATGCGTATAGGTGACGCCCTTCGGCGCACCGGTCGTACCCGAGGTGAAGCACAGTCCCGCGGGTGCGCGCTCGTCGAAATCGCCCCAGACCGCCTCACCCGGTGCGTCTCCCATCAGCGCGTCCAGCACGTCGAGCGGCGGAGCGCTAGCGGGCCAGTCGGCTGCTAGGCCGTCGATCAGCAGCACGCGCTCGATCCCAGGCGCGCGTTCGACGACGAGCCGCGCGAGCGGCAGCAGGTCGGCGCTGACGATCAGCTGCCGCGCGCCCGATTCGACTGCCATCGCCGCGAGCTGCGGCGCGGTGAGGCGCGGGTTGAGGGTGTGGCACACCGCGCCCATCCCCATCACCGCATACCAGCTTTCGACATGCGCCTGACTGTTCCACGCGAGCGTCGCGACGCGATCACCCTGCCCGATGCCGAAACCCGCGAGCAGCGACGAGATCGCCCGGCTGCGCGCCGCGAGCGCGGCATAGCCGATGCGCGCGGTGCTGCCGTGGTCCCGCGCGGTCACCACCTCGGCCTCGCCATGCCAGCGTTCGGCATGGGTCAGGAACTTGTCGAGGGTCAGCGGGAAATCCTGCATCGAACCGTGGATCATGGGCAGTCGGCGCCTTTGGTCAGGACCGGCGAGACGATGCCCGTGTTCCAGTTCCAGGGCAGATTGCCCGCAGCGCGGCGGCGGCACATCGCGGCCTCGTGCAGCGCGTACATGCCCGGCATCAGCCGCAGGCCCGCGCGAGGCACGTCGGCGAAAGCCATAAAAGCTGCCTCCTTGCCATAGGGACGCCATGCCGGCTGCCCTGCCGCCTCGGGCTTGCCCGTCCTTGCGAAGGAGACCCAATAATCACCCATCGCGGTCGCGAACCGCCGCTCGGCGACGGTTTCGGGAATCTTCGGCCAATAAGGCGGCGTGTCGCTCGCGGTACCGAACACGAAAGGTATCTCGGCCGCGTGAAAGCCGTGAAGCCCCGCCTCGCTCGCCGCTGGATAGCCATGGTCGAAGAGATAGAGATAGGCGTTCTGCCCAAGCGCGCTCTGCTTTACCGCCAGCCGTTCGGACGTCCAGCCATAGAGCGCGTCGCGCGTGGTCGCGAGCACCGCCTCGCCGAGGTCGCGCGCGGGATAAAGTTTCAGCCAGCCATCGGCGAGATCGCCGTAGCGCTCTCGGATCGCCGCTTCATAGACGGCGGCGCCCCCCGGGACCGGCGGCGCGAGCATGCGCAGCGAGCGGATCTCGCCGATGTTGAATCCTGCAATCATCGGCACCGCCGCCTGCTCGCCGCGGTCGAAGCTGTCGACGAGCTGGCGCGGCAGGATCTTGCCGTCCACGGTGCCCCAAGGGAAGTAACCGGCCTTCAGCGCGCCATCGGACAGCGCGCTCGCGTCCATCGCACGCAGCGCGGCAATATCCTTCGCGCCGAGCGCCGCAGCAACCTTCGCGCCGGTTGCCTCGGCCGCGGGCTCGCCATGGCGCGCCTCCTTCAGTGACGGCGTGGAGATCATATAGGCGCTTTGCGCGATCGCCTTGTGGAACAGCCCGCGCGCTTTCGGCGCCGTCATCAGATACATCACGCTGAGTGCACCGGCGGACTCCCCCGCGATCGTGACATTACCGGCGTCGCCGCCGAAAGCGCCGATATTGGCCTTCACCCATTCGAGCGCCGCGATCTGGTCGAGCAGACCGTAATTGCCCGATACTCCGTCAGGGGACTCCGCGCTGAGTTCGGGATGCGCCATATAGCCGAGCACCCCGAGCCGATAGTTGATCGACACGACTATCGCGCCGCGCGCGGCAAGCTTCGCGCCGTCGTACATCGGCTCATGGCTGTAACCCGTGGTTAGCGCGCCGCCGTGAATCCAGACGATCACCGGCGCATTCTTCACCTTTTCGGGCGCCCATATATTGAGCGTCAGGCAATCTTCGGAAATCTTCGCAGGCGGGTTGGTGTAGATGCTGATCCCGCCGCCGCGCGGCTGGATGCAGGCAGCGCCGAAGCTTTGCGCCTTGCGCACACCCTCCCATGCCGGAAGCGCGACCGGCGGTTTCCAGCGTAAATCCCCAACGGGCGGGCGGGCGTACGGAATCCCCTTGAACGCGGCGACGCCGCGCGCACTCTTCCCCTCCAGCCCACCCGCCGGAGCATGCACCACCTGCCCCGCCGCCGAACCTGTCGCGGCAAGAGCGGCGGCGAAAGCGAGAAACGAGCGGATCATGCCGCAGCCTCCTGACGGCGCAGCAATCGGGCGAGCCCGATGAAGAGCGCGATTGCAATCACATAAAAGGGCGTCAGCGTGTAGAGCGCCGACTGAAGCCCGTGCGCGTCACCCTGCGACTGGAACCAGTCGCTCGCAAAGCCGACCCACGTCGGGCCGAGCCCCAGCCCGATGAAGTTCATGATCAACAGCAGCAGCGCGCCGGCAAGGACGCGCTGGTTCGGCCGCACCTCCTCCTGCACCAACGCGACCGAGGCCGAGAGATAGAAATAGTTGAACACCATCACGACGGTGAGCAGCGCGAGCGCGAGCGGCCAGCCGGGCGCCCAGATGAAGGCGAGATAGAAAGGCATCGCTACCGCGAGCGACAGCGCCGGCGCCGTCGCATAACCGGCGCGCGATTTGCGCACCATGCGGTCGATCACGCGCCCCGAGACGACCATGCCGCCGCCCATGCCGACGAGCAGCACCAGCGCGTACCAGATCGCGACCTCGCCGAGCTCCATGCCCTTCTCGCGCATCAGGAACAGCACCGCGAAATTGCCGAGGCCGTAGGTGACGAACTGCGTCGCGCCGCCACCGAGTGCGGCGAGCATCAACACGCGGTTCGACACGAACATCCGCACCGTCGGCCAGAAGTCGGCCTTGTCGTCGCCCGCCGCCGTACCGGCGACATCGGTCGCGCCCCGCGCTGGCTCGCGCACCGTCAGCCACACCACCACCGCGGTGACGATGCCGATCGCGCCTACGACTATGAAGGGAATCCGCCAGCCGAACTGCTGCGCGATCGCCGCACCGAAGGCGACCCCTGCCGCCGCACCGATCGCCGGACCCAGGTTGAAGATGCCGAGCGCGGCCGCGCGCTTGCCCGGCGGATAGGTGTCGGTAATGATCGCATAGGAAGGCGGAACGCCGCCCGCCTCGCCAAAGCCGACCGCCATGCGCGCCGCGACGAGCTGGCCGTAACTGGCCGCCATGCCGCACGCGACCGTCGCCCCGCTCCAGATCGCACAAGCGAGAGACAACACGCCGACCCGGCTCGTGCGGTCGGCGAACCAGCCCACGGGGATCGCGATGAAGCAATAGAACATCGCAAAATAGAGACCGCTGATCAGCCCGAGCTGGCCGTCGCTGATCTGAAGCGCATCCTGGATCGGTTTGGCGAGGATCGACAGCAGCTGGCGGTCGAGGAAGTTCAGCACATAGACGAAGCAGAGCATCCCGAGCACGAAGGAGGGATTATTCCCCGACCGCGCTCCCGTGGACTGGGACGAAGCGGCCGGGGAAAGCGGGATGGGAGCGTTCGTCATCGCCTAGAGGCTATAGCCGAGGCGGACGCCGAATGTGCGCCATCGCATCGTCCCGAAGCGGCTGTTCAAAAAGGCTTCGGGGTGGATGTAGGTGATCGAATGATCGTCGAAGAGATTTTCGACATAGAGCTGCGCCGACAGATCGCCCTTCTTGAGCCCGAGGCTCAAATTGACGTTGCTGTAAGCGTCGGTCTTGCCGAAGGTCGCGAGCGGTAGATTGGGGTTGCCCGGCGTGTTCGGGAAGCTGCTGTTGTACGACCCGATATGCTGCGCGTTCACGGCGAAGGTCGCGGGGACATCGGCGGCAAGGTTGAAAGAGTAGGCAATATAGGCGGCACCCTGAATGCGCGGAGCCGACAGGCGATGGCCGAGCACCGCCCCCGAAATCGCCGCTTCCGCAGGCGTCAGCTTGGTGATCTTGGAGTCGTTATAGGCCCCGTTGACCCCGATCGCCCAGCCGGTCGCGGGGATCACACCGATCTCGAACTCGAAGCCCTTGCTGCGCGCGGCGCCGATATTGGTCGCGAACTGGACCGAGTCCGACACGCGGTTTGCCTGCGCCTGGATATTGCTCCAGTCGATCAGGTAGAAAGCCGTGTTGATCGTCACCCGCCCGTCGAGCCAGCGACCCTTCGCCCCGATCTCGTAGCTTTTGAGATCGTCGGAGGATGCGCCGAACGGGATGATGATGTCGTTCGCATTGACGACGCTCGGCCGTCCGGCGAAGGCGTTGACGATCGGCGCGCGGAAGCCGGTCGAGAACGTGGCATAGGTGGTCAACGTGTCGCTCGGCTTGAAGGTCGCGCTCGCCTTCCACGACGGCTTGGATCCCTTCGCCTTCAAGCCGGTCACCGCGGCATAGGGCGTGAAGGTGTTGAAATTAACCGGTAGATAAGCGCCCGTCGGCCCCCTCAGTCCGGCCAGCGCGGCCTGCAGATAGTTCAGATTGAAGAAGCCCGATGCCGTCGCGAGATAGCCACCCGCCTCGGTAAAGCCCTGCGCCGACGTCTCGCCATAGCGCAAGCCGCCGGTCAGCCAGAATTTGTCCGAGAAGCGGTAGGTCAGTTCGCCGAAGCCCGCGAGTTCCTTGCTGATCGAATGCGTATATTGCTTCTGATAATATTTGTCGGGCAGCCCCGTCATGTTGCGCGCGGCAAGGAAGGCAGGGTTCGACCGATAGAAATAATCGACGTCGCGGCGGCGGTTCAGATAGAATCCGCCGAGCACGAACTGGAACGGCCCGTCGAGCGTCGAGGCGAGCCGCGTTTCCTGCACGAACACCTTGTCATAGCCGTCGGCATCGAGCCCGAAAGCGATCGGCGCGCCCGGGAAGGACCCCGGCTGGAAGGTGCCGGCGAGATCGATGTAGAAGCGCTGTTCGAAATCCGAATAGGTCGACGAGCTGGTCAGCTTGGCGAAGTCGAACTCGTAATCGATCGTGGCATTGGCGATCGCCTGCTTGCCGGTGAAGCGGTCGGGTTCGTCGGAGACGCGCTTGTTGCGGCCGAGCGACGGGCTGGTCAGCGAGCTGTCCTTGGGATTGCTATATTCATAGCTGCCGAGCAGCTTGATCGACAGCCGGTCGGTCGGCTGCCATTTCAGGACCAGGCGGCCGCCATAATCGACCAGCGTATTCGAATTGCGCTCGCCGGTTCCGACATTGTCGAGATAGCCTTCCTCGTGCCGGTAGAAACCGACCGCGCGCACCGCCATCCGGTCCTCGATGATGGGCACATTGACCATCGCATTGTAACGCTGGCGGAAGCTGTCGGAGCCGGTGAGGCCAAGATCGACGAGCGCCGCCACATCGAAATCATTGAGGTCGGGGCTCTTCTGCAGGATGCGCATCGCACCCGAAAGCGAGCCCGATCCGAAGAGCGTCCCTTGCGGCCCGCGCAGAAACTCGACGCGCTCGACGTCGAACAAATTGGGGTCAACGACGGTGGTGTTGCCGATCGTCGAGACCGGCAACTCGTCGATATAGATGGCGACCGAGCTTTGCAGGTTGGCATTATAGCCGTTGGTTGCGATACCGCGCGCGGTGAAATTGTTGAAGTTGGCGGTCGGCTTGTTGAGCACGACGCCCGGCGTCTCGCGGCCGATGCCTTCATACCCGACGATACCCTTTTCGGTCAGCTCGTCCTGCGTGAAAGCCGAAATGCTCAGCGGCACGTCCTGGATGCGCTCTTCGCGGCGCGTCGCGGTGACGATGATATCGCTGCCGCTCGGCTCTTCTGCCTGCTGCGTCGTATCGGCGTCCTGCGCGGCGGCGCCCGCCGGGATCGCTGCCAGCGCGCTCGCGCAAACGGATGCAAAGAAAATCGCCCTCATCGTGCCTCTCCCATCTCTCGCCGATCGAACGTCGGCATTCCGTCTTTATGCGACCTGCTTTTCCGCGAGTCAACATTCACTCTCACGTGTGTGAATGAAATTGCGAAGCGGAATTTTGGCGAGCGCGCGCGACCTCGCCGCGTGTCGCGCGATGGTGGGATTTTGTCGCTGCATATCAAGACGGTTCCGAACGGCGCATTTTAGTCTTGGCGCACCATGGAAATAGTCGCGCAATCGCGCGGCATAGCGGAGCCCGAACGCCGATGCCGAACGACAAATATTCGCCCGACGAGGTGCGCGACGATTTCGTTCCCAAAGAGGTGTATTACGCGCAGGACTTCGCCGATCTGGAAGCGGAAAAGCTCTGGCCCTTCGTCTGGCAGCTCGCGTGCCGCGCCGAAGAGATACCGAATGTCGGCGACTATGTTACCTACAACATCGTCGATGACTCGATCGTCGTCATCCGCGCCGGCGAGACCGAAATCAAAGCCTATCACAACGTCTGCCCGCACCGCGCCCGGCGGCTGACCGAGGGCTGCGGCAACAGCAAACAGTTTGTCTGCCCTTTTCATGGCTGGCGCTTCGGCCTTGATGGCCGAAACATCAAGGTGATCGACAAGAGCGACTGGGGCGACTGCCTGAAGGACGAGGACATCAGGCTGTCCGAAGTCCAGTGTCAGTCATGGGGCGGCTTCGTCTTCATCAACATGGACGCGAACGCCGAGCCGCTGCTCGATTTCCTTGCCCCCATGCCCGCCTATTGCGAAAAGTTCGAATTCGAGAAGCTGCGTTTCCAATGGTATAAAACGGTCGTGATGCCGTCGAACTGGAAGACCGTCCTCGGCTTTTTCAACGAATTTTACCATGTGCAGCAAGCGCATCCGCAATTGCTGGAATTCACCGACGATTATTCGAACAGCGGCGAATTCGGCCGTCATTCGCAAACCTGGTTCGAATCCGAGGGCGCGCTCCCGTTCCGCCGGTCGCCTCGCCTTCCCGCCCGGCCGGAGCCGCCGATGAAGGACCATATCGTCACCTTTGCCGAACAGTATAAGGAAGACCTGCGCACCATGTTGACGCCGCGCAACTATGCGGCCGCGATGCGTGTCCGCGATGAGGTGCCGGCCGAGACGGGCGCTGTCGAGACGCTCACCAAATGGGCGGAATTCCAGATGGAGGCGGCGGCCGCCGACGGGTCGGGATGGCCCGAGGGGCTGACTCCCGAATATATCGAACGATCGGGACTCGACTGGCACGTCTTCCCCAACACCATCTTCCTCCACGGCTTCGTCGATGGCGTCCTATGGTATCGCGTCCGGCCCAACGGCCGCGACCCGGAAAGCTGCATTTTCGATATCTGGTCGCTCGTGCGGTACGGCCCCGGACAGGAACCGCCGCTCGAACGCGAATATTATGAGGACTGGCGCGACGGCGACTGGGGACTGATTTTCCGCCAGGATTTCGAAAATATTCCGGAGGTCCAGAAGGGCTTCAAATCGCGCGGCTTCAAGGGTGAGCGCACCAATCCCGTTCAGGAACGATCGGTGTCGAGTTTTCACCGCGTCCTGCGGCAGTTTCTGCGCGATCCCTACGACAAGCCGCCGGTCACGCGGCAAAGGTAAGGACGACGATGTACGAACGTTACGAGCATATCCGGTTCGACCGCCGTGGCCGCGTTCTGACCGTGACGATGGATAGCCCGCCGCTCAACGCAGTGGGCCGAGCGTTGCACGACGAACTGTCCTACGTCTTTCTTGACGTGGCGCGCGACGAGGATTGCGACGTCATCGTCCTGACGGGAGCGGGGCGGGCTTTTTCGGCTGGAGCGGACTTGCCCGGACTGCTCGCGGCGACCGGGGACAAGGCGCTGCGCACCGCATTACTTTCGCGTGCGCCGGCGATCGTTCATTCGTTGTTGAGTCTCGAGAAGCCCATCATCGCGAAGGTGAATGGCCACGCGATGGGACTGGGAGCAACGCTGGCGCTGCTCTGCGATGTGGTGATCGCTTCGAACGATGCCCGCATCGCCGATCCGCACGTCGGAATCGGCTTGTCGGCGGGCGATGGCGGCGCGCTCATCTGGCCGCAACTGATCGGCTATGCCCGGGCGCGCCACCATCTGCTGACCGGCGACCCACTGACCGCGTCCGAAGCCGAAGCGATCGGATTGATTTACAAGGCCGTCGCCGCCGATACGCTGGACGCCGAAGTCGATGCCTATGCCGACCGGCTGGCGAACGGCGCGACGATGGCGATCCGGGCGACGAAGCGATCGATCAACATGGAACTGTGCAGACAGGCGATCGCCACCGCCGAAGCCCATGCGGGGCTTGAAGCCTACACGATGGCGTCGAACGACCACCATGAAGCCGTGCTCGCCTTCATCGAAAAGCGTACGCCGGTCTTCAAGGGCGACTAGCCGGCCGATTCCATATAGCGCGCGAGGTGATGCTCGACGTCGCCGAAGCTGCGTTCGGAGACCATGACCCGGCGCAGATAATGACCGACCGGATATTCGGTCGTCATCCCGATGCCGCCATGCAGGTGCACCGCCATACCCGCGATTCCCTTGGCCGCGTCGAAGGTCTTTACCCAGCAGCTCGATACCGCACGCCGCCGCTCGTCGCGCGCCCCGCGATCGAAGACGGCGATCGCGTTGTAAAGGCTGGAACGGATCGAATCGGCGTCGATATACATCTCGACGACGCTATGCTGCAGCGCCTGGAAATTCGCGAGCGGCTGGCCGAACTGGGTGCGGGTCTTCAGATAGTCGGCGGTGATCTCGACCGCCCGTTCGAGCGCTCCCAGCGTGTCGGCGCAAAGCGCGAGGCGCGCCTCGTCGAGTACGTCGTCGATCGCATCGACCGTGGTGATACCCAGCAAGGCCTCGGGACCAAGATCCACATGCTCGAACCGGACATCGATTGCGTCGCCGTCGTCGATCGTCGCATAGCGCGTCGGAAAGACAGCCGCATTCTCCATCGCCACCAGAAACAAGCCCATCGCGCCGTTGTCTAGCAACGCTGTCACGAGCAGCGCGTCCGCACCTGCCCCGCCCGCAATCAAACGCTTGGCGCCCGACAGCCGGTACCCGGCGCCCGACGCCGCTGCGCGCGCTTCGGGCGCGAGCATGTAACGACGTGCGGGTTCATAAATCGCCGGCGCGAAGCGCCGTTCGCCGCTCGCCATTGCGTCCAGAAGATCGAGGCGCTGCTGGCCGCCGGCGACCAGATCGACCAGCCCTGTCGCGAGGACGGCCGACGCGACATAGGGCTGGAGCGATAGCGCGCGGCCCATTTCCTCGGCAAGGATCATAACATCCTCGATATCGCCGCCCAGTCCTCCCGCATCCTCCGGCGCCAGAAGCGCGAGCCAGCCGAGATCGGCATAGCCCTGCCAGCCCTTGCCATCGGCAGCGCCATCGCCGCGCCGCCGCGCCGCAAAATCCTCCGCGAGGTAACGCCGCGCGCCATCGCGCAGCATGTCCTGTTCCTGACTCGGCGCAAAATCCACTCGCTCAACCTTTCTGTATCGTGCAGCCGGAAATCATCGGAACAGCGTGCTCCAGATGATGTTGCGCTGAATCTCGTCGGACCCGCCGAAAATCGTTGCGGCCCACCAATAGAGATATTGGGTGGTGCGTCCCGCCGCCGCGGGCGGCGCTCCTGCAACCAACGGGGCTTCGTCGTCGGGAGCGAACCGCGGCACGACCTGCGGTCCGAGGATCGCCATTTCGAGGTCTGCGGCGCGGAGCAGATAGGCCGCACCGCGGATCGAGATCGCCGACGCCGCCGCACCCAGCGCCGGGCCTTCTTCCCCGGCCAGGACTCGCAATACCGACCATTCGAGAGCGTCGACGTCGATCGCGAGCCGCGCATGGCGGCGCCGATATTCACTCGCCTGGGCCTCGGGCAAGCCGCGGCGCAACTCGTCGTCGATCAACGCTGGAATTCGGGCCAGATAGCGCCGCAACATGCCCAGATACGCGTTATGCGTCCGCTCATGTCCCAACAGATATTTGGCCTGCGTCCAGCCGCTGTTCGGCTTGCCGATCAGATAATGGGCGGGAACGCGAACATCCTCGATGAAGACTTCGTTGACATGCGCATCGCCATCGATCGTGTCGATCGGGCGCACCGTCACGCCCGGCGCGTTCATCGGCATGATGATCATCGACAGCCCGGCCTGCGGTTTCACATCCGCATCGGTCCGCGCGAGACAGATCATGTAATCCGCCATGTGAGCATCGGTGGTCCAGATCTTCTGCCCGTTCAGCACATACTCGTCGCCATCACGCACCGCGCGAGTGCGCAGGCTGGCGAGATCCGATCCGGCCTGCGGCTCTGAAAATCCCTGACAGAACCAGCAGTCGCCCTTCAGCATCGGTTCGAGAAATTCCTGCTGAAGCGCAGGGCTACCGAACCGGCACAGCACCGGCCCCGCCATCGACATCGCGATCAGGCTATATTCGGGCGCGTTGGCGAGGCCGCATTCCAGTTCGAAGAGGTAGCGCTGGATCGGCGACCAGCCTGCCCCTCCGAATGCCGCCGGCCAATTCGGCGCTGCCCAACCCTTTGCGTAAAGCTTCTGCTGCCACGGATGCACCGTGGCGCGTTTGTTGTGAAAGCCAGCCGCTTCGCGCCGCGCCAGCCCGGGCGGCAATTCGGCGGCAATAAAGGATCGGACTTCGGCCCGGAACGCCTCATCCTCGGCCGAAAATGCCAGCTTCATATCGCCTTTTCCTTTTCGAGCGCTTCGCCTGCTGCGATCCGTCGGAGCTGGTCCTTGCGGACTTTGCCCGAGGGCGTTTTCGGGAGATCGTCGACGAGCATGAGATGCTCGGGCGTTTTCTGGCGCGCCAATCCCGCCGCCCCGACCATCGCTGCTACATCGGCCAGGCCGACCGACGCACCGGCCGCAGGAACGATGAATGCACAGATGGCCTCGCCGGTCCGTTTGCTCGGCATCGAGACGACCGCGACTTCCTCGATCAGCGGCGAGGAAAACAGCACATCCTCTATCTCGCGCGCGCTGATATTCTCGCCCGCGCGGATAATCAGATCCTTCTTGCGGCCCGTACAGACGATGTGATCGCCATCGACGAGGCGGCCGAGATCGCCCATCCGGAAATAGCCTTCGTCGTCATAGGCGCCTTCATTATCCTCCGGTCGGGCGTAGCCGAGCGCCATGCTGGGTTCGCGCACCAGTATCTCGCCCTCCTCGCCCGCTTCCAGCGGCAGGCCGCTCGCGACATCGACGATCTTGACCTCGCAGTGGAGGAGGCGCCCGTCGGTTTCGGCCGCCAGCCGCAGATCGTCGCGCGACGCCGGGCCGGCAGTCATCGTCGGCGCTTCGGTGGCGCCGAAAGTCCGGAACGGGATGCAGTTCAGAAACTGCCGCGCCGCGTCGAAGATGAGCTCCGGCGGGACGGACGCCCCGCCGCACAGAAAGTAGCGGAGCGACGGTACCGCTTCCCCCCGCGCGCGCGCGACGGCGAGAAAGTCCTGCAGGAAGGGCGTGGCGCCCAGCATGAAGGTACAGCGGTGCGCCTTCACCAGATCGAACGCGCGCTCGGGTTCCCACATATCGACGATCACCGCGGGCACATCGATGATCCACGGTGCATTGAGGGCCCAAAGAAAGCCGCTGACATGGGTAACGGGCGACGGCGAGAAGGTGCTGTCATCGATGCCCAGCTCCATCGCCGCAGCCATCTTGACCGAGTCCGCGCCGATGCTGTTGTGCGAATGCAGAACGCCCTTTGGTCGGCCCGTCGTACCCGAAGTGTACATCAGCAGTTTCACCGCGTCGGGATCGACCGGCCGGGCCGTCGTCAACGGCTCTCCGGCGAGTATCTCGTCGAAGCTTCGCAATCCCGCCACCACGCCGCGGACGACGATCACCTCGGGCGCACCGCCCAGATCCGAAACGATCCGCGCCATCATCGCGGCATAGTCGAAGCCGCGAAAGGTCGCGGGCACGAACATCAGCCGGCTACGCGATTCCCGCAGCATGAAGGTGACTTCGGCGTCGCGGTTGATCGGGACGATCGGGTTCACGACCACGCCCGTCATCGCCGCTGCAAGGTTGATGACCGAACATTCCCACCAATTGGGCAGCTGGAACGAAACCACCTCGCCCGGCTTCAGCCCGATGGCGTCGAAATAGCCGGCAAGCCTTTGCGCACGATCGTAGAGATCGCTGCAGGAAAGCCGGTATTCGCCGTCGATCAGCAGGATCCGCTCAGGGCTGGCCGCCACGCGCTCGGCAGCGAAGTCGGCGATCGTGCGATTGGTCCAGTCGCCGCCGCGGATGGCCCGTTCGGCGCGGTCGGGATCCCAGCGCGTTCGCCAGCCGCCGACATCCTCGCGATGGCGGTCAGACATGCAGGCGCCGCGTCGCCGAACGGTCGATTTCGGCGCGTCCCTCGGCAACGAATGCGCGGCGACGCGCGATGACGGGTATGCCCGCCAGCACGTCCACGACCCGCGCCGACAGCGGCGCATCGCGAAAACCGGGGCGATGAAAGCGAATGTCGCCGTCGCCTGACCACGCACGGTCATAATGCCACCGCATGACATTCATCATCGGGTGGTCGACGTCGGGTTCAGCCCCGTCACCCGGGATCAGTTTCCAGCCGAAGGTTCGCACCTCCCCTGCGCTCTGGTTCACGCGCGACAAAGCGTCGTCGGACAGCGGACGCAATCCCGAGACATCGCCTTCGATCAGCACCGCGTCATATTCGGCAGCCCGGAAGCGGCGGCCATCGTCGCTCCGTTCGATCGCATCCATGGCGGCCGGCAATTTCGCAAAGCCCATGAACTCGCGGCCGCTAATCAGCGCTCCCGGCTCGGTCACCCACATTACCGGCGCGAAGCCGGACGGGCGTTCGTCATCGCCGTGCAACGCGCTCACCGAAACGACGATCTCGCGATATCCACGGCCGCCCAGATAGTCGACGTCCCGATAATCGATGCGGGTGACGGTGACGACCGGCTGTCCGGCGGCGCGGAAGAATCGCGGCAACAGGCGTTCGGCCGCCGCGACGCTGGTCTCGAAACTGATCGATACGACCTCCGCGAAGGGTATCAGGCTGCGGTCGGGCACCGGACTCGGACCGAAAAGAGCCGGCATATCAAATCGCTGCGTCGCCAAAACCATGCTCCCTTCGACCGCCAAACGGGGATTGCGGCGAGCATAATGGAGCGGCTCGGGCGCATCTTGGCGGCGGGCGACATTGACCTGACATCAGGCGACCCATGCCGCACGAAGCCGCCGGTTTCGGAGCGCGCATCACCGCAAGATCATCCTATGCCGCCTGTCGGGCAATATCTTGATTTTTGACGACAAAGAGCAGATGATTCGCGTCGTAACGGAGCGCGGCGATTCTTCGCAAATGACGTGCCGGACAAGAAATGGCGTCGAAAAAGGGCGTCAGGGAGAGCAAAATGGCTAGCACTGCAAAGCTTCTCGATGGCGATCACGAGGATGCCGGCGTCAAGACGGCGCTGGTTCGCGCGGATATCCTGCGCCTGTATCCCGAGGTCGTAAGCCGGCTCGGCGGCGATCCCGAACCCTTGCTCGCAAAGGAAAATATCTCGCCGGAGATTTTCGGCCAGACGGGCGCGATGATATCCTACCGCCGCGCGATCCGGCTGTTGCACCGGACGGCCATCGAACTTCAGCGACCCGACTTCGGAATGGCATTTGCGTCGCATCAAGGCGGCACGGCGGTCCTCGGCCCGCTGGAAGTCGCGATGTCGAACGCGCCGACGCTTGGCGACGCCTATCGCTATTGCGCCGACCATCTGCGTACGTACAGCCTGGCCAGCGAGCTGACGCTCGAGAATGAGCGCGGCAGCGGCCGGCCCTATATCCGTTGGGAGATTTGCCTCGACCGGCTGCCCCATCAAGAACAGGCGATCGAACAGGGCATGGCGTTAATGCACCACGCGATCCTCGCGCTGTCGGGCGGAAGCGTGCGCGCCCGCGAAGTATGGTTCGGGCATGATTATATTTCGGCGCCCATGCGCTACAGCCAGTATTTCGGGGCGCGCGTCGAGATGAACGCCCCGTTCAACGCGATCTTCCTCAACCGCGCCGACCTTGCGGCGCCGATCGCCAATCGCAGCCAGCAGCTGTATGACATGGCGACGTCCTTCATCGACACGCAGTTTCCGGACTCGGCACGCCCGCTGTCGGGCCGCGTGCGTTCGGTCGCGGCCCGGCTGCTGTCGCATGGGGGCAGCCTGCACGTCGACGTCGCAGCCGCCATCGGCATGCACCCGCGCACGATGCAGCGCCGGCTGAGCGAGGAAGGCGTGAGCTTCGAGGATATCAAGGATGAGGTGCGGCGCGAGGCGGCGATCCGCTATCTCGGCCAGCCGACGATCCCGCTGACGCGCGTCGCCGCGATGCTGGGCTATAGCGAGCCCTCTGTCCTGACGCGCAGCTGCCACCGCTGGTTCGGCGCCAGTCCGCGCAAGTTTCGCAAGGATATGTCGGCGGACGTCGAACTCTGATGCGCTAACCGGCGAGTAGGCGCTTTCCCTGGTCGACCGCTGCACCGAGCCCGCGCGTCACGGTCGAAAGATATTCGCGGCTGAAATGCGACAGCTCGTGCGCCGTGAAATGGGCCTCCAGCGCGGACCGGAAGCCGGAGAGATCGTGCCCGTGGTTGAGCGATCGCTTCGTCAGGCGAATGCCGAACGGCGGAGCCTCGGCGATGCGCATCGCCAGCGCCAGCGCGGCATCCTCCAGCTCGCCGACCGGCGCGATCCGGTTTACGAGTCCGATGCCATGGGCTTCGGCGGCGGTCATACGCTCGCCCGTGAACAGCATTTCCTTGGCGCGGCGAAGTCCCATCACCCAGGGATGGACGAGTATCTCGACTGACGCCGCACCAAGGCTGTGAACCACCGGATCGGCGAAATAGGCATCGTCCGACGCGACCACCAGATCGCACATATTCGCCATCATGAACGCACCCGACACGCAGGCGCCCTGCACCCGCGCGATAGTGGGTTTGGGGCAGTCCCAGATTCTCAGGCACAGCCCGTAGAAATGCCGTTCTTCATAGGCCCAGCGCTCTTCGACCGACAGGTTGGCGCGCTTCTCCTCGCCTTCGCGCAGATCGTGGCCCGCCGAAAAATGGCCTCCGATGCCGCCAATGATGATGACGCGTACCGAATCGTCGGTGGCAGCGCGATCGAGCGCGGCTTCGATCTCGGTCAACATCAGCTGGTTCTGGGCGTTGCGTTTGTCGGGCCGGTTCTGTTCGATGACGGCGACGGCGCCGGTCTGGCTGTATTTCACAAGCTCGTAAGTCATGGGATGAACGCCTTTTCAGACTGGATCGAAGGCGATTTCGAGCCGGCTGGGCCCAAAGGCGAAGAAATGGGCCTGCCAGGATACTCCAGCCTCGCCGCGCGCCAGGCGCAGGTTCTTCATACGCTGGAGCAGGCGGTCGATCGTGATCCTGAGCTCGCCTCGCGCGAGCAGATTGCCGACGCAAAAATGAGGCCCGACGCCGAAAGCGAAATGCCGGCGCGCGTTCGTCCGCCGGATATCGAAGCGATCGGGGTCGGGAAACACCGCAGGGTCGTAATTGCCTGCGCCGAACCGCAGCACGATGATCGAATCCTTGGCAATCGGCACCCCGCCGATCTCGGTATCGCAGGTTGCCCGGCGCCAAAGTCCCTGAACCGGCGCCGAGGTTCGCAGAACCTCTTCGACGAAATTGGCGATGAGCGACGGATCGGTGCGAAGCTCGTCCTCGAGGCCCGGCGTGGTCGCGATCCGGTGCATCGCGCTGGCGACGGCGCCCACTGTCGTGTCGCTCCCGGCCGGCAGCATCTGCTCGACGATCTGGATGATCTCTTCGATCGTCAGGCGTTTGCCGTCGACCTCGGCATGGACGAGATCGTTGAGGATACAGGGACGCGGAACGTCGCGATATTCCTCGATGCGTTCGACCAGGAACTGCTGCAGCTCGCAAATGGTGTGCGTGATTTCGACCTGACGCTCTTCGCCGTTGTTGGGGTCGGCTTCCTGAACGATCGCATCGGCCCAGCGCTTGAAGTCGGCGAACCGCTCGCGCGGCAGACCGATCTGGTCCGACAGGACATGGTTGGGAATCTTGACCGCGAGATCATAGTAGAAATCGGCAGCGCCCAAACCGATGACCTGGTCGATCATCTCGTCGACCACGCCTGCAAGATATTCCTCCATCCGCTTGACGCTCGAAACGGTGAAGACCTTGTCGACGAGCGAGCGGTGAAAGCTGTGGACGGGCGGATCGGCGACGACCAGCGCGGTTACGGGCATATAGCCCTTTTCGCGATAGATGGCGTCGATCCGTTCCTGATAAGGCGCCGTCTTGACGAGCAATTGCCCCGTCACGCTGGAAAAGGTCCTGGTATCCATCGCGGCCTTCCGGATATCGTCATAGCCGGTGACGATGTAGAAGCCGTTCGATTTGTCGTAATAGACGGGTCCTGCCTTACGGATCTCCTCATAGGCCGCAAAGGGGCAACGCTGGATATCGGGGTCGTTAAAACTGATCTCCGGCGTCACGCCTTGCTCCCTTTTCATCGCTGCCGGCATCGCCGTCAGAAATCATATCCGACGGTGATGCCGAACGCGCGCGGCTCTTCATAGGTGGCGCGCGCGGCACCCGCCGAAATCGTTGTCGAGCTGAACGACTTGGCGTTGGTGAGGTTGTGCACCCACAGGGCGAGCCGCAAGCCACTGTTATCGGGCTTGTACGCAATCTCGGCCGCCACGCGAGCATAGGCGTCCTGAACCAGCAGGTCGAACGCGTCATAGGGCAGATATTTGCTCGAATAATGAACGCTGGGCGTGATCGTCAGGTCGCCGCTGCCCATGCGACCGGTATAGGTGACGCTTGCGACGGCGCTGATTTTCGGCGCGCGGACCAGCCGCTGGCCGCTGACATCGGCCACGACCGAGGGAAGCCCGCCCGCCGTGATGACCGGCCGATAGCCCGCCGCGTTCGGGAAACTGCGGAAATCCGCCTTGGGCATCCATGTCACCCCGCCCCGCGCGCTGAGCGAGGAACCCAGATCGACGGTGCCGTCGAATTCGACGCCGAAGATGCGGGCCGAGGCGGCGTTGGTGGGAATGATCGTCGTCCCGGTAAACGACTGGATCTGCAGATCCTTATAGTCATAGTAGAACGCCGCGAGGTTCAGCGAATAGCCGGGCTGCGCTGTCTTGTATCCGACTTCATAGGCCGTGATCTTCTCGGGGTTCACAGGATCGCCGACGGTCAGAATCGGCAGGATACCGCTCTTGAAGCCCTTGCTGAACGTCGCATAGATATTGCTGCGCCCATCGAGCGCGTAACGAACGCCGAGCCGCGGGGTGAAGCTGTCCCAGCTGGGGTTCGCAAAATTGGTGAACGGCGAACCGAAGAAGGTAATATAGCCCTTCTTCTTCTCATAGCTGTAACGCAGGCCGGCCGTCAGGGTCAGCTGATCGGTCAGGTCGAAATCGGCTTGCGCAAAGATGCCGTAGGCGCGCGTCTTGACGCGCGTGGTCGCGATCAGCAGCGGATTGTAAACGACGTTGGGCGCCCCCGGTTGCGCGCCCGCGCTAAAGTCGCTGATGACCCCTGACAGATCGCCATTGCTGCTGAAGAAATTGCCGCCCACGACGAATTTCAGGCGCCCCATTTGTTCGGACGTAAACAATATATCCTGCAGGAAATTGTCGTTGGGCTGCGTGTCGGCGAATGCGATACACGCAAACGTCATGGGTGCCGCCGCAAGACACTGCGGCGAATAGGAAGCATCGACGTCGACCTGTTCGCGGTGACGGCTGAGCGTATAACTGGTCGTCGACGTCAACGTGCCGGAACCGGTGTCGATATCGATTTTCAGCGCGCCGCCGTAATTCTTGATCTCGGTCAGCGGATCCGGCGCGTCATAGGCATATTGAAATGGCCGCGTGCCGAACACCGCATCGGGATAGAAGGCGCCGGCGGTAAGGCCGCCCACCGGCAGCCCCGCGCTGCCATGATCGCTCTTGCGGTGCATGTAATAACCGCTGAGCAGAACCGAAATATTCTCGGTCGGCGTGAACAGCAGTTTGCCACGCAGCGTGACCGATTTCAGCCAGTCCATACGGTCGGAGCCATAGGCGTTCTGGATCGCCGTCGGCAGTCTGTCATAGACAATATTCGTCGAATAGCCGTCGACATTGCGATAGGCGAAGGAGACGCTGGCGGCTATCTTGTCGGCAACAATCGGACCGCTCACATATCCTTTCACGCCCAGATCGTAGGACGACCGGCTGGACCCCGAGCCGTCGTACAGCCCGGCGGTTGCCGATACGCTGCCCGTCGGTGTGAAGCTGGGGGTCTTGGTAAAGATCTGGATCGCGCCCCCGGTCGAGTTCCGCCCGAACAGCGTGCCTTGCGGCCCCTTCGATACTTCGATCCGCTCGACGTCGGGCAGATCGATCGAGGCGCCAGCCTGCGTCCCCTCATAAACACCGTCGATATAGAGGGCGATCGGGTTGTCGGAGCCAGGACCGGTGACGAGAGTGGTGATCCCGCGCAGCGCAGGCTGCACGAAATTGCCCTGCGCCTGAAACGTCAGCCCGGGCGTCACCGCGCCGAGATCGCGTAGATTGTCGACGCCTGCCGTTTCGAGCTGTTCGCCACTTTGCACGACGACCGAGATCGGCACGTCCTGAAGCCTTTCGGCGCGGCGCTGAGCCAGCACGATGATCTCGTTGCCGTCGTTCGTGGCCGCCGTGTCGGCGGGCGGTACAGCGACCTGACCCCAGGCGGGCGCCGCCGACGACAGTAACACGAGAGCCACGCTTCCGAGTTTGAACCTCATCATTTTCCTCCCCAACCGAGCTCTTCTTTTGGTCGCTCTTTCGATCCGTGATCACCGAATAATGAATTTGCCACGCATCGCGCGTCTTTATCTTTGACGACAAAATCCCGATTGCAGGCGGTCCGTATCGGTCGCTTCGACACCGGTTCCGCCGCTACCGGGAGGACAAGCCCGGCTTGTCGTTCCGAGCGCAAAAATTGTCGCGACCCGTCAAGATACGCTTCGAACACGCATTCTAACGTCGACAGCAAGAGAAGAGGTCTGAAACATGCAGGACGATCTGAACGAGATTTTGAACCATCAGCGAATCCGGCTGGTACTGGAACGCTATTGCCGCGGCATCGACAGGCTCGACGCCGCCGCGCTGGCCAGCGTCTATTGGGACGACGCCCATGACAATCATGGCATATACAATGGCCCCGCACGCGGCTTCGCCGATTTCATCATTCCCTACATGCGCGACCATTGGACATCGACCACGCACATGGTCGGCCAGTCGAATATCGAGGTATCGGGCAATCGCGCCGCTGCGGAAACAGTCTTTATCGCGCATCACATCCGGCCCGATGGCGACGGCATCGCCGACGATGTCGCTGGCGGCCGGTATGCCGACGTCCTCGAACGCCGAGATGGCGAATGGCGGCTGCTCGACCGCGTCGTCGTGATGGACTGGGTCTATACGCATGCCGGCCTCGCCAGCAGCGCGATCGACCCCGATGTTTTCGTAATCGGCCAGCGCGACGCCGCCGATTTTGGATACCAACCCTATGGCCGGCTTCGCGACTGAAGGATCTGCATCTGCATGACTGACCGAACCGATCCCGACGCAACGACGCTCGTTGCGATTTACCGACGCATGGCGCTCATCAAGGCCAATGACGAACGGTCGCGGAAGGTGATCATGACCGGACGGCTCGTCATGCCCTATTACTCGCCGCGCGGGCAGGAGGTGATCCCGAGCGCGGTATCGGCGAACCTGCATGACAGCGACTATATCTGCACTATCTATCGCGGCACCCACGACATGCTCGCCAAGGGCGTCCCGCTGAAAGATCTTTGGGCCGAGCTCGCGGGTCGCGTCACGGGCACCTGCAAAGGCAAAGGCGGCCCGATGCATATTACCCACCCGAAATCGGGAGTGATGGTGACGACCGGCATCGTGGGCAGTTCGATGCCGATCGCCAATGGCCTTGCATGGTCGTCGCAACTCAAAGGCGACGGCCGGGTGACCGTGGCCTATTTCGGCGACGGTGCGTCAAACATCGGTGCGTTTCACGAAGCGCTCAACCTGGCCTCGGTATGGAAGCTGCCCGTTGTCTTCGTGTGCCAGAATAACGAGTGGGGGGAGCACACCGCTTATGACAAGGCGACATCGGTGCCGCGTGTCGCGGACCGGGCGGCATCCTATTCGATGCCGGGAATCCGTGTCGACGGAAATGATGTGCTCGAAACCTATGCTGCGGCGCGCGAGGCCATCGAACGCGCGCGGAGCGGCGAAGGCCCGACGCTGATCGAGGCGATGACCTATCGCTTTCACGGCCACATCTTCGGCGACACCGATGCTTATATGGATCCAGCGCGCAAGCAGGCGGCGATGGCCGCCGATCCGGTCCCACGCTTTCGCGCGTGGCTGATCGAACGTGGACACGCCGCCGAAACCGATCTTGCCGCCATGGAAGCGGCCATCGAAGCCGAGATCGACGAAGCGATCGACTATGCGCTGGCCAGCGATTTTCCCGACGTCGGCGAGTTGTCGCGCGATGTATTCGCGGCGGAGGCGGCGTGATGGGCAGCATCACGATCCTCGAAGGCATCAACCGGGCGCTCGCCGACGCCATGGAAGCAGACGAAGCCGTGCTGATCCTGGGCGAAGATGTCGCCGACCCGGAGGATGGCGGCGTACTCGGGGTTACCAAGGGGCTCTCGACGCGGTTCGGCGATCACCGCGTGCGATCGACCCCGATCGCAGAGCAGGCGATCGTCGGCGCCGCGATCGGCGTGTCGCTCGGCGGGTTCAAACCTGTCGCCGAGATCATGTTGATGAATTTCACGACGGTCGCGATGGACATGATCGTCAACCACGCCGCAAAGCTGCGCTTCATGTCGGGCGGGCAGACCAACGTGCCGATCGTGATCCGCACGATGACAGGCAGCGGCTTTGCCAACGGCGGCCAGCACAGCGACTATCTGGAGGCATGGTTCGCGCACACCGCGGGAATCAAGGTGGTCGCGCCGTCGAACCCGAGCGATGCCTATGGCCTGCTCCGCAGCGCCATCGACGATCCCGACCCGGTGATCTTCATCGAGAATCTGCCGACCTATTTCACCAAAGGCGAAGCGCCCGAAAGCGGATATCGCGTGCCCATCGGCAAAGCGCATATCGTACGCGAAGGCAGCGACGTGACGATCATCGCTTATGCGAAGATGGTGCAGGAAGCGGCGGCAGCGGCGGAAGCCCTCGAGGGTCGGGGGATATCGGCCGAACTAATCGATCTGCGCAGCATTGCGCCATGGGACCGCGAAACCGTGCTGGCGTCGGCAAGGAAGACCGGCCGGGCCCTGGTCGTGCACGAAGCGGTCACGCCATTCGGTGCGGGCGCCGAGATCAGCTCGGTCATCCACGAAAATCTGTTTCACGCGCTCAAGGCGCCCGTCCAGCGACTGGGAGCGGCCTTCTGCCCCGTCCCCTTCTCTCGTCCGCTCGAAGCCGCGTTCGCGCCCGACGCCACGGCCATCGAAGCCGCGGCCGCTGCGCTATTGGACTGACATAAAAAGGAAACTCTCTCCATGACAGTCGAAGTCCTGTTGCCCAAAATCGGTTTCTCGATGAACGAAGGCGAGCTGGTCGAATGGCTCGTCGCCGACGGCGGTCAAGCGATCGAAGGCGAGCCGCTCTATGCGCTCGAGAGCGAGAAATCGACGCAGGAGGTCGAAAGTCCCGCGACCGGAACCTTGCGAATTCGCGCAGCTATCGGCGAAACCTATCAGGTCGGCGCCGTCCTCGCGGTCATCGAATAGATGGGCCGGCTCGACGGCAAGGTTGCCCTGATTTCCGGCGCCGCGAGCGGCCTCGGCGCCGCCGAGGCCGAGCTTTTCGCCCGCGAAGGCGCCCGCGTTGTCGTCGGCGATATCCAGATCGAGGCCGGGCAGAGCGTCGTCGACCGGATCGTTGCCGCGGGCGGCGAGGCCGCCTTCACCCCGCTCGACGTGACCAGCGCCGAAAGCTGGCAGCAGGCGGTGCGCTTCGCTGTCGAACGCTTCGGCGGGCTCACCACGCTCGTCAACAACGCCGGCATTTTTCGCATGGGCGGCGTGCGCACCACCACCCCTGAAATCTGGTCCGACGTCATTGCCGTCAACCAGACCGGAACGCTTCTGGGTATGCAGGCGGCGGCGCCCGAATTGCTGGAGGCCGCGGGCGCGGCAATCGTCAACATCGCGTCGATCTATGCGATCACCCCCAGTCCCGACGCCCTGTCGTATCACGCCTCGAAAAGTGCGGTTCGCATGATGAGCCGGGCGGCGGCGCTCGAATTCGCCCGGCAAGGCATCCGGGTCAATACGGTCCTTCCCGGACGGATCGACACGCCGATCGCCGGCGACATCGCGCCGGAACAACTGGCGGCGGTCAACGCGCGGATACCGATGGGCTGGACGGGCGATCCGCTTTCCAGCACAGTGGGATCCGAAGCTTGGAATTCACGTGACTTGAAGTCGCGGC
>JADMIO011107746.1_pt1 | contig 46681 bp, 44 predicted proteins | sample 8958161 | NCBI WGS metagenome assembly JADMIO01 (sample SAMN16585339, study PRJNA669376) | soil metagenome | isolation source: Crop rotation soil | place: USA: Cullars Rotation, Alabama | collected 2011
GCGACAACTTGTCCACGTGGAATTCTAAGCTTAGGATCCCAATGTGCTGGAAAGCAGGTCAGGCCGCCGTCCGCGGTACGGGCGCAAAAGGGCCGGCCCTCTCCCCCGTTATCCTTGGCGGCAGAAGCGAAGATCAGGCAGGTACGCTGGTCGATGACCTGGTAATCGGTGCGCGCCGATACGCCGCGGCGCCCGAAATCGGGCAGCCGGAACGGGCCCTTCCAGCTTCGGCAGCGATCGAGCGAATAGTAGAACCACGACGGCCCCCGGTTGTTATCGCCGAAGCGGAACTGCAGCGCGAAGCCGGGCGCCAGGAAATTCATCGGCGCGGATAGCTCCTGTGCCGCGGGACCTCCCTGCGCCGGCGTCAGCGTGCGGCGCGGTTCCACCTTCCAGGTCCTTCCTCCGTCGAGGCTCCGCGCCTGGCGATCGTAAAAGGTCTCTTTGCCGGCCACATGGCCCTGCTGATCCGGCGCGAACCGGGCCTCCGTAAAGCCCACCACGATTTCTTCGCCCCAACGCCAGATGCCGTGGTTGGCAGGCCATCCGCCGTAGCGGCCGGCTTCGTAGTACACGGTGGTATGAACGGGCCGCGGAGCCTGTGCCGCCGCGCCCGCCAGCGCGATGCAGCCCAGGCTCCACCAACGCATGGCTACACCTTCTCCGGCACCACGAACGGCTTGCGATAGTTGCGCGTGAACATGCGGTTCGCTTCCGCATCGCCGACGCAGGTCAGCGTTTGCGAATCGAACGTGAGGGTACGGCCCACCCGGTAGGAGATATTGGCCAGGTGCATCAGGGTCGCCGAAAGCGCGCCTTCTTCGATTTCCGCGTTGAGGTGCGCGCGGTCGCGCAGGCGCACCGCTTCGATGAAGTTCACCCAGTTGCTGCCGCCGGCGCGGCGCGAGGGCCCGGGCTGCTGCTCGCGTCCCAGGAAGGTGGTGAACTTGTCGTAATCCTCGATGGCCATATAGCCCTTGGGCCCGTAGAAGAGATTGCCCACGGTGCTGCCGCTGGCCTTGCCTTCGCCGATCCCGGCTTCGTGGTTCGAGATCCAGTGCCGCACCGCGAATTCCATCATCTTCTTCTTGCCGCCCTCGTTGAACTCATAGGTCGCAGTCAGGACGTTCGGCGTTTCCTGATCGTCGTCGAACATGAAGTGGCCCCCGATGGCACTGATCTTGTGCGGGTATCGCACTCCCAGGCCCCAGCGGCAGACGTCCACTTCGTGAATCCCCTGGTTGCCGAAGTCGCCGTTGCCATAGTCCCAGAACCAGTGCCAGTTGTAGTGGAAACGGTTCTTGGTGAATTGGTGCAGCGGCGCCGGTCCCTGCCAGAGATCGTAATGGACGCCGGCCGGAACGGGTTCTACGGCGGCCCGCCCGATGGTGTCGCGCCTTTTGTAGCAGAGTCCGCGGGAGAGATACACATCGCCTACGATGCCGTCGCGCAGCAGTTGCATGGCTTCGCGCAGTGCCGCCGTGGAGCGGCTGTTGGTTCCGTTCTGCACGATGCGGTTGTACTTGCGCGCGGCCTCCACCACTTTGCGCGCTTCGAAGATGTTGTGCGTGGCCGGTTTTTCCACGTAAACATCCTTGCCCGCCTGGCAGCCCCAGATGGTCTGAAGCGCATGGTGATGATTCGGCGTGGCGATGGAAACGCAGTCGATGGATTTGTCTTCCAGCAGCTTGCGGTAATCCGTGAAGGCTGCCGGCCGTTTGCCGGAGGCCTTTTCGATCTCGTCCAGGCGCTTATTCAGCACCGACTCGTCGATATCGCAAACCGCGGCGATTTCGACGTTCTTCATCTTCAGGTACTCTTTGATGTGCGAGCCGCCCTGGCCGCGCACGCCCACACAGGCTACCCGCACTGTGTCGTTGGCGCTGGCCAGCGCCCGGCTGGTGAGCTGCGCACCTGCCGCCGCTGCGGATGACATCAGAAAATGCCGTCGCTTCATGGTTCACTCCGTTTTGTCTGCATCGGGCCGAAGCCGCATTTTAGCACTACTGGGTCCGTTATCCCCGGATGGCGCGCTGCCTTTCACCGCGGCCGCGTTTGACACGCGTTCGGCCTGCAGTCATACTAACAAGATCCAGGTCTCCGAAAATTCTCGCATCCGAGGAGATGCATAGCATGCGTCACATCTTTGCCGCGACAGCCGCGTTCGCCGTTTGTCTGCTTTCGAGCGGAACACTCTATGGACAGGGAGCCCGGGGCGCCATCACCGGGTTTGTTACCGATGCCACCGGGGCAGTAGTGCCCGGGGCCACGGTCACCGCCACCAATACGGCGACCAACGTCAAAACCACCACCAAGACCAACGACGCGGGCCTGTACGATATCGCGTATCTCAACTCGGGTTCCTACGAGGTGAAGGTCGACCTGGCGGGCTTTCGCCCGGTGCTGCGCCAGCAGATCGAAGTCGAGGTAGGCGGCCGCCTGACCATCGATTTCAAGCTGGAGGTCGCTACTGCCCAGACCACGGTGGAGGTGACGTCCGCCTCCTCGCCGATTCTGGAGTCGGAGTCGGCCTCGGTGGGTACGGTGGTGGATGGCCGCCGCATCTCCGAGCTGCCGCTGGTGGATGGCAATCCCTTCATGCTGGCCAACCTCGCCGCCGGTGTCCTGGTGAATAACGAGGTGATGAATTCGCAGCGCCCGTTCGACAACACCGGACCCACCGGCATCCGCACCGACGGCGCACCCGGCGGCAACACGTTTACGCTGGATGGCGCGCCCAATACCGGCAATCGCGTGGCCGGCAGCGCGCAGGTGGCCTATGTGCCGCCCGCCGACGCCGTGCAGGAGTTCAAAGTGGAGACGGTGGCGTTCGACGCGCAGCACGGCTTTACGCCCGGCGCCAATGTTAACGTCAGCATCAAGAGCGGCACCAACCAGGTGCACGGTTCGGCGTATGAATTTTACCGGCCTCCCGAGCTGGTGGCGCAGGAGTTCTTCGCCAAGCGCCGCAATTCCGCGCCTGCCACCTTCACCTATCACCGCTACGGCGGCACCGTGGGTGGACCCGTCTTCCTGCCGAAGGTATACAACGGCCGCAACAAGACCTTTTTCTTCGTCTCGCACGAAGTGATCCTGAACGATACGCCGAGCTCCGGCGTTTTTACCGTGCCGACCGTAAACGAGCGCGCCGGAAACTTTTCCGGACTGGGCCAGATCTACGATCCTTTTGCCGCCACCAAGGAAGGCACCCGGATTCGCCGCCAGGAATTTCCCGGCAACATCATTCCGGCCAGCCGTCTGAATGCGGTGGGTGCAAAGTATCTGACGTTCTATCCACAGCCCAATCAGCCCGGCCTTTCCACCGGCGAGAATAACTATCTCAGTAACACCAGCACGAGTGACAATTACAACTCGCAGTTGGGGCGCGTCGATCACGCTTTCAGCGATCACCATCGCTTTTTCGTGCGCTTCTACCGTAACCTGCGCGAGCAGAAGGGCGATGGATTCGCCGGCAAAGTGAACGATATCTTCCCTGCCGGCAACCGCCTGCTGCGCGGCAACCAGGGCACGGGCGCGGAACACCTCTGGACCATCTCGCCCAGCTCCATCTTCAGCCTCAAAGTCGGCTTCACCCGCTGGTATCAGGGCAACGACCAGGTGGCGCCGGGCTTCGATCTGGGATCGCTCGGATTTCCCCCCAGCCTGCTGGCTCAGTTCCGCCGGCAGAGTTACTTCCCGCAATTCACCATCAGCGGTTTTCAGTCATTGAGCGCCACCCAGGGTGACTTCACCGCCGCGAATAACTTTTTCGCCGCGCCCACTTACTCGAAGATCACGGGCCGTCACGTGCTGCGCATCGGCTACGACTATCGCGCATATCTTTACAACGGCATTCCCAAGCAGGCTTCGTCGGGCGTCTACGATTTCAATACCAACTATACCCGCGGCCCGCTGGACAATTCGTCGTCGACTTTTGGCCAAGGCCTGGCTTCCGTGCTGGTAGGGCTGCCCACCGGCGGGAAGATCGACCGCAATGGAGATTATGCGCTGAAAACGGCATACCACGGCATGTTCGTACAGGACAATTTCAAAATCAACGCGAAGCTGACGGTCACCCTCGGCCTGCGTTATGAAATGGAGCTGCCCACCACCGAGCGGTTCAACCGCAGCGTGCGCAGCTTCGATCCAACAACGCCCACCGCCATCGATGCGGCGGTCCGCGCCGCCTATGCGGCTACGCCCGACCCTGCCGGACTGCCGGTGAGCGCGCTGCACGTCAACGGCGGCCTTACCTTCGCCAGTGCCGGCGATCGCTTCCTGTGGCATCCGGATCGAAATAACTTCCAGCCGCGCGCCGGCGTGGCCTGGCAGGTAACCCCCAAGACCGTGCTGCGCGGCGGCTGGGGAATGTACATGGTTCCCTGGATCGGCTCGGGCCTGCAGCAGCCTGGCTTCTCGCAATCCACGGACGTGTTGACCACCCTCGACGGCGGCTACTCGTTTATCGGCGGCATTACCAATCCATTTCCGCTGGGGATCGCGGAACCCGCCGGCAACAGCGCCGGCCTCGCGACGTTCGTCGGCCAGGCAGTTGCCTTCACGCCGCTCAATCGCGTCAATGGCCTGGTGCATCGCTGGGAAATGGGCGTGCAGCGTGAGCTGCCCGGAAGGTGGAAGCTGGAGATTTCGTACTCCGGCAGCAAGGGCTTCGATCTTCCCTACAGCACGAACCTGAATGCCATTCCTGCGCAATACCTGAGCAAGAGCAATATTCGCGATCAGCCGGTCTCCGACTATCTCAACGCCCTGGTGGCGAACCCGTTCCGCAACCAGGCGCCGATCCTCACCGCGCTGGGAAGCGGCACCACCATTCAGCGCAATCAGTTGCTGCGGCCCTTCCCGCAGTTCACCACCGTCACCGCCGAGCGATACGACGGCTCCACCATCTATCACGGCGCGCAGTTCCGTCTGGACCGCCGCTTCCATCAGGGCTTCACCCTCGGCGTGGCCTACACCAGATCGAAATTGCTGGAACGGATTTCGCTCCTCAATGAGACCGATGTGCGTCCGGAAGAGCGCATCGGCGCCGATGACCGCACCGAGCGTTTCGTGACCAACGGCATCTTCGAGCTGCCGTTCGGCCGCCGGCGTCATTGGGGCAGCAATTGGGGCCGCGCGGTGGATTCCTTCTTCGGCGGCTGGCAACTGGGTGGCATCTTCATGACGCAGACGGGCCGGCCGCTCGCCATCGGCAACGTGTACTTCAACGGCAACACCGATTCGCTGGGCGCAACCTACGACCGGCACAATCTCACCACGTCGGTCTTTGACGTGACCGGCTTCTACTTTACCGACGCCGCGGTGATGACGAACGGCGTGCTCGACGCCAACAAGCAGCGGCGCGATTCGCGCATCAACGTCGGCAGCACGAATATCCGCACCTTCCCGAGCATGCTTTCGAGCCTGCGCGGACCGGCCATCTGCAATCTGGATTTTTCCATGATCAAGAACGTGCCGATCGGCGACAAGGTGAAGATCCAATTGCGCGGCGAGGCGCTGAATGCGCTGAACTACATTCAGTGGGGCGAGCCGAGCCTGGATCCGACCAGTGCCAGCTTCGGCGTCATCACGCGCACGCGCAATCCGACCCGGCAGCTCCAGTTCGCCGCCAGAATCACATTCTGACCGCCAGGGGAGCGGTCAGAAGCCCGGCAAGCTCAGCGTTCCTCGGCGGTGGCTAACGTCGGCCCGCTGCGGATCTCCTGATCTTTGTACTGAAGCTGGTAGAGCTTCCAGTAAATACCGCGCACCGCCAGCAGCTCCTGATGCGAACCCGATTCGCGCAGGCGGCCTTTGTGCATCACCAGGATGCGGTCGGCGCGCTGGATGGTGGAGAGGCGGTGCGCGATGATCACCGACGTGCGCCCTGCCACCATGCGGCCCAGCGCCTCGCGCACGCGGAACTCCGTCTCCGTGTCGACGCTCGAAGTCGCTTCGTCCAGAATCAGAAAACGCGGATTGTGGGCCAGGGCGCGGGCGAAGCTGATGAGCTGCTTCTGGCCGGTGGAGAGTCCGCTGCCGCGCTCGCGCAGAGGCTGGGCGAAGCCCTCCGGCAGCGATTGGATGAAATCCATCAGGTTCACCTGCTCGGCCGCCTCCTCCACTTCCTCGCGGCGGATGGTCTCGGTGCCCAGCCGGATGTTGTCCTCCAGTGTGCCGGTGAAGAGGTACGGGTCCTGCAGCACGACGCCGAAGTTGCGCCGCAGCTCGAGCGGGTCCACCTCACGGATATCCACGCCGCCGATGCGAATGCTGCCCTTCTGCACGTCGTAGAAGCGCAGCAGCAGACTGATGAGGGTGGTTTTGCCCGCGCCCGTGTGACCCACCACCGCGATCGTCTCGCCCGGCTCGATGTGGAAGCTCACGTCCTGCAGCACCCAATCCTCGCCCTTGTAGGCGAACCAGACACCGTCGAAATCGATGCGCGCCGGGGCCGGCGGAACGGCCTTCGGCGTGGGCGGCGCCACGATCTCGGCGGGCGTATCCAGCAGCTTGAAGATGCGCTCGGAGGAGGCCATGGCGGACTGCAGGATGTTGTACTTTTCGCTCAGATCCTGAATCGGCCGGAAGAAGCGCAGACCGTATTGCAGGAACGCCACCACCACGCCCAGCGTGAGTGCGCCGCGCTGCACGCGAAAGCCGCCCCAGGCCAGAATCACCGCCAGCGCCACCATGCCGATGAACTCCACCACCGGATAGAACCAGCCGTACGCGGTAATCGTGTCCTTGAACGCTTCCATGTGCTCGCGATTCACCTGCTCGAATTCCTGCTGGCTTTTGCGCTCGCGATTGAAGAGCTGCAGGACTACGATGCCGGTGACGTGCTCGTGCAGGTACGCGTTGATCTTGGCGATGGCGATGCGAATGCGCCGGTAGCTTTGCGTGACCGTGCGGCGGAAGTGCCGCGTGACCAGGATCACCAGCGGCATGGCCGCGAGCAGGATCATCGTCAGCAGCGGGCTCAGACGGAACATCACGAAAACGATGAAGCTGAGCGTCAGCACATCGCCCAGGATGGTGACCAGACCGGAGGAGAACAAGTCATTGAGGACGTCCACGTCGGTGGTCACGCGCGTTACCAGCCGGCCCACGGGGTTGCAGTCGAAAAATGCCAGGTCGAGCTTCTGCATGTGCCCCATCAGCTCACGGCGCAGGTCGAACATGGCGCGCTGGCCGATGTACTGCATGAGGTAGATCTGGCCGAATTCGAAGACAAACGTACCCGTCAGTACGAACAGATACAACAGACCCACCGCGCCGATGCCGCTCCACGGGTCGGCCGGCAGGTAGCCGTCGAGAAAGCTGGGCGAGGGCTTCGCGCCGGGATCGAGATACCTGTCGACCGCGATCTTGGTCAGCAGCGGCCCCATCACCTGCAGCGCCGATTGCAACAGCAGAAACCCCAGCGAAATCGCGATCAGCAGCCCATAGGGACGCATGTAGCGCAAAAGCCGGCGCATCAAACGCGAGTCGTATGCTTTACCGAGGACCTCTTCTTCCACTGATTTTCAGTATAATCACCTCAGATCACCCAATAGGAGTTTTCCAATGAAACGATTCTTTGTCGCGGCCTCTTTGTTCTCCGCGCTGGCGTTTGCCGAAACCTGGTCGGGCACGCTGGTGGACGTCATGTGTAAGGGCAAGGACCTTGCCAGCCACACCACCAAGTGCGCGCTGGGCTGCGCCAAATCCGGCTTTGCCGTAGTGCTCTCCGACGGCCGTTTTCTCAAACTGGACGAGGGCGGTAACGCCAAGGCGCTGGGCGCGCTGAAGGCCACCAGTAAGGAAAAGGATTTGAAGGTGAAGGTGAACGGCAAGCTGGAAGGCGAAACCATTCAGGTGGATTCGCTCTCGCTGGAATAAGCCATGTGGAAGTCGAGCGCGTGCCTGGGCACGCTGCTTCTGCTGGCGGGCTGCAGTCAGGGGCCGCATCAAAAGCGCATCGCAGTGGTGCCGAAGGCCGCTTCTCACATCTTCTGGCAGACGGTGCACGCGGGCGTGGTAGCGGCCGGCCGCGACCTCAAGATCGATGTGGTCTGGAACGCCCCCACCGCCGAAACCGATTTCTCGCGCCAGATCCAGATTGTGGATTCCTTCCTGGCGCAGCATGTCGACGGCCTGGCGGTGGCGGCTTCCGATCGCACGGCGTTGAACGCTTCGCTCGATCGCGCCGCGCAGCTCGGCATTCCGGTGACGGTGTTCGATTCCGGCGTCGAGTCCACTAACTACATGACCTTCCTGGCTACCAACAATTACGAGGCGGGCGGCATGGCGGCGCGCAAGCTCGGCGAGTTGATCGGCGGCAAGGGCAAAGTGGCGATGGTGCAGCATATGCCCGGCAGCAACTCCACCATGGACCGCGAAGGCGGCTTCGAGGACGTGATCAAAAAGGAGTTTCCGGGCATTCAGATTGTGGCGCGGCAGTACGGCATGGCGAATCACTCGAAATCCATGGCGGCAGCGGAGAATATGCTCACCGCGCATCCGGATCTGAACGGCATGTTCGGCTCCACCGAGCCGAGCTCGCTGGGCGCCGCGCAGGCGCTCAAGGAACGTAATCTGGCGGGTAAAGTGAAGTTCGTGGCCTTCGATTCCACCGACAAGATGGTGGAGGATGTGCGCGCGGGCGTGATCGACGCCATGGTGGTGCAGGATCCCTTCAAGATGGGCTATGAGGCCGTCAAGACCCTGGCCGACAAGCTGAACGGGCAGACGCCGCCGAAGAAGATCGATTTGAGCGGCCGGGTGATCGTCAAGGCGGATCTGGACAAGCCCGACGTGAAGGCGCTGCTGTTTCCCGATCTTACGAAGTATCTCAACTGAACGCCGAATCCCAGGATATGCTGGCCAGCGTAGCCGCCGCGGCTCTCTTCCAACTCGCCGCTCCCATGCAGGGCGCCATCGATGCCGCGGTGCGCAAGGCGATGGACGAGACGCAGGTGCCGAGCGTGTCCATCGCCATCGTGCAGGACGCGAAGATCGCCTATGTGCGGACGTACGGCTCCGCCCGGCTCGATCCGCAGACGCCGGCGCGTCCGGAGATGCGCTACAAGATCGCGTCGAACAGCAAACAGTTTCTCTGCGCCGCGATTCTCATGCTGGCCGAAGAAGGAAAGCTCTCGCTCGACGATCCGGTGGCGCGCTTCCTGCCGGAGTTGACGCGCGCCAAAGACATCGCCATCCGGCAACTGCTGTCGCACACTTCGGGCTATCAGGATTACTATCCGCTCGATTACGTGGCGCCGTTCATGGCGCGCGAGACCACGCCGCAGCACATCCTGGACGTGTGGGCCAGGAAGGCGCTCGATTTCGAGCCCGGCATGAAGTGGCAGTACAGCAATACGAACTACACGGTGGCCGGGCTGATCGTGGAGAAGATCACGGGCAAGCCGCTGATCGCGTTCCTGCGCGCGCGCATATTCGAGCCGCTGGGGATGCGCTCGCCGATCGACGTGGACCGGGAACCGTGGAGCGATCAGGATCCGCTCGGCTATACGCGTTTCGCGCTCGGTCCGCTGCGCCCGGTGAAGCCGGAAGGTTCGGGCTGGATGTACGCGGCCGGCGAGCTGGCGATGACGGCGCGCGACTTGGCCACGTGGAACATTTCGCTGATCGAAGGCACGCTGCTGAAACCCGAGTCGCTCGCCGCGCTTACGGCGGAAGCGAAGCTGGCGAACGGATCGGGTACCGGATATGCGCTGGGGCTGAGCGTCACCAAGTCGAACGGCAGGCGGAAATGGGCGCACGGCGGCGGCGCGTCGGGATTTCTCAGCCAGAATTTCACGCTGCCCGACGATCGCGCGGCGGTGACGGTGCTGACCAACGGCGAGACACCGGCGCACCAGATGTTGGCGCGGCAGATCGAGCAGATCCTGGTGGACAAGAGCCTGGAGATCGTACGCCGCCTGTTCCGCGACCTGCAACAGGGGAAGCTCGACCGCTCGCTGTTGAGCGAGGATGCGATCGCGTATTTCGACCCGCAGGCGCTGGCGGACTTCGAGGCGTCGCTGAAGCCGCTGGGCGAGCCGAGCGAGTTTCACCAGACGGAAGCGCACGACCGCGGCGGCATGACGGAGCGGACGTTCGCCATCAAGGCGGGCGGCAAAGCGCTTTCGCTCTCGACGTACTGGACGCCGGACGGCAAGGTGGCGCAGTACCTGATCACGCCCTCGCGGGGGCAGTAGGCCGGCGCCGGCTCACAACTTTAATTCCCAGCCTTTGCGGAACTCGGGCTTCACGTAGCGGTTGCCTTCCGCGCTGTTGGTGAAGCGCAGGTTCTTGCTGTCCCAGTCGAGCCGGCCTTCCACGCGAAAAGCGATAGCGGCCAGCGCCAGCCATTCCGCGAATGGCGACGCAATGCGGAAGTCCGAGCATCCCGGATCGCCGCCTTTGCAGGCCCGCACCCAATCGAGCATGTGGCCGGGCGAGCGTGTCAGCAGCGGGGGCGGCAGCACGTATTCCTTCCAGCGCGCGGCCGGTAGAAGATGGACGCCTTCGCCCCGGCTGGAGGTCGCCATGATTCCCTTGGTGCCGATGAACACCGCGCCGTTGCCGCTGAGAATGCCCGGTTGCGCGGCACCGGCGCGCATGCCGAATACGCGGACCCCCGCGCCGCCGGCGCCCTGGTTCGGGTCGCGCGGTGCGGTGCGGCCCTTGCGCGATGCTGCGTCGCCGCGCGTTGCCGGCGCGGCGCCGGCACGGCTCCCCATGGGCCGGCCCTTTTCGGTGAGATTGTTGGTGGGCGGCAGAATGGTCTCGTTCTCCATGCCGGGCACGTGATAGGCGTCGGGCGCTTCGGGCCGCGCCGAATCGTGATAGAAGACCTTCACCGGGGGCATGCCGCCGCGCGCGGGAAAATCCAGGCGGATGAGCGCGCGCTCCGGGAAAGTGATTTTGCTGCCCGGACCTTCCTGCCGGACACGCTCGACGCTGGTGGGCGCCTCCAACTGCAACGCGGTATGTACGGGTCCGGCGGTATGGGTGGCCCAGTTGCCGATCTGGCCCGTGCCGAAATCGAAAAAGCCGCGCCAGTTGTACGGCACGTAATAGGAACTGAACGGACGCATGGACGCGCCACCCAGCCACAGATCCCAACTCAGCGTGTCGGGTACCGATTCTTCCTTCGGCGGCTCCTGCAAACCGGTAGGATGCGTGCCCGGTGTGGTGGTGATGTGCGCCTCCACTACGTCGCCGATGGCGCCCGACCAAACGATCTCCGCCGCCACCCGGTTGCACTCGTGCGAAAAGCCCTGGTTGCCCATCTGCGTCGCCACTTTGTATTTCACGGCGGCATCGCGCAGCAGGCGCGCTTCCCATGGAGTCCGGGTCAGCGGCTTCTCGACGTAAACGTGCTTGCCGCGCTGCATGCAGGCCAGCGCCGCGGCGGCATGCATGAAATCGGGAATACCGATGGTGCAGGCATCGATATTTTTTCCCTCCTTGTCCAGCATTACCCGGAAATCTTTATACTTCGGCGCCTTCTCGAAGCGCTGGAAATTGGCGGCGGCGCGTTTCTCGTCCACATCGCACAGCGCCACGATATTTTCCGTGCGCGCGGCGTCCACCAGATCGGCGCCGCCTTGTCCGCCGCAGCCGATCGCGGCCACATTCAGTTTGTCGTAGAAGGGTTTATAGCCGAGCGACCGCAGCGAAGGCACGCTGCCGTAACCGCCGCAAGGAACCGCGCCCGCCAGCAACGCACCAAAGAAGAAATGCCGTCGCGAAAGGCCATCCGATGTCATGGTTGCCATTGATAACGGACGGCGGTATCGATGTCAAGTGTGGCTGAGAGGATCCATACATAACTAATGTTAGTTTGGAACCCGGACTGCTAGATCCGAGAACGTGCTGAAATCGACTTTTCCGTTGCTCCCAATCTTCGCTCTGCTCGTCTCGTGCGGATCGAACAGCCCACAGCCTTATGCGCAGCAGCCGATGCCCGTGACCGCGCAGAGCGGCCAACCTGCGCCGCCCGTCGCCGAAGGGAGTTCTCCGGTGGTGGCCGTGCAGCCGTATCCCGCCGCAGCGCAGCCGCCAGCGCCCGAGCCGCCGCCGAATGCCGAACGGGTGGCGCCGCCGGACGCGCAAATGCCTGTGGCTGACGTGCCGGATCAACGTGCCGAGATCGTAATCCCCAGCGGCACGCCAATCCATGTGCGGCTGAATCAGACGCTGGACACGCGCCGGAACCGTTCCGGCGATCGTTTCACCGCCACGCTTACCTCGCCGGTGGAAGACAACGGGCGCGTCCTGGTGCCGCGAGGCTCGACCTTCACGGGCCACGTCACGGTGGCGCAGCCTTCGGGCCGCATGGAGGGCCGCGCGGTGCTGGGCGTCACGCTCGATTCGTTCGAGATCAACGGCGCACGGCATCCTGTGGTAACCTCGCGCGCCAGCCGCGTCAGCGCCAAGCACAAGAAGCGGAACCTGGCGTTGATCGGCGGCGGCTCCGGCCTGGGTGCGCTGATCGGTGGCCTGGCGGGCGGCGGCAAGGGCGCGCTGATCGGTGCGGGCGCGGGCGCCGGTGCGGGCGTTGCGGGCGCGGAGCTGACGGGCAAGATGCAAGTCGCGCTACCCGCGGAGAGTCTCCTGACGTTCCGGCTGGAAGAGGCCGCCGAACTGTAAGCTGCTGCGGTCCGCACCTGTTTCGAGCGGGTTAGTGGTGACGGACTTCAGCGAAATCGGACAGCCGCGCGTCCGGGCCGGATTACTTCGCCGGCAGGAATTTACGCACGCCCCACTCGTAGGTAGCGGCGCCGATGAGTCCGCCGAGCAGCGGTCCCACGATCGGCACCCAGAAGACCGGCGCGCCGTCGGTGAGGCCGTTGTTCTTGAAGCCGGCCACCACGGTCCAGAGCCGCGGTCCGAAATCGCGTGCAGGGTTAATGGCGTAGCCGTGCAGGCCGCCGAACGACATGCCGATCGCCACCACGACGGCGCCGATCATCACCGGCGTCAGGTTCGAGCCGGGCGGCTGGTTGCGCTCGTCGGTGATGGCCATGGCCATCAGCAGCAGCAGCGCGGTGCCGATCGTCTGATCGAGCAAACCCGCGGAAAGCATGGCCGGGAAGGCCGGAAACGTGGTGAATACGCCGGCCGTGTGCTCGAGCTTCGGGTCAACGGCATGGAAGGCGGGCAGATAATTCCAGAACACCAGCGCCGCCGCAAAAAAGGCGCCCGCGATTTGCGCCACCGAGTACGGAATTACTTTGCGCCAGGGGAAATCGCGGAAAACGGCCATCGCCAGCGTCACGGCAGGATTCAGATGCGCGCCGGTCACGCGGCCCGCGATATAGCAGCCCATGGTGACGCCCAATCCCCAGCCGAAGGTGATATTGGTGTAGCCGCCATGCACAATCTCGCCCGTGGCGCCGGTGCCGAAGAGCACCACCATGGCGACGACGCCATTTCCGAATAGCACCAGCACGAGGGTGCCAATAAACTCGGCGCCCAGTTCGGCGCCCAGACTGTTTTTCATTTTGACGCTCCGGATTCTATGCTTGCGAAAGCGCGAGTGAGCTTCTCATAGGTCACTCCAAGTTCCTCGGGCAGGACCCGTGTCTCGCCGACCGTGGTCATGAAGTTGGCATCACCGATCCAGCGGGGCAGCACATGCATATGGATATGGCCCGCGATGCCGGCGCCCGCGGCCTTGCCCAGGTTCATCCCCAGGTTCAAACCGTCGGGCCGGTACAGCTCACGCAGGTGCTTTTCCGCTGCACGCACGATGAGCATCATATCAGTAACGGTCTCCGCCGGTGCGGCTTCCAGACTGGCCACGTGCTGGTACGGCGCCACCATGAGATGGCCGCTGGTATAAGGAAACAGGTTGAGCAGAACGAAATTATGCTGGCCGCGATAAACTATCAGATTTTCGCTATCCCGATTTTCCGCGGCTTTCTGACAGAAAATACATTCCGAATCGGGAACCGGCGCCGCCGTCAGGTAGCGATAGCGCCACGGACTCCAGAGGTAGTCCATAATGCCGGCTTGCAGTCCGTGTTACATAGGCGGCGGTTCTGAGGGAGCCGGCTCGGGAACCGGCGGCGCGGCAGCGGCTGCCGCGTTGACAACGTCTTTCAACTCTTTGCTGGGCTTGAAATAAGGGATCTTTTTGGCGGGTACTTCCACGCGTGCGCCGGTTTTTGGATTCCGGCCCACCCGAGGTTGTCTTTGACGAGTGCGGAAGCTGCCGAACCCCCGGATCTCGATCTTGTCGCCGCCGCGCAGGGAGCGCACGATACTGTCGAAAATTGCCTCCACAATGACCTCGGATTCCTTTCGGGTCATTTCCACTACGCGGGAGACTTCTTCAATCAGATCGGCCTTGGTCATGAGCTGCTCCTTTGATTATTTTATATTAACCTATTGTTTTCTCAAGGGGATTCCAAGACCGCAGTATCGCGTGAATAGGAAACTTTTGCAAGTCGAGGCGGGGTCATTCGCTACGGCTTGCAACGGGCAGGCTATTCTTCGTGCCGGTCTTTCAAACTCATTACTTCTTCGATGGTCGTGGTAGCAGCCGCGGCCTGCCGCTGGTAATCCTCCAGCCGCGTCTTCTCCTCGTCGTCAGCCATCGCCTTGAGGCTGAGTCCGATTTTCTTTTCCGGCTCGCTCATTTTAATGATTTTAAAATCGTATTCCTTATTCAAAGCCACCGGGGGTTCTTCGTTGCGGCGGCCGGAATAACCCGGAATTTCGGAAAAGTGGCACAAACCTTCTACGCCGTCGGCAAGTTCCACGAACGCGCCGAATCCGGCCAGGCGGCAGATCCGCCCGTGCACAATATCGCCTACCTGATGATTCTGGAAGTAAGTCTCCCAGGCGTCGGGCTGCAACTGCTTGATGCCGAGCGACAGGCGATGCGCCTTGGCGTCGATGTTGAGAATCACCGCCTGCACCAACTGTCCTTTTTTCAGGACTTCCGACGGATGTTTCACACGCTTGGTCCAGGAGAGATCGCTGACGTGCACCAGGCCGTCGATGCCCTCCTCGATCTCGACAAAGGCGCCGAAATCGGTCATGTTGCGCACCCGCCCCTCTACCACCGAACCCACGCTGTAGCGCGATTCGATCGTGGTCCAGGGATTCGGCTCCAATTGTTTTAAACCGAGTGAGATGCGCCGTTCCTTGGGGTGGACTTCGAGAACCACCGCTTCCACCTGATCGTTGGGCTTGACCACCTTGGACGGGTGCTTCATGCGCCGCGACCACGTCATTTCGGTGATGTGGATGAGGCCTTCCACCCCGGGCTCGAGTTCCACGAAGGCGCCATAGTCGGTGACATTGACGACCCGGCCGATCACGCGGCTGTTGACGGGGTAGCGCTCCATCACCGTATCCCACGGATCCGGCTCCAGTTGCTTGATGCCGAGGGAAACGCGCTCCTTGCCTCGGTCGAACTTCAGGATCTTGACCGTGATCTCGTCGCCCACGTGCACGATCTCGGAGGGGTGGCCCACGCGCCCGTACGACATATCCGTGACGTGCAGCAGACCGTCGATACCGCCCAGGTCGACGAAGGCGCCGTACTCAGTGAGGTTTTTTACCACACCGGTAACGACGGAGCCTTCCTCCAGGTGTTCGAGGGTAGTGGCCTTGCGCTCGGTGACTTCCTGCTCGATGGCCACCTTGCGCGAGACGACCACGTTGCCGCGGCGGCGGTTGAGCTTGATGATCTTGACCGGGATGTCCTGGCCGATGAGGGCGTCGAGGTTGTGCAGCGGCCGCGGGTCGGCTTGCGAGCCGGGCATGAAAGCCTTGATGCCGACGTCGACCGAGAGCCCGCCCTTCACGCGCCCGAGCACATGTCCGGAGATGATGAGCTGATCGTTGAAGGCGCTCTCCAGGTTGTCCCAGACGCGCAGGCGTGCAGCCTTGGCGTGCGAGAGGAGCACGTAGCCTTCGGGACGCTCGCCATGGTCCACCATGACATCCACGACATCGCCGGCGCGCACGGAAACGGCGCCCGCGGCATCGGTGAACTGTTCGATCGGCACCAGGCCTTCGGATTTGTATCCGAAATCGATGATGACGTCTTTGGCGGTGACTTTGAGGACTTTACCCTGCAGGACCTCGCCTTCGGCAGGCGGCGCAAAGTGGCTGTAGTCGTCGAGCAGACCTTCGTAGTCCTCGTTGTCCACGGGACCCGGATTGATCGGGTTGTTTTGCTCGACGGCCATTACCATGCCTCCGCGCCTCTCTGATTCACCGGCTTCGCTATGACAACGGAGACGAAAAACGGCCGCCTGCGAAGGCCAATTTGGACATCTGAATCACAGCCATTGGGATTGTTGTGCGTATCCACCAGCAAACCGTTGAGAGATCAGTATGTTAGCAAATATACGCCGAGTGAGGACAGGTTGTCAACGGTCCCCACATATCTATTGATATGTAAAAAGACAGAGGCGCGGGCCGTATACGGGGTACGACTTCCGTTATCTCACACTCTTGCGCCGGACGGGCGGATTCTAGAGGCTCTGGACGTCTGCCATGTAAACATTGTCACGTTCGCCGACGCGCGAATTGAAGATCACCCACCGGTCGTCCTGGCTGAACACCGGATGCCCGTGACTGTGCTGCGTATTACCCGGCTGCCGGCGGCACAGCCGGCGCACCTGCCCGCGGCCCTCCGCGTGGGTCATCAGCGACATGTACTTGTCGCCGTTCTTGTCGTCCGGACTCAGGTACGCGCTGTCACCCGCGACCAGCGTATTTTTGGTGTTGGACTGAATGTGTCCCGGACGCCGGCCGGGCAGCAGGAACTGCCGGATCCAGGTGCCGTCGGGGCGGATGAAGCAGTTGTAGTGCTCCATGCGGCCATCGCGCTCCACTTCGTACTGGAAGCCCACGTCGCCTTGGCGGGTGAAATACTCGTGTACGCAGTATTCGCCGGGCCGCTGCCGGTAGAGCGGCACGGCGGCCCGGCTGCGCGCGGTTCTCGCATCGATGGTCCACATGCGCTGGCTCACCAGTCCGCCTCCTTCGTGACAGAACATGATGAGGTCCGGTTGCGTGGGATGGATCATGACGTGGCTGATCCACATACGCTCGCCCCAGGGGGAGACGGCCTCGCCGTTACTGGCCTGGATGCGCATGATGACCGAGGTGGGGTGCTGATAATACGTCTCCGCCATGGTGGAGTAGATGCGGCCGGTTTCCGTACTCACGGAAAAATTCTCGCGGTAACAGAAGGCGACGTGCGAGCCGTTCAGAGTGCACGTGGCCAGATTCGGTTTCCAGCCGGCGGGCACGCGGTACAGTTCGCGGTCGTCGAGCGTGTCCACCATCAGGGTGCGCATGACGGAGCCATCGAAATAGAAGAGGCGGCCGTTGGGAGAGAGGCAGGCGGATTGCGGCTCGATCTGCTCACCCTCCGTGAGTTGCACAAGCTTCCTGGCGGCGATTTCCATCATGTATAACTCGAACCGGCCCGAGCGGTTGGAGCCGAAAACCACACGTTCGGCGGCCGTGCCCACGAAGGCTTCGGAAGTGAAATAGAGATGCACGTTGTCGGACCCGTCGCCGGTAAGTTGGATGACGCGCGCGCCGGTATCGGGATCTTTGAACTCTTTCACTTCGCTCTCTACGCGTAAGACGCGGCCACGCCCACCCGAGCCGCGTTTCGACACGGCGGCGGGCTGGGAGAAGGATCGCACGGGAGTAAGCAGCCCGGCGGCGGCCGTCAGCGAGGCGCCCCCTACGCGTCCGAAAAACGCGCGGCGGTCCAGGCGGGAAACTGCGGATGGGTAAAGGATCGGCATCGATTTTACCTGCACCAGACATTATATGAGATTTTTGGCTCTTTTATCCTGATGGCTCAAGGAGATGCGCGCCAGGTACGGAACCGGACCCGGAATGTGTACGAAATGGGGCTTGCTTTTTACCGCAGCGGAGCTACAATCATCGTGACCGATCAGATTCATACCGGAATCATTTTGGAGGTTCCCATGTTTGATAGCCTCGCGGATCGGATAAAGCAGGACGAGCGCGTCGACGGTCAGTATGCGCGCTACCTACGATGGGCCTTAGTGGCCGTCATTTCCTCAACCTTGTTCGGCGGCTTATACCTGGTAGTGCAGAAACTGGAATAACCTTCTACTGCACTGGCAATCTGGAGGGCGCAATCCGCACCATCACGGATTTGACTTTCCGCGAATACTCTTCGTACGGATTGTAGGCCCACAACAAAGCGTCGAGATCCTTGTGCTTGTAATGGTTGGACCGCGCCAGGTGATAGGCCACGGTGCGGATGCCATCCGTGATGGAGGTGAACTCGGCCCGTCCGCAATTCCATCCGAATAAGTTATTGTTCCTGGCGGCTTTTCCGCCCGTCGTTTCTACAAAAGAGATGCTGGGGAGGAGCCGCCAGTCGAGTTCATAATGATCGGCTACGCTCAGGAAGACATGCGAGTAGGCCTTGGCCGGTGCGTCTGCCTTTTCGAAGAACTGTTGCAGCAACTGTAAACGGGGATCCGTACGAGGTCCGGCGGCCGGTGCAGGCATGGAGGGAGGCAGTTTCGCGTCAACCGGGTTTACGATCGCAGGAACGGACACAAATCCCGCAAAAATCATCATACCGTTGGACAGGAATTTCCTCATGTACAGTCACCTCGAATAAGCCGAATTTTTCAACTGCTACCGGGCGAGTGGAACTAATGTATGCCCTTGAAACGAAAGGTAATAGACGATGCCTGGGCCGGAATAAGCTAACTAAAATAGCATTTCGGTAGTATAGCACCAATGTTCATTTTTCCGGCCTCGATTTTTGCAGTAAAGGGGAGTTCAGATTGTGCGAATAGGCACTCAACTTGCGCCGGCCAAGGTCAAGTGCTTTGTAGACAACAAGAAGTCTTATCGACGATTTTGTAGCTTTCTATACGAAAAAATACAGTTACCGTACCTGGACCGCCGCGCCTACGCCGGCTCGCGGCCGCAACAGGCCGGACCTCGCTCATGCGGGCATCACAACGCGATATAATTCAACAACAGACCTTAGGGATGCGTACATGATGATGCGAACCACCGCTCCGTTGCTTTGGTTTCTTTGTGTTCCGCTGTTCGCCGAGCCGGTAAGCTTCTCCAAAGAGATCCGTCCGATTCTGGCGCGCAACTGCCAGGGATGCCACCAGCCCGCCAGCCGGCAATCCGGGCTGTCGCTGGTCGGCTTCAGCGATTTCGAAAAGGGCGGTAACAAAGGACCTTCGTTCATTGCCGGGAACCCGGAGAAGAGCGTCATCATTTCCTACCTGACCGGCGAGATCAAACCGCAGATGCCGTTCGGGGGCAAGCCGCTTCCGGAGGAGCAGATCGAGCTGGTCCGCCGCTGGATTCGGGAGGGCGCCAAGAACGACGGAGGCGCCGAGCCGGCCGACAGCGTGCCCAGCGGTCCCACCGTGTATCATGCGCCGCCGGTGATTACGGCGATCGCGCTCTCGCCTGATGGAAAGATGCTGGCCGTATCCGGTTATCACGAGATCCTGCTGCACACCGTGCCGCCGGCCGAAAGCGGGCCGATCGCGCGGCTGCCCGGGCTTTCCGAGCGCATACACAGCCTGGCCTTCACGCCGGACAGCAAGACGCTGGCCGCGGTGGGCGGCAATCCCGCGCGCTTCGGCGAAGTGCAGATCTGGGATGTGGCGGCGCGCAAGCAGAAACATTCGGTGGTGATCAGCAACGACACGCTGTTCGGCGCTTCGCTTTCCCCGGACGGTACGAAGCTGGCGTTCGGGTGCGCGGACAAATCGGTACGGATCTTCGATGTAGTGGCGGGCAAGGAGATCCGCAAGATGGACCATCACGAGGACTGGGTGTTCGGCACCGCATTCGGCATCAACGGCAAACGGCTGGTATCGGTAAGCCGCGACCGCGCCGCCAAGATCACGGATGTGTCCACCGGCGCTTTCATCGAGAACGTGAATCTGCTCAAGGAGGCTTTAATCGCCGTGGCTCGCCATCCGAAGAAGGATTGGGTGCTGATCGGCGGGCAGGAGCGTATTCCGTACCTCTATATGCTGGACCGGCCGCGCGCCATGCGCATTGCCGACGACTCCACGCTCATCCGCAAGTTCGACGCGCAGGACGGCGTGATTCTCGCGCTCGCCATCAGCCCCGACGGCGCGCGCATGGCCGTGGGAGGAGAAAGCGGCGACGTGCGGCTCTACGAGATGGAGACGGGCAAGCTGATTGCGGCCTGCACCGGCAACAATGGCGGCACCTATACGCTGCAGTTCTCGCCCGATGGCAGCCGCCTGGCCACTGCCGGCTTCGACGGCACGGTGCGAATCTACGACATGACCGGCAAGCAGGAGCAGGCCTTCGTGCCGGTCAAAGTGGAAAAGACGGTATCGCAGAGGTGAACCCATGAGAGCACTACTGATTCTGGTGGCAGCCGGGACACTGACCGCGGCGCCTCCCACACTGCAGGAATTGTCGCCGCGCGGCGCACAACGCGGCAAGAGTTTCACGTTGTATCTGCGCGGTGAAGGCCTCACCCAGGGGGCGCGCGTCGTCACCACGCTGCCGGCCAGTTTCTCGCGCCTGGCGCTCTCGAAGGATCCGGTAGCCGAGGGACGGATGCGTGGCAACGGTCTGCTGCCGCTGCTGGTGACCATCAGGCCCGATACCCCGGTGGGATTCTATCCGATTCGCGTCACCTCGGACTCCGGCATCTCCAATGTGCTGCTGTTCAGTGTGAGCGATCTGCCGGAGATCGAAGAAGCGGAAGCAGCCGATGCCAAGCTGGCCAACGATTCTCCCCCCAGCTCCCAGAAGGTGACGACGCCGGTACTGATCAACGGCAAACTGAGCGGCCCCGACATCGACAATTACACATTCCGCGCCACCGCCGGGCAGAAGCTGGTGTTCGAAATCGAAGCGCGGCGGATGGGCTCCGCCATCGATCCGGCGTTCGAAATTTACGATGCCGCCGGACGCGAGATTGCGCGCAATGACGACGCGCCCTCGCTCGGAGTGGATTCGCGCCTGGAAGTGACTTTCCCCAAGGCGGGCGAATATCGCGTGTCCGTGCACGATTCCAAGTTCAGCGACCAGTTGCTCAATTTCTATCGGCTCAAGATCGGCAAGTACGATTTCGCCGACAGCATCTATCCGCTGGGCGGTCCGAAGGGGACCGATGTCACCCTCTCGGGAGGCAACCTGGCGAAACCGGTGCACGTGAAGGCCGAGGGTGCCTGGGTGAGCGTGCCCGGCTCCATGAGCCTGCCGCTGCCGTTCGAACTGACGGATGGCCCGGAGCTGGCTGGTCCCCTCGACATGCTGCCGGCGGGAAAGACGGTGAATGGGCGCATCGCCAAGCCGGGACAGGTGGACCGTTATCGCCTGGCGGTGGCGCCGGCGCAGAAATGGTCTTTCGAACTGACGGCTGCGAATCCGGGGACCTCGCGTCTGGATGCGCTGGTTACCGTGTACGACGCCAAAGGCAAGAAGCTGGGCACGGCGGACGACAGCAACGGTAATGGCTTCGATCCGGTGATGACGTTCGTGGTGCCGGAAGGCGTGCAGGAGCTCAACCTGGCGGTGGAAGATCTGTTGGGCCGCGGCGGCGACGCGTACGGTTACCGGCTGGTGGCCAAGCAGCAGCATCCGGATTTTACCGCCGACCTGATCACACCGTTCGTCAATGTGCCGGCCGGCGGTACGGCGCGGGTAAGCGTGCTGATTCAGCGCCGCGGATACGCGGGCGAGCTGCGCGTACGGTTCGCGAATCTGCCGGAGGGCTTCGTGACAGCAGGCGGACACGTGCCCGTGGAAGCGGCATCGCAGGATTTCAAAAACGAGATTCCGGGGCGTAAAAGCGCGGTGGCTACGCTGACGATTACAGCGCCGGCGGACGCCAAGCGGCAATTCCTGGATCTGGAAGTAATCGCCGAGGCGAAGACAGAAGACGGCGTAATCCAGCGCTATGCGCGCGGCCCCGGGCTTACGGCGGCGATTCGCGGCGATAAGAAAGCGTTCACGGCGCCGTGGCTCGGCATGAAGCTGCCGATGGCGATTACCGATCCTCCGCCGCTGACGGTGACGCCCGTGACGCAACTGGCGCGGTTTTCGCAGGGCTTTGAATTCGAGATGCAATACGAAGTGAAGCGCCTTGGGGGGGCGAAGGGTCCCGTGCGGGTGACGCCGAATTTTCTCAGCGCGGTGGGTAATCTGCGCATCAACAGGGGCCAGCCGGGGAAGAATGCGGACAAGGGCAGTTACACGCTGACCACCAACTTTGCCACGCCCACCACCACGTTCGACATGGCGTTCGATGTGCAAATGGATGTGGACGGCAAGCCCGTGCAGGTGACCAGCCCCATCATGGAGATCGAGGTGGTGCCGGGTTATGAAGTGACGCTGGCGCGGAACGAGATCGAAGTGGCGCCGGGCGGGAGCATCGAGATCGCCGGGAGCGTGCGGCGCGAGCCGACCTTCGAAGGCGGACTGATCAAGGTGGAGGCGGCGGATCTGCCGGACCACGTGAGCTGCGCTGCCGTCGAGGTGCCGGAAGGGCAGCGCGACTTCAAGCTGACCTGTAGCGCGGAGGCGGCCGCCAAGACCGGCAGCTTTCCGATTCGCATCGCTTCGGTGGCCCCCAATACGGGCAAAAAAACGAAGTCGGATTACAAGATCGCCGATCTGGAAGCCAGGCTTTCGGTAGGCAAGAGCAAGTTGGCGAGTAAGTGAGATGAGGGAAGCCGTGAAGAAGCTATCGCTGTTATTACTCACCGCGAGTCTGGGTTATGCGAAGGTGAGTTTCGTGCGCGACGTGGAGCCGATCCTGAACCGTGTGGGGTGCACGCAGGGGCCGTGTCACGGCGCGGCCAAGGGAAAGAACGGATTCAAGCTTTCGCTGCGCGGCTACGATCCCGACTACGATTACAAACAGCTCATTCACGACCTCTCCGGGCGGCGCTTCAACCGCACCGATCCGGCGCGCAGCCTGATGCTGCTGAAGCCCACAGCGCAGGTGCCGCACGGCGGCGGGCAACGCCTGGAATTGGGCTCGGCGTACTACAACACCATCCTGCAGTGGATCGCGGAAGGAACGGAGTTCGGCGATCCGGTATCGGCCACGATTGCCAAACTCGAGGTCACGCCGGGCGAGATTTTGTTCGACAAGCCCGGCCCCAAGCAGCCGTTGAAGGTCGTTGCGCACTATGCCGATGGATCGCAGCGCGAAGTGACGAAAGAGGCGCTTTACTCGAGTAACACGCCGACCGTCGCCGATGTCGGCGAAGACGGAGTGGTTACGTCCATACGCAAGGGCGAAGCCGCCATGCTGGTGCGGTACGAAGGCAAGCTGGCAGTCATCAACGTAACCTCGGTCACCGACAAATCCGGCTTCACGTGGCCCGCGTTCGTCGAGAATAACTTCGTCGATAAGTACATCGCGGCCAAGCTGAAGCGGCTGAAGATCCAGCCTTCCGAATTGGCCACCGATGCGGAGTTCCTGCGCCGCGTATCGTATGACCTGATCGGACTGCCGCCCACGGTTGAGCAGACCCGCGCCTTCACGGCGGACAAGACGGAGACGCGGCTGAAGCGCAGCCGCAAGATCGACGAACTGATGGCGCGGCCGGAGTTCATCGATCACTGGTCGCTCAAGTGGGGCGACCTGCTGCAGGTGAATCGCGCGCGCCTGGGCGATAAAGGCATGTGGGCCTTTCGCGAGTGGATCCGCGACTCGATCGGGAACAACAAGCCCTACGACCGCATGGTGCGCGAACTGATCACCTCGCGCGGCAGCACGTTCCAGAATCCGCCGGCGAACTTCTTCCGCTTCACGCGCGACCCGAAGGTGGCGATGGAGACCACCACGCAGCTCTTTCTGGGCGTGCGCATGGTGTGCGCGCAGTGCCACGACCATCCGTTTGAAAAGTGGACGCAGAACCAGTATTTCCAGTTGACCGCCTTCTTCGGCGCTGTCGGCATCAAAGACGGCATGGATGCCAACGAGGAGATCATCTACGACAAACGCGAGGATGCGGAGATTCATCATCCCAAGGACAATCGCGTGATGTCAGCGAAGTTCCTGTTCGGCGGCGACAACATCAAACCGCAGGAGAGTCATCTGCGCGAGGCGTTGGCCGACTGGCTGACAGCGCCGGGGAACGAGCTGTTCGGCAAGTCGATGGCGAACCGCATCTGGAGCTATTTCTTCGGCCGCGGTATCATCGAGCCGGTGGACGATATCCGGGCGAGCAATCCGCCGGTGAATCCGCAACTGCTCGATGCGCTCACCGCCGACTTCGTCAGCCACCGCTTCGATCTGCGGCACCTGATCAAGACGATCGTCAACTCGCGCACGTATCAGCTCAGCTTCCATGCCAACGAATGGAACGGCGACGACGAGAGCAACTTCTCCCACGCCGCGCCGCGCCGCCTGACCGCGGAAGAACTCTATGACGGAATCTACGTGGCCACCGGCACCAAGCCCTATATCAAAGAGCTGCCGAAGGACTTTATCGCCGAGCAGTTTCCCGATCCGAGCTACGGCAAAGGCGGCTTCCTCGATCTGTTCGGCCGTCCCGACCGGCAGACGAGCTGCGAATGCGAACGGCGCAGCGATGTGAGCCTGGTGCAGGCGTTGAACCTGGTCAACGGATCGACCATTGCCGAAGCCGTGGCGGATGAAAACGGCCGCGTGGCCAAGCTGATTTTGCGGGGAGCAAAGGATCGCGAGATCGTAGAGGAACTGTATGTCGCCACGCTGGGGCGGCCGCCGGAGCCGCAGGAACTCGATTACGCGGAAACGTATATGGCGAAGAGTATGAATCGGGCGGAGCGGGCGCAGGACTTACTGTGGGCGCTGCTCAACAGCAACGCGTTTCTGTTCAACCGGTAAAAAAGTCGCTGCAGCCCGTGTTGGGACGCACGGGCTGCAGCCGAATCAGTTAGTGTGACGACCCGCCGGTACGGGTTTTTGGCGTTTCCAGTTCGCGCTGGCTTTGCATCCACTCGTCCAGCTCCTGTTGTGCCTTCTCCTTCGTATACCCGTAGCGTTCCTGCAGGCTTCCCAGGAATTTGTCTTTATTCCCGGCGATCTGTTCGAAGTCGGAGTCGGTCAATTGGCCCCACTTCTCACGGACTGATCCTTTCATCTGTTTCCACTTACCTTCAACTTGGTCCCAGTTCATGGAAAACCTCCGCTAATCTACTGGCACGTCAGTTACCGCCATTTTCCCGGAATTGTAATGGCCGGCACGTGTGTCCAGGTTACTTTCCCACCGATCGTTGCGCACTTTCCGCCATGCGCAGATGCTCCTGCAGCGCCGGCAGATTCTGCGAAGCCCAACCCTTTACTTCCGGATCGGACCCGTGGTCGATCTCGCGCTGGAACAAGGAGATGTCCTCCTTATGGTCGGCAACCGCGTGACGTGCGAACTCGCGGTCGAAATCGGCGCCGGAGAGGTTCTGCAGTCTGTTGTACTCAGATTGCGCTTTGGCGTCCATAGACGTGGGCCAGCTCATGTTCATCTTCGAGACCGTCTGCTTCAGCATCTCGTTGGCCTTGGTGTGGTCTTCCACCAGCTTGTTCGCCAGTTCTTTGACAGCGGGATTCGTCGCCTTGGTTTGGGCGAGTCGCGCCATTTGCACTTCAGCTTCGCCACCCGCCGCAGCTTTCATGACAAAGGTACTGTCAGCGCTGGCGCGGTTGGCTCGATGTATGTTGCGCGCCTGGGCGGGCAACACCATTAGCGTGGCGGCCACGAGCATGGCCGGAGTGACTAACTTTAGAACTGTCATTTCGGATTCCCCAGAAAAACCGAGCATCCGGGAATCCGTTGTGCGCGCGCCTACCGTGCAGGCGCGGCTTCGAGTGCTCCCACGCGATTCAGGTACGCCGCCAAGTCGGCGGGCGTGGCCGGCAGCGGCAGCCGATTGCCGCGGTGCACGGCATAACGCTTGCCGCTCTCCACCACCAGACAGGCCATGTGTGAACCGAAAACTGCGCTCAAGCCCACATCGATGAGGATGACGCCGCCTTCGAAGCGCGGCAAAACCATGCCTTTGGTAGGTGTGTGGCCCACGATGATGCTCTTCGCACCCTGCCGGTCCAGCACGGCTTTGACATGCGCCGCCAGCGCCTTTTCGTCCTCCTGCGCCAGGCCGCGATACCAAAGCGGCCCCTCCTGGTCCATGCTCACTCCGTTCTCGAGCCGGGAAAAATCGCGCAGCTCCCGGGAAATCTCTTCATTGATCTTGCGCAGGCTGGTCTTGACGTACTTCGGGCCGATGCCGCCGTGCAGAAACACCATATCGTCGATCCTGATGATGGCGTTGTGGCCGCGGATCCACTTGCCGTAGGCGCCATCGGCGGCGAAGTAGGCCTGCCGCTCAAAGAAGCCGGGCGGATGGGCGGCGTCCCATTTCCCGCGATAGGCTTCGTCGACCGTGGTCTCGGCGGTGGCGGGGTTCGCGCGAAGCTGCCGCAGATGTTCCTCGTACCCCTTCTCGCGCAGTTTTTCCGATTGATCGGTTTTGTATTCGGCGTAATCGGCGGCGGAAACGTAGCGCAGATCGCCGTAGAGATTCATCGCCTCGTGATTGCCGATGAGGCAATGCACGGCGCCGCCGGCCGCGCGCGCCTGTTTTTCCAGCTTCATCATCAGCGCGATCAACTGGCGCGAATCGGGACCGCGGTCGAGCAGATCGCCGGTCTGCACCAGGTGTGTTTTGCCGCCCGTCCAGTTACTTGCGCCATCGATGACGCCGGCGGATCGCAGTACGGCGGTCAGTTGCGGCAGATCACCGTGCACGTCGCCCACCGCCACGACACGCTCGACATTTTTCCAGGTATCGTCGGCGGCGCACGCAGCGAAACACACGCAGGCCAGCAGCAGCAGCCGGCCGATGGGACGCGCCCTCAGGCTGCCGGCAGCGTGACCCATACGGTGGTTCCCTTTCCTTCGGCACTGGCGATGCGAATGTCGCCCCCGTGCTCGAAAACGATCTGGCGCGAGTTGAACAGGCTCCAGTTGCCGCTGGCGATGCGGGTGCCGGTCACTTTGAAGCCGGGATCGAAGATGGTTTCGATCTGTTCGGGGGACATGCCGTGGCCGTTGTCCTGAATCGAGATTTCCACCAGCGAGCCGGCATGGCGTGTCGAGACCACCACGCGGCCGTCGCCGTCGGCGGCCTTGATGGCGTTGCTGAGCAGAGTGGAGAACGCGGCACTCAGCAACTGCGGGCGGCACATGAGGGTGGGCACAGGCTCGAACTCGAACTCGAGCTGCACGCCGCGCTGGAGCTGGTCGTCGAACTGCATGATCACGTCGCGAAGCAGTTCGTTGACGTTGGCGGTTTGCAGCTCCGCCTCTTCCAGATTGATGAAGCGCTGCAGCCGCGCGATCACGCCGCGGATGCGCTCCGTGGCGGTTTGCACGGAACGGCGCAGATCGGCCTGCAGATTGGCCATCCGTTCCTGCTGTGCCGGGTTGGAAGAAGCCTGCTTGCCGGCCAGCACCAGCAGCGTGTCGACGGCGCTGGTGAGGCTGCCGAGCGGCGTATTGATCTCATGCGTGACGGCAGCTGCGAGCTTGCCGATGGCTACGGCGTTCTCCGCCAGTTGCGCGCGGAGCTGCGCGCCCGAAAGCGCCTCGGCGATGCGCAGCGCTTCCTGCTGTTCGTGATACGTGGTGAATCGCCGCTCGTACAGTGCGATGGCCGCGCCCGCGGCTACCAAAGTGATCACCAGAAGGAACAGCTCGTTGCCGGGATCCCGCCAGAGCCACCACAACTCGGTGATTGCGCCGAGCGCGATGGCGTGCACCGGCAGCAGCGGCAACGCGACTACCGCCGCTACCAGGATCACCAGGGCATCGGCAATGCTGAACTGTCCGTGCGCCCATCCGGCTACGAGCAGCACGCCGGCAGCGGAAGCCACGCTGAGTGTGCGGGCGCGCGTCCTGCTCCAGCGCTGGCGCGCTACCAGCAGCGTGGCCGCGCCGAGGATGACTTGCGCGGCCAGCGGGATCCAGTGCGGTGCGAGCAGAAGCGCCGCGGCAATCTCGATGGGTCCCAATCCGCGCAGCCCGGCGTGACTGGCGCGCACAATCTTCTGCCCGAACAGCGGTTCGCGTTCCGCCGCACCGGGAAAGAGAAGATCGCGAATGCGCTTCCAGGCCACGTAATTAATATACTCGGTGCGCCGCAGGAGCCTAGCGGTCGCGTAGTTGAATGCCGAATACGGGCCCGCGGAAGAGCGGCTCGAAACCCCGCGTATTATCGGCGCGGTGCACGTCGGCGCCGGTCAGCATGTAGCCGGCGCGCAGCGTGATATGCCGTCCGAGCGCGACGCCGCCGTTGACGCCGAACTGTACCCAGTGGCCGTGCTTGCCCAGCGTCATGCCCTTCAACTCGCCATCGATTGCGAGCAGATTACTGTGCGGGATGAGGAAGGCGCGGCCCTCTACCCCGGCCTGCGGGAACGCAAACGACTGCCGCTCCGTGCCCGTGAATCCGAAATTGCGGCTGGTCAGGGCGCCCGACGCGTTCACATATCCCACGCCGGCCAGTAGCCCCAGATGTCCCTGCGAAAGGCTGACGAGATCGAACTGGTAGGCGCCTGCCACATAGTCGATCGTGGCGGCGGACGTGACCTGATCGCGGATGTCGAACGTGCGGCCGGCGAAGACCACCTGGCGCGCGATCACCGCATCGCCATGGAGGCGATAGGGAATGCCTTCCACCATGAGCCGATGCCGGCGCCCGGGCTTCACGACGAGTTTGCCGTAGAAGTGCGGCTGCTTTCGATCGATATCGAGATCGTTTCGCAGATCGAGCGGCGTAATACCCGACTGGATGGTTCCGCTCGAGTCGAGCAGCAGTGCCGAGCCGGTGAGCTCGACGCGGAAGCTTTCAAAATCCTCCGCGGCGTCAAGACAGCCGAACGCGAGCCACACCGATACGGCCAGGCAAACAGGTTTCATTCCACACGGAGCAGCAAGACAAGTGCCAGGTTACAAAGCGCGCGTCACGATTTCGGTGAGTTCCTGCTCTGTTAACACGATGGGATTGCCCTTCATGCTGCTGGCGCGGCCGGCTTTGGCAACGATGTCCGGAAGATGCCGGGGTTGGACGCCATAGGTGCGCAGCGGCGGGACTTGCAACTTTGCACATAAATCGGCAATGGAGCGCACGGCATCCTCGGCTCTGGCGCCGGCCGCGCCGGTGAGCACGCGCGCGAGTGTGTCAAAGCGCCGCATGGGCTCGGAGCCGGGCGCACGCGTGCGCAGGGCGCGCACATTCACCTCCATGGCGTACGGCAGGACAGCCGCGCAGGCAGCGCCATGCGGGGCGGAGAACATGCCGCCGATGGGCGCCGCGAAGCCGTGCACCGCGCCCAGGCCGGAGTTGGCGAGCGCCATGCCGCCGAGCAGGCTGGCCCACGACATGCCGCTGCGCGCCTCCAGGTCGTCACCGTTCGCAAAGGCTCGGGGCAGGCAGGCGGCGGCGCGGCGGACGCCCTCCAGGCAGATCATGTCCGTCATCGCGTTCGCGCGCACCGAGACGTAGGGCTCCACCAGTTGCGTGAGCGCGTCGAGTCCGGTGCTGGCGGTGAGTGCGGGTGGCATGCCGACCGTGAGGTCGGGATCGACCAGAGCCAGCCGTGGCAGCATCAGCGGGCTGCGGAGGCTGGCCTTCACGCCGTCGGCAGGGGAGCCGAGGACGGCGTTGCGCGTCACTTCAGACCCGGTGCCGGCGGTCGTCGGAATGGCGATGAACGGCGCCGACGGGTGGGTTAGCGGCTGTCCACGGCCCACCACTTCGAGATAGTCGAGCGGCTCCCCGGGATTGGTGATCAGGGCGGCGAGCGCCTTGCCGGCGTCGATGGCGCTGCCGCCGCCCATGGCGATCACGACGTCGCAGCGCTCGTCGCGTGCGAACCCGGCGCCGCGCTGGATCAGGTCGACGGTTGGCTCGCCGGGAGTGGAGAAGGGCACGCAGTCCAGCCCGGCGGCGCGCAGGTCCGACACAAGCGGCGCGGCGCGATCGGTTGCGGCGCCGGTGACCAGCAGGACGCGGCTGCCCATGGAGGAGGCCGCCAGGGGCGCTTCGCGCACGGAGCCGCGTCCGTAGAGGATGCGTGTGGCTGTGGCGAATTCGAACCCGGGCATCGCGCTACCGGCCGCCATCGGAGAAATATATGTTGGCGTACTTCACGCTGCGCCGCGGCTCGGCCATCATAGGCGCCACCGCATCGCGCCACTTCGCGTAGTGCGCGGTCTCTTTATGCGCGGCGGCTGCTTCGGCGCCGCGGTACGCTTCCACCAGCAGGAAGCGGGCGGGATCGTCGCTCTGCTGCACCACGTCGAAACGCGCGATTCCCGGCTCCAGTTCGCTCTGGCGCGCGTTTTCGATGGACGCCGCGCGGAACGCATCAATCGATTCCGGCTTCACATGCACATGCACATGTACGATCAGCATCAGTTTCCTCCGCCGCGGCGAAATGGAAAGCGCGAGCGCACGGCGAGAATCCGAGCCTTTTCCTTATCCTCACGCGCCGCGTAGAATCCAACCGTGCAGTTCAGTCGAAAGAAATACGCATCGCCGGCCTTCGCCGGATGTCGCCCCTCCACGCCGTCGGCGCCGCCGCCCGCCACCATCTGGCCGCTGCCGCCCAGCACGAAGTAAATCTCTTCCTCCGTTTCGTGATGGTGCGGGAAGTTGGTGCCGCCGGGCGCGAACTCCATCACGTAGAGGCTGGTGAGGACGTGCGCCAGCGCAATGCGATCGCGTTTGCTTTCCGTATCGCCCATGAGCAGCCGGTATTGCACGGAATCGGGATGATTGCCCACTGTCTGCAACTTCACGTCGTCGATATTGGCAACGTCGAGCTTCGGCGGAGCCGCCACCTTGCTGCCGGTGGGAATTTTGAAGCCCATGACCATGATGCGGCACGGCGCACCGGGGTTGCAGGCCAGCGCGTGCCGGATGCCGGGCGGCACGTAGAAGAAATCGTGGCGGCGCACGGCGGCTTTGGTGTCGCCGTAGCTCATCGAGCCCGCGCCTTCCAGCACCACCCAGGCCTGCTCCTCCGCGCCGTAGACGGCCGGATTGCTGGCGCTGCCCGGCGCCACGGTCAGCTCGCCGAAGCGCGCCACACCGCGCACGATCGGTACGGGCGCTTCCCCGGCGCCGAAGAGCGGACGGTAACGGCAGGTGGATGTGGTCACCTCCGTCTTCGCTTCTTGCGCGGCCGGCAGAAAACGATGCAGGTACGTGGGATCCACCTTGCGCTCCGCGGCGGAGAGGAGGACCGCGCCGAACAGCAAGCAGTATTTCCGCATATCCTTCGACTATACGACCAGATGGCCGCCTGCGCGAGACGTTACGGAGCGGGCTTTGGGGCCGGCTTAGTGTCGACGGTGACGGTAACGGCGTCGACATTGCCGAGCAGATCGCGTTTGCCTTCCACGGTTACCGAGGCTCCCTGCGCAATGGCGGCCGGCTTGATGGGCTTCGCATCCCTGAAAAATTTGGTTTTGCTCGAGATATGAAAGGCGATGGACTGTTCCTCGCCAACCTCCAGCACTACCTCTTTCTTGCTCAGGCTGCGCAGCGTGCCGTGAAAGGTGGCTACGGGCGTTTCGAGCGGCGAAACTTTGTTCTGCGGCTGGCCCTTTTTGCCGCCGCGCCCGGTCTGCGGCGTCTGGGCCCCGAGCGCCGCCGCGATCGCTACTATGAACAGCAACTTCCGCATCCGAATACTTAGGCGCGCCCGCCGCCGGGAAAGTTACGGCCGCCCAGTCCTGCTACAATCACACTTTCCATGGCCAAGCGGGCTTCCCTATTCATTACCTGTGTGGTTGACCAATTGTTCCCGAAGGTGGGGATGGCAATGGCGGGCGTACTGGAGCGCGCCGGCTGGCAGGTGGATTTTCGCGAGGACCAGACGTGCTGCGGCCAGCCGGCGTTCAACAGCGGCTATCTCGGCGAAGCGCGCCAGGTGGCGCGCCACTTCCTGAAGGTCTTCGCGGACGCCGAGTACATCGTGGTGCCTTCCGGGTCCTGCACCTCGATGATCTCGCACCATTTCGCCGACCTGTTTCAAAAAGACGCCGAGACGCTGGCGGCGGTACACGCGCTCGAGCCGAAGGTCTTCGAGTTTTCCAAATTCCTGCTGGAAGTGGCGGGTGTGGAAGATGTCGGGGCGCGCATGGAGGACGTGGTGACCTACCACGACAGCTGCCACGCGCTGCGCGAACTCGGCGTGCGCGACGGGCCGCGGCGGCTGCTGGCGCGGGTGCGCGGCCTGGAGCTGCGCGAGATGGACAAGGCCGAGGAATGCTGCGGCTTCGGCGGCACCTTCTCGGTGAAGTTCGCCGACGTGTCGGGCGGCATGGCCCGCACCAAGATCGATTCCATCGTGCGCACGGGCGCCCGCACAGTGGTGTCGATCGACTCCAGTTGCCTGATGCAACTGCAAGGCGCGATTTCGCGCGCGGGCCTGCCTATCCGCACCATGCATTTGGCCGAGGTGCTGGGCAGCCGCTGACCGCCAGCATCCGCCGTCTGTGGCGTGGTGCTCGGGTTACAGAGCGTTGTCGCCGCGGTCGCCGTTGCGGATGCGCACGGCCTCGGCAACCTCGTAGAGAAAAATCTTGCCATCGCCGATCTTCCCGGTGCGGGCGGCCGCGCTCAGTGCGGTCACCACTTCATCGGAACGTCCGGAGGGAATTACCATCTCGAGCTTCACTTTGGGAAGCAGATCGACGTTGTACTCCTGGCCGCGGTAGGTCTCCTTGTGGCCCTTCTGGCGGCCGTGCCCGCGGACCTCGGTGATGGTCATGCCATCGATGCCCATGCCCTGCAGGGCTGCCTTGACATCGTCCAGTTTGAACGGCTGTATGATCGCCTCGATCTTTGTCATTTTTCCAACCTCTTCAGATAGTCGATAACTGCTTCACGTAATAACGAGGACAACAGTTGATTCGGCTCGCCGGCGATCTTGCGCCGGGCCGATTCGTGAATCAGCTGCTCGTATGCCCCTGGCGGCAAAGTGACGGTTACCTTGCGAAAATCGCCTCTTTCTCCGCGGGGCGGATCGGGATTGACAGTCATATCCTGACCTCAGTCTCTCTTTTCAGCCCAGGCGAAATACTTCTTCCGGAGTTTCCGCCTGGCCGCTTTCGAGTAATTTCTTGTAAGCCAACTTGATCAGTGGCGGCGCCACGATGGTGGTGGCCACTGACATGAAAACCACAACGCCGTAGATGTTGTGCTGGATAATCCCGAAGCCCAAACCGATCTGCGCTACTACCATGCCCACCTCCCCGCGTGGAATCATGCCTACGCCGATGCGCAACGCTTCCGTCCTGCCCAAACTGAGCGCGCCCAGCCCGCACCCGATGAACTTCGAAATCACCGCCGCCACCAGAATGATCACTGCCAGCAGGGCCGTGCTGCCGCTCGAAAAGGCCGTGAGATCCACATGCAAGCCGATGCCGGCGAGGAAGAACGGCACCAGCAACTCCGTTACCCCGTGCGCCAGGTCGCCGACACGCTGACCTGTGCTCTCCGCCAGCGCCAGGCCCGCCAGGAACGCTCCCACGATGGCGGCTACTCCGGTGTAAACGGCCAGCAAAGAGAGCGCGAACAGCAGGCTCATGGCCATGGCGAACTGTGCCTCGCCTACGCGCAGCTTCTGCTCCACGTGAGGCGTCACGCGCTTCATGGTGTGGGTGCCCCACTTGGCCACGATGAGCGTGAAGGCCACGGCCAGAAAGGCCGTCAACCCTAACTGCAGGAAGTTCAGCGTGCCGTGCGTGAGGCTGCTGACTACGGCCAGCACCAGCAGGCCCAGCACGTCGTCGATCACGGCGGCTGCCAGGATAATCTTGCTCGATACCGCGTGCAGTAGACCTTTGGCGGCCAACACCTGCGCTGTGATGCCTACGCTGGTAGCCACCATCGAGGCGCCTACGAAGATGGCCTCGTTCGATGGCGCGCCCCAGAGAATCAGAATGCCCCATCCCATGACGAATGGAACCACCACGCCGCAGCAGGCCACGATGGTCGCCGTACCGCCCACCTTCAGCAGTTCCGACGATTTCACCTCCAGCCCCACCCGGAACAGCAGGAACATCGCCCCCAGATCGGAGAGCGCGGTCAGCAGTTCATTCGGCGCCAGCCAGCCGAGCACGCTCGGCCCGATGAGGACGCCCGCCAGAATCTCGCCCACGATTCCAGGCTGATTCAGCCGCTCGAAAATCTCGGCCATCAGCTTGGCCGAGACGAAGACGATCAGCATCGAAAGCGGTATCTTCGCCGGCCCCTCAGCGCCGAAAGACATCAGCAGTGCGGGACATTCACCCAGATGCATGGGAGCCCGCTCAGGCCGACCGGGAGAGTTGCCGGGTGACCAGCGCCGCCGCACCGATGCCGACCGCTACCGCCACTGGCGGCGCTCCGGCCGAGATCAGGATGTAACTGCCCAGTACCACTGCTCCGAGAAAATAATTCCACTTAATCGTCATTTCCATATCACCATGAGTGAGGTCGCGATCATCATGCCGAGTAATACCAGTCCGGGGGTGGTGAGCGACTTGGTCCACTCCGGTTTCTGTGTTCCTTCGCGCATGAGTTTGCGGATCTCCTGCAGTTGCTTGCGAGCGAGCGAGAGTTCCCAGCTATTGCCGGCCAGCTCGATCGCTTTCAGGGTCTCCTCTTCGGCCTTGATCAGCGCGCGCAGCCGATAGTTCAGTTCGGCGTATTTGAGCTGCGCGAAGAAGTGGCCGGGTTCGCAGGATCTCGCCAGCTCCAGGGCGTCCATCGATTTGTACACCTCATAGTTCATAGCGTACGCCATGCCCAGGCAGGTGCGCAGATCGGCGGATGCAGGGTTCTTCTCGCAAGCCAGTTCGAGCGAAGAGATGTACCCGGCCAAGGCCGCCGGCGAGACCGTATGCGGGTCCCGCCAGGGCACCGGCGGCAGGCGCAATGCCGCCGGTTGCATGGCCGATGCGTGGACGACTTCCAGTTCGACTGTCATGTTACTGTGCACCAACCGGACGCGCCTTCAGTTCGAACTCGGGGTAGCCCAGAGCTCCCATTTCCGGTAGATCCAGCCCTTCCAGCTCTGCCTTGGCCGAGACGCGCTGCCCGACCACGGCATCGATGAGGAGATTGATCGCGAAGCTGAGCGTGAAGACAAAGCCCACCAGCGTAGCAACGCCCATGAGCTGCGCCACGAGCTGTCCGGCGTCGCCGTAGAACAGGCCGGTGACCGAGCCGGTCACGCCGTTCCAGGAGCCGCCGAAATTGCTCTTGCCGTCCGCGAACAGGCCCACGGCGATGACGCCCCAGAGACCGTTGGCGCCGTGCACCGAGATAGCGCCCACCGGATCGTCCACCTTCAGCTTACGGTCCACGAACTCGACCGAGACGCAAACCAGCACGCCGGCGATCAGCCCGATGATGCAGGAAGAAACGGGGTTGACGAACCCGCAAGGCGCGGTGATGGCGACCAGGCCGGCCAGCAGGCCGTTGCCCGACATCGAAGCATCCGGCTTGCCGTAACGCATCCACATATACAACATGGCGCCGAAGGCACCCGTCATGCCCGCCAGCATCGTGTTTACGGCCACCGAAGAAATGCGCAGGTTGCCGTTACCGGAGGCGCCCAGCGTGGAGCCGGGATTGAACCCGAACCACCCGAAGGCGAGGATGAAGCAGCCGGTCAGCACAATCACGATATCGTGGCCGATGATTGCGTTCGGCTTGCCGTCGCGCGTGTACTTGCCGATGCGCGGCCCGATCATGATGCCTAGAGCCAGTGCCGTCAAGCCGCCTATCGAGTGCACCACGCCGGAGCCGGCGAAATCGGCGTAGCCCTTGCCCAGACCGAAGTTCGCGCCGAGATTGGCGAGCCAGCCGCCGCCCCAGGCCCAGTTCGCGAACAGCGGATACGTGAAGGCGCCCATGACGAAAGAGGATACGAGGAAGGCGGCGAATTTCCAACGCTCGGCCGCAGTGCCGGTGACGATCGTCAACGCCGTATCCATAAACACCATCTGGAACAGGAACACCACCATGACACCCACGTCGTAAGTGCCGCCCTGCGTCAGGAAGATACCGTGCTGGCCGAAGAGCCCGAACGGCTTGCCGAATAGCGTGATGGCGTACTCGGCGTTGAGCGGATTGACGCCGCCCAGGTTGGCTACGCCGCCCACGCCGCCCATTTGAATGGTGAAGCCGATGAGGTAATAAGCCAGCATGCCCACGCCGTAAACCATGAAGTTCATCATCATGGTGTGGTTCGCATTTTTGGCGCGGCACAGTCCGGTTTCCACGATGGCAAAGCCGGCCTGCATGAACATCACCAGGAAGCCGGTGATCAGAGTCCAGGTGAAGTTGATGGCGACTTTGTTCTGCCCCACCTGGTTCACCAGATCGGCCAGCGTCATGCCCTTCTTCGCATCCGCCACGGCCACATCGGCGGCGGTGCCGGTGAGCCCGCCGTCAGGGTCGCCCTTGACGCGCGCTTCCGGCTTCGGCGTATCGATGCCCTTCAGATCGGCGTCGGTGATGGCCTTGGGCGCCGCGGCCGCCGCCGGAGCAGCGGCTGGAGGCTGCGCAGGCAGGATCGAAACCGCCAACGCCAATGTTGCTAGGAGTAGTAGTGATTTCTTCACGGACGTTATTTCCTCCAGATGGCGTTCTTCTGGAACGCAGGATTCAGAATTCCAATGATGCCGAACAGACTGACCGCCAGCCCGGCCAGCACCATGATGAGCCGGCCGTTTACGCTGGAGGTCATGCCGAGGCTGAGAACGGCAATCACGAAACCGAGCAAAGTTACAGCAAGTCCGATTACAGTCATATTGATCTCCTGGATAACCTCCTATTCCGCGTGCTCCCAAGGCTTGCACTTCATGAACAGAACGATGGAAGCCCCGAGCACCGCCAGACCCAGCAGCACCAGCAGGAAGCTGATGTCCGCCGCTAAGCCCGCCGCGATCAGGACGAATGCGATGAGAAACAGGCAGACGCCTTGCGCCTGCGTGGCATTTGCGCCCATAAGTTTATCTCCACTGATTCTTGATTGAAGTTACTGACTAAAAGTCCGCCTGAGACGAGTCACTCGACGGGGAGCCGGCTAAGGAAGCAAACACTAGCTCCAGGGAGCTAGCGAATGAGTAAGTAGAAATTCGCCACGTAGCGAATCTGTTATGTTCAGGTGAAATGTAGTCTACCGGGTCGGGTGGGGGGTGTCCAATCAATATTTTTGATTGGCGGCTGCGCGGTTTGACAATTTATATGGCCGAAGGAAAGATCGGATAACCGAAAGATACTCGCTGAAACAGGATTTCCGAAATAATAAAATCAAGCCATTGAGAGGAAAGCGGGACAAACCACCCGCGCAACTGCCAGGCTATCTTTGGATCTTTTGGACCTATCGAAAGAGCGCTCTGGGGACTACGCGGAAACTAGAAGCCTTCCGGCTGGATCCAGAAGCTCTCGCGCCACACCCCGCCTGCGGCCACGCTCTGCAGTTCCCGGTAGACGCCCTGATGCGCCAGGTTGAAGGCGTTCGTAATGGCCGCCATAGGCTCGAAACAGATGAAATTCTTGCCCCGGGGCGCGTAGACCACGGCGACGGTATACTTCGGGCCGTAGATCACCGAGATCTTCTCCCGGGTTCCGGTCACGGAAAAGTGCGCGCGTCCGTCGCTCGCTCGCACCAGGCCGCCGAACACGTCGTCCAACTGGCCATCCGCCAGCGTCTGCGGATCGGCGTAGGTGTGCGGCCGATGCTCGCCGGTCGGGATCAGGACATTCGACAGCAGATACTGTTCGCGCGCCGCCAGATGCACTTTCCACTGGTCGCGCGGCGCATCGTGCAACTGGAAGTAGGGATGGTACCCGACCGCCACCGGCATGGGGCCGGCGGTGCGATTCTCGATGGCCGTCTCCACTTCGAGGGTGCCATTGGCCAGGCGATACGTCATTTCCACCGAGTGTGCGAACGGGAACTGCGCCATCAGATCCGGATACTTCGAGAAATCGAGCCGGCTGGTCACGTGCGCCGATTTCGCGTCGGCCTCGAGCTTCACCACCTGCCATGCCGGCCAGAAGGCCAGCAGCCCGTGAATCGGCTTGCGATTGCCGTCGAGACGCAGGTTGCCCAGCTCCGCATTCAGCAGGTACTTCTTGCCGTTTGCCCAGTAGGCTTCGCCATCGATGCGGTTGGCCCATGGCCACAGAAACGGCACGCCCGCCAGCGCCGGCTTCGCCTTCAACTCGCCGATGGTGGGAACCGGCAGGAACAGGATATTCTTGCCGTTCACCTTCATTTCGTACGCCATGTTGCCGAACGAAGGCGCGATCGAGACTTCGGTCTTGTGCGCGGAGTCGGCCAGGCGGACCACTTCCAGGCCGTCGGCGGTAGCTTTTTGGGCGGAGTAATTGGCGGCGTCGGACATAAGCGGCATCAGCGGGATCAGGAGGCACGGCAGCAGCGGGCGCGTCATGGTTCGTCGGGATCGCGCAACTGGAGCACCGTGTCCTCCTGGCAGCACCAGCACAAACCCGGCTCGTAGGAGCGGATGGAGCAGACGTCGCACCAATAAGTGATCATCTTCAGCTTGCCGTCCTGGCGCGCCAGTACGCTGCGGGCGTGATTGTGCTCGATCGAGAAACGGTCGGGCGCGGTGAATCGGCCCGATGCTTCGAGCTCGGCGCCGTTCAGCCGCGCATCGTTCAGCACTTTCATGGCGTCGGCATCGCCCTCCAGGATGACGAGCTTGCGATCCGTGGTCTCCAAGGCCGGCGGCTGCCCGTCGCGCTGCTTGAGCTTGCCGCGCAGCTTGACGGCCGCCTGTGCCGGCGCGGATTTCGGAGACTCGGCCAGACAGCAACCCAGAGTCAGCACCGAGACGAGCAAAAGCTGCCAGAATCGCATGTTTCTTTATTGTAGCGGGTACAATAGAAACAGGAGAGGGAGCCATTTGATCGAGATCACCCCCAAAGCCGTCGCCAAGATCCGCCGGACGCTCGAAAGCAATCACGTTGAGGGCGGGTTCCGCCTGGGCGTGATCGGCGGCGGGTGTTCCGGGCTCAGCTACAAATTCAAACTGGAGCCCACGCCCCGGCCGACGGACAACATTTTCGACTACGACGGCGTGAAAGTCTTTGTCGACCCCAAGAGTTACGAGTACCTGAAAGGCATGACACTCGACTACACGGAATCGCTGCTGGAGAATGCCTTCGTTTTCCATAATCCGAACGCGAAGAAGAGCTGTAGCTGCGGTAAGTCGTTCCAGCCTAACGAAATCTGACCCTTAGCGGCGCCAACGCGCATGGCACGCGGATTGCTTGGCAAGCCGCGTATGAAAAAACTACCTTGGGCAGCGGCATTGCTCACCGCAGCATTGCTCAATACCGCCGTCGGCCAGGGCCCTGCGATTCGCGTGGTGAACGCCGCTTCCGCGAGTCCTGACAATCTGGTGCCGGGCGCCATGATCACCATCAAGGGATCGAATCTGGCCAACACAACGGCTACGGCGCCGGACGCTTCTACTCTCTTTACCGTGTTGGCAGGCGTCGCGGTCCGCATCAACGGCACGTCCGTAGGACTGTCGTACGTTTCACCCACGCAGGTGAATGGCGTGATCGACGTCTCCACGCCGGTCGGGCCCGCCACCCTCACACTGACCTCGCCCACCGCGAACGTCAGCGCGAATATCACGATTCAGCGGCAGAGCGCGCCCGGAATCTTCGCTTCGCCCGGCGCCGGCAGCCGTGAGGGCGCCATCCAAAATGCCATCACCTTCGCACTCGGCCCATTCAGCGTTACCACGAACGGCGGGCCCACCTACCTTGCGCTCTATGCTTCGGCGCTGGACACTTCGGTAGCGCCCACCGTCACGATCGGCGGAGTGACCGCGCCTGTGGTTTTCTACGGCCACCTGACGTGTTGCGCCGGTCTCGATCTGATCAACGTACAGGTGCCGTCATCGCTCGCGGGCGCGGGTCGCATGGAGGTGGTGGTCAATTCCGGCGGCCGGATCAGCAATGTCGTCGAGACCGTAATCCTGCCGAATACCGGGCAGGGGCCGTTTGCACCCGCGGCGGAGAACACGGCGCGCAACCGCGAGATCGGCGCCATCACGTATGTGCAGGCGTTGGGTGTGGCGCTGGTGCTCGACGAGCGCGACGACGTCATCCGCGTCATCGACATGAAGCAGCGCGCAGTGACGCGCACGATCGCGCTGCCCACGGGCGCGCAGCCGTTCGCGATCGCAGTGAACGATGCGGGCTCGCAGGCGGTAGTGGCGGAGCGCGGGCGCGCCAAGGTGGCGGTGATCGATCTCGCGCGCGGCGTGGTGATCACGGAGATCGCGGTGGATTTCGGACCGTCGGCCGTGGCCATCAATGGCGACATGGTGCTGGTGGCGAATGAAGACGCCGACTCGGTATCGGTGATGAGCTTGGTGCTGAAGCAGGTGTTGGCCACGGTGCCGGTGGGGCGCAGTCCGCGGTCGATCGCGATCGACGACGCGTCGTCGCTCGCCTACGTGGTGAATCAGGGCGCCGGTACGATCAGCGTCATCGACATCTCCAAGCGCGCCGTGGTCGACACGCTGCAGTTGGGCGCCACGGCGCGTCCGCAAACCGTGCGCCTGGTTCCCGGCGCGAATGCGCTGGCAGTGACGGAGCCGAATATCGGTATGCTCGATCTCATCGATCTGACCAGCAAGGCGGTATTCCGGACACGCGCGGCGGTGAACGATCTGACGTTTCAGTCGACGACGGCATATTTCGTGACGCAGTCCGGCACCGCGTCGGCTGTGCCGTTTTCGATGACGCCGGCGGGCATCACCCTGGGCGTACCCGTGGCGATCGGCCTGGATGCGGGTCTGCGCGGCGCGGCCATCGACACGCTCGACCGGCTGCTGCTGGTGTCGAGCGAGTCGAGCGGCACCATTTCGCTCATCGATCTGGCCAGCAATCGCGTGGCCGGCAGCATCAACGCGGTGCGCAGCGAGACCGAGCCGGCCGCGCGCGATGACCGGTCGGACCGGGATCGTGCCGGCAACACGCCCGCCATCACCTCGGTGGTGCCCGGTCAGGCGACGGCGGGTACGACGGTGCAGCTTACCGTCAGCGGCACGAACCTGGCAGGCGCATCCGATGTGTTCTTCGCGGGACCGGGCGGCGTGGGCCGCGATGCGGCGTTCACGGTGACCTCGCTCGACGTGGATTCCACCGGCGGGCAGACGCGCCTCACGGTGCAGATCGCGCCGGGCGCGGCGAAGGGCGATCACCTGCTGCGCGCCTTCACGCCAAACGGCGAGAGCGTGACCGTGGCGGGCACCGGAAACGTCTTGAACGTGATCTGATGGGCGCCGTGCGGAGGCCTTTACCCGCCGGCCCTCGCCCGGTGGTAAAAATAGGCTGAGGTTTGCATGATCAGCTCGCGTCGAGACTTTCTCAGAAACGCCGCCCTCGCCATGGCGGCATCGGGCGCCCGCGGGGCGGAAACACGTCCGCCCAATTTCGTCCTCATCTACCTGGACGATTCGGGCTGGGCCGATTTCCATCCCTTCGGCAATCCGCCGTACAAGACGCCCAATGTGGAGCGTCTGGCCGGGGAGGGCTGCGCGTTTCATAACTTCTACGTCACGCAGGCCGTCTGTTCGGCGTCGCGCTCCTCCCTGTTGAGCGGATGCTATCCCGGACGCACGAAAGTTTTCGGCGCCATCAAGCCGCGCGACCGCGGACTCGACCCCAAGTTCGCCACCATGGGCGAGGTGATGAAGACACGCGGCTACCGCACCGCCGTGTTCGGCAAGTGGCACATCGGCGACCAGCCGGAAACGCGTCCGCCGGCGCGCGGCTTCGACGAGTCGTGCGGGCTGATGTACTCGAACGACATGTGGGAGTATCATCCGCAGCCCGCTATCTGGGGCAAGTACCCGCTGCAGTTCTGGGATAACGGCAAGGTGACCATCGAGCGCATGACCAGGGAATTGCAGCCGATGCTCACCACCTGGTACACCGAGCACGCCGTCGACTTCATCGGCCGCAACAAGAACAACCCTTTCCTGCTCTACGTGCCGCACAGCATGCCGCACGTGCCCATTTTTGCCAGCGAGAAGTTCAAGGGAAAGTCGGGCACGGGGCTTTACGGCGACGTGATGATGGAGATCGATTGGTCGGTGGGCGAGATCATGAAGGCGCTGCGCAACGCCGGCGTGGAAGACAACACGATGGTGTTCTTCAGCTCCGACAACGGGCCCTGGATCGTCTACGGCAATCACGCCGGCAAGACGCCGTATCGCGAAGCCAAGGCCACAGGTTTCGACGGCGGCACACGCAGCGCCTGCATCATGCGTTATCCGGGCAAGATCAAGGCGGGTTCGGTTTCCAAAAAAGCGCTTTGTACGGTAGACATGCTGCCTACCATGGCTCACCTGGCGGGCGCCAAGCTGCCGCAGAATCCGATCGACGGTAAGAATGTGTGGGATCTCATCACGAATCAACCAGGCGCGGCCAATCCGCACGACTACTATGCGTTTTCCACGGGACGTGTGTTCGAGAGCGTCTTGACCGGCGATGGCCGTTGGAAACTGCATCTGCCGCACGACTATTCGACGCTCGAGTATCCGGGCGCCGACGGCAAGCCCGGCAAATACGCCAACCGGCGCATCGAGCTTTCACTGTTCGATATGCAGCAGGATCCGTACGAAAAGAAGAACGTGATGGACAGCCACCCCGACGTGGTGAAAAAGCTGCTGGCGTACGCGGAACAACACCGGCAGGAGTTTTTCCCGGACCAGCCCGCCCCGCGATAAGAATCCAAAATGCGACGACCGCTTCCTGCGATCGGCTTAACTACTGGGCCCAAGCCGAGCCGCCGGAAGCGGCCGAAGGTTGTTCGCGGGAGCGTTACTTACCGGCGATAGCCCGGCACATATTCCGGCGGATGGTCGCGGAACGAGCCCTCGCGCCAGCTACGGAACCGGCGCAGACGATCCAGGTCTTCGCGCAGTACTTCACGATCCCGCCAGTTGTTAGTATTTCGATCCACCACCGACTGCAGGGCGACGACCACGTCGTTTAACTCCCGCGAATCGTAGCGGCCGTTGGACCATTTGGTCTGAAACTCGTTGATCTGTTGCTTGGCCCGCTCGAGCCGGAACCGGTCGGTGCGGTTGTTGGCAAAGTACGAGTCCGCTGCCGCCCGTTCCAAATCCCGATAGACTTTCTGCATCATTCCGGTCACCCGATCCGGACGGCTGTAATCATCACGAGGATAATCTCTATCCTGACGCTGATAATTTCGATCTTGATAATTTCGATCCTGGCCGAATGCGGAGTAGCTTCCGGCTGGAATCAACAGCGCGGAGGCGATCATTGCTCTGTAAAGAAAATTTCGCATCCTGAATCCCCCAATCGCCATGCTATATGCATTTCGGATGCCGGTTGCTCGACGGCTCTCGGCTGATAACGCACAAATGGATGGTACGAATCGTGCTCGAAATTTAGTACAAAACAGGACACTGAATATGCCGGACATCATGGATATCCTTATATTCAATAGGGCTGAGCTACGGGAGCTCAATCGCGCGGAGATTCTGCACCACGTTCGGGATGAAATTGCTGCACACCTGCAGCTCGAAGATGTGCACAAACGATCGCCCGATGCGTACTGGATGCTGTATCACGACACACTCTGCATCATCACGAAAGTGGAGGATGCGGGCCTCACCTGGCGGGAAGTCGGGTACGATCGCGAACGGCTGATGGCGCGCGGCAGGCGTTTCGTAATGCCGTTCCTGGGCCGGTTCGTGGAAAACATTGGTCCACAACTCGCAAAGCCGCACCCGCAGGACAAAACCTTACTGAAGGAGGCATTCACGCGGCGGCTGGAGCACGAACTCGAGTTGGCGCGCATGCTGGGGCTGGCTCCGGAATCGCTGGCTCCCGCCATCGAAGCCGCGAGAGCGCTCGGGCTCAATGTCGGCGTGCCCGAAGCTCTGCCGATGTTTCGAACGTCCCCCTTGGCCCGAGGTTGAGCGGGCGCGACGGTATCGAAGCAAGCTCCGGCCGCCCGAATGCGACAATGGGCTGTGCTTCACGAGTTCCTGCATCCTCCGCTACGCCCTGTCCGCCTGCTCTTGTGCCTGACGCTGGCCGCCACTGCCGCCGGCCGCGGCGAAACGATCTACGCCGGCGCGCGCGATCTCCAGAAGGTGATCGATGCCGCGCCGCCGCACGCCGAGATCGTCTGCGATTTCAACCATCGCGTGACGCTTTCGACGCCCATCAAAATTAATAAGCCGCTGACGCTGCGCGGCCTGAATGCGCGGCTGCCGGAAAAGCTCGGTAAGACTCCGCTGGTGGAGGTCTTGTCCAAGGGCGTGACGATCTCCGATTTCGAGTTGACCGGCAATGTCGATTCCGTTCCGCAGAAGGAGCGCGAGGCCCTCCTGATCGTCGCCGCCGGCGATTTCCGCATCGAGAACGGGCGCTTCAACGATGCCACCAAGGACGGCATCATGATCGACGGCGATATCCTCGCGGCAGGCGATATCGTGGGCGGCGTGGTGCGCGACATCGTCGGCCGGCGCGTGGCGCGGGATGTCGTGTCGATCAGCGGCGGCGGACACAAGGGTTTCAAGATCCGCAATGTGCTGGTCGATAACGTGCGCGGCTATGAGAGCTCGCATCGCGGCACGGTGGAGGTAAGCGACGGCGCCGAAAATATCACCGTGCGCAAGGTCTATGCGGAGAAGAGCGTCTACGCCATCGACGTGCAGGACCATAAGCAGCCATCCCAGATCAACCGGCACGTGGTGATCGAAGACGTCTACGCAGTGGGCTGCAAGTATGCGCTGCGCACGGACAATCGGCCGCTCGGGCACTCCTATCTCACCATCCGCGACATCACAGCGAAGCAATGCGCCGAGCCGTTGCGCATCCTGAACACCGACAATCTCACGCTCGCCAACGTCCACATACTCGATCATCAGGGACCCGGCCAGCCCGTCTATATCCGGAATTGCAACCGCGTGTCGGTGCGCGACGTGACCATCGAAAACTCCACGCACCAGGGACCGGCGATGCTGCTGGAAGATTGCGACGGCGCGCTGGTGGATGGCGTGCGCGTGACCGGCGCGCCGAAACTGGCGAGCGCGGTCTGCTATCGGCTGGCCACCGCGAAGGCCTACTCGGCGCTGCGGATTGCGAATGTGTTCGCGCCGGAGGTTACGGATGCGGGGATCGTGCTGGAAGCGGCCGACAAACAGGCGACCCTCGCCGACTACATGGTCTCCGGCAACCTGGCGCGCGTGGCCGATCGCATTCAGGGAAAGCGCGCGCTGCGGGCGAACAACCTGGAATAGGCAGTTCCGCTACGCAGAACAACGGCGAGATTTCGTTCTGTACAGCGGAACAGTAGCCAGTTTCACAGCGGATCTTGTTATCCTGCAACTAATCGTTCAGGGATCGAGTTTATGTTTAGCGTCCGGCAGCACGTCCAGGATCTCCGGCAGATACTTCGCGTCCGCCGTGCGCCGCGCATAGGTTTCGAACGCCGCCAGCATCCGCCGCGCTTCTTCTACCGCCTGGGGCACGCGCGCGCCGCGTCCGCCCACGTTGCAATAGACCGGACTGGTGTGCGCATAGCGCAGCCGCCCGGGCTCCTCGCCGCCTTTGTTTTTGGTCTGCCGCTTGAAGCGCGCCAGTTCGCTTTCAGTCAAGAGGCGATCTTCCGCGGTGGCGCGTGCGGCGATCCAGGATCCCTGGCGAATTTCGATCGTCGCGTTCAGCTCGCCCGTTTTGGACGCCGCGGCTACCTTCCCGTTGACCACGACTTCCAGGCTTCGCAGCGGCTGGTCGGAACTGGCCGTGGCGTGCACTTTGACGGCGCCGCCTCCCGACAAAGCGAGGGTGTCGCCCGGCTCGCGGCCATCCGCGGTGAGAAATACCATCGGACCGTTGGTGACGAAATTCTTTCCTTGCCGCCACGCCTCCAGGAATTGGGCCAGCGTGGGCTTCGCGCCCGCGCGCACGTAGGCGCGATTGTAACCGGCGGGCGTCGTCTTCGCGCCCGTAGCCGATTCCGCACCCGCCGCCAGGTGCAGGCCGATATTCAGCAGCCGATAATAGCTCTCGCTGTTCAGGCGGAACATGCCCTCCTCGGTGGGCGGATAGTCGGGCAAGCCCGGCGTCTCCAGCAGGTTCGAGTATTGCGGACGCGGCTGAAATTTGTGCCGGTGAAAGTTGTTGTTGCAGACGTTCACCACGTCCACCTTGCCCAGCAGCGCGTCCAGCAGAACTTCGCGCGAGTAGCCGGCCTGATACGCGATCAGCGCACCCTGGCGGCGCGCTTCGAACACGTACGGCAGATTGGAGCGGCCGCGCTGCGGCGGAATCGCAATCGGCCGCTGGAGTCCCACCAGGTAGACCGCACCCCACGAGTATTCCACTTCGGCATCGAACACCGACGAGGGCGCGCTATGCCCGCCGAAGGAGAGCGTGCGGACTGCCCGCGGACCTTCCGGCCGATCGAGGTTGGGGCCGTTCCACCAGTAGAGAGAATTGCCGAAATCCAGGTCTTCGGCCGCCAGCATGGCGGGCAGATCGGCGCTTTCCAGCACAGTGGGATCCGAAGCTTGGAATTCACGTGACTTGAAGTCGCGGC
>JADMIO011201705.1_pt1 | contig 46678 bp, 41 predicted proteins | sample 8958161 | NCBI WGS metagenome assembly JADMIO01 (sample SAMN16585339, study PRJNA669376) | soil metagenome | isolation source: Crop rotation soil | place: USA: Cullars Rotation, Alabama | collected 2011
GGCGAGCTGTTCCTGGGTGGCGGGGCCGCCGGCGACCCACTTGGCGAAGGCGGCGCGCAGTTCGTCGCGGGTGAGGAAGCCGTCCTTGTCGGAATCGGCGGCGGTGAAGATGGTTGCGCCGGGGCCTCCGCGGCCGCCTCTGCCGGCCTGGGGCGGCTGAGCGCTCATTTCGGTGAAGACTCCGACGCACAGCGCGAGGGCGCAGGCGGTGGTTAGTTTGATAGCCGTCGATTGAGGCATATTCATGATGTTCCTTGCTCCGGGGTACCGATCCCTCAGTGAGAATATATCAGACAGCGCGGTCCGGTAGAACGGGCGGGGGATGAGGGCACTGCCGGCCGATCAATCGAGCGTGATCCCTAATTCATCGGCAGCCTTCTGGATCGCATCGATTTGCCCCTTGTTAATCATAGTTTCCAATTGCAACAAGGTGATCTTCATGTGCCTGGCCAGTTTGGTCACCTTTTCCATTTCTTCGGGCCGGAAATTGTGGGCGGGGCAGTCGTCCCAAAGATGTTCAGGGATCAATTCCTGATCCGCGCTAGATTTTGACGGGAGCGTGAAGATGTTGTCGAATGTCCGTGGCCGCAAAACCATTTCCAAGCCGGTTTTGGCCACCTTATCGCCAGGGTCCATCTTGCCCCAATCAAAGTCGAGACCGAAGGTGAGGCTGCTCCAGTCGTGGACATAGACTCTCAGGACGATGGAGGAACCAATGCCTTTGGATTGTTTCGACCAACTACTGGGAAGGCCCGTATACAGGCTCCCCACGGCAAAGCCCCTGCCGCGAGAATTCGTCGTACTGACGTCCTGAACTCCCTGGAGAATCGACGCCGCCGGGCCGGTTTTGGTGCCGTGAAATCCCACCAATGTAAAGCCGCCGCTGATTAACCGGCCGTGCAGCAGGTCTATGTCGGTAGCATTCGCGTATAGAAATGACTTGTTGACCGGGAGGCTCAAGAGGGGCAACTCAATCCTGGGCTTCTTGAACCTGGCGCACGGCAGACCTTTGATCTTCTCGTCAGGTTTGACGATCATGATGCCCTCGGTTCCGCATTGGGGGCAGCAGTGGACCGTAATCTTCACGCTCAAGTCCACCTCCTGGTGATACCTGTGGCGGCAAAACTGACTGTTGCAATAAACGGCCTTTACCGGCATGAGTTACTTCCCTCCCAGGCAGCAGGTGTGGTTGAGTTGCCTGATGGCACTGGACCGAGCGGGTGACGGCCTATGCCAATTTGGCCGGAATTATATCATGCGAGTTGGGAGGCGGGCGCTTTGGGAAGGGCCATGCGTTTTCTGTCCTTCCCAGGTCTCAAGCGGGAAGCTCCAGGATTCAGTCCAACTGGCGCAAGAGCTAATTCCGGCGGTAAGCGTATGTCACCGATGCGGTGTTTGGTGGCGGTTCTTCCAGCCGCATCCGTGACGGTGAGAAGAAACTTATAGGTCCCCGGGCCGGCAAAGAACTGCATAATCGGAGAGGCTGTGTTGCTTTGCTGATGATGGCATTGGGAGAACCGGGCGCCAGGGTCCATTGGCAGGTCACCGGCTTTCCACCCACGCCGAAGGAATCCGGATTGGTGGACTGTGCATCGATTGCGGAGGCGAGGGGGAGCGCCGTTGCAATCAGGAGGATGAGTCGCTGTGTGTAATCTTAACGCGACTATGTAATCTTAACACAACAGCAGCAGTCGGCCAAGGGGGCTCCACGCGGACTGGGCAGAGCGGGCCAGCGGGGCGAACCGCTCCGCGATGCGATGGAGATGGCTGTCTCGCAAGGCCGCATGATCTTTGGCAGCCCGGCCGTTCGCCCGGCGGCGGCATAACGGATGCGCCAACAAGGTTCCGGAGCGGCCCAAGAGCCGGCATCCTTTAGCGTGAGCTTGGCGACGACAGACAGTTACGATGTGCCGGCCCCGTTCGGTATGCGGCCGCTGCGAGCGCGGAAAGTCGATTCGTGGATACTTTCTTAAAATCCGCAAGGAGCAAATCTATGGGATCGACTACTCTCGCGAGTCTCCGCCGGCTTGCCGGCGTGGTGTTCGTTGCTGTCTGGCTGGCGGCGTCACTCAGCGCCGCGCAGGAAATCAAATTAAAGGATGAAACGGGGAAGACGATCCTCAGGTATGTCATCGAGGCGCCAATCGCGATGACAATAAGCCCTGGGGCCGTACGAGCGCTCCACATTCCATCTCCAGTGTAACGGGGCGCCGGAATGCTGTGTGAACTCGCGCCAATTGAAGAATGGTCGGAAGCGGCGGGAGGAATTCGCAGTTTTCTCCCTGATATATGCAGTTTTTCCCTGATATATAATGATGTACTCGATCACACTTTATGGGCGCTGCCCGTCAACTTCCGCCGGAGAGCTATAGACTCACGTTTCCCGGTTGTCCAACGTCCGTCAGCATCCACTTGTCGCTGCTCCCTCGTTTGAGAGAGTTAGCCGCGAACCTCGCAGGCGATCAGCAGGGATTGCTTCACGGGCCGCAAACAGCGGCCGGCGCGGAGATCGTAGCCGAATCCGGTATCGCGCGGTTCGACGAGGCTAGCTTCCAGGGCGCCATCGAAAATACGAAAAGCCGGGTGCTCGGCTACTATCACGTTCGGAAGGGCGACGCGCTCGAACTGAGCGACGATGAACTTGAACTGGGTAACAAGTTCTTTTCAACACCCGGGTCGGTGATCCTACTGATCCTGCGGGGTCCGGGAGTCCCAAAGGCGAATTTCTTTTTTCGAGAGGGACCATCGTTTCTCAACCTGCCGCTCCTCCCGTTTAATCTTGGGGCGGCGAAGCCCGGACAATTCCAACCGGCTCTCCCAGCACTCGAGGAGAGCCCGATCGCGGCCTCGCCGTGTTTGGAGGCCGCGTTAGCCGCTGCCGCCCTCCCATCGGGGCAATTTCGGGCCCCGGCCAGACCGCCGGCTTCGCGCGCGCGGATAGCGGGAGTCGTAGCAGTCATCGTGCTATTGGCCGGCGCCGCAGTTACATGGCGTTACTGGAAATTCGATGGCGCCGCACCGATTGATAGGCCGATGTCACCCGCGGTTGCGCCCAATGCCGGCATTTCACTGCGCGCCGAACGCCAAGGTGAAGACTTGAAAATCATCTGGAACCAGGACGTGCCCGCAATCGCTAAGGCAACTTCCGGAGTTCTAACCATCGAAGACGGCGGTAACGTTCGGCGTATCGAATTGACGTCCAGCCAAATCCGATTCGGAAGCCTTCTATACTCGGCAACATCCAATGAGATCTCTTTCCACCTGGGGGTCCTCGATGGCAGCGGTAACACCGCCGAGGCCTCGCTTCTTGCGCTGTTGAAGCACGCGCCGGTTGGTCCCTCCACGCCAGCGGGTCAGCGGCCGCCAATTCCTTTTGAAGTGCGCAACACGCCATTGCCACCGAAGCGATCGCCCGCCGCGCCGGCGCAAGAGGCGTCCGGCGCGACGGCCGAAACGAAGAGTGAAACGTCGTCGGCGGCTTCGCAAAGCGACGCCAACCCCGAGCCGATTCGTCGAACGGCGGAGGAAATTCACGCGAGCGCCCCGACCGCTCCTCCTACGCCCGCTCAGAAAAGGCAGGAGCCGTCTTCCGCGGTTCATCAGGAGGACCAGGCATCGGTTCCGGGCGTCCGTGAGCCGATTACGCTGCCGGCCCAGGCGCCTGCGCCGACGCAGCCTCAGGCTGCTGTCGCGGAATCCCATCGCCCGGATTCCAAGGTCGAAAAGGCCATCGAACCCCCGGTTCTCAAAACCACGACGGGGGCGCGCACACCGCCCGAACTGCGGCCACTTATTAGTCAGCCCGTGACCGTCACGGTCGAGGTTGACGTGGATGAACGGGGACGTGTCACGACTGCCAGAGCGATTCCAGAAAAGGGCGTTCACTCCCTGCTGCTGGCGGCCGCGATGGATGCCGCCCGTGCATGCAGGTTTGCACCGGCACGACAGGGAGGGAAGTCAATTCCGGGAAAGGCCACTCTTCGTTTCAAGTTCGCCGGGCGTTAACGACATTTGGCGTGCAACCGAGAAACATCGCGCGGAGATAATAACAGCGCGGCGGAGAAATACGACCACGCAACCTGACCTGCCAAAAACGGGCAACCCGATCCCAAGAAGATCGTAAAGGTTCACGAGGCGCTTGCACAAATCACCCACAGTTCCCTTGGAGACAGGTTCTACGACAACGGCTGCATGCGCCCTTGTCTCAGCCGGGGTTCACTCCAACAATTTCTAAATGTCATCGCTGCCGAAGCACTGCGCCCCTATGGAATCCTCGCCCCCTCGGGCGCGGGCGGGATGGCCGCCCATCGAGCCGGGTCGCCGAAGGGCAAAAACCGCTCGAATCGCACCGTTGCCGCGCGTTCTAACGGCGGTAAGCGTACGTCACCGATGCGGTGTCGGTGGCGGTTCTTCCCGCCGCATCCGTGACCGTGAGTAGGAACTTATAGGTCCCGGGGCCGGCAAAGAACTGCATGACCGGCGTGGCGGTGCTGCCGTTGCTGATGATCGCGTTGGGAGAACCGGGCGCCAGAGTCCATTGCCAGGTCACCGGCTTTCCACCGGCGCCGAAAGAATCCGAACCATCCAGTTGTACCTGGGACTGGCTGGTGGTGAAGTTCGCCGGCTTGGCGATCGCGGTTGTGGCGAATGCGTCGAAGCCGCTGTAAGGACCGGCCGAAGGGTCGCCCGGGAACGAATACCCCACGATTTCGTCATTGCTGTTGATGCCCCAGGCGTAGGTGCTCTTGGCGCCTTTCGTGTTGACATAGTCAATGGGAGTGTACCGATCGCCGCGCAAGAGGAATCCGTGCTGAACTCCCTGCGCATCCAGGTAGCGGCCCACGATTGTGCCGGCAGCGTTAATTCCGAGGAGTTCGGTCTGCGCGGCGCCGGGATAATCGAATCGTTGAAACGCGCCGTCGGCGGTCCGCAGGAAGCCGTGCTCTTCGCCGGGGGTCGTGGTTTGATAGGAACCCACCACCGTGCCCGCATTATTGATGTCGAGCACGTACGTGTTCATCACTTTGGGGTCAGGATAGCTGAACTTCTGACGGTACTCTTTTCCCACCAGGATGAAACCGGTGAATCCGGTGGACGCATTGGGATCCAGCGTGTAGGAACCCGCGACCTGACCGGAGTCCGAGACGGCGACGGCGTAGCTGACGGTCGCGCCGGGGTATCCGGGCCGCAGGTCCATGGTTCCGTCGGCATTGCGGACACACGGCCTATCGATGCCGTCGTCGGCGCTTACGTAATCGCAGGCGATCTGGCCGTTGTTGTTGATGTGTCCGGCTTCGAAGAAGGCGGCATCCGGGATGTCGAACGAGACGAATGCGCCTGCATCTTTAAGAAATCCGTGGGCGTTCCCGTCCGCATCAAAGTACGTTCCGGAAATCTGGCCCTTGTTGTTGACCCCGATCGGCTCCGTGGAACAGGCGCCGCAGTAATCGATTGCGGTGTAGGCGGCTCCGCCAGCGAAAAGGGTCAGGCAGGTCAGGGCTCCCAAGGTCGCGGTTCTGGATCGTATTCCGAGAGTAGGCATAGAGTGGTTCAGAATCTCCTGTCGAGAGTGTACGGGAGACAGTGGATTTTGGATTGTCCGGCGCTGCTTTTTGAGCCCGACGGATAGGGATACTTCCGCGCTTGCGTTTCGCCCCGATGGCCTATGATATAGACTGCAAACGATTCCACCTGGGGGTTCAAAGCATGTTCACGAGCAATGTCAGGCGCAGTCTGTCCGCCGCTTTGATGGCTATCGCGGCGGTGGTCCCCGCGTGGGGGCAGCGGCGCGGGGGCGGCGGCGGGGCGGCTCCGGAGGGGCTTCAATTCCGGTTTATGGGACCGGCGGTCGGGAATCGGATTGCGTCGGCTGTCAGCGTTCCGGGGGACCCCACCACTTATTACGCGGGGGCGGCTTCGGGCGGGGTTTGGAAGTCGACGGATAGCGGGCGATCGTTCGTCCCGATCTTCAATAGCCAGCCGGCGCAGGCGATCGGCGCGTTGGCTCTCTCTGCTTCCGATCCCAAGCAGGTTTGGGCGGGGACCGGTGAGGCCTGGGCTATCCGCGACAGCGACATGATGGGGAACGGGGTTTATAAGTCGACCGATGCCGGGCAGACGTGGAGCCACATGGGGCTCACGGAGACGGGGCGGATCGGGCGGATTGTGGTCCACCCGCGGAATCCCGACATCGTTTATGTATGCGCGGCGGGGCGGCTCACGGGGCCGCAGCAGGAGCGGGGCGTTTTTCGCACTCGCGATGGCGGGAAGAACTGGGAGCGCGTGCTGTTTGTCGACCCCAATACCGGCTGTTCGGGGCTCTCGATGGACGCCAACGATCCGAGTACGCTGGTGGCCGGGACGTGGGAAGTCGTGATGCACAGTTGGGCGATGTTCAGCGGCGGCCCGGGCAGCGGGGTCCACATCACCCACGACGGCGGCAATACGTGGAAGCGGGTGGAAGGCCACGGGATGCCGAAGTCGCCGGTGGGCAAGGTCGATGTGGCGATCGCGCCGAAGAATTCGAAGCGGGTCTACGCGCTGATTCAGACCGCCGACCAGGGGTCGGTGTGGCGCTCGGATGACGGCGGGGAAAACTGGGCGGTGGTGAACTGGCAGCGGGCGCTCATCGGACGCGCCGGGTATTACATCCGGATTGCGGTCAATCCGCAGAATCCGGATGAGGTCCTGGTGGCCGACAGCAGCTTCTGGCTTTCGACCGACGGCGGGAAGAGCTTCCGCACGATGCAGTGGGGCGGGGACACGCACGATATCTGGATGGACCCGGACGGCAAGCGCATCATCGTGACGCACGACGGCGGGATGTACATCACGCCGGACCATGGGCAGACGTCGAACCGGGTGACGCTGCCGATCGGGCAGATCTATCACGTGGCGGTGGATAACGACGTGCCGTACAAGATCTACGGCAACATGCAGGACGACGGCACGATGCGCGGGCTCAGCACCACGCCGGAAGCCGGTCCGAACGTGCCGGGGCAGGGCTTCGGCGGCGGTGGCGGATTTGGAGGACGGGGAGGCGGCGGAACCTGGGAGCATGGGCTGGGCGGGTGCGAATCGGGATTTACGCTGCCGGATCTGACCGACACCAATACGGTGTGGGCGTCGTGCTACGGGAACGAAGTTACCAAGTATGATGCGAAGACCAAGATGGCGCGCTCGGTGAGCCCTTGGCTGCATACGCTGGATTCGGCGCCGAGCCAGGCGAAGTACCGGTGCCATTGGACCGCGCCGCTGGCGATCGATCCGTTCGACCACAACACGGTTTATTACGGCTGCCAGATGATCCTGCGGACGACCAATGGCGGTGTCAGTTGGACGGAGTTGAGTAAGGACCTCTCCCATCAGGACGCGAGCCGGATTGTCTCGTCGGGCGGGATAGTGGGGGACAACCTGGGACAGTTTTACGGGCAGGTTGTCTTCGCGATCGCGCCGTCGGAGGTGCAGCGCGGGCTCATCTGGGCGGGGACGAACGACGGCAAGGTCTGGTACACGCGTGATGCGGGCAAGACGTGGAACGACGTCTCGAAGAACATCAGCGGGCTGCCGGACTGGGGCGTGGTGTCGAAGATCGAGCCTTCGCATTTCGATGCGGGCACGGCGTACATCTGCGTGGATTTCCACCTGATGGACAATCGCGACCCGTGGGTCTACAAGACCACCGATTTCGGCAAGACGTGGACCAAGCTCAGCGACGGACTGCCGAAGGGGCCGCTGGCGTATGCGCGGGTCATCGCGGAGAACCCGAATAAGAAGGGCATGCTGTTCGTGGGGACGGGAAACGCGTTGTACTACACGCTCGACGACGGCGGAACGTGGAAGAACCTGCAGGCGGGACTGCCGCATGCTCCGGTGTCGTGGGTGGTCGTGCAGAAGCAGGCGCACGACCTGGTGCTTTCCACGTATGGGCGCGGGATGTACATCATGGAGGACATCACTCCACTGGAGCAGGGGTTGATGGAGGCGCCGGCTACGGCCGCGGCGACGAAGCTGGTGGCGCCGCGTCCGGCGTACCGGATCGTGCGGGGGGGCCGCGCCCTGCTGAGCTACACGCTGGCGGCGCCGGCGAAGGCGGGCATTCAGTTCGAGATCACCGATGCGAAGGGCGGCACGGTGCGCAAGATGGTCACCGGGAATGGGCGGGCAGGGCTGAATCGCTACAGTTGGGATTTGCGGTACGAGGCGCCGCGGCAGGTGGCGCTGCGGACGACGCCGCCGGAGAATCCGCACATTTGGGAGGAGCCACGCTTCGAAGGACAGGAGACGCGGTCGATTACGCATTGGGGCTTGGCGCAGGCGGAGGTCGGGCCGATTGCGGCGCCGGGCAAGTACACAGTCAAGATGACGGTCGACGGGCAGACGTTCACGCAGCCGCTCGAAATCCTGCGCACGCCGGACAGCCATGCGGGCGACGCGGAGTTGCAATCGTCAGTACGGCTGCAATTGAAGGTGCGGGACGACATCAACACGGTGTCGGATATGACCAATCAGCTTGAATGGATGCGGAGGCAACTGGAGGATCAGCAGAAGACCCTGGGGGGAAAGGAGGCGCTGCTGAAGGCGATCAACGACATTGACCGCAAATTGCAGGACGTGGAGTACAAGCTGATTACGCGAGCGGATGCGCTGAGCGACGATAAATATTTTCAGACGGCGTACAACCTGTATCAGAATTTCATCTGGCTGAACGGGGAGATCGGGACGGGCGCGGGCGACGTCCAGGGCTCGGGCGACTGGGGCCAGACGGAGACCTCGGTCGGGCTGGTGCTCGACCTGGAGAGGCAGTTGCAGGCGGTGCAGGCCGAGTATAAAGCGGTAATGGAAAAAGATGTACCGGCCTTCAACCAGACGATTCGCGACAGCGGGATTGCGCCGCTGAAGACGACGGGCGCGCCTCCTCCACCGGCGCGGACGGGCGGACGGTTCGGTGGCTGACAATAGCATCGTTCCGGCCCGCTACACGTGCTATCGCGCGGCGGGGCCGATGGCGATCGACGGCAAGCTGGATGAGCCGTCGTGGCTTGCGGCGCCGAAATCGACGCCATTTGTCGATATTGTGACGGGGGAGCCGGCGTGGTTCGACACGCGCGTGGCGTTGCTTTGGGACGACGAATATCTTTACTTCGGCTTCTGGATCGAAGACAACGACGTTTGGGGAACGCTCACCGAGCGCGATTCGAAGATCTACGAAGAAAACGACGTGGAGGTCTTCATCGGCGCGAAGGACACGTATTACGAATTCGAGATCAACGCGCTGAATACGGTGTACGAGGTCTTCTGGATCTGGAAGGACGTCCCGCTGCTGCCGGGATTCGATCCAACCACGCAGCGGATTCTGGTGCTGGATGGCGTGGGCGGCCACGTGCATCCGCGCGGCGAGCGCTGGGGATTTCTGGACTGGGATTTTCCGGGGCTGAAGACTGCGGTGCATGTGGATGGCGTGGTGAACAGCCGGACGAAGACGGATCGCGGCTGGACGGTGGAACTGGCGTTTCCGTGGCGCGGCATGGAGCTTCTAAGAGATGGCCGGGCGTTGCCGCCAGAGGACGGCGACGTGTGGCGGATCGACTGCTCGCGGTTTGAAAAGATCGGGCGCGACGGCGAGGTGCTGGATCCATGCGTGGGGTGGACATGGAACCGACACGGCCACTACGATTCGCATATTCCGGAAGTGTTTCCGTTCGTGACGTTCGTGAAGACGCCGGTAACCGAGCCGCGTTAGGAGTGTTCTATGCATCGATTGCTCAAGTTCCTGATGTTGGCGGCGGCGGCGTGTGCACAGCAGGCGCCGGATCTCGCCGCGCAGCGGGACGCGATGAAGAAGTTAGCCTTCCTGGTGGGCAAATGGGAAGGTGACGCGAACGTGGTGACGCAGAAGGGACCGGTTAAGGTCCGGCAGACGGAATCGGTGCAGTACAAGCTGGACGGCCTGATTCTGCTGATCGAAGGAACGGGACGCGATCCGGAAAAGGGCAACGTGATGTTCCAGGCGTTCGCGACGGTGACGTTTGACGATGCGGCGGGCGTGTATCACTTTCGCGCGTACAATGACGGGCGGTATCTGGATACCGAATTGAAAGTTCCGGAGAACGGCTTCGAATGGGGCTATGAGGCGGGACCGGCGAAGATCCGGTTCAGCATGAAACTGAACGCGAAAGGCGAATGGGTGGAGACGGGCGAGGTCACGATGGGCGGCGGCCCACCTCGGAAGACTTTCGAAATGACGGTGCGCAAGTAGGCGCGCTACTATGTGGCTGTTGAGGACAGGAGGCCACGAGTGGACAGGCGAACGTTTCTGGCATTAGCCGCGCTGGCGCCGGCGGCGCGGGCGGAGAAGAACGGCATGCAACTGCACCTGAGCTGCGGAGCGCTTGGCATCAAGGCGTCGCAGCGGGAGGCGGTCGACCTGGCCGCGAAGCACGGGTTCGACGCCATCGACGCGGATGGCAAGTATCTCGGGGGGCTCTCCGATGGGGAGCTCAAGGACCTGCTGGGCTACATGCAATCGAAGAAGGTGGGGTGGGCGCTGGCGGGACTGCCGGTGGATTTCCGCAAGGACGATCAAGCGTTCAACGATGGTATGGCGGCGTTTCCGGCGTATGTTCGCGGCGTGCAACGGGCAGGGGTCAAGAACATCACCACGTGGGTGATGCCGATGAGCAACGAGCGGCCCTACCTCGCGAATTTGAAGTTCCATGCGGCGCGGCTGGGGGCAATCGCGCGGGTGGCGAACGACGGTGGGCTGCGGTTCGGGCTGGAGTACATCGGACCGAAGACGCTGTGGGCGGCGCAGCGCTATCCATTCGCCCATACGATGGCGGAGATGCGCGATCTGATCGCCGAGATCAACCAGCCGAATGTGGGGATCGTCCTGGATTCGTGGCATTGGTATCACGCCGGCGATGGCCCCGCCGACATTACGGCGCGGCGCGCGGCGGATTTCGTTTCGGTGGATCTCAACGACGCGCCCGCGGGCGTTCCCAAGGACCAGATGGTGGACGGCAAGCGCGAACTGCCGATGGCGACGGGGATCATCGACGTGAAGCCGTTCCTGGCGGCGCTGCGCGAGATCGGCTTTGCCGGTCCGGTGCGGTGTGAGCCGTTCAATGACGCGGTGCGCAAGATGGCGCCGGACGAAGCCGCGGCGGCAGCGGCGGCGGCGCTGAAGAAGGCCGGGCTATGAGATGGCGGGCCGCTATCCTGGCGATTGCGGCTACGGCGGCGGATCAGGGCGATTACGGGTCGTAGCGGATCGAGGGAATGCTCGGCGGGCGGATGGAGATCAATCTCAAAGGCCGCCTGGTGTGGATCGGCGAGCATGCCGGCGAGTTCCTGGATGCGGCGCCGGCGCGTGGATTTGGGCAAGGCAAATCGACGGCTGAATGCGGCTGGTTCGACGAACCGGCAAGCCGCACGGATACGCCTCCTGCGTCGAGCTACAAGCGTTCGAAAAAATGATGGTCTTACTCGCCGTCAGCCTCGAACTCCCGGCCGTTCTTCTCGATGAGGGTGAAGTCGGTAAAGGATTTGAGGGCGTTCTGATATTCGACCGTGGCGGCGGAAAAGAGGCGCCTGGCCGTGCTCAACTGGTGCACGCCATCGGCATTGGTGAGTTCGCGCGCGGCATCCTGGGCCAGGCGCAGGTCAATCAGGGCGGCTTGGTATGCCTTCCGGGTTTTCTCCAGAGACTCCAGTAGGGCTATTTCCCGAAAAGTCAATTGGACAGCACCTATTTCGTTATTGTACGCCCGGAAACCGATTTGTGGCGAGGGCCCGGTGGCGGCGAGATGAAACACTCCCTATGCGGCGAACGCATGGCGGGCGGCGTCGATAGTCCGGGCGATGTCCTCGCCTGTGTGGGCGGCGGAGAGGAAGGCAGCTTCGAACTGGGACGGGGCCAGGTAGACGCCGCGGTCCAGCATGGCGCGGAAGAACCGGCCGAAGCGGGCGGTGTCGCTCACCTTAGCGGAATCCCAGTCGGTGACCGGTCCGGGCGTGAAGAAGAACGTGAACATCGATCCAACACGGTTGACGGTGACGCCATCCGGAACCTCGGCGCAGAGCAGCGCGGCCTGCGCATCCAGCCTGGTGTAGATTTCGGGGTGGGCTCTCAAGTGGCGGAGCATGGCGAGTCCCGCAGCGACGGCCAGCGGGTTGCCGGAGAGAGTTCCCGCCTGGTAAATCGGACCGGCCGGCGCCACCTTGCTCATGATGTCCTTGCGGCCGCCGTAGGCGCCGACCGGAAGGCCTCCGCCGATCACCTTGCCGAGGGTGGTCAGGTCGGGCTGGATGCCGTAGAGTTGCTGGGCGCCGCCGAAGGCCACGCGGAAGCCGGTCATGACCTCGTCGAAGATGAGCAGGGCGCCGTGGCGCGCGGTGATCTCGCGCAGGGCCTGGTGATAGCCGGGCAGGGGAGGGACGCAGCCCATGTTGCCGACCACCGGCTCGACGATGATGGCGGCGATTTCGTCCGGATGAGCGCGGAAGGCCTGCTCCACGGCATCGATGGAGTTGAAGGGAAGGGCGATGGTAGTGTCGGCGAAGCGCTTGGGGACGCCCTGGGTATCGGGGATTCCTAACGTCGCCATTCCAGAGCCGGCTTTGACCAGCAGGGAATCGACGTGCCCGTGATAGCAGCCTTCGAACTTGATGGTGAGGTCGCGACCGGTGAAGCCGCGGGCTACGCGGATGGCCGACATGGTGGCTTCCGTGCCCGAGTTGACCAGCCGCACCATCTCAATGGACGGGACCGCATCGCAGATGGCTTCGGCCAATTCGATTTCGGCTTCGGTGGGGGCGCCGAAGCTGGTGCCGATGGTGAGCGCCTTTTCCAGGGCGGCCAGGATTTCCGGACGGCGGTGTCCCAACAGCAGCGGTCCCCAGGAGCCGACGTAGTCGATGTACTCGTTTCCGTCGACGTCGAAGATGTGGGAGCCTTCGCCGCGGGCGATGAAGCGGGGATTGCCGCCGACGCTGCGAAAAGCCCGGACGGGCGAATTCACGCCGCCGGGTATGAGTTCCTGGGCGCGGCGAAAGAGGTCTTCCGATTTTTGCGATGTCATCCTAAGCGCGGGCCTTTCGCGGCACCAGCCGGCTGAAGCCGAAGCTCATGCCGATCTCGTAGAGGCTACCGTTCAGGTTTTCCAGCAGGCGGCGTTTAAGTCCGACGTAGGGTTGTTTGCCGGCAAACAGGTCCTGCATGATGGCGGAGAAGCGGGGGCTGCGTCGGGTGAACTGAACCATGCGGGAGGGCACCGATCCGAACAGAAACCGGCCGCCGAAGACGCGCTTGGCGAGGCGCGATCCGAATTCCAGGTCGGCGGCGAAATCGTGGCGCAGGAGCTTGCGGTAGTGCAGGGGTGTTTCCGCGGTGTCGGCGATCAGCGCCTTGGCGGCAAGATCGCCCGAGCGGATGGCGTAATACAGGCCTTCACCGGTGATGGGATCGACCAGGCCGGCGGCGTCGCCGACCGCCATCCAGCCTTCGCCGGACACGCGGTTGGCCTTCCATGACTTGGTTTCGAGGGCGGGCAGCAGGTGGCTGTAGAATTTGGCGCCCTTCCACGAGAGGCCCTTTTCCGACATATACCTTTCCAGCCTGAGCCGCAGGGCGGCGGCGGGTTCGCCCTTGCCGCAGATGCCCACGGACAGGTGCTCGCAGCGCGGGAAGACCCAGATGTAGCCTTCGAGGTGCGGCAGAAATTGAATGTCGATGCGGTCCTGCTGGCCGGGAATGTAATAGCCCAGCGCGGACATGGCGTCCTGTGGGTGGAGTTGGGTCCCCACGTCGCGCAGGGGATTGCGGGCGCCGGTCGCGACCACGCAGAAATCCGCGTCGGCTGTGCCGGAGTTGGTGCGGAGCTTCCAGCCGGAGCCCTCGCGGGCAAGCCCGGTGATGCGCGCCTTTTCAATCTGGACTCCGGCGCGGCCGGCTCGCTCCAGCAGCAGGTTATTGAGGTCGAACCGGGAGTAGATGAGGAGCGGCTCGTCCATCTTGAGGCAGGCTTCGCCGGCGCGGGGCGCGGAGAGCATGGTTTCGCTCACAAAACGCTTGGGCGTGGAGTTCTCCAGCAGAAACGGATACTGATTATATGCTTTATAAGTCAGACCGCCGCCGCAGGGTTTTTCCCAGGCGAGCTTCTCATCGAAGAGGATGACGTTCAGACCGGCGGATGCCAGTTGTTCGGCGGCAAATGCTCCCGCCGGACCGCCACCCAAAATTGCGACGCGCTTCATTTCTTTGTTGCGGGCGGCAGATCTTCCGGCGAAGGCATTTTGGGTGCTCCTCCCGGAATTGCACCCGGGACTTCGCCGCCGCCGTGTGGATTGGGCGCGGGGGCCATGGCGCCGCCGTGCGGGTTATCGCCGGCTCCCGGTTTTCCTACAACGACCCAGTCGCTGCCCTGTTGCTGCAGGTGGTACTTCATCGACATTCCCTGTCCGGCATTGCCTTTGGGAGCGATGGACACGGTTGCGTCCGCCTCCTTGCCGCTGAACTGGACAGCGGCGATATTCACGTCCATGCCGCCGACGTTCAAGCCGGCCTTCGAGAGATGATTGATGACGCCTTGACGCACCGCGTCTTTATTATTTTCGCCGCGATTACAGGCGGCCAGCGACAACAACACGAGCAGTAATGCCGAAATTCGCACTACTTGATTATAACTGGCGGTTGCAGCCCAATCTGTTGAAAATCGGGTAGGATGGGCTCGTCATGAGTAAAATCACGCGGCGGAGTGCGATCGGGATAGCAGCGTCGACCGTGGCGTTCGAACAATCGGCGGCGGCGCAGGGAACGGCAAACGGGCCGATCGCGATTCGGTGGCTGGAATCCGCGCCGGCGATCGAGACGGGAGTGAGTTTCGGGGTACCGTGGGCGCGCGGGACGGTGCGCCGCGAGCAGACCTTTTCGCTGACGGATGCCAACGGGAAAGCGCTGCCGCTGCAGTCCTGGGTGGCGGCATATTGGCCCGACGGTTCGGTGAAGTTTTCGGGGTTCGCGACCGTGACCAATGCGGCGGGGCCTTTCCGTTTGGGGCCGGGCGCCGCGGTCGCGGGCAATCTGCGGGTCGCGGAATCGGGCGGGGCGGTGGACATCGACAATGGCCGATTTCAGTGCCGGATTCCGAAGCAGGGCGCGTACTTCATCGAGTCGATCACGCGGGAGGGCCGAGTCGTGGCGCGCGAAGGACGGCTGGCCTGCGGGCTTTCCGATGGGGCCGGGTTCCTCAGCAATATCAGGACGGTCACCCTCGAGCAGGGCGGGCCGATTCGCGCGGTGGTGAAGATCGAGGGTACGCATAAATCGAATACCGGAGCGCGTGAGTGGCTGCCCTTCGTCGTGCGCCTCTATTTTTATGCGGGCGCCGATCCCATAAGGATGGTTCACACGATCGTTTTCGATGGCGACGAGCAGAAGGATTTCATTCGCGGGCTCGGAGTACATTTTTCAGTGCCGTTCCGCGAGCAGCTCCACAACCGGCACGTGCGATTTTCGGGCGAGGGCGACGGTCTTTGGTCGGAGCCGGTGGAGCCGCTGACGGGACGGCGCATGCTGCAGCCGAACGTGTATGCGGACCAGCTTGCGGGAAAGCGCGTCCCCAACAAGGAGACGTTCAATGCGGCGGGGCAGAAGCTGATTTCCGATTGGGCCGTGTGGGATCGATATAAGCTCGTGCAGCCGAATGCCGACGGCTTCTCGATTCACAAAAACACCAATCCGGATAGCTGCTGGCTGGATGTCATCGGCGGCCACCGGTCCTCGGGGCTGGTCTTCGCGGGGGATGTGTCGGGCGGGCTGGCGGTTTCGGTGAAGAATTTCTGGCAATCGCATCCGGCATCACTCGAGGTGCAGGATGCGACGAAGGAGCGGGCGTACTTGCTGGCGTGGCTGTGGTCGCCGGACGGGCCATTGATGGACCTGCGACACTACGACACGCGGGCGCACGACCTGGACTCCAGCTACGAGGACGTGCAGCCGGGCTTCAGCACGCCGCACGGGGTGGCCAGGACGAGCGAGTTGACGCTGTTCCCGACGAGCGCCGTCCCCACCAAGGAGGAGACCGCGCAGCACGCCCGCATCGGACAGCAGCCGCCGCTGCTGGTGGCGACGCCGGAGCATATCCATTCGACCCGGGTGTTCGGCATCTGGAGCCTGCCGGATCGTTCCGTGCCGGCGAAGCAGCAGATGGAAGAGCAACTCGACGCGGCGTTCGAGGTCTATCACAAGGAAGTGGACCAGCGGCGCTGGTACGGGTTTTGGAATTACGGCGACGTGATGCACCAGCACGACGGTGCGCGCCACGAATGGCGGTACGACGTGGGCGGATTCGCCTGGGACAACACGGAGCTGGGCACGGACATGTGGCTCTGGTACACGTTTCTGCGCAGCGGGCGGCCAGAGGTTTTTCGCATGGCGGAGGCGATGACCCGGCATACCAGCGAAGTGGACGTGTACCATCTGGGCCGCTTCGCCATGATGGGGTCGCGGCACAATGTGCGGCATTGGGGCTGCGGCGCGAAGGAGCCGCGCATCAGCCAGGCGGCCTATCGCCGGTTTTACTACTACCTGACGACCGATGAGCGCACGGGCGACCTGATGCGCGCCGTGCTGGACGTCGACCGAAAAACGATCGAGATCGACCCGATGCGGCTGGCGTCGCCGCTGACGAAGCCGCTGCCGTACCCCGGTCGGGTGCGCGGCGGTCCGGACTGGCTGGCGTTCATCGGCAACTGGATGACGGAGTGGGAGCGTACGGGCGATACGAAGTGGCGGGACAAGATCGTCGCGGGGATGGAATCGGTGGCGCAGATGCCGTTTGGATTCCTCACCGGGCCCGATCAACTCTACGGCTACGATCCGGCGACGGGCAGACTGTACGCGCTGGAAAACCGCGTGGGGACGTACAACCTGGCGACGATTATGGGCGGCGGCGAGGTGGTGTTCGAGTTGAACGAGCTGATCGATAACGCCGCGTGGAAGAAGGCGTGGAACCAATACTGCCGGCTGCATACCGCGCCGCAGAACGTGGTGGCGCAGGACGACGGCAATACGGGCAGCGATGGGCGGTACTCGCGGCCGGGGCGGCTTTCCGGGTATTTGTACATGCAAACGAAGAACCCGGCGTATGCGCAGAAGGCCTGGGCGGGAGTCAATCGGACGCGGCGGCTGACGACTACGGCATTGAAGGGCCCGGAGGTGATTCTGCCGATCGACGAAGTGACGGGGTTGTCGACCAACACGACGGCGCAGAGCTGTCTGGAGTTGATTGAGGTGTTGGAAATGTGTGGGGACCGGGTGGGGTGAGGCGCATGGGTATAATGGCAACACCGAGGAGGGAACATGTGCGATCAGGATCATTTTGAGAACGACCGGCTGGAGTTCGAGGCTCGCGGGTTGGTTACGCGCAAGCAGTTCGGGGTTATGCTGGGCGCGGGTGTCGCGATGATGTTGCCACGGGTCGCGAATGCGGTCGCGGTGACCGATGCCGAGGTCGAGGTGAAGACTCCGGACGGGACGGCGGACTGCTATTTCGTGCATCCATCGAGCGGGACGGCCCCGGCGGTGCTGGTGTGGCCGGACATCTTCGGGCTGCGCCCGGCGTTCAAGCAGATGGGCAAGCGGCTGGCGGAATCGGGCTATTCGGTGCTGGTGGTGAATCCGTTCTACCGCACGAAGAAAGCTCCGACTGCGGTGACCGGCGGCGCTACCCCGACACCGATTGCGGAACTCATGCCGTTGGCGCGGGCGCTGACGGAGACGACTCAGATGACGGACGCGAAAGCGTTCATCGGCTGGCTGGACGGTCAGGCATCGGTGGCGAAGAATCGCAAGGTCGGTACGCAGGGATATTGCATGGGCGGGCCGATTGCATTTCGCACCGCGGCCGCTGTCCCGGACCGGGTCGGCGGCGTGGCCTCCTTCCACGGTGGCGGATTGGTGACGGACCAGCCGAACAGTCCTCACCTGCAGGCGGCGAAGAGCAAGGCACAGTTCCTGGTGGCAATCGCGTCGAATGACGACCAGCGGTCGCCGAAGGACAAAGACGTCATGAAAGAGACCTTCGCGAAGGCCAACCTGCCGGCGGAGATCGAAGTGTATGCCGGGGCAGCCCACGGCTGGTGCCCGCCGGATTCGCAGGTGTATAACGAGGCGCAGGCGGAGAAGGCGTGGAGCCGGCTGCTCGCGTTGTACGGCAAGGCGCTGACGTAAGGCTCAAGACCTATAGAGCCGCCGATAAACGCCGATTAACGCGGATAACAAGGCGCAGTTTCTTATCGGGCTGAATCTGCGGCGAGTTCTTTCCGCTGACGCTCCGCTGCCTGGCGCAGCGAAGTCCAGGAGCGGCGGAGGACGCTTTCGATTTCCGCCCATTCCCCGTCGGAACCATGGCCGCTCTGGACGATGCGGTCGCAGAGCGTCATGGCTTCCGCGCGGAGCCGGGCGTGTTCGGCGAAGCGGGGGGCGGGCAGCCCGTACAACTCCGCCTGTAGCGCGGCGAGGTCCGTTTCCAGGTCCCCGGGCGCGTGGGCGTTGCGCTCGCGGTGGATGATCCACCAGTCCAATTCCAGGCGGGCGGCGCGCTGGACATCGAAGGGATCTGACGAGGCGCGGCGAATGGCGGCGTAGAAGCTCACGATGTGGGGAAGCGCCTTTTCGTAATCCGCGTGGCTGTGCCCCCGCTGGAAAACGGCGGCGGCGCGGGCGGCGCGATACGCCGTGACGCAAGCACGCCATCGGGAGAGGTGATACTGTTCGCGCAGCAGGGTGGCGAGCTGGCCGAAGAGGCGGAGGCGTTCGTGGGCGTAATACGACTTCCACATGGCGGTCTCCAGCCGCGCGACCTCGGCGGGTTGGAAATCGCGCAGGCTTCGGGCGGGAGGGGCGTCGGTTGCCCAGACGGTCAAGGCAAGGAGGACGCCGGCGGCCGGCGCCGCATAAAGCAATGTACGGCGAAAGCTGGTCACGTCTGTAGTACGGATCGCGAAGCGCGTTGGATGAGGCGGAGTGTGTGCGCAAGGGTACTGTCCCGCAAACCGCTGCCGCGATACCGTCAGGTATGAAGCTCGAAGGCAAACGCGCGCTGGTCACCGGCGGGGATCAGGGCATCGGACGAGGAATCGCGCTGCGGCTGGCGGAAGAAGGCGCCGACGTCGCGATCAATTACCGCCAGAATCGAAGCGGCGCGGAGGAGACCAGCGGTGCGATCCAGAAGCTGGGCAGGCGGGCGGCGATCGTTCAGGCCGACGTCGGAAAGGCCGCGGAGGCGCAGCGGGTGGTAACGGACGCCATCGCCGGCCTGGGCGGATTGGACATCCTGGTAAACAACGCGGGGATCGAGAAGAACGCGGACTTTTCCGAGATCACGGAGGCCGACTACCGCGCGGTGATCGACGTGAACATGAGCGCGCCGTTCTTTAGCTCGCAGGTATTCGTTCGGCACTGCCGGGAGGCCGGGCGGGGCGGGCGGATTATCAATGTCAGCTCGGTCCACGAAGAGCTGCCGTTTCCGCACTTCACTCCGTATTGCATGTCGAAGGGCGGGCTGAAGATGATGATGCGGAACCTGGCGATCGAGCTGGCGCCGCTGGGGATTACGGTGAACAACATCGCGCCGGGCGCCATCGAGACTCCCATCAATCGCAAACTGCTGAATGACGCCACGCTGAAGGAGGCCCTGCTGCACAACATCCCGCTGCACCGGATGGGCACGCCCGAGGATGTAGCGGGAGTGGCGGCGTTTCTGGCGTCGGCGGATGCGGATTATGTCACCGGGGCGACCATCGTGGTGGACGGCGGGCTGCTCTGGAATTACCAGGAACAATGAGCTACCTGCCGATTGCGGATTACGGGGTGATCGGCGACATGCGGTCGCTGGCGCTGGTGGGGAAGAACGGGTCGATCGACTGGTGCTGCCTTCCGTATTTCGATTCGCCGAGCACGTTCGCCGCAATCCTGGACGATCGTAAGGGGGGACGGTTCGTCCTGGCGCCGGTGGGCGACGCTACGGTTAAACAGATTTATCTGCCGAGCACCAACGTACTGGTCACCCGCTTCTTCACCGACCAGGGTACGGCCGAGGTGACCGACTTCATGTCGGTGGGGCGAGAGGCCGGCGGCGCCACGACGCAAAGCTCACGCCAGATCGTACGGATGGCCAAAACGGTGCGCGGCCGCATCGGTTTTCGGATGGAATGCCGGCCGGCGTTCGACTATGCGCGCCAGCGCCACGAACTGGAGCTGGCTGGGGATGGGCGGGCGGCGCTGTTTTCCACGGCCGGCTGTCAGTTCGCTCTGAAGTCGGACCGCGATCTGGAGCGGGACGGCGGCGCGGCGGCGGCTGAATTCACGCTCGCGAGCGGCGAGGAGGCTTGTTTCGTTCTGCGGCATCGCGATGGCACGGCCGATCGCAGCCTGATGGAAGAGCCGCTGGACGCGCAGGCGCTGCTCACCGATACGGTGCGGTTCTGGCGCGCCTGGGCGGGCGCCGGGCGCTATCGCGGCCGTTGGCGGGAAATGGTGACGCGGTCGGCACTGATGCTGAAGCTGATGACGTTTCAGCCGACGGGGGCGATCATCGCGGCGCCCACGACGAGCCTGCCCGAGCAGGTGGGCGGGGTGCGGAATTGGGACTACCGGTATACCTGGGTGCGCGACGCGGCGTTCACGGTCTACGCGCTGATCCGGCTCGGGTATACCGAGGAGGCCGGGGCGTTCGCGCAATTCGTGCAGGCCCGGGCGAAGGAGGAGGAGCAGGAGTCCGGTCCGCTGAACGTGTTGTACGGGATCGACGGCCGCCACAATGTGCCCGAGGAGACGCTGGATCACCTGGACGGCTACCGCGGGTCGAAGCCGGTGCGGATCGGCAATGCGGCGGCGGGGCACCTGCAGCTCGATATCTACGGCGAGCTGATGGATTCGATCTACCTCTACGACAAATACGCATCGCCGCTCTCGTATGACATGTGGGTCACGATCCGGCGCCTGCTGGACTGGCTGGCGAAGAACTGGGCCGAGCCGGACCAGAGCATTTGGGAGGTCCGCGGCGGGCGCAGGGACTTCACGTACTCGAAACTGCAGTGCTGGGTGGCGTTCGACCGCGGCATACGGCTGGCGCGGAAGCGGTCTTTTCCCATGGAGGGCGACGCCTGGCGGGTGGAGCGCGATCGCATCTACAACGCCATCATGCAGAAGGGCTGGAACGAGCAACTGAAGGCGTTCACGCAGTACTTCGGAGGGGACGCGATGGACGCCAGCCTCTTGATGATGCCGCTGATGCTGTTCGTCTCGCCCAAGGATCCGCGCATGCTGTCGACGCTGGACCGCGTCCGGCAGGAGTTGGGCTCCGACAGCCTGGTGAGCCGTTACCGGATCGGCGAGGCGGCGTCGGACGGGCTGCCCGGAAACGAAGGGTCGTTCACCATCTGTTCGTTCTGGATGGTGGAGGCGATGGCGCGCGCAGGCATGCTGGAGGAGGCGCAGCTTCTGTTCGAGAAAATGATCTCCTACGCCAACCATCTGGGACTCTTCTCGGAAGAGATCGGTCCGCGTGGGGAACTGCTGGGCAATTTTCCGCAGGCGTTGACGCATCTCGGACTCATCAGCGCAGCGTTCAATCTGGACCGGTTGTTGGGGTAGAGCTTCAACGGCCGGGCGGCGCCGCATTGAGCACGACCACCAGCGGCGCCGCGGACTGCTCCGGCGGCACATTCACCACCAGGAACCGCTGCCCGTCCGGATGGGGTGCATAATGATTGCGAAAATATGCGCCGGCGTTGGGGGTATCTGTCAGAAACAGGGGCCTGGGCGCGCCGGACTCGAATTTCGCGCCGGTTTTGACATCCACCGACATCAGCATGCGGTCGGGCCGGAGATAGAACAGTTCGAGGCCGTCGCGCCTCCAGGCCGGCTGGTCCCCTCCATTCACGGAAATCAGGACCTTTCCGCCGGGCGTCGGAAAGCTCTGCACATAGACCTCGGGGCGGCCGGTCTCATCGGAAGTGTAGGCCAACCAGTGCCCATCGGGCGAGAGCCGCGCATGGAATTCATTGAATTCCGTTTGCAAATAAGAGACCGGCTTCCGGTCGCCGTCCATCGGAATCCAATACAGGTCATAACGTGTTTGCGGGGAAGGGGACTCGTAGATCAGGTAGCGGCCATCGTGCGACCAGTCGTCCGGGACCTTGTCGATATCGGACTTCACCAGTAGTTCCTCGGCGGAGGTTTCGACCGACTTCACATAGATGTCCGACCGGCCGTTGCGCGCGCTGCCGAACGCGACTCGGCGGCCGTCGGGCGACCAGACTGCTAAGGTGTCTCCCACGCCCTCGAAGGTAAAGCGGGAAGAGGAGCCGTGAATCAGATCAACCATCCACAGATCGGCGGATCCTTCGACGACGGCGCGTGTTCCATCCGGCGACAGATCGGGGTCGCCGGTGGTGCCGGCCTCCCCCACTTTGCCCAAAGGGTTGCCGCTGCGATCGAACCAGGTCAGTTGCGAGGCCCTCGCGCCGCCCGGCTGGTACACCAGGGTTCCGTCCCGCGACACGGAGAACTGCGCGGCGCCGAAGGGACCTGCGTTGAGTCCCGTCACCGCAAGATCCCGCGCGATGGGGAAGGGCTCGCCGGAGAGCCGCAGGGAGCCGGTACTGAACGGCTGCGCCATTAATGTGGAATCCCGGCCGAAAAGGAGATAGCCGGAAGGCCACCAGGCCGCTGCGGAACTGGTGGGGGTGAGAACGCCGCCTTCTTTCCCATCGAGCGAGGCCGCAACAAGGACGTGAGTCTTGGACTTCAGGGACATCGAGAAATAGACGAACTGGCGTCCATCGGGCAGAAACACCGGCCAGCGTTGGCTGATTTCCGCCCGTGTCTGGTCGAGCTTCGTCAAGGCGGCGGGCGCGCCTCCGCCCGGGGCGACGCGGTAGAGGGGCGCATTCGGATTGGGACTGAAGAGGATGGCTTCGGCGCCCCAGGAGCCGCCCCTGGGATCGTCCGCGTCGCAAATCACTTGAATCAAGCCTGAGGCGGGGTCGAGCTTTTTGAGCTTTCCCTGGGCAAAGAAAGCGACAAACCGGCCGTCGGGCGACCAGAAGGGGAACGATGCGTTTTCGCTTCCCGCGACGGGATGGGCCGACAGTTCATCCAAGGCCCGAATCCAAAGCAAATCCTGACCTCCAGCGGGCCGCGCGACAAAAGCGAGACGCCTGCCGTCGGGGGAGAGCGCCAGTCCGTTCTCAAAGGTGGATTTGGCGGGCGGAGAGAGGGTAAGGCGCATGGGCGGGGCCGCCGTGCGAGGCCGAAGCCACCATCCGGCAGCGAGTGCGAGAACCGCGCCCAGCGCGGCTGCCGCCGAGATCCAGAGCCATGAGCGAGGCCGGCGCTCCGGCTGTGCCTGCGCCTCGGGCGATCCGGAAGCGATCCACTTCAAGTCCAGCAGGACATCGCGCATAGTTTGCCGGCGTTCGCCCGGGTCCTTCGCCATGCAGAGGCGGATCAGCCGCTCCAGGGCGGGCGGAGTGGTTGGAGGCAGCGGCGCCGGCTCAAGTTCCAGAATCTGGGCGATCAGTCCCGCCTGGGTGGGGGCCTGGAATGCCCGTTTGCCTGCGATCATTTCGTAAAGAACCACGCCGAAGGCGAAGATGTCGCTGCGCGCATCCGCTTCCTTGCCTTCCAACTGTTCGGGAGACATGTACTGCAGGGTGCCGAGAATGGCGCCGCCGCCGGTCACGGGCGAAGTCAGGGTTGGGACGAGAGATCCGACGCCGGACGGTCCCGCGGCTTCGGTCTGAATTTTGGCCAGCCCGAAATCGAGCACCTTGGCGCCATTCCTCGCCAGCATGATATTGCCCGGCTTCAAATCGCGATGGACGATTCCGGTGAGGTGCGCGCGGTCGAGTGCGTCGGCCACTTCCGTAGCCGTGCGGATCGCCTGTTGGAGCGGCATGGGTCCACGCTGGAGGCGCTGCGCCAGACTCTCGCCCTCCACGTACTCCATGACGAAGTAGTCGATGCCGGCATGATTGCCGACATCGTGCAGAGTGCAAATGTGGGGGTGGTTGAGGGCGGAAACCGCGCGCGCCTCGCGCTCGAAGCGCTGCCGCACCTCGCGACGGTCAGCCGTTTGGCCGGGCAGGATTTTGACGGCGACGGTCCGGTCGAGGCGGGTGTCGCGCGCCTTGTAGACCTCGCCCATACCACCGGCGCCCAAGGGCGCCAGGATCTCGTAGGGGCCCAGACGAGTTCCGTTGGAGAGAGACATTTGCCGGCGACGTTTTTCCGCATTTCAGCTTACCAGCGCGGCGCTGCGGGAATCCGCCGGACGGGTTGTGATAGGGTTCTAGAGATGAGACGGCGAAGTGCGATTCAATCGATCCTGGGGCTCCCTGCATTAGCGGCGTTGGAAGCGCCGGCGGCGGCCGCCCCGCAGCAGCAGGAGGGACAGCAGCCGCTGGCGACGCTCCCGCTGGACGCGGTGGCGGACGGCGTGCCGAAGTACTTCTCACCTCCCGAGATGGCGGCACTGCGGCGGCTGGGCGATCTGCTGGTCCCGTCGATGGGCTCGCGGCCGGGGGCCACGCAGGCGAAGGCGGCGGATTTCCTGGATTTCCTGATTGCGCAATCGCCGGCGGACCGGCAGCGGCTCTATAAGCAGGGCCTGGACCGGCTGCAATCGGAGGCGCAACGGCGGCACGGGAAATGGTTCGAAGCGCTGACGCCGCAGGAGGCGGAGCCGGTGCTGGCGCCTTTGAAGGAACCGTGGACGTACGCCGCTCCGGCAGACGCCTTCGCGCGGTTCCTGCGGACGGCGAAGGACGACCTGATTGCGGCGACCTGGAATTCGCGCGAGTTCGCAGAAGCGCAGGCGTCACGTGGTGGACGGGCAAGCGGCATGGGCACGTACTGGCTGCCGGTGGAGTAGAACATGAAACCCGAGTATGACGTTCTGATTATCGGCTCCGGCGCGTCGGGAGGCATGGCGGCCTACACGCTGACGAAGCTGGGGGTGCGCTGCCTGATGCTGGATGCCGGGCCGCCGCTCGATTTCGAGCATGGGCGGACGCTCAAGGCGGTGTACGATCTGCCGTACCACGGATTCGGGAAGCCGGGCCGCTTTCCCCACGTGACCCAGGCCTCGGAGTTCGACGCCAACATCTGGGCGGACGAGAAGCAGAATCCGTACACGTATCCCGCGGAGGACCCTTATTACTGGGTGCGCATCCGACTGATCGGTGGCAAGACGCTGCGCTGGGGACGCGCATCGTGGCGATTAAGCGACTACGAATTCAAGGGCAAGGACCATGACGGATACGGCGAGAACTGGCCGATCTCGTATAAGGACCTGGCGCCGTACTACGACCGCGTCGAGCCGATCTTTCGTGTAGCGGGCCGGAAGGAGGGCTTCGCTCAAATTCCCGACGGAGTGTTTCTGCCGGACGAATCGGCGGACAGCTTGAGCGTGCAGCGTTTCGTGGAATCGGCCAAGCGGCTGGGCGTGCCAACCACTAAGTCGCGGCGGGCCACGGGGGCGCTGGCGAGCTCGGTGAACCTGCTGCTGCCGGACGCCCTGGCGACGGGAAAGCTGACGATCGTGCCGAACGCCATCGCGCGAGAAATCACGGTGGATACGAAAACGGGGCTGGTGAACGGTGTGTCGTTCATCGACCGGAAATCGAAGAGAGAATATTACGCCCCGGCGAAGGTGCTGATGGTGGGCGCCTCGACGCTCGAGAGCACGCGGCTGCTGCTGAATTCCGCATCGCGTCAGCATCCCAACGGGCTCGCGAATTCGAGCGGCGTGCTGGGCCACTATCTGTTCGACCAGATTTACGTCAAGAATTGCGTGCAGTGCGTGGTTCCGGAGGCGCGCGGAGGCAAAGGCCCGCGCAACCTGATGGGCGGCGGTGGCTACATCCCGCGGTTCCGCAATCTCAAGCCCGGTGAGAAGAAGTTCCTGCGCGGGTATGCCTTCGATTTCTCCAGCGGGGGAACGCCCGCGCCCAAGTATTTCCCGCTCTACGGCGACGCCCTGTTCAAAGAGCTGGCGGATGTGAACAACGCCGGTTTCAACCTCACGACCATGGGCGAGGTGCTGCCGCGGCACGATAGTCACGTGCGCATCAACCGCGAGGTGAAGGACGAGTGGGGTATTCCTGCCCTGCACATCACGCAGCAGTACACGGACAACGAGCACGAGATGGCCAAGGACGCCACGGCGACGGCGGAGGAGGTTTGCCGCGGCGCCGGGTTCGAAGTGATCGCCAAGCACGCGAAGATGGTCCCGCCGGGGGAGAGCATTCACGAGTTGGGGACCTGCCGGATGGGGAGCAATCCAAAGACATCGGTGCTGAACGGGTTCAACCAAAGCCATGACGTCAAGAACCTGTTCGTCATCGATGGCGGCGCGTTTGTATCGGGCGGCTCGCAGAATCCGACCCTGACGATTCTGGCGTTGACCATGCGGGCGAGCGAGTACCTGGCGGACAAGATGAAGAAGGGCGACGTTTGATTGGCGCGGACTGGTCCTTCGAGCACTCGGTGGATTGTCCCGTGACGCCGGCATTCGCGTGGCAGTTCTGGTCGCACGCGGAGAACTGGATGATGGACGCCGACGTGGAGCGGATCGAATTCGACGGTCCGTTTATGGAGGGCGCGCGCGGCGCGACTATCACCCGGAGCAGCGGCAGGATTGAGTGGCGGCTTGCCCGAGTGTACGCCGGGAAGGGCGCGGTGATCGAGATGCCGGCCGGCGGCGCCGTGCTCCGGTTTCAGTGGAGCTTCGCTCCAACGGCAGATGGGACGCGGATCACGCAGCGCATCAGCGTCGTCGGCGAGGGCGCGGCGCGATTGGCGGAGCAGGTGGCGCCGATGTTCGAACCGAACCTTCCAGCGGGGATGCAGAAGCTGTGCGAGGTGATGGCGAAGGCGTTCCGCGCGGGGTGAGTCAGGCCTCGACCATGCCGCGATTCCAGGACATGGCGGCAGCGGCGGCGCGAGCTTCGGCGTTCTGCGCGTGTTCGAGGGCGGCGGTGATTTCGCGGCCCAAGACCGCGGCATTCTCTCCCACTGTAATCGTGTTGTGGCCGCCGGGAACCACTCTTACGGCGACGCCTCCGCCGATCAGCCGGCTCCAGCCCATGGCCGGATCTTCCACGGTTGGGCGATTCGCGGCGAGGAACAGGACCGCGGGACACGAGCATCGTCCCGGCAGATATTGGCGCAGCGCCAGGTAGCCGGCCTCCTTCACGTTGAGGAATGCCTGCGGGACCGGTTGGCCGAATTTTTCGTAAGCCTTGTAGCGGACCTGCCACCAGCGGTTCCCGAGTTTGCGCTTAATGGTTCGGAGTCCGCCGGTGACGTAGCGCCGTTTCTCCGGGAGGCTGAGCCGCAGCAGCTCGCGGCCATGCAGCAATATCCGCCCCGCCTGCCGGCGCAAGAGGCCGCGGAAATACGCAGCGCGCGGCAGGGTTCGTAGGACGCCGTGCGGATTGCTGTCGAGCAGCAGCAGGAGAGCGACGCGCTCACCCGCCGCTTCCAACTGACTGGCGATTTCGAACGCCACGAGACCGCCGAAGGAATAGCCGCTGAGGTAGTAGGGGCCGGCAGGCTGAACCGTGCGGATCTGCGCGACATACTCCGCCGCCATGTCTTCGATTCGGGTATAGGGCGGCTGTTTCCCATCGATGCCGCGGGCCTGCAGGCCGTACAGAGGCTGGTCGTCCGGCAGGTAACGGGCGACGTGGCCGTAGTTGAGGATGGTTCCCCCGATGCCGTGGACGCAGAACAGCGGTGGACGCGCGCCTTCCGGCTGGATTGCGACGATGGCGCCGGGGTTTGGATCGACGCCCTGATTGGCGATCAGGCTCGCCATCTTCTCCACGGTGGGGGCCTGAAAAATGGCGGAGAGGGGCAGCGAGGTTCCGGTGGCGCGCTCGATGCGGTAAATCAGCCGGAGCGCCATCAGGGAATGGCCGCCGAGCAGGAAAAAATCGTCGTCGAGTGCGACGGGGTGGACGCCCAGCACGCTCTCCCAGATGCGCAGGAGCTGGAGCTCGAGGCTGGTGCGCGGATTGCGGCCGCGCCGGGCGGGGCGTGTGAAATCCGGTGGCGGCAGAGCGCGTCGATCGAGCTTGCCATTGGGCGTCAACGGCAGGTTATCGAGCTGCATATATGCGGAGGGGAACATGTACGGCGGCAGTTTGTCGCGCAGAAAGTCCGCCCATCCGGTGGTGGGGGGAAGCGGTTCGGAGCGAGGGACGATGTAGGCGACGAGGTGTTTCTCACGCGCGGGGCCGTCGCGGACCACGACCGCGCAGGATGCGACCGCGGGATGGCTGGCGAGTGCGGCTTCGATTTCCGCCGGTTCGATGCGATAGCCGCGGATTTTGACCTGCTCGTCCAGGCGTCCGAGGAAGACGAGGTCGCCATCCGACAGGGATTGGACGAGGTCACCCGTGCGATAGAGGCGGCCCGGTCCAAATGGATTGGGCAGGAACTTTTCGGCCGTCAGCTCGGGGCGGTTATGATATCCGCGGGCGACCCCGGGGCCGCCGATGTACAACTCGCCCGGCACGCCCGGCAGGACCGGCTGCATGCGTTCGTCCAGCACATAGAGCGAGGCGCCGGCAATGGGCCGTCCGATCGGCACGGGACCATCCCCGCCGGCATTGGAGCCGGCCTCGAAGACACAGCATCCCACCACGGTTTCGGTTGGGCCGTACTCGTTGATCAGACGGACGTGGGGCGCGCGCGATTGCCAGGAGGCAAGCTGCCGGTGAAACAGCGCCTCGCCGCCGATGACGAAAGCGCGCACGCTCAGCCGGGCGGAGCGCGGCAGCAGGTGCTGGAGGGCCTCGAGATGCGATGGAGTGAGCTTCACCAGTGTGAGATCGCGGCCGGAGGTCAGGACGGCGGCGAGTTCCTCCAACTCGCGTTCTTCGGGCAGCATGATCACGGTCTTGCCGGCGACGAGCGGCGTAAACCAACTGGTGATGGTGGCGTCGAACCCGATGGAGGACTGCACCGGAGCGCCCGAGCCTTCATGGCACGAATACGCCTCGACTGCCCAGGACAGATAGTAGGACAGTCCGCGATGCGGAATCTCTACGCCCTTCGGCTTTCCGGTGGAGCCGGAAGTGTAGAGCACGTAGGCCAGATCGTCGGGATCGGCGGACGCGATGGGATTGTGGGTAGGGCAGGTTTCAACGAGATGCCATTCGGTGTCGAGGCAAAGGCGCGGCGTTTTGCCCGGCAGCCTGCCCGCTACGGCCGACTGCGTGAGTACGATTTCGACCTCTGCGTCATCCAGCAGGAAGGCGAGGCGCTCCGGCGGCAGGGAAGGGTCGAGCGGCACGTAAGCGCCACCGGCTTTGAGAATGCCGAGGACCGCGACCATCAGGTCGAGCGACCGGGCGCATGAGATGCCGACCAGGGCTTCCGGTCCAACTCCCCGAGACTGGAGGTAGTGAGCCAGCGCGTTGGCGCGGGCGTTCAGTTCCGAATACGTCCAGGAGCACCCGCGGAATTCAACCGCAGCGGCCTCAGGAGTGCGCGCGGCCTGATCCTCGAATCGCTGATGAAAACAGTTCCGTTGTTCGATCTTCGCCGCGCCCGAGGCGTACGAATACCCAGTTCCCATGTTCACCCACCCGCCGCTGGCGCAACTGGCGGCGCCCGATTGTCGAACCCTGGGGATGAGAGCGAGACTTCGTAGCCCGGGCCCCTGAGGATGAGCGGCAAGCCGCTCCGTAATCTACCCGTGATTCTAGGGTTTGATCGCCGCTAAGTCAATGCGAGTCAGTATCCGAGCGTTACACCTCGCACGGTGTGCACCGGTGTGTGGCAGGGGTCACCTGGGACTAGTGATAAATCGCAAGTCCCAGACGGACTGCCTGCTTCACTCGTTGGCCGAGGCGGTGAAGGCTCGCGCGGCGTGGGCGTCGCCCGGATACTGCTCCAGCGCGACTTTATAAGCGCGATCGGCCACGGTCGTCTTATGGTTCTTGGCGGCGGCATGGCCGAGGGCTTCGGCCACCGGACGCGGATAGTAGGGCGGCTCGGTGTAGGTCAGCCGCCGCTCCGCCTTGGATGCCGCGGCCAGCTGCTTCAGTCCGCGACCCAGGCGTCCCTCGGCGATTTCGAGATGGCCGGCGAGCTCCTGCCTGGCTACGAGCAACTCGGGCGGGTCGGTTCGCTTGGTGCGCGCGCGGAAATCGGCGAGCGCGGCATCCATCTGAGCGGCCTCTTCGCGAGCGGACGCCGCATTGCCCTTATTGGCCCAGGCGAGCGCGCGGGCCCAGTGACGCCAAGCCTCCTGGCGCGGTTTGCCGAAGGCGGGCAATATCTGTTCGTCCAGCACGGCGTCCCATTTTTCGAACTGCACCAGGGTGCGCAGCATGGCGAACCATCCCTGCGCGTGGGCGGTTGTCATGGCGTCCGGGGCGGCCTTCTGGGCCGGATTTTCGGGGAATGCGATCAGTTCCCTGGCCGCTTCCATTGCGTCGTCGAAGCGGCCCTCAAAGGAATAGGCCGTGGCGAGGTAATGGACGTTGTGGCCGTGATGGCCATCGCCATACAGCTTGTCTTTACTCATCCAGTCGCGCTCATTCACCGCGGCCGATGCGAATGATTTCGCGGCATCTTCCCATCGGCCCGTCTGCGAGTAGATGTGGCCGGGCATGTGGAGCGCGTGGGGAATGTTGGGAACCAGCTGGGCATATTTTTCGCAGCTCGGCCAGGCGTCCTTCGCGAAGGAGGAGCCTTCGAAGCCGTGGATAATGTAGTGGTGCAGGCCCGGATGCTCGGGAATTTTGGGCAGGAGGCTGCGCAGGATCGCAACAGCCTCCATGCTGCCGGGTCCCTTGGGTTTCTTGTCCTCCACCGTGAACCCGCGCATGATGGAGAGCGCCAGCGCAAGCTGCGCTTCGACCTCGTTCGGATAGCGGGCGAGGAGCGCGCGCAGGCCCTGCACGAAGGCTTCATCCGGGTCCTTGGCGGCGGGGTCGCGCCGTGCGGCGATGGCCGCTACGTAAGCCTTTTCGAGGTCCGTAGCCTTGCCGGGGACCTGGCTCAGCTCCAGCGCTTTTTGGGCCGCGGCGCGGGCGCGGGAAGTGGCGGGCGGAACCGATCGGCCGCTGACCTGCGCCTGCAGGTCGAGTTGAAAGCGCGGACGCCAGTCGCCCGCCGCGACCATCGCGATTCCCCATTGCGGCATCGGGGCGGCGGGATCGAGCGCGGCGGCCTGCAGAAACGAGCGCTCGGCTTCACGGGCCCAGAAGGAGTGCATCTGGGCGACCCCCTGGTCGAAGAACTGCTGCGCTTCGGGACTGGTGGTGGTGATGGGCATGTGGACCGTGCCCATACCGGGCAGGATTCTGGCGGGCAGCGTCGGTCCGATCGCGCTGGGCGGCGGAGTGCAATTGTCATTGGGCGGCTGCGACTGGGCGCAAAGCGGCGCGAGCGCGAGAAGCGAAGCGAGAGCGATCTTCATGGAACTTTCTCCAGTTCGTGGGCGATGAGGTTGGCGAGCTGATCGACGCGATATCCGGCGCCTTCGACCGCGGCGGCGATGCGGCCATCGCGGCCGACGATGGTGGTCATGGAATTGTGGCCGATGGAGCCTTCATCCGACCAGTAGACTTCGCCGAGCGCGGCGGCGACGGGCGTGATCGCGGCGGCATCGGCGGCAGTGAGGAAGCGCCAGGCGGCCGGATCGGCGTTCCAGCGGCGGGCGTATTCGGCCAGCACGGCCGGCGTATCGTAATCCGGATCGACTGTGATGGAGAGCAGAAGCACCCGATCGCCGAAGCGGCGCTGAAGCGCGGCGAAGTTGGCGGAAAGCCGCGGACAGATGTCCGGCAGCGGGCAGCGCGTGTAGATAAAGTTCACCGCAACCACCTTGCCGCGCAGATCCTGCGGAGTGACGGCGCGACCCTGCTGATCAATCAGGCGGAAGGCGGGCAGGGAATCGCCGATGTTCAGCTTCTCGCGCGCGGGCGGGATGTCGCTCTGGCCCGTCTGGCGGATGTGGCGGGCAACCGAGCCTTCCTTGCCGACCGAGAGTTCGAACTGCACTCGGGCGCCCGGGCGCAGGTCGCCGAGTTGCTCGGACGCAACCACGTGAAACGGCATCATCATGGCCGGCATGTAGTTGCCGATCGGTCTGTGGGAGACCAGCATGGTGCGGGCAGACGGGTCCACCGCGACGACGATGCCGTCGACAGTGAACAGCTTCGCGGCCAATATTATCGGCACCCAGCCAGACATCCCGGTGAGACGATTATAGTCCGGCGGTGCGGGCCGGGCTAGCTGGAGACTACCTGGGCATGATTCAGCACCGCCACCAGCGAGACTCCACCGACGATGTTGCCGATGAGGGTTGGAAGCATGTAGCCGTTGATCACCTGGCCCCACGGCGCGAGGCCGGTGGTGGCGGCATACATCACCTCGACCGCGCCGGCCACGATGTGGGTGAGCCCGGCGACGCCGACCAGCCAGGTCAGCCCGATAATCACCGCCAGCTTGGAAGTGTCGGCCAGCGGCATCAGCCAGATCATGAAGGCGATCAGCCATCCCGCAAAGACGCCGCGAAGCAGGGCCAGCCCGACGGTCACGTCGAGCGATTCCCGCGCGATGTCAGAGAAGGCGAGGCGTACGTTCGGGCGGAAGGCGCCGGTGTTTCCCACTACCCAGGCGATGGCCAGCGCGCCGGCTAGGTTGGCCGCCAGGACCACCGCCCACAATCGCAGTACGTGCCACAGAGTCTCGCGGTCGCGGCTGTGGAGCAAGGGCAGAATCGGCGTGAGCGTGTTTTCAGTAAAGAGCTGCTGCTTTCCCAGGATGGTCAGCACGAAGCCGAAGCTGTACCCGAACTTCGCAATGAGCGGTCTCCATGGGGCGTCCGGGAGTTTCGACCGGAGCAGGCCTTCCCCAATCAGCGAGAAACCCATGGAGAGGCCCGCGGCTAATCCCGACCAGGCGAGGGCCGACGATGAGCGCTTGAGCTCTTCTTCCCCTTCCAGGCGAATGGCCTCATGGACGACGTGAGCTCGCGGAGCGCTGCGCTTTTCCGCCTCTTCGAACTCTTTGTCGGAAAGATCGGGACGGTGTTCGTCCGCTTTCCGCTCTTCATCCACGTCGCGGACACCCTGCGGCATGCTTTCAGGATGGCAGCGGGCGGCGCGGGGCGGTGTGCGAAGCTCTACAGAATGCGGGTCTCAAGGAACGTACGGAGGCCCTCGAACGAGATCGCCCAGGCGGTGGCGGGCGTTTCATACCCTTTCAATGAGACTTCGTGGCGGACGAAAGCATCGGACGCGGGTTCGCCGAGCTCTTCATAGCTGCGCTGCCCGAGGGCGACCCCGAGTCCCACGTTCTTGGTGGCTGCCTCCAGACGAAAGGCGGCGTTGACGGTATCGCCCAATGCGGTGTAGTCGGTGCCGCCGATGATGGCTGGTCCGGTATTCACGCCTGCGCCGATACGCAGCGGCGCGGGAAGCGGCAGGCCGCGGCTCACTTCGTCGGTAGCGGAGGCGATTTCGGTCGCGGCGCGCAGCACCTGCAGGACTTCGGGCTGAAGCCGGGCGGCCTCATCGTGGACCCACACCGCCATCACCGCATCGCCGATGTATTTCTGGGCCCAACTGCCGCGCGCCTGCGCGATCTGTCCAACCCGCAGGAACCAGGTGCCGATGGTTTGGGAAAGAAGCGCTTCGGAGACGGAGCGGGCGAGCGGCGTGTAATCGCGAATATCGACCACAAGAATTGTGGAAAGGGAGTGCGTATGGAGCGCGGTGGTGGGGGCATTTCGGGTATCCGTGCTGGGCGCCGCCGCTCCCGTTCCGGACCGGGCCGGGTTGCAGAAGACCAGTTCCTGATCGCCGAACAGCAGGCGGTCCTGATCATTCAGTACTACGGGTACGCTGACACGCCGGCTATTGATAAACGAACCGTTGCGGCTGCCCAGATCAACCAGCGCGTACTCTCCGCCATCTTTGCGCTGGATTAGCGCATGGAGCCGGGAGACGGAGCGGCTGTCGAGCATAACGGCGCACCCATCGCCGCGGCCGATCGCCCATGTCTGCCCCGTGACCAGCGGAAAGTGGCGGTCGCTGGACGCAAGGCGCAAATAGACTTCAGCGGGCGAACCAGTCACTGCTCACCACTGTACCAAACGGGCTAATCGTCCCCGGCTTTGAAAATTCGCGTTACCGCCTGTACCATGACTTACCGGGATGTACAGTACAGACGGTACAAATGGATAACTCTTTCCATCGGTCAGCCCGCTAGAATAAAGCAGAACGTGCCGATAGAAGGGACATGGCTTCAATTATGGCGGTGAGCCAGATTTTCATATACCTGCAGCTTTTGGATCTGCTGACCACGCTGGTGGGCTTCAAGCTGGGCGCCGGCGAGGCGAGTCCCTTCATCCGTATGCTGATGCATGCCGGTCCGGCTACCGGAGTGGCGCTGTCCAAGCTCCTGGCCCTCGCCCTGGGCGGGATTTGCGTGTATACCAAGCGCTTGAACCTCATTCGTTGGGCCACCTACTGGTATGCTGGACTGGTGGTCTGGAACCTGATGGTCATGCTCGCCGTTACCAACCGCGCATAGTTTGGACTACTGTTTCTTGGGGACGGCCGGTGGGGGCGTCGCCGGATCGGTAACCGGGGGTGCGGTCCTCGGGGCAGTGGCCGGCGGCTGCGGCTTCGGCGGCGCTGCCGAAGGTTCGGTCTTTGGCGCGGTAGCTGGTGGAACGGTCCGGGGAGCGGTCGCGGGCGGCACTGTTTTAGGCGCGGTAGCCGGTGGAACGGTCTTAGGCGCAGTAGCCGGCGGAACGGTCCTCGGATTAGTAGCGGCGGACGGTACGACGTGGGGTTCGACGACGGGAGCCGCCACGTTCCTGGGCCGAATTTCCGGCGGCGGCAACATTTGGCCGGGTTGACCCTGCGCCTGAGGCGGCGGTGGCAGTTGCGGCCGCTGGACCTGGGACTGAGCCGGCGCCGGCGCTACGGTTTGCTGCGGGTAGCCGCCGTTCGGCCCGGGATCCAGGACCCGATCGGCCATTCCTTGAGCCTGCAGTCCGTGCAGTTGGCATGCGACACCAGGCTGCGTTCCATCGATGAACGACTCCGACCGGACGTTCGGGCAATACGGTCCGGCGAGCTGGCCGCTATCGGCGCAAATGCGGGACGTGACCACGCCGCCGGGACTGGAGAACTGCTGAGCGTTTTTGTAGCGCCGCATTTTGGCGGCCTGCTTCATGAACTCCGCCCAAATCGGAAGGGCTGATTTCGCGCCTTCCAGATTCAGTTCGTGGTTGTTATCGAATCCCACCCAGACCACGCAGAGAAGCTCGGTGGTGAAGCCGGCGAACCAGCCATCGTGCGAAGTGCCGGTCTTGCCCGCCGCGGGCAAGGTGAAGCCGCGGCCGCGGACGGAGGCGCCGGTGCCGTTGCGCAGAACGTCCTGCATCATGCTCACCATCAGGTAATTGACGCGCGGATCCAGGGTGGGCCGCGGGTCCGGCTCGTGGCGGTAAATCACGGAACCATCCGGACTGCGGACCAGCGAGACGGTGGTGGGCGATATCCGGCGGCCGCCATTGGCGAAGATGGTGTATGCGCCGGCGATTTCGTAGGGCGTCGTCTCATAGGCGCCCAGCGCGACTGCCGGGGTCGCCTTGATGTCCTCGTTCAGCCCGGCGCGCCGCGCCATCGCAACCACCCGATCGTAACCGACTTCCTGCGCCAACTCGACCGTGGCCACGTTCAACGAATGGGCGAGCGCGGTTCGCAGGGTAACTTCTCCCATGAAGTTCTGATGGAAATTGGAGGGCTGGTAGGTTTTGCGCCCGAAATAAAAAGTAGTCGGCGCGTCATTCACCACGGTCGCCGGCGTGAAAATGTGGGCGCCGCCTTCAATCGCGGTGTCGAGTGCGGCGGCATATACGAAGGGTTTAAAGACCGACCCCGGCTGCCGCATCGCCAGCACGTGGTTTAACTGACTGTCCGAGTAGTTGCGTCCGCCCACGAGCGCGCGGATTTCGCCGGTATGCGGATCGAGTGCGATCAACGCCACCTGCGGCTGTCCCGCGGGAATGGCCTCTTTTCGCTTCATCCCCTGCAGTTGCTTATCGACGAGCTGCATTCCGCTGTGGACGGCGTCTTCAGCGGCGCGCTGCAGTTGCGGGTCGAGCGTCGTGTAAATAAAGCCGGTGTATTTGTCGTGATCGTCGAAACGGTTCTGCAGCTCTTCGTTCATCAGATCGACAAAATACTGATGGTCGATGCTCTCCGGCTGAACGGGCGCCACGTGGATCGGGGTAGCGGTAGCCTGCCGGAACTGCGCATCGTCGAGATAGCCATTCTGGCGCATCAGGTTGAGCACCAGGTCGCGGCGCTCGCGTGCGCGGTCGGGATAGCGCTGCGGGTTGAAGTAGCTGGGACGCTGCACCAGTCCGGCGAGCAGGGCGGATTCCGCCACGCTGAGCTGCGAGATGTCCTTGCCGAAGTATGCCTGGGCGGCTTCGCCGAATCCGTGAATGCTGAACGTGCCGCGGCGGCCAAGATATACCTGGTTGGCGTAGTATTCGAAGATCTGCTGTTTCGTCAGCCGCTGCTCCAGATGCATCGTGATGAGCAGCTCTTCGGCTTTGCGGCGCCAGTTCTTATCGGGATCCAGCCAGAAGCCGCGCGCGAGCTGCATCGTCAGCGTCGACGCGCCCTGCGCTTTGCGGCCATCCTTGACGTCCACATAGGCGGCTTTCATGATGCGCAGCAGGTCGAAGCCGGAGTGCGAGAAGAAATGTTTGTCCTCCGCGGAGGTGACGGCGTGGACCAGGGCGGGAGGGATATCGGCGAAGCGGACGAGCCGCCGCTTTTCGCGCTGGCCGCTCAGGTTCGCCAGCAGTTGCGGCTCGAGCTCATACTGTTTGCGCTCAGTGTTATCCGCCAACGACACGATCCGAGATACTTTGCCTCCGGAGAATTCCAGGACAGCTCCGTCGCCGCCCGAAAAGGAATCGCGCCCCGGAAAAATCTCCACGCCGTTAGCGCGCAAATGATACCAACCGATGGTGTTGCCTCGCGCCGTGCTGTAGCCGCTGTGCCGCAGGCGCGCAAGAACCTCCTCCAGCGTGAGCGCGTCGCCGACCGCGACATCTTCCGGCGCCGTATAAATATTGATGCTGTTGGCGAATGGTCCCATCTCCAGGCGATGGTTAATCATGCGGGAGAACCGGACGTCCACGATCATAAAGAAGATGGCGCCGGCAATGGCAATCAATATCAGGACGATTGCCGCAATCTGTGCTTCGCGGCGCGCCCAGAGGCGTTCTGCATGCGCGCGCAGCCGGTCCCAAAAGCGCTGCTTAGGCGGTTGCGGTGGCGTCTGGCTCTCGGGCGGATCCTGGTCGGTTTGGAGGGGAACGAGTTCGTCGGTCATCGTCGTACCGGTGTTCGGGAGAGCACGTGCGATGCCATGGGATCAAATACAGTGTTCGCCGCCAACGCCTGTTTTTTGGCGGCAGGATTGCATCGTTCCGCGCATCGCATCACCGCCTGCGAGCGTGCAGATGGATACGCCAATAGAAACGAAGTTTGAAGAAAGGGCGAGGGGTCAGCGGGGAAGATACCCGATTGATGGACGAATGGCACACGGCGGCCACGGACCCATCAGTGCGCCAAATCGAAATTCGGACGGAGGGCGGAAAAACCGCTTATGCGACCTTCTGAACCTTACCGGAGCGAATGCAGGAAGTGCAAACCCGGATGCGGCGGCCGGCTCCGTTGATCAGTGCGCGAACCGTCTGCAAATTGAGGTTCCAGCGGCGATTGGTGACGTTGTGGGCGTGGCTGATTCGGTGGCCGAACTGAGGACCACGACCACAGATTTCGCAAACTCTTGCCATAGGACAGAAATCTCCTGCTCGTTTGAACTTATGAGTATAGCAATCGCGGAGAGGATGGGGCAAGGCGGCACTCGAGCAGCGACAGCGCAGATGCGGTGGGCCGGTGACTCCCCGCACCGCCGCATGTTAAACCATACACCCCATTGGCAAGCGGTTTGCATCATACCAAACTAAGGGGGGCAGCGTGGATCAGAACGGATCGGAATCGCGGCGGGCAACCATTTTAGTGGTCGAAGACGCGGAGCCCATCCGGCGAATGGTGGCCCAGATGTTGATGCAGAGCGGCTACAACAGCCTGGAGGCCGGCGACGGCGCGGACGCGCTGACGGTGTTGGACTCGCATTCGGACACCGTAGACCTCGTGCTGACCGACCTGCTGATGCCGCGGATGACGGGGGCCGAACTGGCCGAGCACCTGGCGCGACTGCGGCCTGGCCTGCCGATTCTGTTCATGTCGGGCTATTCGGAGGATCCGGTGGTGATGGCGATCGGTCGCACTCGCGACAATTTTCTGGCGAAGCCATTCACCGCGAGCGCCCTGCTCGATAAGGTGCGGCAGGCATTGAGCGGTTGGCAAGGGGGCGCATCGGAGATAAGATCGGGTTCGAGCGCTCCATGAAGCATCAGCTATGGCGATCGGCCATTGCGGTAATTTTAGGCAATCTCATTTATTTCAGCTTGGAAAAGTACCTGCCGGTGAAGGCGCAACATCAGCCCTACCAGATGGATTGGGGACTGGCGGTGGATTTCTGGATCTGCCTGGTCTGTTACGGGCTGGTCCGCCTGATTCGTTGAGACCGCCCTACTTCAGCTTTTCGAGCTTCTTCTTGATCTCGGCCGCGTTCTTGGCATCGGACGCGACTTCCAGATATTTGGTGTAAGCCTCGCGGGCGGCCTTCGGGTCCTTCAGTCGCTCCTCCACCGCGCCCAGCCGCAGCCAGGCTTCCGCGTAACCATCGTTCCATTTGGTTGCGGAACGGTAGCGGCCCTCGGCGGAGCGCAGTTTACCCTGCTTCAGGTAGAAATTGCCGACCCGAACATCCTTTTCCGCCTGCAGCGGATTGAAGGAATACTCTTCGGGGGCGAGTGCGATGTCCTCCTCGGGCGGGATCTCCTCTTTGGGACTGGTGACTGGAGGCTGCCGCTTCTTCAATTCGTCCTGCTTGGCGGGAGGCTGCTTGGAATCCTGCGGCGACTTTGCATCCTGTGCGCACAGGAGCGCGGCGGAAGCGGCATGCAGGACCAGGCGCCAACGAGGCATACCTCGATTTTACCCCGTATAATTGAAGTACAGACCCCCACTCGATGGAACTCCGTGAAAAGGCAGGACAGCTACCGCTCTCGCCCGGCGTGTATCTGTACAAGGACGGAGCCGGCCGGGTCATCTACGTCGGAAAGGCCAAAATCCTGCGCCACCGGGTGCGCAGCTATTTCCTGGACGACAAGCTTGCCGACGTTAAGACGGGCACTCTGATCTCCGAGGCGCGCGACGTCGACTACATCCTGGTCGACAACGAAAAAGAGGCGCTGGCGCTCGAGAACAATCTCATCAAGCAGTACAAGCCGCGATTCAACATCCTGCTGCGGGACGACAAGACGTACCCCTACGTGAAGCTCACCGCGGAGAAATACCCGCGGGTGTATGTGACCCGGCGCTTGAAGAAGGACGGCGCGACCTACTTCGGCCCGTACTTCCCGGCCAACTTGGCGCACCGGCTGGTTCATTTCATTCACCGGCATTTTCAGGTGCCCTCGTGCAAGGTGGACCTTACGCGGTTCCATCCCAAACCTTGCCTGCAGTTCCATATACACCGGTGCCTGGGGCCCTGCGTCGAGGGCCTTACGACGGATGAGGCATATGCCGGCGCGGTACGTGACGTGAAGCTGTTTCTGGAGGGCCGTCACGGCGACTTGGCGCGCGTGCTGCGCGGCCGCATGCAGGTGGCGTCCGATTCGATGCGTTTCGAAGAGGCGGCGTCGCTGCGCGACCTGCTCTCCACCGTCGAGGAGATCGACGAGCGGCAGAAGATGGCCGCGGCAAAGGGCGACGACGTGGATATCTTCGCCTGCTATGCCGAGCCGCCGCTGGTCGCGCTGAATCTGTTCCACTTGCGCAACGGGCAGATCGTCGACCGCCGCGAGTTCTTCTGGGAGGATCAGGAGGAGTTCGACGAGCCGCAATTCTTCTCCTCCCTGCTCAAGCAGATCTACCTGGACCAGCAGTACATTCCGGGCGAGATCCACGTCCCGGTGGAATTCGAGGACCGCGAGGCGCTGGAGGAACTACTTTCCGAGAAGCGCAATCGCCGGGTGGAGATCCGGACGCCGCAGCGGGGTCAGAAAAAGGCGCTGATGGGGCTGGTCGGGACCAACGCGAAGCACAGCTTCGACGCGCGTTTCCGCGTGCTCAAGCCCTCCTCGCGCGCGATTCAAGAGGCGCTGCAGGACGCGCTGAACCTGCCGTCCGCCCCCGCGCGCATTGAGTGTTTCGACATCTCGCATATTCAGGGCACCGACAAAGTGGCCAGCATGGTGGTGTGGGAGGACGGTCGGATGAAGAAGGCGGACTACCGCAAATTCATCATCCGTACGGTAGTCGGCAATGACGATTTCGCCAGCATGCGCGAGGTGGTGACGCGGCGCTACGGACGGCTGCAGGAGGAGAAGCGGCCGATGCCCGGCCTGGTGCTGATCGATGGCGGCATCGGTCAACTGCACGCGGCGGCGGAGGCGCTGGAGGCGCTCGGCATCAGTGATCAGCCGCTGGCTTCGATCGCCAAGCGGGAAGAGATTATTTACGTTTACGGACAGGAAGACGAGCCGGTAGTCCTCGATCGCTTTTCGCCGATCCTGCACCTGGTGCAATCGATTCGCGACGAGGCGCACCGCTTTGCCGTCACCTTCCACCGTTCGCGGCGGAATGCGCGGCAACTGACCTCGGAGTTGGACGAGATCGACGGGGTCGGCAAACGGACCGTACAGAAACTGTTGAAGGAGTTCGGCAGCTCGCAACTGGTGCGGTCGGCGTCGGAAGATCAGTTGGCGGCGGTTGTGGGACGCGCGGCCGCGCGCAGGGTGCGGGCCCATTACATCGCACCGTGAACGCTGTATGCTTTCTGCATGCGAATCAGCATGCGAAAGCCGATTGCCTTAGCCGCCTTTCTGACCCTGGCCTCCGCCCAGGAGACCCGCCGCGAAGTGACCGCGCCGGCCGTGCCGGCGGATTCCCAGCCGAACAGCGCGAAAGTCCCGGACGCCATCGCCATCCCCACGCAATTCGAGCGGGTGGTGGTGCTCCGCTTCAAATATCAGACCGACCTGCTGGCCGGCCTGGAGCAGATGGTCAAGCAACAGAAGATCCGCAACGGGGTGATCCTCAATGCGTTCGGCTCGCTGCGCAATTACCAGGTGCATCAGGTCGGCAACCGCACCATGCCGCCGAAAAACGTGTTCGTCAAAGACGCCGGCGCGCCCGCGGACATCGCCGGCATGAGTGGCTATGTTTTGAACGGTCGGGTGCACCCGCACATCACCCTCTCGAATCCGGACAAGGCGTTCGGCGGACACCTGGAGCCGGGGACTAACGTGTTCACCTTCGCGGTGGTGACCATCGGAGTGCTTCCGGACGGGCTGGACCTGGGACGATTCGACGACAACAACTATCGCTAGCCAGGAATTTTGCCGCCGGCATTTTCTTCCAGCCCGCTGCGGGCAAGCCCGTGAGAAAATGATTACATATGCGTTTCCGGTTGCTGGCTGCGTTCTTCGCGGTGTCTCTGGCCGCGATGGGCCAGACGATGACGGTTGAAAAACTGTCGGCCTTTCTGAAGTCGTCCCAGGAATTCATCAAAGAAGGCAAGATGACCGACCGCGAGCTCGCGGGCTACCTCGGTAAGGTCAAGTTGACCGAGCGGCTCGACGACCGCACCATCGAGGAGCTTCAGGGAGCCCTCAGCATCGGGCCCAAGACGCTGGAGGCATTGAACGCGCTTCGCGACCGCACCGGCAGCCTGGCTGCGGCTAAGCCCGTAGTGGCGGAGCCCAAGCCGACTCCCATCCCGCCTCCCACATCGGAGGAGCAGGGCGCCATCCTCGACGAGGTTCGCCAATACGCCCTGAATTACAGCAAGACTTTGCCGGACTTCATCTGCACGCAGGTGACGCGCCGATACGCCGCGCCTATGCCGGGGACGCGCTACGGCGGCCCGCCCGACAGACAGCCCTCATGGCAGTCGCTCGATACCCTCACCATCAAGCTCAGCTACTTCGAACAGAAAGAGGACTACAAGCTGATCCTGGTGAACAACAACGTCACCAACCAGGATTTTCGAACCATCGGAGGCGCCACCTCCACGGGCGACTTCGGCACCATGATGAAGGACGTGTTCGAGCGCAACACCCTGGCGCGCTTCGATTGGGACCACTGGGGAACGCTGCGCGGCCGCCGCGTCCTGGCCTTTTCCTATCACGTGGCGCAGGCGAATTCGCAGTGGCACATCAATTACGACCGCCGGCTGGACATCGTTCCGGGGTATCACGGTCTGGTCTACGTGGATAAGGAGACCCACCAGGTGATGCGGATCACGCTGGCCGCGGAGGAACTTCCCGCCGGCTTCCCTGTCAAGAAAGCCGAGACGGTGCTGGACTACGATTACGTGGAGCTGTCCAACCACACCTTCCTGCTGCCGCTGAAGTCCACCACCTTGATGGCGGCCGACGATTATATGACCCGCAACGACACGGAGTTCCGGATCTATCGCAAATATTCGGCGGAATCCGACATCAAGTTCGATGTGACCGACATTCCCGCGCCGTTGACGGATGACAAGACCAAAGAGGTCACCGACCCCAAAGCGCCGCCCAAAAAAAAATAAGCGCGAAAGGGCCGGGCTAATGCCGCGCGGTGTATGTCTTCTGGAATTTGTTGCGGGTGTTCTCGATTGTGTAGGAGCCATCCGGCTTCACCGTCAGCTTGATCCACTTGCCTTCGCAGATCTCATCGACGTTGGCGATGAGGGTATCGGACGAATTGTGATCCTTGCCGCCCGCGACCGCGAAGTGCAGTTGCCACAGGTCCTCGAGCCCGGGGGTGTCGTGGACGATCTGCCAGGCGCTCTGGGATCCTCCCTTCCGGGCGCTGTTGTTCATGATGGCGACGCGGGGAGCGATCGCGTGCAGCAGTTGCGGCGATCCCGAGATCTCCGCGCCATGGTGCGACACGACGTAGAGGTCCACCGGACCTAACTGGTTCGCGGGGCAAACCAGGCCGTACTCCTTGTTCCAGGTGAGGTCGCCGAGGTCCAGCATGCGGAAGCCGCCGAAGCTGATCCGGATGCCCACGGACTGGGCGTTCTCGGTGTCGTCCACGGGCAGTTTCTCGAAAGCCGCGCAATCCGGGTTGGGCTTGCCCGCGCCCGGTAACGGCGCGGCGATGGTCGCCCCGCCGGACGCCACCACATCCACTTCCAGGCCCTTGATGGGGATTTTGTCCCCGGGCTTGACTTCGATGTGCTGGCCTTTACCGCGGTAATCGTCGTACTGCCGAAAAAGGATCTGCGATGCAGGATCCGTCTCGACGCTCTTGCCGTGATCCACAAAATGGACGATGGGGAGTTTTTCGGCGAGTTGAGCAACGCCGCCGACATGGTCCATATGGAAATGGGTAATCACCAGGTAGTCGATTTTCTTGATCCCGGCTGCTTTCGCGGCGGCGGCTATGCGGTTGGCGTCGCGATGGTTCTGCCCTGGCCAGCCGGTGTCGATCAGCATGGATTCGCCGCCCGGCGAGGCAATCAGGGTGGCTTGGCCGCCCTCCACGTCCACGAAGTAGACTTCCAGATTTTTAGCGGCTGAGGCGAGGCCGGCGGAGGCCAGCAAAATCATGCCGGCGAGCAGCAGTTTCATGGCGAAAATGTTAGCATGGCCATCGCGGCCGCTGTGACGGAACAGACGGCGCGCCGGAAGCGTATGGATCTATAGATGCCGTTTTGTAGCCAATGCGGAAACCGGGTCGAGGATTGGGCGGCCTACTGCGGCAAGTGCGGAGCGCCCCAACCGGCCTCCGGCGCTCCCCCGCGGGCCGCCGCCGATCCTCTTGCCTCGCTCAACCCGCGCACCGCCTCCATCCTCTGTTACGTCCCCGGAATCGGCTGGATCGTCGCGATCGTTGTCCTGGCGTCGGACAAGTTCCGCCGTGACCTCTTCGTGCGCTTCCATGGTTTCCAGGCGCTCTACCTCTTCGTGGCCTGGCTGATGGATGACTGGGTGATCCGCCCGATGATGCAGCTCGGTCATCTGCATATTCACCACTTGATTCAGGCCGTCCTGTTAGGCATGTCCATTTTCATGATGGTCAAGGCATCGCACAACCAGACGTACCACTTGCCCATCTTCGGAGAACTGGCCGACCGCTCGATCGTGGAAAATTAGCGGCGCCTGCTCTATGCGGGCGGAGTGAAATCCGCGGGCACTATTCCGTCGGTTGAATAGACACTCGACTGATGGAGCGCGCAGCAATATTGGTAAAAGGCTTCGTCGTACCGCTTGCGCGCCCGCCGGGAGTGGGGCGTACGCTCCAACTCCCGGGCCGCCTCGTCGAATTCGAGCTTGGTCGTGCGAATCCGCTGGATGAGGAAATCATGGATCGCCCCCTCCATTCGGAATCGGGCGTCGGCGGTGGGCGACATACGAACTCCACTGTAGGGGAGTTGCCGGGCGCGAACAATGACTCCAAGGGGCCCTGCTGCCGTGGCCCTTTGTAGCTAACAAAACCTTAATGCCAATAGGGCGCAGCATCCACTTCATCGCGTAAAGCGAGGGTTTTTCCACACGACTGTGCGTTATGGACCATCCGCGTTTTGATGTGAGCGGTAACCTAGGGTCAATGGCCGATGATGACTTAGGCGTTCTGGTACTGATCGTCGACGACGAACCTACGGTTCTCCGGTCGGCTTCGGCCGCCTTAGCGCGAGAGGGATTCCGCGTAATTGTGGCGGAAAATGGCGTCGCAGGGCTCGAGATCTTTATGAAGTCACCTGAGGACTTCGATCTCGTGCTGACCGATGTCGTGATGCCCTACATGAGCGGCCTGGAGATGGCCGGGCGGATGAAGGAGATTCGTGGCGATGTCAAGATTCTGCTGATGTCTGGATATTCGGACGCGGTCATCCTGCCGGCCGGAGGACCGAAATATCCGCTGCTACGCAAGCCGTTTCTACAGGACCAGTTGATTCGGACCGTGAAAGCCAATATAATGCCGCCGGCGGCAAGTGCGTAAGCCCAGCCCGGACCGCACTTCGCAGCCTTTCGAAAAAGTATGTCAGGTCTAACTGATCGGACAAGGCCACACGCGACTGTCGCGGACGGCTCTTTCCCGCAGTAACCAGCACCCCGCGGCACGGTTCTTCATGGGACTATTACATTGGTCGTTCGTGATTTGCATCATCACAACGACTGTCGCCGCTGGCGGGACCAAGGGGCAGAGCATTTTCGGGAAAAATCTGATTTCGAACCCAGGGGCAGAGGCGCGGGCTGTCTCGATGCCGCAAGTATACCGGTTCGATCCATCGACACCGGATTGGAACGGGGCGGCCGGCAAGAGGGATGTCGTCCCCTACGGACGGTTCATGGACCTGAGCCGCATGGCGCCAACGAACCATCTCAATAACTACTTTGTGGGCGGCTGGAGCAACTCGAGTTTTTCACCGCTGCGCTACCTCGCAGCCGGATAGGCGTGCAGTTGTGGACCGACTGTGTTGGAGAACAGGAAATTTCCGCGTCGATCGGCATCGATGGTCCAGAACATCGCGCCGAGCATGGCGGGGTAGCCGGACGGGTTGCCCAGCTTGTATGTGACGCCGGCGGGAGCTTTGCCCGTGATCAGGTAGTCCATTGCCTGGCTGACGATATCGGGCGTGGTGTCGCCGGTCAGAAAGCCGACGGCGACTTTATCGGCGGGGAGTGGCTCGAAGAACTGCTTTGGGTCGCCGCCGACATTGAATCCCCGAAGAACGAGTTCCGTCATGGCGGCGTGATAGTCGACTGTCCCGGGCTGGTAGATCTCGCCGTCGAGGCCTTGGAGCGGAGGGGTGTTGTAGTCCTGGACATCCATGAAGGAGAGGATGTCGCGGAGGGCATGGGCGATCGGAAGGTAAGAGCCGAACTGGCCGCCGTAGCTCGGGAATCCCGAGGGGATTTGGGTGCCTTCGGGGACAAGGCTGATCATGAACGCGGGACCAAAGCGCTCGCGCAACTGGCGCAGCGCGGAGATGAGGTTGACGATCGAAGGGGTGGTGGGGCGCCGGTAGTCGGTGTCGCCAGGGTCGATCGAGAGCGATGGACTTTCAAAATCGATATCAATGCCGTCGAAGCCGTAGTCGCTGACGATTTGAGCGACGGACGCGACGAAGGCGGGGACACGCCGTGGGTCGGCGAGGGTAAAATGCTGCCCGCCACCGCCGAGAGAAATCATCACTTTCTTTCCCTGGCTTCTGAGCCAGGCGATATCGGACTTGAACTGCGCGGTGTCGAGGCCGGCGGGAGTGCGGAACTGCATGGTTCCTTCGGGGGCGTTGCGGTCCGGGGTGGCGAAGGCGACGAGGATGATGTCCCACTGCGGAGAGACGTCGCGGAGGGAGAAGATGGACTGCGCGTTGCCGTAGCCGGCCCAGTAACCGATGAGCTGATGGCCGTTGGGCGTTCCGGCGCGCGGGACGACGGCGACGGTGGGGCGGGCAGGGGGCTGGCTGCCA
>JADMIO011827030.1_pt1 | contig 46677 bp, 75 predicted proteins | sample 8958161 | NCBI WGS metagenome assembly JADMIO01 (sample SAMN16585339, study PRJNA669376) | soil metagenome | isolation source: Crop rotation soil | place: USA: Cullars Rotation, Alabama | collected 2011
GGCCGCGACTTCAAGTCACGTGAATTCCAAGCTTCGGATCCCACTGTGCTGGAAAGGGTCGAAACAGTCATTTATTTAAGTCCTACATGAGATTTTGGAGGGCGGTCGCCAGATCATCTGTGCGACCGGATTTCGTGAACCGCTCGAAATCCGCCTCTGCCTTCTCATCCTTGTTCACTTCGCGCTGGGTGCCCGGTTTCTGGACCGGGGGCGCCTTCGCAGCCTTTTCATTCGCCTTGGCAATAGCCTCGTCTCTAGCCTTTTTCTCGGCCTTGAGCGTTGCTACCTCATCAGCCAGGACCATTTCCCGATGCAGCCGGATAACCTCATCGGCATTGCGCGCCTGACGGTTATCGGGGATGCCCTGAGACTTGGCGTAGGCCCTCAATTTGACCTTTAACGCTTCTGCCTTGTCGGGATCGGCCAAATCGGGAATTGCCTCTTGGAGGCGCTTCTGCTCGCCGGCAATGAAGGCTTTCTGGGCCTCTGCCTGCTGGGCCTGCTGGATTTGGCTGGCTTGGTTGAGACGGGTTTGGGCGATGACGAATTGATTGTAGCGGTTGGGGTCGGTCTGCATCAGCCGGTAGACATCTTCCGGTGATTTCAAATCTGCAAATTCGGCCCTGATACCCGCTTCAAGCTGCGGAACAATGGTGTTGAGTCGGCTTAATAGCTGATCTCTTGCGGCAGCGGCTTCCTGCTCGGTCTGAATGGCCTTGCCCAGCCTCTGTTCCAGTTCTTGCGAACGGTCAGGCTGTGGTTTTGGCGTTTCAGGCTGAGGAGTGGCCTGTGTTTCAACAGCGGGAGCCTCGGCTACCTCGGCTGCACTCGCCCCACTTTCCTGCTGCTCTGCCTCGGGAGCGGCTTGGGGCTGAATCTCTTGGGTTGGTTCCGGCTTGGGCTGCTCAACCGTGGTTTCGGGGGCGGCTTCTGCCTCGTCTGGGATATTCAGGTATTTCTCAAGCGCCCCTACAACGTCTAACTCGCTATCGAAATCGGCCATAAGGTCCTCTTTTTGCCCTCAAGTTCATCGAGGCGCTTTTCTTCAATCTTGCCAGTGGTGGCTATGGTGGTGAGATCGGCAATGAGCTTCTCAATCACCTTGACGTAACGGTGGCAATCCTCGCGGGCCTCTACGGTCTGGGCACTGCGCCATTTGGCGTGGTAAATGGCGTCGAGATTGTTGAGGCATTCCCTGAGCAGTTCGTTATCAAGTAGATGCCTGGCGGCTATGCCGCGATCTATCTTGTTGTCCACTAAAGCGGACCGCCCATCTCTTCGATGGATTCATCGATGGTTTTACCGTTGTAGTAAAATCTCTCGATTTCCTCTTCGCGCCGTTTAGTAATTTTACTCGATGGCGCTCTGGGTAGCTTCATCCAATGCGTATAAAAATAGCTTGTATAGAGCTCGGCGCCGCCAGAATCATACATGCACCACCTATCCACCTCCCAGACACCGACATCCATTTGTCCGTAGCCAGCATCACAGAGCAGAACTGGCGTCCCGTCCTTTGGCGCTGTCTCAATCGGTTGCCATTTGCTCATGCCGCTTCCCCTGCACTCTCGCGGGCCTCAGCCTCTGCCCCGTCACTCGCCTTGGCCGCAATACGCGCCGCCTCGATCTGCGCCGCTGCCTTGATATGCGCCACCGCCAATTCAACCGCCGTATCCATCTTGGCCTTGAAGGCTTCCAACTGCATGGCCTGCCTGTTCTCAAGCGTATGGCGTTGAAGCTCTAGCTGGTTGGCATGTTGGTCTGTAGCCGCCTGCGCTTGGGCGTGGAGGGCATCTGTCTTGGCCCTGGCACCAGCCGTAATCTGTGCGACCTGGGCCTTGCCCTGGTTCTTGATTTGCTCAATTTGGATGAGCGTCTGAGGATCGGTGCCGGGCTTCTGGTTTGGAGGCGGAAGCTGAATCGGGTTCTTGGCTGCATCACCCTGCGGAAAGGATGCGAACCGTTCCACGCCCTTGAGGCCCAAGCCATTCAGGCCCAATTCCGTCGCGTTCTTGATATTGTCGGGGCTGATGAACCCCAGCGGGAGCAGCATCTGTTGCATCCGCCCCACCATGCCGGCGGACATGACCTGGTGATCCCTGTCGCCCATCCCCACAGCAACAGAGACTTTCATCTCCATGTCGGGATCCCAGACATTGGTACTGATCTCAGCCCAGCCGGTTGAGAGTTTCACCATCCGGGGCTGCTTCTGGTACATCACCAGATTCTTGAGGATCAGCCTGAAGGCGTCCTTAACACCCGTCTCCGCAAACACACGGGCAATAAGCTCTATCTTGCCCATTGCCGCCGTCATCATCATGCGCTCGCCGGCAGCGGTATCGTGCAGGGCATTGGCGCCCAACCCCTGCGTCCTCTCGGATACGCCGGTATTGGCCTCGTCTATCTGGTCGATATAGGTCATCGCCCCGATGATCTGCTCACCGATGGGCTGGACAGGGATGGGCGTAATCGCATCCGCGCGGGACTTGACCCTGATCTTTCTTCCGGGCGCGGAAGTCAGGACCTCATCAGGATCAATAATTTCGTCCTGGACAACGATTTCACGCTGATTATTGACCTGATAGGCATTGTCAAGGAACTGCCGAAGCAGCGTGGTCTTGATAAGTTGCGTGTCCTTGCTCTGATCGGCAGGGCATAATCCCCAGAACCTATGGGGCATGATAATCGGGGTTAGAGTGGCAAAGGGCCTGGGACCGTCCCAAGCCTCATTGGAGAGGATTTCATAGCCAGGCCCGGCTACGACAACCTTTCGCATCTCCGCGATGCCGTCACCGTCAACGTCAATCTTGATATAGGCTTCCGTGACCCAGACGGTACGCATGGCCTTGTTGTAGGCATCATCCGTATCGGCGGTATCATCCTCGACCGTGTTGCGGGTGACTTCCTCCAGGGCCTGAGTGCCGGAATCATAGCCTTCAGAGAGCTTGTCGATCTTATCCTTGGGAAAACCGGCTTCTCTCAGGTCGGAAAGGGTGCGCTGGCGACGGTGGCCTACTAAGCGGGCATCCTCGATATTGCGCCCATCCTTGGAGATCAGGAACTCCTCTGGAGGTACATTGTCTATACAAACCTTGCCCTGTGTCTTGGTCTGGGTAAGGACCGCATCATGGGTCTTATCGTCATTCTCGGTATGTTCCGAGACGGTCACATCATCGGGTGATGCAACTTCTGCGAATGCATCCTTGTCCAAGCCTTCATACCGCTTGCGCTTGGCCTGTTTCTTCTCCTCCCAGTAAATCTTGATGATGCCGACTTTGCATATCAGGGCATCCTTGAACCACTCGTAGAGGATGCGAACGCCGGGATTGTCGCTGTGGAATACATAATTGACGTATTCCGTTGCCTGCTTGGCGGCCTCGGTATCATCGGGGTTTAGCGGCTCAAACGAAACCACATCCTCACCGGATGTGAATATCCGCATATAGGTCGGCATCTGCCATTCGATATTCTGTTGAACATCGCGGGAGACAACCTGGGATCGGCCTTCTACCTCGTTGCCATACGGCCGGCCGAAATAGGCGTTGAGGTTCTGCGCCCTCTCTGTGGCAATGTGGGTGCCTTGATAGCCGTCCGCATTCTGGATTTCAGCCTGAACGATTGCCTTGATTTCGGATTCGTCAATCGTTTTGCGTTTAGCCAATTAGATTGACCCACATGTCTTGCACATAATCGGCGATTACCTGATTGAGTTGGTCGGCGCGGAATGGGTTTCCACTGATGCCCTGATCCCAAGACCCATCATGATCCTCATCCCAAGGCCGGCGAGGGATAGAGTAAACATCATCAAAATCGGTTGGCATAAGCATGTCATCTAATGCGGAAATGCGGAACGGTAAGGCACCCCTAACCATTAGACAATCCATCTCACTTCGGGCTGTTTCCAGGGCTTGGTAGAGGGCGGTGGTGAGGCAAGGGCGAGATACCGGAAGGCGTCAGCCGCGTGGCTTGTCCAGTCATGCAACGGCCTCTCACGCCATGTCTGGCGCTTGCCGTCCCATTCCCGCCTGTATTGTTTCAGCGCCTCAATCCCTCGGGCGCATCGCGTCTGGTCAAACCAGCACCTCGGAAGCATGAGGCGAACGGCATTAATCCCGTCAGCCACTTCCTGCTGGGGAACTACGGTGATGTTTCTAAGACCCAGCTTCTCAAGCGTCTCGCGGCGGGATGTGCCGTTGTTAAGCTCTCGGACTTCCACATCATGGGGCAATAGATGCCGGCCATAACGGTAGCCCTTGGCCTCTAGATGCTTGACGATCTGCGGCAACCCCTCGCCGGAAACCTCAAGATAGTCGATTAATCGCCTCTCGTGGCCTACATCCTGGATGAACCAGATCGCCGTGGCATCATCAATGCCGAGGTCCCAAGCAGTATCGACCGCAACGATGGGCTCGACGGGTATATTGCAGATGCGCTGTTGTAGATTGGCAAACGCTTCAGCATAGTAAGCTCCTTCAATCGTCGCATCGAAGCTGCATTCATATTCACGGTCATAGGCAGCTTGTGACATGCTGGCCTTGGCATCGGCCAATTCCTCCGGGCTCAGGATGCCAGTCTCGGAAGCCTTGAACTCAAACAGTTCCCAGCCTTCCTCTGTCGCCGCCTTGTTCCTCAGTTCCCAGAAAAGGTTTTTACCGTTGGGGGTGCCAAGGAAGATGGCCCAACCGTGGCGGTCTGAGAGAGTAGGCCGGAGAACTTCCGTCCATGCTCTCGGGTCCATGTTGCCAAATTCATCGGGGACAACCCCATCGAAATATTGTCCTCTAAGCGCATCATAGTTATCAGCGCCATATAATCTGACCCGTCCACCATTGGGATAATCCGCCCTTAGTTCCGCCTCATTGAACTGAACGCCCTTGATCGGCGCGGAATAATGCTTGACGTAATCCCACGCCACCGATTTAGCCTGGCCCAGCAGCGGCGCAATATAGGCATAGCGGGGTGATGGTAGAGGGCACTGCAGAGCCGCCCGGATGCATTCATTGATCGCCGCAACGGTCTTGCCGGCGCGTCTGTGGGCTACTGCAACACGCCATCTGGATTTTGAATTGTGGAAAGGTCGCCAGATTGGTCGGGGGCAGTATGGGACAATAATTTCCTCGACGGGTCTTGCGTGGCCTCCGACTCCACCGCCCAGCGAACTATCTGTATCGGAAATTCAGCATCTCCTGTGACTTGCAATGGCAGTACCCGCCCAAGCAGGAGCAAGAATGTCTTGGGGTTCTGCTCGGCCTGACGTGCCAGATAATCCAATCCGCCAACACGGTGCAGCGCCTCAAGGATCATTTCCTTTAGGTCGGCACTTAGTTTGTTTTTTGAACCTGGCGGCCTGCCCCGGCCGGAGCGCACTAAATTATTTACAGACATTTGAAAGCGTTAACACTTCCCGCCTTTGCCCTTGCTCTTTTTCTTGCTCATTGAACCTGTCCTGAGAATACTTCGTTCCATGCCTGCTGGGTTTTGGAGATGATGTAGTTTGAGCCCTTGGCGTTATCCCATTCGCCCCAGTGGAACATGAGATGGGCCTTTCTCTCCGCTGCCTCACGGCAGGTGAGGATGTAATCCATCTGGGATTGGGTCAGCGTTGATGGAGCGGAGTTATGGATTTTGTAAGCTCCAGCCAGTGGTTGAGGTTATCAGCCATTTTGAGGGGAATGTGATCCTGGGAAATCACTTCCATGGCCAATTGGTCAAGATGGGGGTGTTTTGGCTTTCCTGCTTCCCGCTTTAGTTCAGCAAGGAGGGCAAGGACTTCTTCCTGCCAGGTCATTAGTGGCGGATGTACATGGGTTTGTTGAGGGACATGGCCAATAGGTTGTGAATGTACGCCGTGTCCGGGATTGGGCTGTTTAGCTCTAGGCTTGCCGTGATGTAGGCCTGGTGAAGCTTCTTGTCCGGGTCTACCCCGTTCTCAGCCATATCGGCCTCGATCTCGGAAATCATTTCCCTTATCTGGGATGGGATGTCTATTGGGTTCATTGGAGCCGCCCTGCGGGCTTGAAGTCAGAAAACAGAGTTCAACCGATCAGACAAAATGCTGATGCGGGCGAGCCGATTCATGGCCTCATCCATTGCCGCCTCAAGCAATGCCAGCTTCCCGTTGGGCACTGGGCGCGGCGTCGCCGCCGATTCCTTCTGAGGCTCACTTCCAACAACCCTGTCAACAATGCCCTGAAGCTTCTCGCCCTCGTGCGCCAAGTTCTGAATAAGACTCGCAAATCGCTCTTCGATCTGCGTCATCCGTGACCCAGGGACGGGCACACGATCAGCCGCGTAAGCCGCTGATGCATTACACTGACCAACGCCCAAATAAGACTTTTCGTTATAGATCGCCATAGTTTCCCTCATTGGCTGGTTGTTACTCCAAGCGAGCCTGCGAGCGGCTCTTAATGCCCCTCGGGCATTGGTAAGCCAGTCGCACACGGTGCCCCGCCTTTATGGTAAAGGTTGCGCTATGAAGCTTGCCGGGTCGGTAGCAACTGGCTGTCGATTAATCGACGTGAGCCCAGTATTTGCGGCGCACAATCGAATTGATGGTTGGTTGCGAAACACCATACTTGAGCCCAAGGGCCTTCTGGCTAATACCAACAGATGATCGAATCGCGCGAACGTCGTCTTCAGTCAGTTTATGGCTATGCTGGTTTACGCCACGCGGCGGATTTGAAACCGCCCTGCCCTTGCTTGCCATATCCCCCATATTTTCAGCATTGGTGCCTAGAAAGAGGTGTGCCGGATTGCAGCACGGAGGGTTATCGCAGCGATGGCACACAAGCATTCCGGGCGAGATCGGGCCATTGGCCTTTTCCCAGGCAATTCGGTGAGCGCGGACATATTTTCCGGCTATTTCTAGCTGTCCATACCCTTCGCGGTTACGCTTGCCGGACCACTCCCAACATGTCGTTGGGCCGGCCTTATTCATCCTTGACCAAAAATCAGTAGTCATTCACCCCTCGGTGGACTGGCTATTGGATGTAGGGAGAGCCGCTGCGCTTGGCGCATTGCGGCATCTAGCAAAATCCATAGGTCATTCTCCGGAGGAACGCAACATATGGGACCGCTTGAACTCGATAAGTTCACGTAACTTTGTGGCCATCATCCGTTTCCATTCCCGTTGATATGCGTTGCGGTGCTCTTGGCAATAGGCAGACCCGCGAACTCGCGGGGAATTGCAGCGTGAGCATGTGAGCTTGCCGCCTGGAGTTGGTTTGGAGCGTTGCACGGGAAAGTTCACGTTACTTAGCTATGATCGGCTGCGCGTTGCCAACGATGACCGTGCAGCCGTGATTGTCGCACACATCGTGCAGCATCTTGATGCGTTGCAACTCAACAAACTGTTCCGGCGACAGGCTCATGTGCTGGCGGTATGCGTCGTCAGCATCGGCGCGGGCAGTTTCGGCTGCCTTGCGATTATCCTCCGCAATCTTGGTTTGAAGCTCCGTCTGTTGGCGCTGGGTTTCCTCAGCCGTCCGGACGCGCTGGCGCTTGATCGCCTCGGGCGGGTTGACACGGCCAAGTGTGAAGTTCACGACCTGGACGGGGATGTTACGTTGGGCAATATAGGCCGCCAAACGCTTGCGAACATCGGCCTCGACCGCATTGGTGCCGACAGTCTCAATCGCCAATTCCTTCATCGTATAGCCCTTGAAGGCGTCGCGGACATAGTTGTTCAAGGGTGGCTCGACGTTGTTGCTGTACCATGTCTTGTTCTCGGTCCCATTACTGCCGCCACCGCCAGAGAAGTTTTTGACCAATGAAACCGGGTCTGTAACCTGAAGCGTCACCGTCGCATGGAAACTGAGCGGGATACCGTCAGCCGACATGATGTCGTCGTATTTGATGTCAAACGCCTGCGGCACAAGGCTTACGTAGAGTGTGGTAGTCGTCCAGGCCGTGAAGGCAAGGCCGGTTCTAACCGGATCATCTACAACGCCGCCATGGCCGAAGAACCAAGGCTTGCGGATCATTACGCCAGCCTCGCCGGCATCGGGCGCTGCTCGACCGCAGGCAGCCAAAGGCAACGCAGTAACCAAAGCAATAATTAACTTCCTCATTTTCCTTCTCCCTTCAAGGTCGCGTAGCGACCGGCTCCTACAATTTACCAGCCCTATCAATCCCAATAATCAGCGCGTCCAAAGCCTCTCTGAACCTTGCCAACGTGGAATCCCGGTATCCCGGCTGAATGGCTATGACAGTCTCAGCAACCTTGTAGTTCTCTCCGCATACCCTTCTGCATATCATCCAGTCATTGGCGCCCATATTCGCTTCCACACGTCGCCAGAAGTCCTTGGAGGCCCTTTGATGATCTACAAAGCTACCCGGGGTGCACATGACTCGGACCCGGTTCAAATCGCTTCCAGAGGGCCAGGAGGCGGTACAGATTCTCCAACCCTCATCAAACTGCTTTGCAGCCTGGTATCGCTCATAAGCAACCATGACCTCGGTTTCCATGCCGATCTTGGTCTTGCATTTCTCTCGGCAGCATAGATGGCCGGCGAGATATTCCTTCTCGTAAATGGGCCTGACAGACCATCCAGATTTACTCCCTGCTCTTGTGTGTAATGTTCTGTCTTGAACGTGATGATCCCTTATGATGGCTGGGGAGTCTGGTTCGTTAGAGCCGCTCGTTTCACTCGCTTGGGGTTTCATTGCTGCGGCCTCGCATCCTTCCAGGCTTGCCAGTCCTCGGCAGCACGGCCAAAACCAGCATCGCGCAGAACTTGCGCCACAGATCGCGTTGCTTGCTTTGCCTCGATTGCCATATGGCCGGAACGAAATGTGGGAAGCTTGCTGGGTGGAATTTCCCAGGCGTATTTCTTGGGCTGCATCATGGCGATTAGCTCACCAATCTTTGGGAAAAATTTGCTGTCAGGCTGCCTCCGATATTCCTCGCAGGCATGGGCGACATTCGATGCCGAATATTTTTCCAGATCGTCCAAGTAGTCACCCATGAGCATTTTTACCTGCTCCTGCGTGAAATCAGGCCGATAGTAGTGCAGCGCCAACTTGCCAAGAATGACGGCTTTACGCTGCCTCTCCATCTGTGCCTCCCGCTGCGAGGTAGAGTCCTCTTGCGAAGTTTTCATGGGCAGTTGCTTGTCGCTGTCCATTCCCATTTTTCGATCCTTTGTCCTGTTCGCGTCCCAGCCATGCATTCACGAATTTCGGCATTCCCCTTTCGGTTTTTCGTCGCTCTCGGTTGTCCAAGAGCCATTGACGCATCTCCCGGAATTGTTGGGGAACGTCCACGGCGGGGAATGTCACGGCGTATTGGTCGATCTGCTCCTGGCTAATCCCAACCTCAACGCCAACCTGATTTGTCGGGAGCATGATTACGGCTGGCGCAAGCGCCGGAGGCGCGGCGCTATCCTGGTCCTCTGGTCCTTGGTCCTTGGTCCCTTCCTTGGTCCTTGGTCCTAGGCGGGGATTTCGCGAGCCCTCGCGAGCCCTCGCGAGCTTTTCCGGGGGTGCCGGGAATTTGGATTTAGAAGGCTTGTCAATCTTTTGATGATCCGACCATTTTTCGATTTGAAGGTATGTGTTGCCGTCCACGGCGTAGACCTTGATGCACTTCTGGCGCTCAAGTTCCATTAACCACTCTGGAATGCGTAGAACTGCGTCCTCATCGTAGGGGAATAGAAGGCTCGCGAGCATTCGCGAGGCCGCGCGAGCCCTCCCGGTATCGTCGGCAATGGTCCAGAGCATGATGAAAAGCAGCCTGGCGTCGCGGCTAACCCGCCCCATGCTTTCCGATTGGGGAAATTCAGGCTTGATGGTGCGGATGCGAGCCATCAGCCCATCGCCCTCATGGCAATACGTTCCGCCTTTTGCTGGTTGGTTTTGATGCGGAGCCGCTTCGCCTTTTCCTTTTCCAGCGCCTCGACGCCCCTATTGGTCATTTCGACTGTAACCTTGACCAACCCCCTTGCCGCCATGTTGCGAACAGCCTGGGGGCTTGCGGAAAAGCCTATTTCCAACAGGCTCATTGGCCCACAATCTGATAGCCGGGAGAGGATGAAAAACTCTCTGCGGGATTTGTCTTTCTGATGACTGGGATTCATGCCGCCACCCTTTCAATCTCGATCTTGACGCCCTTAATCGGCGCCCATTCAGCCTTGACGCTGCGGACATACTTGGAGCGGTCATCGGAGATGACGCCAGCCTGCACCAATAAATCCTCGGTGGCCTTGATGTAGTTTGAGCAGTCAGCGGTCGGGTGCGTGTCCTCAAGCTTTATGCGGATGTCCACACGACCCGACATCCTCCCCTTGATTTGGGCATTGAGGATCAGGCCGGCGGACTTCGACCAGTCCCGGAATGCCTGGGTCTTGACGCGCCCAACGTTTGGGACGTTCCGGTACATCGTGTTGACGCTTGGCGGCATGGCCGGAAGCTCAAAGGTCAATATGTTGTCGGGAATTTCGCGCCGCTCTATGCGGACGCTTTCCAAGCTGAACTTTGTCATTATGCCCTGTGACAGCTAACCGGACGCCCATCCGGGATCGTTAGTCTTAATGCTCGCCGTTAATCCGGAAGCAGCAACAGATGAAGAAACCAAGCCAGAATGCGCCGATGGTGAAAATTACTTCGGGAAGTGTTGGGATCATGAGCCGCTCCTTTCAGTCGCTTGGGATCAGTTGATTGTCACATGATGGAACGCCCACCATAACCCAGCCGGTACTCCGACGATGACCGCAGCGGCAGCGACAATCATCCCAAAGATTCCGAACTTGATAAGGATGTCTAACCCGTCAAACATTCCCGGCCCCATTATCTTTCTCCCTTCAAACGAGCGTCAGCGAGTGGCTCATTCATACCGTCACCCACCATGGCAAGGAATCTCGCTTGTTATCATTCGCAGCCATCTTCCTTTCCTTCTCCCGTCTTAAATCTTCAATTATAGCCATACGCAGTTTGCGTAGTTGGGCGATGTAGGCGGGGTGATTGGGGAGTGGGCGCAAGTGAAGGCTCATGAGCGCATCCGCTGGTAAGCGTTGACGGCTCTTGTGAACGCGCTTGCGCTCTCAGCTTGACCGGGAAGTATCAGGCCGACATGGACGGCATACGCGGCTGCGAAGTCCGTATCCGCTTTCAACCATCTCGTCAGCTTCTTGTAGCTGATGGCGTTGTCGCCAGCCTGAACCTTCTGGAAGCCCTTTGGCGTCATGCCGGAAAGGGCCGCGCCTTCCTTGGCGCTGTAATGCCTCGCCCACTCGGAAATGAAAATTACATCGGCTTCGTCATTGGAAGAACTTTTCGGGGCATAAGCACCCCGACCAGTTCGGGCTATATTGCCCCGTGATTTTTCCATCGAAATACCCTCCTGATTCGCGGGTACCAGCGATGGAATGGAAAATGAGAAGCGTGATTTATGTGAACTGGAACTGGCTGGCATTGGCGTGCCGCCGGCTCCGTATGCAAATTCGTGTGGTTGGCCTGCGAGTGTCACGGAAAGACCTCGCAGCCGAGAGATGGATTAGTGTTGGGAGAAGGCTTGCGACGATCAGCCATGACGCCCCTCGCCAAAAGCCATTATTGCCCAACAAACCATGACGAGCCCGAGTGCTTTCCAGAAGTCAGCCGGGATCGTGGCTATAATCATTGGGTAGCCGCCTGCGCTTCGCTTGGCTTTTGGTCCCTGCGCCCCGGCGCCAGGCTTAGGAGACGATCACAAGTGATGCCGCGAATGCCGCGCCGCTCTGCCGCCAGGATCAAATCGGCCCAGTATTCTTGCGGTATGCTATTGCGCGCGGCCCAGCCCCTGGCGGTATTCTCCTTGACCCGAACATCGGTCGCAAAGTCGGCCAATGAAGGCCAGAGTTTCATCAATGCAGCAAAGGTCTGAGGCTGTTCCATCCCGCGACGATACAGGCTGTATTGAAATAGTCAATACTAATTGTATCGGACAGGGGTTGGGCGCGTCAGATACAAATTGTATCAACATGGGTACTAAACCGAACACGCGCCTGCAAACCGCTCGGCTCAACGCCGGCTTCAACAATCCTGCGGAGTTCGCCAAGAAATATTCGGACCAGATCGTGGAGAGTACCTACCGCTCCTACGAGAATGGCACCCGCAACATGTCCGTCCCCACGGCAAAGCTCATTGGCAGACTGCTGGGAACAGATTGGGCATGGCTGATGGCGGACAATGACGAAAAGTCAGCCAGCGTTCACATTCAAAGGAAATTTACCAGAAGCGCCCCGGACCTTACCAAACAGCAAGATTCCGCGTTATCAAAAGATAAATTGAAGGTTCTTGGCATGGCGGAATGCGGTCCTGACGGCCTGGCACTATGGAACGGTGAGGTGGTGGACCTTGTTGACCGTCCAGCTCAATTGAATGGCGCCCCGAACTCCTACGCCGTGTTTGTTGTTGGAACCTCGATGCAGCCGGCCCACTGGTCCGGCCGGATCGCCTATATCCATCCTGACAAGCCCGTGGAGATCGGTTGCGATGTGCTTATACAGATGCACCCGCCAGAGGGCGAATCGACGCCACGTGCCTTCCTGAAGCATCTGGTGAAGCGTTCCGGGGACAGGGTGATCGTGGAGCAATACAACCCGCCAAAGACCTTCACGCTCAAAAGGTCTGAGATACTATCGATGCATCGGGTTCTAGGGTCTTTGGAGCCATAGCCAAAAGTCGGACGGCCCAATATTGGCTGATCGCCGCCACGGCAATTCCCGCCAGGACATCCACAAGGTAGTGCCCGCCTGACAGGGGGACAGCCAATACCAGCGCGATATTGGCCAGCAAATACAGCCAAAATGCCCATTTGATCGTCCGCATGGCGATGACCAGCAGAACCGCTGTCACCGTATGGAACGACGGGAAGAACAGGATCCCAACATAAGGAAATGGCCCCTTCCCGCCCTGCCTGAGCTGGTCAATGATCGGCCCCCAGTTGGTCTTGAAGCCATATTGCTCCGCAATGCCCCGGGCCGGCATGAGGGTTGCGATTAGCAGGGTGATGATGAGAGCTAGGAAAATGGCCGTCATAAGCTCCCGGTTCTTGCCCGGTGCCCATACCGCCAGGATCGGGACCGCCAACAGGATTTGAAGGCCATTGCTCTCATAGGCTTTGGCCAGGAAATGATCCAAGGCGGGGTGCGCCGCAATGAACCTGGCCCATTCGCCCCAGTGAAAGCCCAGGCTTGCATCCCAGGCGGTGTAGAGCCCATCCCGGAAGGGAAAGCCGAGCAAGAGGCCAAGATAGGTCAACCGGACGGCGTACAGGGAATAGATCGCCCACAGGGCCATGTAGGTCAGCAAATCCTGGACTAGGGCCATAGAGGGCTTACGGAGCCTGTAGAAGCCCGCCAGTCCCAGGCAGGCACATGGGACGGCCAATAGCAGGGACAGGCTGGGCGTCCATTGTAGGCCCGCTGTGAGGTTCCAGAGCAGGGCTGTAAGGGCCAAGGCTGAGACCATGCCAAGCGGCAGGCCATCCCCGCCAATCATCCTCTGAAGCAGATTCCCCATCCCGGCGGAGGCTGGCCCAAATTATTTTTGCCGTCCGATACATTTTGTATTGACTGTATCGATACAGGGTGTATTGTCCCCCTTACCTTCCCTGGTTGATTGGGGAGAGCCGGGCGCTAAAGCGCCCTTGAAGAAAGAGGGAGATGAAGATGGCGAAGTTCTCTTGGAAGGATGCCCCTGACCTGATGGACGCCCTGGCGCGCACCCAGAACGCCCCCTGCAATTCCAACATCGACATCATGACCTTCGCCGGCTTCTGCACCTCGCGCGAGGAATTGGAAGCCCATGTGCGCCGCTATGAGCAATACGAGACTGACGCCGAGATGGCCGCAATCCTCGGGAGGGCTGCCTGATGTCGAAAGAACTCTGGTTCGCCGCGATGGAGCGCCGGATGGCCGAGCTTATTGACGAGGGCTATTCCGAGGACGCGGCTTACGACATGGCTGGCGAGCAAGCCTACGACATCATGCGGGATCAACTCGCGGACCACGCCGACAACCTCAGGAAGCGCGCGAAAGAGGAAGGCAAGCTCTAAGGCCAAGCGCCGTTTGAGCGGCTCTAACTGAAAGGTATTTCCATCATGTATTATGATAAGAGATTGGATGTAGAGCCGCAGGCTACGCCTGCTTGGGAAGTTGACACGGGCGCACGTTCGGGGAGCGGTTACCTAGGCTCTGCCGTCCTGGATCCGGGCGTGCGTCCTTGTCAGCCCGAACCCTTCTCCCTGGACAGCCTTATTGCTTGGCTGAGGACGAAAGACAAGACCGCCGCATACTGCTACACGCAAGTCGGTTCCTGCCTCTGGGCGCAATATACCATCGATATGGGTGGTGCCCCGAGCTGGAGCGACATCTCGGGCTGGCTGACCGATGAGCCCCAATACAGGATCGGTGGCAGCAAAATCCACGCTGGTCATCTGAGCGCATCTTGGCGCGAGGATATTGCCTGCAAGTTTCCACAAACTTTCGGCGCCGCTCTCGAAAGAGCTATTTCCTACCAAGCGACGCGAAGCGGAGCGGCTACCCATGAATAACCACAGTCCATATCTCGATATGCCTTTAAGAACGGAATCCCAGGCCCGTCTTGAATCCTTGCTCAAGGCCAAGCTGGAAGCCAAAGCCATCTACAGCGCAGCCTATGAGAGATGCGAGCGTGAGAAGGATTGTGGGCAGGGTGGGACGTTCTCACTGATGCGCCCCATCCAACTGGACCTGGCCAAGAGAAAGGCCCTGGACGCCTTCGTAAAGGCTGAGGATGCCTATAACGCGGCATTGGATGAATACGTTAAGGCCGAAGGCCAAGGCCACGAAGTGGCCGGCTCTCCATGAACTACGGAATTACCCTTGGATATTATGGGGCTTAGGATGAATGAGAGCCGCGCTTCGCGCTTGGAAGAACTTGCCATCGCCAGAAACATCGCCCGTAAAAAGGTGGTGGACTGGATGAACGCCGAAGGCAAGGCGGGGCGGTTGCGGCACAACGACCAAGCCCCAGCCTGGCGCGAATATGAGGCTGCTCAGAACGCGCTGGATGTCGCTCTGGCAGAGTTGGGCCAAGCCGAGCAACGCGCAGCGGCTAATAAGTGTGGCTTCATGGACGGCGTTGACTGGCAACACCACCTTGGCCAAGACGCCAAGGGAACGCGGATATACGCAAGTGTGGCCTCTCTAAAGGATGGGATACCGCATATCGAGGCGGCCGGCTGTGGCGTGGTGGAGGTCGAGGTCCGGTTCATTAGGTGGGTCGAGGCGCAAGACATTGAATGGGATTACGACAGCCACCCCCCTAGCACCCAAGCGAGTGAAACGAGCGGCTCTACACCCCTCCATCAAGCAGGAGAGGGTAAATGAGCCGGGCTACGCCCTCGAAGAAGAACGTCACTGGCCTTGACCTTCTCGTCCTCTGGCTCGGGATGACGGTTGGCGGCATCTTGTTTTGCTTCTTCACCGACAAATGGACAGACCTTTTTGACGCGATCTATTGGACGGGCTGCACCTGCCTGGGCGTCTATCTGATCTTTGTCCGCGTCTCCCAAACGAGCGAAGCGAGTGGCTCTCCATGATTAGCAGCAAGTCAGATCACCGCCCTCAAGACTGGAGATTTAACCGACAACAATCCCGTCAATTACGCCAAAGAGAATGGGACGACCGTGAGCAACTAAAGGTGCCTGAATCCTGGATGAGCCTAGGATTTCAAGGAATGGGGTTAGTTGTGTTTATGGCCTTTGTGATCCTGGTGGTGATGCATGGGTAGAGTCAAAGACCATTTCCATGAGGAAATCTGTTCCCAAGCGGAGCGTAGCGACGCGGCTACCCAAGAGCCTTCCGAATTAGAACTCCTAGAAATGGATTATCTATTTGCGAAGGAAAGGTATGAAAGAGCCATTCGCTTCGCTCATTTGAAGGAAGAAGGAAAATGATCCCCGCCGAAGTCGCTGAAATCATGGACATCCTCACCGATGAGTTCGGCCTGGAGGAAGATCAAGCTCTCAAGATCGCCTACCGGCTTTACGACGAAGGCTATCGCATCGAGGTGACAGAATGAACCTCGCTGATCTTCGCAAGCCCTTCCCCCCAGACCGCATTAGCTGGCGCGTGGGCTCGACCAACGCAGCCAAGGATAAGGGCATGGCCCTGGCCTATATCGACGCCAGGGACGTTCAGGACCGCTTGGATGAGGTTTGTGGTGTCGAGAACTGGCAATGCCGCTTCCCCCACGCGAACGGCAAGACCGTCTGTGAAATCGGTATCCGTTTCACCAAGCAGGACTTGGCCGGCGTTCATAGCGAGTGGGTTTGGAAGGCGGACGGGGCCGGTGACAGCGATATAGAGGCTGAGAAGGGCGCCCTCTCCGACGCCTTCAAGCGTGCTGCGGTCAAGTGGGGCGTGGGACGCTATCTCTACGACCTGGATTCCCCTTGGGTTGCCATCGAGAACAAGCGCATCAAGGAAAGCGAATATCCCCGCCTCCGCGCCCTGCTCACAAAGAACGGCACCAATGGCAGCCACAAGCCAAGCGAAGCGGCTCTTTCCATAACCGACCCAGACATAGCCCAAGGAATGCGTAACTGGGTGGACCAGCAGAAAGACATCATCATCAACTACAGCGATCTGGACAAGCTGACGGCCTGGCTCAAGAAGCACGCGACCTATGGCAACCGCGAAGGAACCTGGGACAGGCCAACGCCAAGTTCAACGCTGGACAAGATTCTGAAACACGACCCCAAGATGTTCAACGAACTCAAGTCCTACTACATGGAAAAGATGAGGGAAATATGAGCTACTTCGACGCGATCAAGTTCATCAAGATCAAACTCAAGGACGGCACGGAAAAGACCTTCGCCCGGCAACTCGGGTCTGCGAAGCAGCGGGACGATGGCGGCTTTGAAGTCTATCTGGATGCCCAACCCCTAGACGGAAAATTCTCCATCCTGCCGCAGCGCCAGCGCCAAGCAAGCGCCGGAGGCGCGGCTACCAAGAACCCCGCAGACATTGACGATGAGATTCCGTTTTGACCGACCATTGCATCATCAAAGCCGACTTCTCAGCTACCCGCACAGTGGCGGGGCGTAAGGTCCAGCAATTGATTTTTGAACTGGCAATCGAGGAAGCTGACGAAGCTTTGAAAAAGCTTGGCGGCATTCCTCACCCCGGCAAGAGCCAGCCATGTGCTATAGCGTTACTGGATACAAAGGCCATCATAGCTCAGGAGCAGAAGAGCAGCCGCAGCGATGCGGAAGACCTCGGGTCAACGCCGAGTGGTGGCTCCACTACCCAAGTGAGCGATAGCGAACGGCTCTCCCATAAACCCTTCTCCCAATATACCAGAAGCCAACAGGCAGCTATCTTATGTAACGATCCTGACTTCTGGGAATACTTCGGTACCAACAACCCAGCCGATGCGGCAACCAAGGTGCGCCGCCACTTCCGCATTGAAAGCAGAAGCGAGTTGGATAACCCCTCCAACCACAAGCGTTGGGATGAGTTCGTTGCAATCTGGAATATGAAAAGACCGCTGCGCGGGGCTAAGTCGCCATGAAGCGCCAGGCCATCACAGAGAGAATGAAGATCGACTGCCTTTTCCACCGGGCATTTGTTGAGTGCCCGGTTTGCTGGGAACAGATCTACGCCGAGGAAGATATTGAGTGGGATCATGTTCAAGCCCTTTGCCATGGCGGAGAGCATAAATTCTGGAATCTTCGCCCTCTCCATGCCGATTGTCACAAGATCAAGACGAAGGCCGATGTCAAAGCCCTGGCCAAAGCGAAGCGGTTATCCAACCCCAAGCCTTCGCGCCATCCCATGCGGTCGAGTGGCAGACCAATACCATCAAGACCTTTTCCCAAGCGCCTGAAAGGCGCGGCTACCCCATGACTGAATTACATAAAGTCGGCCATTTCCAGATGCCGGCACATGAACCCTGCGCTGCTTTTGAACCACGCATGTTTCAGCGGAAACTCACCGCCCAGATAGGCCACCGTCACTCCCGTACACCATTCACCACAAGATTACGCCCGTGCAAGCGGCGCGATTCATCAACTCAATAGGCGGAGCGGCTAATGGCACTTGTCTGGAACGAGCGAGAGCAAGCCTTCGATGTGGTGCCAGGCACATGCCCGTCGCCTTGGCCGGGCGATGATGGCTCGGCCCGTGCTTGCGTCCAGAACGGCAACTGCGGCTGCGACGAATTTTACAAACACGAGAACTGCCCTGCCGGGCTAACCCGCGAGACGGGGGACTGCGAAGGGAAGGCTGCTGGCCTTCGACCCGGCAGGGATTAGAGAAACGGAGCCTCATGTCCGAAGAATTGGAAAACGACAAATTCAAGGTCGGCGACCTGGTGACGCGGGACGGCACCGACATTCAAAAAGTCGTCGGCAAGAACGCCGATGACCAGATCGAAGTTGAATGCATCGTGCCCCCGACTGGCGGCTGGTGTCAGGTCGGGGAACGGGAGTGGAATCTCGCCCGCCGATATGTCCACGTCCGCGACATTCCCATCGAAGGCAAGATCGTTCCCAAGAACGCTCTGCCAAAGCCGGACACCGAATAGGAGCGATCTATGGGAGCTAGGCCGACACCCCAATATGACAAGGCGCGTGTGGACGCGGCGCTCGCCAACCTTTGGTCAATCTTGGTGCGCGCTGGTGCCCCGGAGCAAATGACCAAGGACGTTGAGCGGCTGCAAAAGCAGTGCGGCGAGTTCTTTGATTCTATAACCGTCTGAGGGAGCCGAAAATGCCGACCAAAGATGCACCAGAATATAGGCGCACCAAAGACACCGCGACGACAAAGGAATTGCGGAAACTGTTTGGTTTTACCCTGCCGAAGAAGCTGCGGATCATCGGAGTTTGTTCCGGTGAGTGGCGCAAGCGCCGCGATGGCGACTGGCAGTTTTATGAACTTGCAGACCTTCACTGAAAGCGAGCCCTATGCCGAGAGACTTCCTCTTTGTGAATTGTCAGGTGCAACACGACTGGCGCAGCACTGGCGGATGCAATGCCGGATGCGGTCCAGATTGCTGCTGCTCCGTGCCCGTCCATGAGTGCGCGGCCTGTGGCGATTGCGACTATGGCGACAACGAGGAAGCCCGCGAAGTTCGCGCCGATTGCCGGGACCGCCGTGGCGAGCCACACGACTATTCCCGCACCGTCCCTTTCAACCCCTTATAGAGATCGAGCGATAGGAGAGATTGCCGGTGAACCCAAAACACAATGCAGTTCTGATGGCGGCGACCGACTGGGATACGTCTGGCTATATCAATTTGGACAAGCAGGCACTGCGCGTGCCCCCGACGCCAGAGGACCAGATCGTCATTCGCCGCAACTGGGACCGGATGATGCGATGGACAGCAAACATGGAAACGATGGAACAGGTACGCGCACTCAATAGGTGGTGCGGCGATTACCTCCACAACTGAGGAGCGTCTGGACGATGAGCCCAGGGCAGGCGGCATACGAAGCCAGGAAAGCAGAGAAACGGAGACTGAAAATGGATCAGGAAGAAAAGCGGGCACTGCGCGAGCGCCGCGAGGAACAAGGGGATGCCACGGTGGACGCGCTGTTCGTCGCCGTCCAGGCATTCATCAAAGGCGAGGCCGGGTTTGTCGTGACCGACACGCCCATCGGCAAGGTGGTGACGTTCGGTTCACTGCCAAAGGCATAGGCAGGGGAGCCACAATGAGACATCTTGAGGACATCCTGCGCGATGCCGGTTTCGATGCGGACCCCGTTCTTCACGGAGGCCGCTGGTATGTGACCAAGGACGCTGCCTTGGCTGGCATGACCGCCGTGATCGAAGATTGCGCCAAGGTGGCAGAGAATGCCTGCCTTGTGCCTCCTGACGGCGGCTCATGTTCCGCCCAAGAAACGGAAGTCGCCGCCGAAGCGGCAAGGCGCATCCGCGCGCTGAAATCTTAGGGAGCCGTCATGCGAAAGACAAACCTTAAGGTAATTTCGGATCGTGGCTGGGAGCCGGTTCGGCGCGGCACGGTATACTGCTCGCCCCGCTGCGGCGGCAATTGCACCTGGGCGGCACACCAGAAGGCACACAAGGACGCCGAAGCGTTGGCGCGACGGATGGGTGAAGGCTGGGAGCCCGATGTTTGGGAAAACCTCGGGTGGCATTGGCGCGTCAAAAAGGGCGTCGCCACAATTTACGGCCCCGACCGACACCGTAAGGAATATTCCGCGTGGCTCTCGGTGGACGGGGTGGAGTACACCGGCCAGCAAGTCCAGCACACCTGTCAGGTCATAGAGTGTGCCGAGACGCCAGAAGATGCCTTGGGCATCGCCACGCAAAAGATGCGCACATTTGAGCGGCGGATCGCCAACAGCCTCGCAGCCTTATTGGATTGATGGAGCCGTCTATGCGAGACATTCCTTGGTGGTTGCCAACTTTAGCCGGTGCGGCTGTGTCCGGTCTGTTGTGGACCCTGTTCCTGCTTTTCCTTTACGCCAATTCTTAGAGCGGAGCCGTCAGATGACAAAAGAACAGAAGCGTATTGCAGCACTTGAAAAGGCCCTCGCGCCCTTCGCGGCGGAAGCGTCCATGTGGGCGGATGCGGTGCCAGACAGCTATCGCCCCGGCCTCACCGAGCGCGGGCAAAAGGTAGCGACGGGCAAGGCGCGGTTCACTCTTGGCAATTTGCGTCGCGCCGCGAAGTTGCTGGCAGAAAAGTTATAACCGGGGAGCCCCATGAACGACTTTTGCACCAAGCATGGCAAGCCGAAGGTCCGCATCAAGGGCAAGGTGCAGCCGGGCTGTGTCGAATGCGACCGGGAAACGGTACGTCGCGCCTTCGGTGGCGAACGCCAGCCTGCCAATGACAGTTTCCCACACGGGCTGCCGCCGCAAAATTGCATGGAGTGCAGCGGCTATCCCGGTCGCCTGCTGCACCCGACTGAGGGCCATCCCTGCAACTGCCACTTCTGTTCGTGGGCGCGGCTGAGTTCGTGGGAACGGCAGTTGCACCCATACAAGAGCCCAGCATGACCAAGTACTCCCAAGATATGCCCTGGCCCCGTGGCCTTCGCAGGGAGGCCGCAGCCGCCTATCTGGGAATATCCCCAAGCAAATTTGACGATTGGGTGGCCCGTGGCTTCCTCCCCCCGCCCAAAAGGCTGGACCGGGTTACGGTTTGGGACAGGTTCCGCCTTGACGTTGCCTTTGAATCATTAACCGATGAAGCCCAGGAAACCTCCGACTCATGGGCGCACCTTGACGGTCCTGAAATTGAAGCACGTTGAGCAATTCCGCGACCGCCACGGCCACATGCGGTACTACTTCCGCAAGCGGCGTGGAAAGCGCACACCCCTCCTCGGCCTGCCCGGCTCGGATGCCTTCATGGCGGCTTACGCCAAGGCGCTGAGCGAGGTTCACAAGCCGAAGGCGGCTTTCCATCCCCGTTCCTTCTCCGCCCTGTACGCCCGCTATCTGGCCTCTCCGAACTTCAAGAAGTTAAAGCCCTCATCCCAATACTGCACCCGCAACACCATGGACCGGATCATCGCCAAACACGGCAAGGGTCTGGTTACGCAAATGACGCGGGAGCATGTGGACAAGATCATCGGCGCCATGGCGGAGACTCCCGCAGCCGCCAACACATGGCTCAAGCGGATTAGGACCCTCGTTAATTATTCCATAGCCCTTGGATGGCGTCAGACGGACCCGACGAAGGGTGTTAATAAGTTTCAAGAGGGAGAGTATCACACCTGGGATGATAGCGAGCTCGCAGCCTATGAGGCGCGTTGGCCGCTGGGGACGCGGGAGAGGACCGCGTATGCGCTTGCCCTCTATACGGGGCAGAGGCGCAGCGACATATTCCGGATGACTTGGGCCGATGTCGGGGGTGGTTATGTCAAGGTAGTGCAGGCCAAGACAGGGACCAAGCTGGAAATCCCCATCCATCCCGATCTGGCGGAAGCATTGGATGAATGGCCCAAGAAGCACCTGACCATCATCACCAGCACCAAGGAGTCACAGTACAGCGTGGAAAGCTTCGGCAACCTCATGGCGGATGCAATAGGCAAGGCAGACCTACCCAAGAGATGCGTCCTGCACGGGCTCCGCAAGGCCGCTACGAGGCGGTTGGCGGAGTCTGGTTGTAGCGCCAATCAAATTGCGTCGATAACAGGTCACAAGAGCCTGGAGGAAGTGGAACGCTATACCCGGGCGGCGTCGCAAAAGAAGATGGCCGGCGATGCGATCCTCAAGCTTCCCAGCCGGGTTGGGACAAATGGAAATAAGCCTTGAGAGTCAATGAGGGTATTTTGTCGGGTTGGGACAGTAAGTGTTTGGCGGGTATGAATTGTGAGAGAACTCCCGGGGTCGCCAATATGCTACTTTTAGGCCGGAAACGTGCAGGGTTGGGACACGGGTTGGGACATTCGCGGTTCTGGCGGTACCGGATTCCACGCCGTCCAGATGTGTGGTGGCATGTCCAGGGGCGCAAGATGTTTGACCGGAAGTATAGCCCCGCCATTAGGGCGATGTGGGGTTGTGGCAAGTATCATGGCCCAAGCGGCGATTGAGCGGCTCTTACCCTCTATTCCCTATATGAGGGGGTGGGAGGAGCCGCCCCTTACGGGGCTTGGAAGGAAGAAGATGGCGTCTGAAATGATTGAACGAGTGGCTAAAGCCCTCTGGGACCTGCACCAGTCTGGAACCTACATCCTGTTCGCCAGCAACGAAATGATGTTTGGCCGTGAGTGGTACGGCAAGGTAGTCCCCTGGTCGTATGTCACCGGCCCGGATGTCGTGCCGTCATGCGCTGAGCAGTACCGTGACCAAGCCCGTGCCGCCATAGAGGCCCTAAAAGAGCCTACGGAGGAGATGAAGGAAGCCGGTGCAGTTGCTTGCGCCAAAACCATCAGCCGCACCAAATCGGCCAACGTCTGCTACAGAGCCATGATCGACGCTGCACTTTCTTCAAGCAGCGAAGCTGCGGCTCCTACAACCCCAGAGCCTTTTTAAGCCAGCCTAGAATCTTTCCTATCAGACCCAAGCCAGCGCCAGTGCCAAAGGGTCGGATACAACACCACTCAGCGTTCCAGGTGTATCACCTTCTGCATCGGTTACGGTGATCTTGTAATTACCCTTGGCAAGGGCCTTGAAGGTACCGCCCCCATCCTTGGGTGTTACAGTCCCAACAGCGGAAGGCTCTACCGCATAGGAAACAGATGCAGGAAGGCTTACCTCTGTCTCCCCGTCCTTTCTTTTGAGAACAAAGTCCTCAGACTGTCCTACCTTCAGATTGCCATTCAAGCTCATTTACTTCTCCATTGGTGTTTAGAATAGGCGGGGGCCGATGCGGGAACTGACACACCGGCCCCCTTTCGCGCACGCACCCACCAGAGGGGATGGTGAGGGGCAGCGAATTGAATTAGATTAGAGCCGCTTGCGCTTCGCGCTGCGCTTGGAAGGAAGAACGTGGACTGGTTCACCGTGCTAGGTTTAATCGGTTTCGGCATGATGCTAGGCGTCAGGCTGACGGTCTGGCTTGAGCGAAGCGGCTCCTAAAACGTATTCGGGTCAAAACCGTGGCTCTCGCATATCTCAGCCCGCATGGCCTTGAATGACTTGCCGTGGGTATCCCGCTTCTTTGTCATCCATTGCCGTAAATGCACAATCTCATGAGCTACCGAGGCCATGAGGGTAATCGTATGCCCCACCCCATTCTCACTGACCCGGATTACGGGCTTCCCGCTAATGACATTGAAATCGGCGTGAACGGTCGGGTCCTTGATGACCTGAAACTTGATCTTTGAACTGGGCGGCAATCCCCACCCATCAAACGGGTTTGTTGCCCTCAGATACTCGTAAGCCTTGGCCAGGTTTCTTTCCGTGAGCCGCAAGGTCATTTGACGATGTGAAATCCGCCCAGATGTTCATTCACTATCGCGGCACATTCTGCTGCGAGTCGGGCTGCAACCAGCGGGGCAATCTCAAACTTGTGAAACTTCCCGTCATCCACGACACAGAGATAAACGGGCGCCTCCTTATTGGCATGGAGGATATACGCCAAGGATGCACCGCTCATGGGTACCGCCCCTGCATCACCCGCGAGATTTTCCGGCTCAGATTGTCCAGGTCGTCATCAACGTCCTGGGTGGTCTTGTCGGATCGCCAGATGAATACCCCCCATGGCTTTCCGCTTTTGGGGTCGAAATCAATCTTGGCGTTGAACTCGGGAGCCCCCTCACGCCGGGACTTATATGTTACTATCTCTGCCGGCCATCTTTCCGTCTTTGCCATGTTCCCTCATTTCAGATGTTCCCAATCACCATTCGGATATTTCAGCTTGCAGAACTGGTGCAATTCCATGCCTTGATATTTTCTGCATAGGTACGCCAAGCTGACCTCGGTTAGATCAAACTCCCCGTTGCGTACCTCATTCAGGATCAATATGCCGCGCCAATGGCGCTGGTGAGGCCCGCGATATTCTTCCCTGTGGAGATAACAGCTACCGGCGACAAGCCCGCGTAGCGTGGTCCCTATGCTTGTGACGCGCTCCCCGCTTTGCTTTCCCTGTTCATGGCCCTGAATGAACGAAGCATTGATCTTGGTGAGGCGGTTTGTCGGTGTGCCGCCTATCGGCTTGCCAGTGCCGGTATTGCTGAAAAAATGGCTGTAATAGATTCCGTCAATCTCGACCGGCTCTAGGAAGGGATGACGTTCCCAATCCCGGATGTCGCATTGGTCAGAACCAATCGTCCCCAAGAACTTCGGATTGTTGCTCGCTACCCGGTCGGCCCTCGCCTCATGGTTGCCGGTGAGGAACACCTTGCGCGGAACCCACCGTTTCTTGTGGGCTCTCTCCCGCCTTGCAATCTCGGCTTCCATCGGCTTGCAGAGACGGGCGAATGCTTCATTGCCTACTGCCAGATCGTCTGCGTACCGCTTGCCCTCCAAGGGTGCGGACCCCGGTTCCTCATGGCCATTCAGGCTTACGAAATCCCAATGGTCCCCTAGATGGACGATGACATCCGGTTTTTTGAGCCTGATGTAATCGCCTATCCAATCGAGATGGTCGAGAGGAACGCCGGGGCGTGTTTGCGTGTCTGGGATAACCAGATGACGCCTAGGCCCCTCTGTTTTTGTCAATGCTTGAACAGCGCAATCAAGGCGAGGATGGGACCGACTACCCAGCCGATAACGCCGCCCAGCATCAGCGCGGTCTTGAGTGCCCCGCCGCCTGTTGCCGCAACCTTCTCCAAGGTCGTAAGCCTGGAATCCATCTTGAGCAAAAGCTCTTTAATCTCTTTGATGTCATCCCCCCGTTCTTTGCCGGCCACTTCGAGGATTGTGAGCCTGTCCCTTTCTTCTGGTGTCATTTCCGCACCGCTGAGTGCTGGTCGTACCATTGCCACCACGCCGTCAGGCCGAGTTCGCATCTCTTGATGGTGTCGGCGTCGGTTGCGTGGGCGTAGGCCACGGCAGAGAGGTTGGTGCCGGAAGGGTCCGCATCACTCCCGGCGGAGGCGGGGGGAACGGTGCCGCCTGTCTGTTCGTTCCACACCCGGACAAAACCAAGAGGCACAGGATGGCTCCTGTCAATTTCGGGGGTAACATGCTCTGGTATCTCCCTCACGAAGCGCACGATTTCGGTGTTGATTACCTCCAGGCCCTTTATCGTCACATCGCCAAGGGCAAGGTTTATCTGAAGGTCTTTGTCTATGAGCTTTATTTGCTGTACAGCAAATTTGGCTTCATTTGCCCCTTCTCGCCATGACATGACGCGGAAGGTGGCTACAGACGCCAACAAGCCGCTCACCAGAGCGGCGGCTACATATCCGCGCCAACCCAACAGGAATCTAAGCATTGGGCTTTGTCTGGTCCACCAGTCTGCCGCCCACCAATCCCACTAGAATGGCAAGCCCAACCAGATGCGTAACGCCATCACCAAGCCAGTCCTTGAGGTTTGGAAAGGCCAGGACGGCTCCCTGTACCGCAGCCCCCACTACCGCAATCTGGACGGAGAACCATTTCCAGGCCGACTTCCAATTTTCTACAAGTTTCATAGGATGAACTTTCCAATGAGGACGCCAAGAACAAGGACGCCAACGAGGACGTAACCGGGATGAATCCGCCATTCCAAGATGACTTCGTGGAACGCCTCTTTCGCTGGCTCGCTTAATCTGTTGTAAGCCCTCTCAAGCTCGTCAATCGACCGCTGTTCCCAGTCATGCAATTCCATCGCCATCTCCCACTTCAAACCCCGCCAGCTTCATGCCGGCCAGTAATTCGCTATTGTGCCAATACGGCTCCCAAGAGCCCGTCTCATAAATCGCAATGGACTTCGCCAGATCGAACATGATCTTCGGAATGGTCACGTTGATCTGTGTATTTGGCTGCACCCCAACCCGCTCAGAGACAAACCGGACATAGGCGGTCGTGTTGTTCTCATTCGAGGGCGCAAAGCGGTCGATGATCTTCTGCACTGTATCGGCGCCATGCAGCATCTTGTAATTCTTGAGAAGCGTTACGAGGGCGCGGAACCCCCACTTCGCTTCCTTGAACACGGCAAACCGCTCATGGGTTTGAATGCCTGTCAGTCCGTCCAATGGCATAAGCCCGTCCCAATGGGCGCCACCTTCAAGATTGCCGGGATTGTTGTTTCGTGCGGCGCGCGGGATCATCAATAGCCGATGGCGAACCAGGAAAGGTAATAGGACCCAGACCCGCCATTGGCGGCTATCTCAAGTTCTGAAGTGCTGGTGGGATAAGCGGAGACATTGATATTGGCCGTCCCGCTTTCATTGGCATTACCCCAGCAGGCAAGCAGCTTATTGGGGAAGGCGGTTGCGAATGTGACGGTCCCGCCCGGAGAGATGATATAGCCGCTTTTCAGGATCAGCCCGCCAGGAAGCGTGGTGTTGATAACTGCATCAAGGCTGGAGCCATCACCGGAGCTTGAGAATGCACCGCCAGCCGGCGCCCCCGTAATCGGGATTTGGCTGAGTGAGATGGTCAACGTCTCATTCGAGAGAGAACCGGAATCCCATCTGACTGTGACCAGGGTATCCGTGGAATAGGAACTGGCGGCAATTGTGCCGTAGATCGTGCCGGTTGAGGAACCAACCGCGCGAACTCTACGCCCAATATGATAGGCTGCGGTGACATCAGCCCCCGCCACCTTGAACTGTGTCGAGGATTGATAGACCGGGGAATACGGCCCATCTCCCTTGCCATATTGAAACCAGGCAAGGTCATTGAAGGCAGTACGCAAGTCCGCCATGTCCTGACGGGCGCTGTTGTTCACAGCGGCGGGAGACATGCCTTCATCCCAATTGACGCCAGTATTGGCCTGGACGTTATTGGAAGCAGTTGTAGAATAGGTATTAATGCCGGTCATTTGCCGTCCTTTTGGGGGCGTGGTAGGGTCATGGAATGAGGGAGCCGATCATCGCCAGTTGGCGGAATCTCGGACTGTTCGCGGGCGCATTGCTGCTTCGCGCGCTTTATTTATTCTCAAAGAATCACTGAGCCTGTTGCTGCGGGTTCAGAAGCAGAGGCAGGCCGTAAGGAATCGCGCTGCGCTGTGTTAGTGCAGGCATCTGGAGTGCGCTTGGCTTTGCCTGCAACGTCACGCCACGCCCCAGAGCAGCAATGTCGCGCGCTTTATTAGCGGCCTCTACAGTCCGCGCAGTCGCTCCGGCACGCGCCATCTCACCAGCCAGCGGCACGGCAAGGCTAGCCAAGCCGCCCTCCGTAGCCCCGCCAAGTCCACCCAGCATATACCCGGTGCCCATCCCGGCTGCGGTAGCGACTGGGCCATGTGGGGCGTATTTGCCGATAGCGCGGAGAAGATTCCCCATTGGGGAGCCCTTGGCGACATCCTTCACCGCTTGCTGCACTTCTGGCGTCAATCTGGCCATGGCGCGGTCATTCAAGGCCAGCGATTTGAATTGCTGCCGCAAGGCGTTCTCAAAGCCGGATTGCGAGTAGTTGGCGCTGGCCTTAATTGCAGCCTTGTCAATCTGCTTTTGGATAAGTTCTGCCTGACTTGCGCGCGACCACATATTGCGAGCATGGTTCAAGGCATCAACCGTGGCCTGTGGCCCAGCATTGATGAGGTCGGCTTCACTCTGAAACGCTGTCTTGGCGTCTTGGCGAGCTTGTTCCGCCGCCGGGAGGTTTTCTCGGAGCGCCATATATTCATCACGGGTCGCTTGGCCGGCAGCGCCGCGCGCAGCAAGTGCCCCACGCTTATTCTGCTCAATGGACTTGATCTGCTTGGCGATTTGGCCCTTAGCACTTGTGGCGGACTGCAACTCCGCACGCAACTGATCTTGAAGCGATGTATCTAGGTCGCCAACTTTCAGGTTATCGACAAAATCATCAATGCGGTCCTGCATCATCCGCGCCAAAGCCTTGTCGGCAGGCTTTGTAGATTGTGCCGCATCCGCAACAACACGCCTCAGATTGTCCAGGTCTTGGAAAGTGGCAATCTGATCGCCCTTCTTGCCCTCCGTCGCATACTGAATTATGCGGTTATAGGCCGCCGTGGCGTCGGGGTGGAGCGTGGGGTCGAGGCGTGAACCGAAGCTGTCTGTTATGCTATCGCCCAACCTATTCATAGCGTCATTGGAGACGCGCACGCCGGAATTATCGACCGCTTGGTATGAGGCTTTGGCCGCAGCCTTCAAATCGGCAATCTGTGGGATTTCCTGCTTCGGAAGTGCAGCGGGGAGAGGTGGCATCTTAGGTGCCATGAGAAGCCCGCCAATCAACCCGCCGGAAAATGCCTTAACCGGGTTGGCCTTGGCATAGGCCCCCTGCGCCGCAGCTTGTGCGTCGGCATTCGCATTCATGGCATCAAAGCCACCGGGGAGGCCGAGAGCGCCAACAAGAGCAGGATTGAACGGCGCGGTTAGCTGGTCTGTGAAGCCAGAGCCCTTTTTGGCTTGTACAGCGTCAGCTTCAGCTCGAGCCTTGGCATAGCCGGGCGTGTTGCGGTTTCTGGCCAAGGCCCCCTGATAGGCCGGCTCAATCGGGTCCAGTGCCGCCGTATTGCCGCCAAAGGAAAGGCTTGGGATGCCTTGAATGGGCGAGAGCAGAACATCATGGACGAACCGCCCTACCGGGCTTCCCACGGCGCGGTCAATGATGGACGGCTGCGGGCCAGTTGGTGCGGCGGCAGGCGCTTGCTGCTGACCGTAATGCTCTTTAGCATAGGCCAAGACCTGATCTTGGCTCGCACCATCCGGTGCAGTTACTTCATAGGTCTTGCCATCAGGCGCAGTAACTTCATAGATCGGCATTATTGGCCCTTCGGCTTGATAGACCAGCCGCCATTACCGGCGGGAGCAGGAGCGGCGGGAGACGGCGACGCCTCTAACTCCGGAACCTTTGTAGCTCTTACGGCGGCGCGATGCGCGGCGGCGGCTTCCTGCATGAAGGAATTAAGCTGCGCTTCTAGCGCCTCTGGGCCATCGGCGGATGTCAGCAACGCGCGAACTTCTTTCCGCTTCTCCATGTCGGTACCGCCACGGGCCGCGAGCATGTCATAAGCATTCAACAGTGCATTGATGCGCCCCTTGAGAACTTTAAGATTCGGGTCCGATATGCTGCTATCGGCTGTCTGCAACAGGCGATTGAGCGGTACGAAGTTGCTGCGCGGGACTCGCAGCGCAGCATCACGAACCAGCGGGACAAATTCCTCAATTTCGTTTTGGGCGACCTCAACGCGACCGGCAACGGCGGCGGCGGTTTGCGTTTCTTTCTTCTGGGCACCAATCTCAATCTGGCCCTTTTTGATAAGGTCAGCAATCTCGTCAGGAGACTTGCCGGGATTGCGTGCCAATATCCCTTGATAAAGGGCCTTCTGCTGATCTCTGGAGCGAAGCCCGACAGGTAGGGAAACGCCCCTTTCTGCCAATGCCCCCATCAATGCGGCCTCATCGTCGTTGAATGCCCCAGCCGCCCGGCGATTTTCCATGTTGATATTGGTGATGGCGCGCAGATTTGCCGGCGAGTTCTTGACGATATAAGCATTCTGCTTCGCTGGGTCGTTCGGAAATAGTGTCTTGGCGATTTGGACGATGTCCGGAGTTGCTTCCTGTTTGGGAAGGACCGTCCCGACAGGGGTATGGTAGGGGTCAACCGCCATACCATTCTGAAACTCAACTTTATCGCGCGCTTTCACGCCGTCCAGGTATTTCTGGTTGCCCTCGTCATCTAAGACAAAGGCATTACCGTTCTGGTCATACTGCGGCGTCTGGCTGTATTTGTGCTGGCGCGTTGCCAGATTAAGCAGGAGCGGCAAGCCGACTTGCGGCCCCGCCGCCCTCAACAGCGGCAGCATGTTCCCAATCTGCGGGTTGGCGTAGGTCTGTCCTGCCGTCATCCGCTGCTTGGCTGCATCACCAAATTGAGAGGCAGCATTGGCAGCGTTCTGCACATCAGGGTTTGCACCCGCCACTTGATTGAGGATGGCGTTATATTGGGAACGCTGGCCCCAATCGCTGATGGAGTTGTTGACCGCGTTGAAGAACGGCGACCAGTCGTAATAAGTGGACATGGTTTAGAACCCCAACAGGCTTGAGAACAGCGAACTACCGCTGCTGGTGGGCGAGGAAAGGAGATTGACACCAGTTCCGAGCAGCGCCGGCAGCATGGATTGAGACGGCAGATTGGTTGTGCTGGTGGATGACGTACCGCCAATGCCATTCAGGTTCCCGGCATAGCGGGATAGCAAGGTCCAGGGCTGATCCTGGCTGTAGTTCCACCGCGCCAGCGCATCATTGATATAGTTCTGGCCCTGCGTATCGTATTTGTTCCCGACACTCAGGAGATTGTTGAGGTCGGTATAGTCCTGATTTGCCAGAGTAGGCGCCAAGGTAGCAGCGGCGACCTGTTGGTTCCCCGTTTGATATGCATTATCGGAAAGCGCATTCGCCGCGTTCATGGAACGATTGGCAGCCGCATCGTAAGCGCCGCCATAGATGTTATTGGCGAGGTATCCCAACTGCTGGGTCAGTGCATTCTGGTTTGCGGTCGAGCCCGTGCGCCCCGCCTTGGAGAACTGCGAGTTCACCGCATCAATCACCGGCTGAGACTGGGCCTGGAACATGCCATTCAGGTATGGATTGATATTGCCGGGATTAGACCACTGCTGAAGCGTAGCGGCTCCCGGATCGCTCCTGCCATTCAACAGATTGGTGATGGAGCTATTGGCCGCCGTGGCGACAGGGGAGCCATTCAAGGCCCTGTTCTGTGTCGCATCCAATCCCGCAATGGTCTGGGGAGAGAACGGCGCCACGGTAGAGAATGGCGCATAGGATGAGCCTTGATTGTACAGGCTCTTTGCCTGTGACATCAGATCGGTGAGGTAAGGCTGTACGCCAGACCAAGGGGCTGAATTGGTGGTTGTGGTTTGCTGTCCGCCGCCGCTGTCCATTAGCTCAACTTCTTTCGCATGACGTATTGGGTTAGCTGATAATCAGGCAATTCCCTGATCCATCCTTTCCGAACGTGGAAAAGAACCTCGGCACACCCCTCAGACTTCGCCCACTCCTCGAACTTCTCCTTGAGCCCAAACCAGGCTTTCAGATTCTCCCCGCCAATCAACCGTATGCTGGCCTGCTTCAAGCCGCTGGCGTAGAGACGAACACAGGATATGGCCGCAGCCGTCAGTTTCTTATCGTCACTGACAACAACCCAGCATTGCGCGCGACCGGAGAGAAGATCGTCCAGAACTTCCGGCAATGTCACCATGCCGCCTGAATACTCGACTGCCTTTTCCAGAAGCGGCGAGATCATCGGCCAAAGGACCTTGACCGGATTCTCGCCTTCCTCGTTCTCTTGAGCCGGTACCGGGACTAGATGCACCTAGTTACTGCCCCCAGCCGCCGTTGTTATCCGGCATACCGTTCCACAGGACACCGCCACCGGCACCGCCCCAGCCGCCGCCATTATCAGCGGTCATCCAGGGCGCGAGGCCGATGGAATTGAAGGCGCCAGCACCGCCGATGTCATAAGCCTGCCCGCCAAGGCCGTAGAGATCAGAGAGCGTCATTGGGTCAGGATAGGCCGCACCGCCCATGCCAGACGGGGCTTGAGGCTGTGCTATTTGATCCACCGTCTGGTCTACAATCGGATTCGGCACGGCATCCGGAGAGTAATAGGCCGAGCCATCCGGCAGCGGTCCCAAGATCGACGCCGGAATGTAACCACCAGAGCCACCATTGAAGCCGCCGGGGCCAGACATATTGGGATCAATGTATGAGCTTGCCATCGGCGACCCGCCGAATAGCTGGTTGATCTGGTTGGTCAGCCATGCCGTGCCGTTTTGCAAGGCCCCGGGAGTGCCCAGAATATCCGTGAGAGAATTGCCGGTCGTTTCCCCGGGCTCAATCTGGTTGAAGCCCTGAAGCGCGCCGGCAAGTATGGGGATAATCGGGCTGATAAGACCGCCAGCATTAATCCCGGCCTGACCAAGATTGGCGCCAGAGATGTTGGGATTTGCGGTGAATGAATTAACAGCCGAACCGAGATCAAACCCACCGTTGAAGCCACCGCCCGATGACGGCGCGAAGCTTCCGCCCGGATAGAACGAGCCATTGGCCCCATAAGAGCCATTCAAGAAATTGTAGTCGATTGCATCCCCGACCTGGCCAAAGCCGGGAGTGTAAATATCGGGCACACCGCTTGCGCTTCCCGTAATGCCCGCAATGCCATCAGAGGCGGGACCAGAGCCGGGAGTGTTTGGAATGCCAACATCAGGCCCGAGGCCACTCATCGGAGGCGGATTGTTAGAGCCCGGTGCATTACTGCCCGTAGGCGATTGTGGGCCTGCTGGTGCAGGCGAAGGCATTGAGCCGCCACCGGGCCGGAAGCTGGGCGCAAAGGGTACCGGGTATGGATTGGACGAATGCAGATCGACCGGCAAAAGGCCGGGGATATTCAGTATGTCCATGCCGGCGAAGGAATTGAGAGCCGGATTCAGGTATGAATTAACCGCCATCACAGAAGCCCATAGAGCGAAACAACCGAGTTGTCCACGAAGTTGCCGGCTGAGAGGTACACCTTGACGGCGTTTACAGCCGATGTGCTACGCCACCAGCCACCAGAGCGGCTGTTGAACATATTTGCAGAGCTTTGTGAGGTTAGCAGCCAGTCGATCCCCTCAATTGATTTGTAAAATGTGGTGCCTTTGTAGTCGTAAATTGTAATGGTCTGACCGCCTGCATAATTTGCAGTGGCGCTTGCTGCCGGGATGTCGCCAAGCCGCATGAAGGCAACGCCATTACCGTTGCCAGTGCCGAAACGGTTTTCTACTTCCCAGTCGTAGTTATTGCCGGTGTCGCTGTTCAATTGAATCTGGATTGTCACGCTGGTAGCAGCGGTATCGCCGCGCCCACGCACCCTGATTTCCAAATCCCTGTACGAACTGGAGATGGATGAGAACGTGACGTTGGACGCAGAACTTGTGGTGACAGCCTCGGTAATAAGAACCTTGGCCGGCGTTGAGCCGCCAGCCGGTACGCTATAGGCCCCCGTTCCGTCCAAATATTTCGTGGCATCATTCGGCAGCTTCGGCGCAAAGCCGTGCTTTGATGTGCTGACATTGTTGGTGGTAATGTCAGAGGTCGAGAGGTCACTATCCTTTACCGCCGCAAAGGCGGGCGTAGCAGCGCCATTCAAGAACTGTGTGGCATCTGCCGGGGATTTGGGGGCAAACCCATGTTTGCTGGAAGTGACGTTATTCGTTGTAATGTCAGATGTTGATAAATCACTGTCTTTGACCGCCGCCCAGGCAGCGGTAGCAGCCCCATTCAGGAATTGGGTAGCGTCTGCCGGCGCAATCGGAGCGTAGCCATGTTTCGTGGAAGTGACGTTATTGGTGGTGTTATTCGCCAAAATCTGCATGGCCTCGGTGATGGATGCGGCCTTGACATCCGCCGTGATCGAGGGAGAGCCATCATTATAGGTGAAATCAATTGTTGCCGTGTCGGTGAGGATTCCTCCTACTGCATCCTGCGCCTGCTCATCGCTATAGGCGCCCGAACCTATGACCTGGACCCAGCCAGGCGAGCCGGTATTGTTCCAGGCATAGAGCTTGTTGGTATCTTCCTCAAACCAATAATAGCCGTTGTCGGGGCCTGATCCGGGCGTGGGAATATCAGGGGTGAACGCCGCCCTATCCGTTGAACTGCCGCGCGCCACAAAGGCGTTGAGAGTGTTATCTGTCAAGGTGCCTCATGGAGAGGGTGAGAATGGGATGCCGATGAGATGGCCGGCGCCGTCTGTGATGAGTACGGGAGGCTCTCCCCCGTCCACCAAGGGAAACCATGATGTGGAAGCCGCTCCGCTTGATGCGGCTGTTACACGACCCGTCGCATCAACTGTTATACTAGAATTGGTATAGGACCCTGCGGAGACGCCGCTATTGGGAAAGTCTGCCGTTACCAACGCCCTGAATGTCGGTGCGGCAGCCGAACCAGTAGAAGGCCCCGCAAAAACCCTATTGGCGCTTTGCGATGCGAGGCTAAGGCTTATGGTGCCAGAACCCGTAATCGGCCCGCCCGAGGAGTTCAGGAAAGATGGAACACCAATATCAACACTTGTGACCGTGCCCGTCCCGAGATACCCGGAACTGACCAACCCGATAAGCTGATTGATCGCGGTTGCAACGTCCCGAGGCTGCCCACCAGCGGGGTTGAGTGATCTAATGACGGGCGCCATCAGACTTCGCCATCATCTTGAACGTCTACATCCAAGCCCGTCGCGTATGTCCATTCTTCCCCGGCAGGGATTTGAAGCTCTAGCTGGTGATACCGCCCGGTTGACATCAGGGCGCAGCTACCATTCGTCTCCATCGCAGATGATTGGGTATCCGCGAGCGTATCCGCGAAGCGTTCCCGGCTCCTGCAAATCACCGTGGCATTCTCGGTATCGGTGAATGGAAATACGTCTAGGATAATCGACCGTTTGGACTGCGTACCCTCAAAATCCGATGTCTGCATCGTTGCGGCCAGGGTAGAGCCATTAAAGGCGCATAACTCATGGTCGGTATTGAAGGCAGCGAGATAGGTATTGCCCCCAGCCCATGCCCTGTCATCCAGGCTTAGTGGGACAGTCTCCAGATTGGGATAAATCGCCCCCAATTGCTCCAGGGTCAGCCCAACGCTAATGGCCGTGAACAGCATCTCATGATTGATCTTGCCATAGGCCCATTCGCCTTCCGCCCAATTGTAGATCAGAACCGTATCGGGGCGGGTTGAGGTTGATGAATCCGTAGAGACAAAAGACCAATAGACGAACTTCCCGGATGGATCGACGCCGGATGTGATCTGCGAAAGCGTTTCAGGCTGGAGATGGGCAAAAAACCAGCTATCCACCTTTTGATTGCCGATGGACTGTGAAGGTGCATCGCCATTCTTCACATAGAACCCGTCCTGGGCCAGGAAATACATGGCGGCGCCTACGCGAACCAAAGATCCAGAAGCAGCCAGCCCCCGCGCATCTTCCAAAAGGTCAATCTGGAAAATAATCGGGCTTCCCACATAGGTCATGCGGGTGATGGCGTGTTCTGAGAAGATGTACCCTACTTCACCGCCTACTATCCGCTGCACCGCTCCGCCGCTTTGAAGCGTCTGGGCATCGCACTGGTTTGTGCCTTGCGTCCATTGGTCGGAATTGTTGAAGCCCGACCAATAGATTTGCTGGGGAGATGTGACTGTGTTTCCCAGAACCACAAAATCTCGGACGACCGCGATATGCCTTGCCTGCGGAGGCGAGCCACCAAGATCATCAAATAGAGATGAACTTGTCATATCGAAATATTGAGGCGGGGTGCCAATCTGGGTGAAAATCACCCGGCGCCCATATTGAGCAGCCTCCCACCGCTCATTTGTTCCTACGCTATAGCCTCCCGAACGGGAGACATCAGAGAAGGAATTGCCAACCAGGAGATAGAGCTTCGAGGTATCGCCCGCGAAGGTTTCAGTAGTCCCCGTATCACTCAGGGCCGAGATGGCTCCCAATGCGATCCCATCAAGCGCATTGGTGGAGACCGCAAGTAAATCCCTGAGGGGCGCATAGCCGCTTCCTACGGGCAGGACATTCTTGGTATCGGATGTGCCTTGGTTGGTGAGCCCTTGAAGATCAGGCGCCCAACTCTGAAGCGGTATTCTCCTCAAGGGGTGATACCGTCAACCACGGAATTCCAAGGCGTCGGGTATCTATCCTGCTTGTCTGCCTTTATGAGTGAGTTGACCGTTCCGGCGAACTTGTTGAGGTACGTCTGCGCCTGCTCCATGCTGCGTGCCTGGCTGAAAGCCTCAAGGAGCGTGCCATAGAGATACACACTCGGCGCATTCACCAGCAGCCAGTTGGTATCGTCACTGTCTGAAAGCGGCGTGAACTTCTTGTAGTAGAGGATTTTCGCCGTATACGATTGGTCTGGGATTGGACCTAGAAATAGCGAGTTTCCTTCAATCGTGAAAACAACGGGCCGGCCTATGTCGGTAGACTTATGGTCATCCCAGAACAGTTTCGGCGCCACATAATCAATCCGCCCATTGGGGACCCCAGAGAGGAAAATGCGGCGGATTTGCAGGAAGTCATCGGGGAGCGCGTTTTCCTGCTGTGAGAACGTCGCCGAGGCGCATACTTCCATGGGCCTGATGCGCAATGGATCGGATGGAAAGGGCTGTTCCAAAGAACCATATGCGATCCGGGTTTCCGCCAATTGGACGCAATAGGGAATATCGGCGGCCATGTTGGCGCGTTTCAGGTAATCGGTAACGCGGGCTTCCAGATCGCCGAAAGTCGCTATGGCCATCTACTTTTCCTAGAATACGGCATGGGTTTGGACGTTGTAGACGGCACCGCCAGATGTGCCGGCCCACTGAATGCCGCCACTGGCTTGCGGAATGCCCGAGGCAGCCGAGAGCGCGGCCTTGATGGCAGCCTTCGCACCCGTCACCGTGCTATTGCCGGGTAGCGCCAAGGCATGCATGGAAACCGCGCATTGGCCGAACACATGGTAGCTGTCAGTATTGCCGGGGAAGCCAGTAACAAATACGTTACCCGGGCTGTCGTGGTCATAAAGCCGTGTCGGCCACGGTGCAGGGCTCAAATAGCCCGCAGTAACGGTGTCGGCGAACATATCGGCCCAGTCGGTGTAGCAATTGGCGTAGTCCGCGCTAGTTTGGGTGGTGGTATAGAGTTGGTCATAAGCCGGGTAATACAGAACCGCCTTGGCATTGACGGAAGGCAGATACCGCGCCCAGAAGTTGGCGAGGAAGTTGGATATGGTGGCTATAGCCGTCGCACCCGCCGAGGTCTGGCCACCGCGCCAATGTTCCAGGGCAACGACCTGGACCAGGAACGCCAGCATCCAGGGGGCGAACTTGCCGCCAGCATTGTCGTGATCCAGGCAGTCAGGAACACCAGCCGTGATCTGGTTGGCCGGGTAAACGCTGTTTATCCGCGCCGCTTCGTATTCCAGATTGTCGTTGTACATATCCCGCAAGACGGGGCGGAACGGATGATCGTCCGGTATCTGGAAGAATGTGTCTGCCATGTCGCGCCAGGACCACGCCCAGCCTCGAAGCTGGTTGGCTCCATACGCTCCATTCACCAGGCAGGAATAATTGCGCCCGCTGATGGTCTGATAACCCTGGTAGACCATCGTGAGGAACGAATTGGTCTTGGAGATTTCAGCTTCAAGGAAGATGGGCCTACCCGTCTTGAGATAGGCGCACTTCGCGTTCATCGGAACGTGGGTTGAGTCCGCATAATACTGACCATAGAGGCCATTATCATTCGAAGTACCCGAGGCCCACCCACTCCAGCGCGCCCCACGCGAGACAATGCCGGAATCAACCTGACCGGGGATATTGCTGGCGCACCAGCCAGAGATATTGGCCGGGAGGCCGGTATAGGTCCCCGTGGTGGCAATGAGCGGCACGCCGCCAGACTCGTCCATCATGAAGGCGTAGCCGGAACCATGCCAGCAAAGGGCGCCTTGCAGGACGCCATAGTAATAATACGGGTCTGACGGCTGATAGTAGCTCGCCACCTGCCATTGATTGGCGTGGCCAATGCGGGTGCCGGATGCGCCAGTTCCAGACTGTGCCCATTGCATACCGCCCGTCTGCCGTGTCGGGAGGTAATTCGGCTGGGCTGTGCCTTTATAGGTGCTGCCGGCGTTGGCGTTATATGCGAGCGTGAACTTGGAACGCTGCGTCAGGTAATTAAAGTCATGGCCGGGAGCGATAGTCGGACGGGTACCTGTACCAACCCAGATCGGATCGCCCTTGCCTTCCGCTGTCGCCCACCCAGAGCCGGGGAAAGCCATATAGACCGGGTATGCCGTAATCGTGCCGGAACCCTGCGTCCCGAATGTAGCGCGGGTACCGCCATTGCCCTGCTCAATGGATGAGCAATAGGTCCGCTCGGTGGCGAGGTAGGGCTGGTCTGCGTAGTTGGGATATGCCGGCCAATAAAGCGTATTCGCGGAAATGCCAGACGGCAGGCTTCCGGTCGAGGCAAGCACAATCGCTGTCTCCTGAAAGAACCCTGTGGAGATGGCGTAATTCAGGCGGTTGGTTGATGTATTGAAATTGGCGTTGGGGATAACAGTTGCGTTCGCGTCATTTGGCCCACCATCATACTTGATTACGGTAGAGCCATTCTTGACCTGGAGAAGCGCAGCGAACCGCGCTTGCTTGACGTTATAGTTCTCAGAGGTCGTTGAACTCTGGGTGATGGTGTTCCAGATATTCGGCTGGGTGGTCCTTACATCAATCTCGTAAGGGCCTGTCGGTCCCCAAGCCTTAACCCATATATCAGTTCTGATATACCCGTGATATTTGCCGCTGGAGACGTTCTTGATGTAGCCCCAGCCGTGGAACTCAACACAGACGGGGCCGCGCTTGGTGATCTCCCAACCTCCAGCGGGATATGAAGTGCCCCAACCTGAACCGCGCTCGCTAAAGTTCGTGAACGTGTCATTCAGTGAGAAGCGATAGGTATTCGCCCCGCAATCAAAGCCGGAATACTCAACCTTGAAGTCAGTATTGGCAGACAACGCGGCGGCATGATCGGCATGTGTTGAGCCCCACCCGGCAGCCGGCGTGGTATTGCGAGCAGCGGCAGAGACACCAAGGATATATGCCTTGCTGCTGGATGGCCCAAAGTTTTCAGAACAGGCATGGCTCAGAACAGCAAACTTCACATAGCCGCTGGGCCATGTGGAAATTGCATCCATCTGGACCGTGACGGGGCTTCCATTGCTATCCGTCATGACGATTGAACCGCTGCCCGGAACGTCTCCATCGGCGAAGGGATGGCCATAGGAGACGTAAGGGGCGGCGAAGGACGAACTGGACGAGATGTTATGCAGGGTAAGCGGGATCGGAAGCGCGCCTGTGCCAGGCGCTACAGCACCCCCACCCGTAACAGTTGCCGCAACGCTATCGCGCGTCTCTGTGACCGTTACAGCAAAATCCTTTGGCCCGTTGGCGTCGCCGGGGACCGGATCAGGCGGCGGAAGCTCTACCGGCTCCCCACCTGTGCCGGGTTGCTCCCCTGCCCCGCCATCAATAGGCCCGCCCGTCCCCTCCGTCGGGGGCGGTTCTGGAGGCGTAGGCGTCCAAGGCGTAGTCGGGTCGGTGCAATTCGTCCAGGTCGTGGACGGCTGCGAACATTCCGCCCATGTGAGTTGCAGATCGGGACAAGCCATCCAAGACCCTGAATTGGTGAGGTTGATTGCGGCTGTATCCGCATCCTCGGAATTGATGTTGATGTAGAATTGATAGCCGAGAGATGCCGACATGGAATCCGGCGACTCGGTGGTGTTGATGAGAAGCCTTGAACCGGCGACAAGAATTGCCGCGAGGGAATCCGCACCCTCAGTAACGGCTATTGCCAGCCCGTCCCTGACCTTCAATTCCACATGCGGGCTATCGCCGGTTTCCGTGACCGCGATAGACACGGAACGCGATGCAAGCGCCGCCGGTCTGAATACCAGCGATTGAGCGGCAATCTCTGTGGCAGAACCGCTTAATGTAAAAGTGGGATTCGCCGCCGCCGCGCTACCCTGGATAAGGTAGGCGCACATGTCACCAAAATATGTGGCGTGCGCCCCGATTTGATCGGAAAGCGTGAAACCGGAATCTATTGATCCGGTATCGCCAAGTGAGCCAGAGGTGCAAAACCCGGATATCACAAGGCAATTATCTTGGCTTGGCGTGATGCTGCCAGGCTGAAGGCTTGTTGCCGAGGCAGTACCAGCCCCCGCGCTCTGCCCGTCTAGGAAGCTACCGGAGCCAGACCATGCCGTGACACAGCATGATGGATAAGAATCGGTACCCGATACCGTGAAGGTATGGCTGACGCTTGTGGTCGGGTTGAATTTGTAGCGCCATTCCAACTCCCCGTGATTGTTTCCGTCACGGACGGCAGAGCCGGGTTGGGTGTAGAAATTGGATTGATTGTCAGAATATCCGGGGTTGTTCGCAACCGCATGGGAGATCGTCCATACGATAAGATCGGCGCCGGTCGTGTCGATAGCGGCTGATGTACCGCCATCCTTGTTCCCAACGACAGTCGTGTGGGCAATGAGGGTAAAGCCCACAATTTACCCCTGATTAGTTGGCAGACGTAATGGTGATGCCGGTGCAGGAGACGCTTTGGCCCGATGAAATCGAGGTATTGTCAATGATGGCATCGGTGCCTGACGTACCCACCGTGCCATCCACAACAGCCGTCCCGCCCGAAGTGGTTATGCGGAACCAAGATGCCGTTCCAGTTGCAAGCGCGTTCGCTGATGTAACCGAATTGGCGGTCAGCACCCCGGAGGATGCCGAGGGTGCGAAGGCGGAGCTAAGCGCCAATTCCGCCAACTTGGTCTGGGTGGAAACTGCCGTATTGGGACTCGCCGGCTGGGTACCGTCATAGATACGCAATAGGCCAGATGTGCCGATGGCAGAGGTAATTGCGTCCAGCCGCGCATTCTTGAGCGCGGTGGAGTATTTGAGGTTGTTCGCCATGCTTATTCCTTAGTCGCTGGGAGAGCTTGAGGCATTTGTCAGCGAGCCAGTCAGGGTGAATGAACCGCCTGTGCCTTGGTTGGTGGGGAAGGTGGTGGCGTCGCCACTGAAAAGGATAGCTGGAGCGCCATAGGCTGCGGCAGCTACTGCGGGGTCAACTGGCTTTCCGCCGCTGATAAAATTGGCAATGTTGGTAGGGTCGATAGTGTTATCAACCTTGACGATGCGAAGGCCGGGGAAAATTTGCACATCACAAAAATCAGCTATCGTTGAAGGATCGTCCTGGTCGCTCGCACAAACCGAAAAACCACCTGAGTTGTCCCAATCAATCGAATAAGCTGGGTGGCCATCTGCTGAATCAATGACGTTTTGGAGAACTCCATTGATATAGAGCGCAAACCATTTGGAGCCGTCAGCGTGGTTGGTATCGACGCTAAATAATACATGATACCATGTATCTATTGCCATGGCACTTTGGTCGGTTTGCCAATAACTGCCACCTCCAACTGCGGGTCCGGTGTTGACAATCATACCCGCCGTCACACCATCTAAGGTGCCATTATAAAAAGTTGTGTTGAAAATGTTGTTGTCCAGAAACCAGAAGTCTCTATTTGCGTCCTGCCAGTTGTGCGCGCGGACCCATAAACTGACAGTTCCCCGCGCGCTGGCCGAAACCCCCGTGAGCGCGCTTGAGCGGGTTAAAGTCTGCGTCCCATCAAAATGCACCGCACTGGCGGTATAGCCGCCACCACCGCCGCTCCCAGCACCCGTGGCGGGGCACAATCTTGAGATGTGCTTGTAGTCGTGCCTGGAATATTTCACCGCGTGTAGCAGACCGTATATTTGCCCGTACCGCCGATGGTGATGTACAGCGCCGTCCTAAACACCGCTGGGCAGGGAAGGAAACACGGCGCGGTAATCGCAGCAGTCGTGTCAAATATAACGCTGCCGGACGCCGCATTATTGTCCCATGCCTTCAGAGTGAGTGAGGAGCTAGTCGAGACGAAAATGCCAATAAGCTCGCCTGGGCCATCCTCGATTTTCGCGGACGCCGATTGGGCAGAGTAAATAGGACCGCCTGCCATTAGTTTTCCTTTTTCGTTGGAATGGGTTCGCGCTCCCAAAATCCATAGGGAACGCCCTTTTCATGCGTGAGAAGCGTGCTTTGAGGCGGGATGTAGACCTTGATCCCTTTGCCCCGGGCCAGACCAATCAGATATTCCAGATTGGGCCGCTGGTAGGCGTATTCAGTCTCACAGTGGAGATCGACCCCGAAAATTGCTACGCGATCCACCTTTTCATAGATGGCCAGCGCCAGCATATAGGCGATGGAGGATTCCAGATAAGGCGTTCCCTGCCGGGTTCTGCCGACCAGATCGCCAATTTCCTTCATCGGGTATTGGACAGACATTGGAATGTCGTCCTGCTTGTCCAGCATGTAAACAGGCACCTTCGACATTCTCAGGCCGGCCACATGCCAGTCCCCATCCTCCTTGTTGCCAAGGTACATGCGGAAGTTCTGATGTGTCTCGAAGATGCGGTGCGTTACAGGGAGCGGGTCCCAGGCTAACGACCATAATTCCCAACTTGTATCAGTCCAGGGCGCATCTGATCGGGTGGACCAGCAGCGTCCGATAATAGCGACCTTCCTAATGCGCCACTTCCGGCCCTGTGGTGGGCATCTTCCTATACAATTCCTGCTTGGCGCTTTGGGCTATGTCAGCCATGGCGCAAGTGAACTCCCAATCCCCCAGATGGGCACAGGCCTTGCTCAAGTCATGGTCTATGATGATGTGAAAGCCGGCCTCACGGGCCTTGCGGCAGAAAAAGACATCCTCGGTTTCAGTCTGGATGCCTTCTGACCCCGCCTGCGTGAACTGAAATAACGGTGTGTCCAGCTTATCGAATACGCCCATCTCAATCAGCATGAAGCCAAAGCCGCAGCTTGTGACTTCCTGCAAGCCGGTGTGCTGTGGCTGCGTGTAACATGGGCCGACATAGCTTTCCGTGTCGATATAGGCGGTGGGCCGCGCCTCAACCTCTTTCTTGGGGTAATTCAGCGCCACAATAGGCAGATTGTGATTGACCATTTTAACAATGGCGTCGAATGGCACCTTTATGTCGGCATCCCAGAACAGCATATGGGTTGCCTCGAACTGATGCGCCTTACTGACAAGGATGTGACGGTTTTCAACCAGATTGGAGCTGAAAACCATCTGGACATCTATGTAACGCTCTACATCGGACTTGCACTGGCAGAAATAGGCGATTGCCTGGGCCAGGCTGTGAGCATACCCACGCTTGACAGTATCGCCGTAGACTGGTGTTGCGACCAATATTCTATAACCGGGCGGCTTCTCGGCCTTCCGTTTTTTAGTCATCCCCTCATCCCTCGTTAATGCTGGCCCGGCTTGCCTATCCGGCCTTTCCATGTCCTGAAATACTTGTTGTCCGGGTCATTCAGCCATGCCCGCCACTTGTTCTCGTCGCGGTCCCAGCCCTCAGCAATCGCCTGGTGCATGACAATATCTGGGATGTAACCCACATGGCGCCACTCGCTGCCTACCGGGTCCTCGGCCTTGAGCTTCGCGGCCTCCACAATCTCATGCAGATTGTTCTGCACCGTCTCAATGATGAGATCGTCCGGCCTCATGGGGTCGGTATGAACGTATTCCGTGATGCCGTTATATTTGGCCAGGATTCTTTTGGTCATGCAATCCGTTCATGCAAAAGAAAGGCCGCCAGAAGCCCTGCAAGCACTCCTAGCGGCCATAGTCGGGTAAGATATGCGCCGAGCATCGCAAGACACCCGGCGCATATCCAAGCTAACAACTACGATGAAGTGTTGATATCGGCCACAACACCGATGCCGCCGTAATTCTTCACGACAAGGGTGTATTCCGCCGCGATCATCTTGGCTTCGGTATCGCCGAAGATCGGGAGGTCCTTGGTGAAGGGCGCGCGGAGGTAGGCGACTTCCACCATATCCGGGTCGAGCAAGACGCATTCACGCTCACGACCGAAGATATTGGGGAAGATTTTGATGTCGCCGTAATCCGAGGCATAGACATCAGCCGCGCCCTGGATGCGGTTCTTGTCCACCACTTCGCGGGACGAGGAACGGCCAGCAAAGGTGGAGATGACCTGCTTGTTATGCGGGCCAACCATGATGGACTTGATTTCCGCCCCGTTGGTGTAGGCGGTGGCCAACACACCCTTGAGCAGCAATTCCGTGAGGGCACGGGTATTGCCGGCATCAGTCGGGGCGCCCGTCGCGGAAGTCGGGGCAGTCGCATTCTTGCCCTTGGTGCCCGAGGTCGAGGCGGTGTACCGATTGGTGTTGGTGTTGTTGAAGGCGGCCAAGCCACGCAGCTTGCGGGCCGTGCCGGTGGCGCCGGCATTGCCGCGCTGATTGGAGCAAAGAACGCTCTCCATGTCGCGCTTCAATTCCGCCATGCGCTTGGCCATCTGGTAGGCCATTTCCGACTTGCGGCCTGCCTTGCTCACCTTCTCCTGCGTGCCGGTGACGGACGCATCCTTGCGGCTGATCTGGCAATAGTTGGCCAGACGCACGGTCGGGGTGGAGGCCGAAGGAACGACAATATCGCCTTCGATCTGGGCATTGGTGGTGACGGCGGAAGCCAGCGCATCAGTCTGCCATTCATGGGTACGCGCACTGGCCTTGCCCTTGCCGGCAAGCATCATGAACGGGGTACGGGTGGGAGAGATTCGGCTGATGATGTCAGTCAAATCTTCCCGATTACCAATGGCAGCATAAGTGCCAAAGGCATTGGTCGAAACAGTCATTTATTTAAGTCCTACATGAGATTTTGGAGGGCGGTCGCCAGATCATCTGTGCGACCGGATTTCGTGAACCGCTCGAAATCCGCCTCTGCCTTCTCATCCTTGTTCACTTCGCGCTGGGTGCCCGGTTTCTGGACCGGGGGCGCCTTCGCAGCCTTTTCATTCGCCTTGGCAATAGCCTCGTCTCTAGCCTTTTTCTCGGCCTTGAGCGTTGCTACCTCATCAGCCAGGACCATTTCCCGATGCAGCCGGATAACCTCATCGGCATTGCGCGCCTGACGGTTATCGGGGATGCCCTGAGACTTGGCGTAGGCCCTCAATTTGACCTTTAACGCTTCTGCCTTGTCGGGATCGGCCAAATCGGGAATTGCCTCTTGGAGGCGCTTCTGCTCGCCGGCAATGAAGGCTTTCTGGGCCTCTGCCTGCTGGGCCTGCTGGATTTGGCTGGCTTGGTTGAGACGGGTTTGGGCGATGACGAATTGATTGTAGCGGTTGGGGTCGGTCTGCATCAGCCGGTAGACATCTTCCGGTGATTTCAAATCTGCAAATTCGGCCCTGATACCCGCTTCAAGCTGCGGAACAATGGTGTTGAGTCGGCTTAATAGCTGATCTCTTGCGGCAGCGGCTTCCTGCTCGGTCTGAATGGCCTTGCCCAGCCTCTGTTCCAGTTCTTGCGAACGGTCAGGCTGTGGTTTTGGCGTTTCAGGCTGAGGAGTGGCCTGTGTTTCAACAGCGGGAGCCTCGGCTACCTCGGCTGCACTCGCCCCACTTTCCTGCTGCTCTGCCTCGGGAGCGGCTTGGGGCTGAATCTCTTGGGTTGGTTCCGGCTTGGGCTGCTCAACCGTGGTTTCGGGGGCGGCTTCTGCCTCGTCTGGGATATTCAGGTATTTCTCAAGCGCCCCTACAACGTCTAACTCGCTATCGAAATCGGCCATAAGGTCCTCTTTTTGCCCTCAAGTTCATCGAGGCGCTTTTCTTCAATCTTGCCAGTGGTGGCTATGGTGGTGAGATCGGCAATGAGCTTCTCAATCACCTTGACGTAACGGTGGCAATCCTCGCGGGCCTCTACGGTCTGGGCACTGCGCCATTTGGCGTGGTAAATGGCGTCGAGATTGTTGAGGCATTCCCTGAGCAGTTCGTTATCAAGTAGATGCCTGGCGGCTATGCCGCGATCTATCTTGTTGTCCACTAAAGCGGACCGCCCATCTCTTCGATGGATTCATCGATGGTTTTACCGTTGTAGTAAAATCTCTCGATTTCCTCTTCGCGCCGTTTAGTAATTTTACTCGATGGCGCTCTGGGTAGCTTCATCCAATGCGTATAAAAATAGCTTGTATAGAGCTCGGCGCCGCCAGAATCATACATGCACCACCTATCCACCTCCCAGACACCGACATCCATTTGTCCGTAGCCAGCATCACAGAGCAGAACTGGCGTCCCGTCCTTTGGCGCTGTCTCAATCGGTTGCCATTTGCTCATGCCGCTTCCCCTGCACTCTCGCGGGCCTCAGCCTCTGCCCCGTCACTCGCCTTGGCCGCAATACGCGCCGCCTCGATCTGCGCCGCTGCCTTGATATGCGCCACCGCCAATTCAACCGCCGTATCCATCTTGGCCTTGAAGGCTTCCAACTGCATGGCCTGCCTGTTCTCAAGCGTATGGCGTTGAAGCTCTAGCTGGTTGGCATGTTGGTCTGTAGCCGCCTGCGCTTGGGCGTGGAGGGCATCTGTCTTGGCCCTGGCACCAGCCGTAATCTGTGCGACCTGGGCCTTGCCCTGGTTCTTGATTTGCTCAATTTGGATGAGCGTCTGAGGATCGCTTTCCAGCACATTGGGATCCTAAGCTTAGAATTCCACGTGGACAAGTTGTCGCGG